>Ga0210386_10000077_pt1 | contig 69323 bp, 47 predicted proteins | sample IncBWH32OmetaG_FD_160091 | JGI IMG/M metagenome (GOLD analysis project Ga0210386, IMG submission 160091) | Forest soil microbial communities from Barre Woods Harvard Forest LTER site, Petersham, Massachusetts, United States - Inc-BW-H-32-O ...
CGACGCCGCCTTGAAAGAATGGTCCGAATTCCCATGGGCGGGTCGCCAGCACGGCTGATGCCGGACTGTCGTTCCTAATTACCGGTGCCTGCGAGCTCTGCGCAATGGCCGAAAGTGAAAACAGACCGGAAGCCAGAACAGCGAGAGAGGGAAACAGTTTTTTCAACATAGGATTTGTGTTTGTGATCTTTTTCTGATGATTCAAGGTAAATTACGCTTCGGTATGTTGCCCTAAAAGTAAGGCCGCCAATTGGCGGCCCTCTCATAAACCTTGGATGATCGTATCAGCCTGCAACCTCTTCCAATTGCTTGGCGTCCATATCGAAATTCGAATAGACATTCTGCACATCATCGTGATCTTCAAGAGCTTCGAGCAGACGAATCATCTGCGATGCGGTTGAGCCTTCGAGCCGGGTGTAGGTGGTCGCGATCATCGTTACCTCAGACATGACGGTTTCGATCTTCGCATTGCGAATCGCCTCCGCGACCGCGTCGAAGGCTGCGGGATCAGTAAGAATCTCCCATGTATCGCCTTCATCGTTCAGGTCGTCGCCGCCCGCTTCGAGCACGATGTTCATCAGCTTCTCTTCATCGGCAGCGGTTTTGGGCACAGCGATTACGCCCTTCTTCGTGAACATGAAGCGAACCGAGCCGGATTCGCCCAGATTCCCGCCATTTTTCGAAAACGCATGACGAACTTCGCTCACCGTGCGGTTACGGTTGTCGGTCGTTGTCTCCACAATGACTGCAACGCCGCCCGGGCCATAGCCTTCGAAGGTGATCTCTTCGTAAATTGCGCCGGGGAGTTCGCCGGTTCCGCGCTGAATCGCGCGCTTGATGTTATCCGCAGGCATGTTCTCTGCCTTCGCGGCTGCCACAGCGGTACGCAGGCGAGGATTTCCATCGGGATCTCCGCCAGCTTTGGCTGCAATCGTGATTTCTTTGATCAGGCGCGTGAATGTCTTGCCGCGTTTCGCGTCAAGCGCCCCTTTCTTGTGCTTAATTGTCGCCCATTTTGAATGGCCGGACATGGGAAACCTCGGAAGCTTATGTGATTTCGATTTGCGGCGAAATGCTTGAAAACAGGAATGGTTTTAAGTAGTTCCCGCAACGAGTCAGTATAGCAGGGAGGGGCCATAATCGGCATCCCGCCAGCATCTGAAGATCTCTCGCCAGGGTCTGTGCTCCGAAACGCCTGCTTCGCCGTTTTGGGGCTGCCCGGGATCTGCGCCAGGTAGCCTCGGGTATTTTTACGCCGCACTTATGAATTTCTAATGACTTCGCTGTAACGCTGTTGGTGCAATATGTCGTCCGGGAAGGATCGCCATGAATCGTCCGCAACGCCTTCTGTTATCAGCCTGCACCGTATCGTTATGTCTCACATCTTCTTCCATGCTTCGAGCACAGACAGCCGACACTTCGCGCACAGAAGAGATCCGTGAGCTGCGTCAGGAACTCACGGCGATCAATGCGCGATTGACGAAGCTCGAAAATGAAGAGACCGCGAGCATCGCAGTCATTGCTCCGGACGCAAGCGCAACAGCCCTCGGCACCCCCGGCGCCAATCTCATTGCGAAACATGTCGATGCTCCTCCAGTGCAGACCCTGACTGAAGCGGATCGCAACACTCTCAATTTCATGAATGGAACCACCATCAACATGACGTTCGATGGCTACTATGCCTACAACTTCAATGATCCGATCGGCCGCGCCAACCTGCTGCGCGCATATGACGTAAGCAGCAATGCCTTCAGCCTGAATCAGGCAGATTTCATCATCGAACACGCGCCGGATCCGGCGAATGGCAAGCGTTTCGGCGCCCGCATTGACCTGCAATTTGGCCAGGCGACGGAAACCTTGCAGGGTAATCCTGCAAACGAGGCGCGCCCTGAGATCTACCGCAATATTTTTCAGGCCTACGGAACATATATCGTTCCTGTAGGCAGCGGGCTCAGTGTTGACTTCGGCAAGTGGGCCAGTTCACTCGGCATTGAAGGTAACTATACAAAGGACCAGATGAACTATTCGCGGTCGTACTGGTTCGATTACCTGCCCTTCTACCATGCAGGTCTTCGCGCATCCTATGCCTTCACTCCCTGGATTTCTGGTCATTATTGGACAGTCAACGGCACGCAGCAGACTGAGCCCTTCAACAATTTCAAAGACCAGATGTTCGGCTTCGAAGCGAAACCGCACAAGTCCATCGACTGGGTCATGAATTACTACCTTGGCCAGGAGCACCCTGATTTCGAATATGTTACGAATGGGCCGCCGAATCTGCCCGAGCAGCAAGGCCTTCCCTTCCTTCCCATTCCGAATCCGCCAAAAGGCAAGCTTCATATCTTTGACAGCTATGCCACCTGGATTGCTACGCCGAAGCTCACGTTTGCTCTTGAGGGTGATTACGTGATCAGCCGTGTTCAGACATACTCTGCGCCGCAACACACCGATGGCGGGGCACTCTATGCTCGCTATCAGTTCAACCCGCTGCTCTCGCTTTCCGGACGCACCGAATATTTATCCGACCGCGGCGGTCTTTACAGCGGAAAAGAGCAGGCGCTCAAGGAATTTACCGTGACTTTCGACCAGGCTGTAGGTGATGGTTTTCTTATGCGCGAGGAGTTGCGCCACGACTTCTCGAACCAGCCCTACTTCCTCACAGATACTCTGGGCAACCTCAGCAACAGCCAGACCACAGCGACCGTAGGAGTGGTATGGTGGTTCGGCGGCAAGCAGGGAGCATGGTAGAACACCATGTCCCCTGCTTGCAGATCGTGTGCCTGCACTATTTGGTCAGGCCGGAAAGCTAGTGCAAAGAATACGTCGCAGTTGCTTCTGCACTTGGCGCATAGCTCGAAGCGATCGCAATGGCATTGACCGTCTCAGAACTATTTGTGATCGTCAGCGGGCCCGTATATACGAGTGACTGGTTTGTAGGTGTGGAACCATCAAGCGTGTAGTAAATTACAGCATTTGGAGTCGTGTCACTCATAGTGATCGTCTGCCCGCTTGTATAGGTGCCGCTGGCAGGTGAGATCGCAGGAGTGGCAGTCGTTTGCATGAATGTCCAGTTCAGTATTTTCTGGTATGCCGTAAGCCCACCCGTGCCGCCGGTGAATCCGACATACGCCGATGTAGAGTTGACGGCTGCCGGAATATTTACGGGGAAACCCTGTGTAAAGGTAGCATTCGTCTTTTGATCGGTAAGATTAAGCGTGAGCGTGGTTCCATCATAAGTGAGTTTTGCAAGCATCGGATCGCCCTTGGTAAGCACTATTCCCGATGGTGTCAGATTGACTGCTGGAATGGTAGGCGATGCACCACCTTGATATAACCCCGTCGAATCTGTGCCCTCTCCCAGATTGTTAAACAAGTCAAATTTGATGGCTACACTGTTGGGAATGCCGGCCTTTCCCGTCGTAGTAGCCGGACCATAGCCGAGGCCACCCCCGCTTGGTCCGAGAGCCGTGGGTGCGTTCGATTGAATGGTAAAGGTGAAACCATCGGCCACGGCGTTTGTCTGCTGGAACGTAAAGCTTGTCTGAAATTGCCGGATATCGACGGGTACATTGAAGAATGTGCTGCCTGCTTCGTACGTGGCGCTTGTATCTGTGATTTTTAGCGTCCCGTCATTCGGATTCGCGGCATTGCCGTTAAAGGTAAGGCCCTGAGCGTTCGCAAACCCGCTCGCAAAGTTAACCGCCTGACCTCCATCTTGAATGACATACACTCCGGTTGTGACACTACTTTGTCCGACGCCTGGAACAACAGCAATTGCCTGTATCGTCTTTGATCCGCTGATCATAATCGGGGCACTGTATAGCGGCGATGCAGCGGTCGGCGTAGTGCCGTCAATGGTGTAGTAGAGCGCAGCGCCCGAAACAGGCGACGAAAGGGAGATGACCTGCACGGAGCTATAGGTTCCAGCCGCTGGTGAAAGCACGGGTTGCGCGACACCAGGCTGCTGGATCACATACGAGCCTGTAACTATCGGACTATCCTGTAAGCCTGCAGCGCTTGCAAACGCCTTTACTGTGAGCGAATTTCCATTTACCTGGATCGGCCCTGAGTAAACGGCTGATGTATGGCTTGGCTGTGAACCATCTACCGTGTAGTAAATGGTCGCGTTGGGCGTCAGACTATTCAATGTGACTTGTGCAGCTGTTGTATACGAGCCGGGTGCCGGGCTGAACGTTGGATCTGCGGTGACCGTTTGGCTGACAGGGGTCAACGTCCAATTCATGATATTGGTGGTGACGGTTGAGCCGCCTGTGCCGCCGGTAAAGCCTACATAGCCCTGGCTGGTTCCCAGAGCCCCTGGAATATTCACAGGGTAGGCAACCATATACGATGCCGACGTGTTTGTGTCGGTAATACCTACCTGAAGCGCAGTTCCGTTATAGACAAGATGTACATGGAATACATCCCCGCTGTTAAGAACAATTCCACTGCCAGTCAGATTTGTGGCTGGAACGGTTGGCGCAGCTCCGCCGGTATAAATCCCAATCGAATCCGTCCCTTCGCCGCTGTTGCTATAGATGTCAAACTTAAGTGCCACACTGTTCGGAATATTCGCGTAGCCGAGTGAGCCGCCTGAACCGCCTATAGCAGAGGTTCCATTGCTTTGGATCGCAAAGGTGAATCCGTCCGCTACCGGCTTCACCATCTGGAAGGTGAAGTCCGAAATGAATGCAGTTACATTTACCGGAGTCGTTACCCAGGCCGAGCCCGCCTCAGTCACGTGTCCATCTGTAAGCTGGAGGGCGCTGGCGGGGCTATTGAGCTTTGCGCTCCCGTTCAGCGCTATATTTGAAGTACTCGTGAAACCGCTGCCGTAATTGATGCTTTGTCCCGTCGATTGGATAACATATGCAGCGCTGCTCACCCCACTGATCGCATAGTTTGGAGCGAGAGCGATTGCGTTGATCGTTTGCGATGCTGTGACGGTTATCGGTCCGGAATAGGTATTGGAGCTCGGCGTCGGCGTCGAACCGTCGGTTGTGTAATAAATTACTGCTCCGGCAGTTGCATCGGCTATCGATACAACCTGCGTCCCGACATACGTTCCAGCAGCTGGAGAAAAGGACGGAAGAGCCGTCGTCGGCAAAGTAACGGTAAAGTTGGCTGAGTTTATCGGACTGGCGCTCATCGCCGGGGCTACAGCAAATGCCTTCACCGCCACCGAACCACTGCTTATGGTAAATGGTCCGTTATACACAGGCGAAGATATAGTTGGCGTCGAACTATCCGTCGTGTAGTAAATCACCGCGCCGGTCGCCGTATCCGATATGCTGACAGACTGCGGCGATGTGAAAGTGCCTCCATTCGGCGTAATGACTGGCGACGGCGCAGCCGGTTGAGGATTCGAGACAAATGTCCATGTCAGAATCTTCTGGCTTGAAGTCAGGCCGCCGGTCCCACCTGTAAAACCGATATAGGCAGTATTGCTCCCGATCACCTGAGAAATATTAATCGGGAAACTCTGTGTAAATGTCTTGCTACTGACCGGATCGGTAATCGTCATCGTAAGCGTCGTGCCGTCGTAGGTCATATGCACGTTCATACTGTCACCGCTGTGCAGATTGATACCCGAAGGCGTGAGATTGATTGCCGGTAATGTCGGCGGTGCGGCATTTTGATAAATCCCTGTCGAATTCGGCCCTTCACCCGTGTTGCTGTAAAGATCGAACTTGATGGCAATGCTATTAGGAATTCCTCCAGTGCCCCTGGTAATGTCTGCCCCGTAGCCGAGGGAGCCGCCGGATATCCCCAGCGCCTTTGGGCTTACGTTTTGAATTGTGAAGGTAAACCCGTCCGCCTGCGGATTGGAAAGCTGGAATGAAAAGTCGTTTACGAACGACTGAATGTTCATCGGCGTGTTATAAAAAACGCTGCCGGTCTGGTTCGTGCCTCCTGTGGTAAGTTGCAACCGGCTGTCATCGCTATTCACCGTACTTCCATTGAGCGTCAAGCCTGTGATTACTGAAAAACCACTTCCGAAATTAATACCTGTACCGGAGTACTGGAGCGAATAGGTTGCCGAGGTCACAAGGCTGGGAGTCAAGGTGCCGCTGACCGCAATGGCCTGCAGCGTCTCTGTGGTACTCACTGTGATTGGACCACTGTAAACAGAAGAATTGAGCGTAGGAGTAGAACCGTCCGTCGTATAGTAAATGACGGCATTACTCAGCGAATCGCCGATGGTGACAGTCTGTGCGGAAGTATAGGTGCCTGCAGCCAGCGAGAATGCAGGTGCAGGCGTTTGCGTTAGGAAGGTGAAAACGGCCGTGCTTACTGCGCTCTGCAAATAACCTTCTACGCTGGCTATCGCTCGAATCGTGGTTCCGGTCGAAATCGTGATGGGAGCGGTATAGACGGACGCCGCGGCTGTGGGCAAGCTGCCATCCGTCGTATAGTAGATCGTGCTGCCAGGGGTTGCCGCTGTTATTGTTGCCTGCTGCGGCGTCATCAACGTACCACCGTTCGGAGAGATCACGGGGGCGGCTGCCGTCTGAGCACCGTTCAACAAGCCATAGACATCGACCTGATACGCAGCACCGACGTATACTTTGCCATTTGTAATTACTGGAGGCGTGAATTTATTTGCTGGACCGGCATCGTCCCGGGCTGAGTTGGTGTCACTCTCGTAAATGGGAGTCGTCAGATTGCTGGCATCGAAGGCATAGAGAATGGCCGAACCATTCGAGTTATATGCATCGCTCCGCACCGCCCATACGATGGCATTCTGCGTACCATTGGATGAAACAACTGGTGTTGCTCCCGGAAAACTTGACTTAACAGTTGAGTTGCTGCTTGCGGTCGTGCTCAAGAGGCCATTTGTCAGCTCAAATCGCTTTAAGGAGTCTCCGCTTGCCCATATGAATACATGGCCATTCCAGTAGGCAGGAGTACTCCATAAGCCACCGGTGGCACCAGTAATATCCTGGATGATGTTCGTATTGGAGCTTCCCCCCGGGGCATACCCTCCGAGGCTATCGCGATTCAGAAGAAGGATCCTTCCCTCTTTCCCGATTTGTAAAAGTTCATGCGGGTAGGTACCCGGCTGGTCGGGAAGTAGAAGTTCGCCACCCGAACCCTGATCCAGATCGGAACTGGTAAGAGCTGCCTGATTGAATGGCGTAAATGCACTGCCCGGCGTAAGAGTGCCGCTTCCCAGATCCAACCGAAGAACGCTATTGCTGTAATCTGTCTGGGTGGAAAGAGGCGGGTAGGTAGTCAATGTACCGTTGCCGGCAGTGAGGAACATGCGCCCGCTCGGGTTAACGGTATCGATAGGCATTGCGGCACCTGAACTCCATACTCCATTGCCTAATCCATTCGGCGAGAGACAGAAAACGCCAGTCTGATTCAGAGTCGTGGCATTGTAGGCCAGTACCCACCCATGCCATGGCCCATTGTCCCCATGCGATCCAAATGCCACATATAGATAGCCGTTAAATAGATTGAGGGCTACCCGGTTAAGCTGCCACAGAGAACTGAAAGCGAGCTTTCCATTGGCGCTTCCATTGCCTCCACCAGTAACCGTTGCCGCAATTGGCTGCGAGGGACTATTCGCTTGTTCAGAGCCGTTCAGCATGTTTAGAGCGTGAATCCGTTGTATATAGCTACCATTCTCTTCTGATTTGGCTACTATATACAGCGTCTGACTGGCCAAGTTATAAACAGGGGTAGATGTAATACCAACCTCTGGAACAATATCCAGCGATCCAATGGCGGAGTTGGGTACTGTAGTGGCTCCAGCAGCGGCGCCATGCGCCGTGTCAATCATGCTTACCTTCCACAGCGGCTGGGCATTGGCCCCTCCGTTCGTATCCGCATCAAAGGCGTACACGCTATCGTGTTCGGTAGCTATAAAGATGACATTATGAACAAGACCGTCGGGCATGGTGATGCCCGCTACATAGAGCGGCTGTGCGTATACATATCCGTCAACTGCTACACTAAACAGCTTCCCGAAGCTCGTAGTATTTACGTTCGAAACATTAAGCAGTGTTTCTTGTGAGTTTGCGCCTGCGCTCGCGTTGCCGTAGCGCCACATTGGCACATTTACCGCTGTAGCTGTCTGCGCGCCGATATGTATATTCTGCAAGCACAGCAATGACAAAGCCATACATGCCTTGAGCCAGCGCCGAGCCGGAAGCTTATCATCAACAATGGCAGGCAGGGGAACCTGTGAGGCAGAAAAGATTCGCATATGACCTCATCTGTGAAATCATCTTTTGACCGGTTCTCAAAGTGATCCCGATCGACCCATGCACACATATGCTGATCATTGAGGCTAGAGATCCCAGGAGTAACTTTGAACGCTTCCACACCATGCAACTGGAAGCCCACTCGCCGCAGGCTATAGAGTTATCGAGTGAAAAGCGGAGAAAGCTCAATAACTTGTTGACATTTACTTGTTGCCTGTTGGGAGAAGAAGAAGCAGTAGGAAGAGTAAAACTTCGCGCAAGTTCTCCAGCAATGACATTTTTTGGAAACAGTTACTACAGATCCGTTACCCAGCAGACAGGAGCTTCTGGTGACCAGTTATTACTTGCGCGCGCTCTAAGAAGTATTACCTTCAATGGTTACCTGCAGTAACCCGTAATACTTGCAACACTATCTAGGGAGACGATGGATGCTTTTGAAACCTTGGCTAGCTGCGATACCTTTACTTATTTGTCCAGCATGGATCTACGCCGAAACAACCGCGAAAAGTGGGATTGCGTGGGAGGTGCATGGAAACTGGTATTTGAATCATGAGCAACACCCTTTGCATAAAGGTGACGATGTACCTCCCGGCGCATTGCTGACAGCAGACACCACTGCCAATGGGTCGATTCTTGTTTTGCTGCCGGATGGTCAGCGGCTTTTCTATGATTGCCACGACGCCCATACCTGCTCGCAGGGATTTCGTATACCTGCCCTCATGGCAGAACCCGATAAAGATGCGCTTGAGCTATTCGATACGATCAGAAGGGTGATGAAGCAGATTACTTCCACAGCTAGCTTACCCAAAGCGCCAGTCGTCTCAACAACCACAATAGTAGAGACAGTTGTGCCTATTCAAAGTGATGGAAGTATTGCATTGAAGCAACCGTTTGCAGCTCTGCCACCGGGACACTATCGGTTGACATTGCAAGGTGAGAGTGAGGCTGAACCATCAGAGCATTCGCTGAGCTGGTCTGGTCCACACGATGAAGGCCATCTCGCACTCGAGGGTCCCGGCACCTATCGCCTGCGTCTTTTTGGAAGTTTAGGAGGAGAGCGCTTGCGCGTCTTTCTACTGGCGGTCCCTTCGGAATCTTTTTCCTCCACGCAGAAAGATTTCGAAGAGACGAATAAAGACCTTCAAGAGTGGAATGAGATTTTTCCTGGTTGGCCAATACATGAATGGCTGCAGTTATATCTAAGAAGCCTTAGTGGAACTCAGCCTGAAAAGGACTAAGTTCAAAACGCAACAGATCCTTATCAGCAATCAGGCGATGCCGTCTGCAATTACTTTTTCAACTCTGTCGAGTAGATATTCGCCGTCGACATGCGGGCATTCACCAGCGGCGTGTCATACGGAGTGAGCCCGGCAAACTGATAATCTACTGCATCGGCAAAGTGCAAATCCTCAAGGTCGGCAACGTGCTCCACCTTCCCACTGCGCACTTCGATCCGGTAAATCATCTGGTTTTTCTGCACATAGGTGTGAAAGAAAATTGATTTGCTGTCCCGGGACCAGAAAGGGTCAGCTGCGCTTTGCTGAGCCAGCAATCGCCAAGTGCCGGTTGATATGTCATAAAGCATCAGCCGAGTCATATCGAGAGACAGAGCTGCAATGTAGCGGCCGTCCGGCGACCATCGTGGACTGAAAAGCCCCTGGGAACCCGGAAGCAAGGTGGTTTTGCCAGCTTCAATATCGAACCGATAAATTGCCTTTGATTCCACCGTCTCACCCATGAGCGCAGGCACTCTTCCGAAAACGATCTCTTTACCATCGGGCGACCAGTCGGGATCGGCTTCATTGCGGTTCTCCGGCAACATCGAATGCAGACTGCTGCCATCGGCGCCGATCGTGTAGATCCGCCAGAGCTTCCCCGGTTCTCTGGCCATAAATACAAGCTGTCTGCCGTCCGGCGACCATTGCATCATGAAAACTTCCAGCGGCTGCCCGGTTAGCTGCACCCTCTCGGTACCATTGACACGACTGCGCCACAACGAGCTATCCTCATTGCTGATCCAGGCCATCCACTTGCCATCGCGTGAAAATACGACGCGGTTTGCCGTCGCCAGCGCCTCCCCATATGGCAGGAAGGTCTTGTTTGCGGATGAGTAGTCGAGCAGTTCGGAGCGCGTATCCGCACCGATGAAAAAGATGCGATATCCCGTCCTCGACGTGATCGGCGCCTGATAATCGAGGGGGCCGTTCGTTAGCTGTTCCGGGTAACCGCTCCTCGGCCGCAATATCCATATATTGTTCTCGCCGCTATGTTGGGATTCGAAGACGAAGTTTTTCCCGTCCGATGTCCAGCTTCCGCAGCATTCGCTCGAGGGCGCGCTCCAGCCGTGGAGAAGCTGGCGGGCATTTTTTCCGTTCGCATCCAGCTCCCATAGAGTTGTAGTGTGGTTGCCTGGATCCAATAGTGTCAGACGCAACACAGTTCCGCCGGGTATCCATCGAAGCCAGAACGCACGTCCGGGCAAAACGGCAAACCGCTGAGGCGACTCTCCATTTTCTCCAGCTATCCACAAAGTGTTGCCGGTTGCATACAGAATGTGGTGCCCATCCGGCATCCACGTTGCATCGTGCGCCAGTAAACCGGGGATCTGCCGCGCTGCCCCACCCAGCGTGGGTACGATCCACAGTGTCTGTTCTGCTTCCGCCGAGATGTGATTTCGAATGATCAGCTTTGACCCATCCGGCGAAATATCTCCTAGCAGCGGAGCAACGATTTCATCAGGAAGCGTGAGATTCGTCGCTTCGCCGTCGGCAATCAGTCCTTGCGCCAGACGCATGCGTCCATTCTCAAGCTCGGGAAAATACAGCCGTGTACCGTCAGTCGCGATTCCTGGGAGATTTTCAAGAAATGCGTCTCCCGGGGAAATGCGTCCCGAAGATGTGACACGGGAAATCTGTAACGGCAGCTGGTCATCCCGGTCGAAAAACCGAAAAGCTATCGCCGCAAGGGCGATGACACATACAGCACAGATTGCGAACAGCAACCCGCTGGTGGCAGATCTCTGTTTTATGGGTTCTATTTGAGCATCGGCCGTTAACTCCGGAGCTTGCGGTAAAGCCGCATTCGCAATCGGGAGCGGTTCTGACGGCTGCTCAAAAGAGACGGGAGCGATGAAGCGATAACCGCGTTTCGCTAGCGTCTCGATAAAACGAGGATTTTCGGCCGAATCCCCTAATGCATCCCGTATCTTGTTGATCGCCGTCCCGAGGCTATGCTCGAAATCGATGACCGTGTCGCTGCCCCATAGATAATGTTGGAGTTGGTCACGGGAAACGACTTCGCCCGCATTTTCAAGAAGAAATGTCAGCACCCGAAACGGCTGCGCCTGAAGCCGTACCCGGATGCCTGATCGATACAGCTCTCCCGACTTAAGATCGGCTTCAAAAACTCCGAACCGCACCCTTGCGATATGTTTGGCCGTCGTGGACACCAGCTGTCACCACTAAATGTTGTTCTGTTAGTAAACAGATCAAACTAGCCAGTCTACTCCATAATTCCCTTAAACTCAAGTGAGATAAATCCATAACTAATTGAAAATAAAAGACTATTTCGGTTAAGTTGCCGTGATGAAGAAAAGAGACGTTGTGCATTGCCGATCGTATTCATGAAGGATTCAAGTGTGCATCTAGCTCGTACTTCGCATGATAAAGACATAAAGACATAAAGAAGCAAGAAGGGTGCGAGCTTAATTTGGAGGCAACATATGATGCATAAAAATTGGTTCGCAAGATTGACGGTTTGTTTTCTGCTTATGCCGTTTCTTGCGTCTGTCCTCTTAGGGCAGACGGATACGGCACGCATCCAGGGCACCGTCGCAGATCCAAATGGTGCCGTTATCCCGGGCGCTACTATCACCCTCACAAGCGTTGATCAGGGGACTCAGTTTCCGGCAACATCGGACGCGAGCGGCAACTTCACTCTCAGCGGTCTGCCGCGTGGAAGCTACAGCATCAAAGTAGAAGCCGGCGGATTCGCGACTTTGGTGCAATCGCTGACTCTGGATGTCTCGCAGGTCAAAGCACTCGACTTGAAGCTCCAGCCAGGAGCAGCTACCCAGACGGTCACAGTCACCGATACCGCCTCGCTGATCGACCTCGCCAGCTCGTCGACGGGTGAAGTCATCAAGGGGCGTCAGGTCACTGAGCTACCCCTGAACGGACGCAACTTCACAGGGCTTGCCTTACTTACTCCCGGCGTGACACGCGGCAACCCCAGCGATCAGGCCAACGGCTCAGGCGGTAATGTCGAGACCTTTCGCTATAACGATTCCGGTGGCGCCGCGCTGTCAGTCAATGGACTGCGTCCACAGTCGAACAATTTCATCCTAGACGGTACGGACAACAACGAGTCGCTGGTGAACACCATCGTTTTCTTTACTCCGATCGATGCGACGGACGAATTTCGTGTCAATACCAGCGTTGCCCCGGCTGAATTTGGCCGCGCCGGGGGCGCAATTGTCGAGTCTTCGATCAAGTCCGGCACCAACAGCATCCACGGCTCGGCTTTCAACTTCCTGCGCAACTCTGAATTCGACGCCAATCCGAACTACCAGTTCCTTGGCGCTGGTTTTCAGAGATTTCCCAATTTCATTCGCAACCAGTTCGGCGGCAGCCTGGGCATGCCGATCCTGCACAATAAGCTCTTTATCTTCGGCGACTACCAGGGGCTAAGGGAAAAGACCGGACTTGCACCATCTTTCCAGACGGTTCCAACCGCACGGATGCGGCAGGGTGATTTCAGTGAGCTGCTAGCAGCGGGAAACCAGAATCTCACCACCGTTCCGCAATGCGCCGTCCCGGCGGGCCAATCCTCGCCTGCCCCCACGGGCCAGATTTACGATCCCATCACCTGTACACCATTCGCCGGAAACATCATTCCTCAGGACCGCTGGAACCAGGCCGCTGTCAACTACTTCAATGCCTTTCCCGCGCCAACCAATCCAAATCTGGTGCAGGGCAACTACGAGGCCATTCAACATCAGATCACCTCGTTCAATGATTTCGACATTCGCCTGGACTTTACGCCGACAGCCAAGGATCAATTCTTTGTCCGCTACAGCTATGGCCAGGACAACTTCACCAAGACTTCCCTCTTCCCCAATCTTCCGGCAGGCTTCGCCACCGGCGAGAACCAAAGCCACCCACGCGGAGCCGTGGGCAGTTATACCCGCATCATCACGCCCAACATCCTCAATGAATTCCGTGTCGCCTACATTCGACCAGAGTTTGGCTACACACCACCCTTCTTCGGCGAGCCCGTCTCGCAGAATCTCGGCATTGTGAACGCCAATCGTAACCAGCTGACCAGCGGCGGTGCGCTCATCGGAGATAACAATTCACAGCTCTCCTACACAGGTGACGGTGGTCCATATCTGGTGAAGGAATATACAGTTCAGGGCCTTGACGCGCTGAGCTGGAACCACGGCGCGCACGCCTTCAAATTTGGCGCGAACATCATCAATCGCCGCGTCAACTTCTTCCAGGGCAACGACTCAAAGGGCTTTTTCAACTTCGTTAGCGCAGGCAGCGGCGTTCCAAACTGGACCGGTTATGATGCCTCTGAGGCGCTAGTCGGATTCTCAAACTACTCGCTTGGCGCCAGCTCCGACTTTTTCGACACGCACAATTGGGAGACCGGCTACTTCGGGCAGGATGACTGGAAGGTATCCAGGCGTCTGACGCTCAACCTGGGGCTGCGCTACGATCTCTATACTTACCCCTACACCGCGAATAATCAGCAGTCGAACTTCGATATCTCAACCGGGCAATTGCTTGTTGCCGGACAGAACGGCCAGTCCCGCAGCCAGGTGGAGACCAATCACAACAACATTGCTCCGCGCGTGGGCTTTGCCTACGATGTGCTCGGCACTGGAAACACTGTGCTGCGCGGCGGTTACGGAATCTTTTACTTCCTCGACCGTGGCGGCATCGGCAACCAGCTCAGCAACAATCCCGATTTCAACGGAACGTCGAGCTATAACAGCAATAATGGCTATCGCGTTACCTTTACCGGTCAAGGGCCAAGCGGCAACAACGACAGCAGGCTGGCCACAGCCGCACTGCCGGCTCCTACCAGCACAGTCAACATTACTAATCCGCAAAACGTCAGCGTGATTACGCAGTTGCCGAACAACCAGACCTCAACGATTCAGCAGTGGAATATGCAACTGCAGCAGGCAATAGGCAAATCCGCGGTCACGTTTGCATACGTAGGCACACGCGGCACGCATCTCGTCACCACCTATAACCTCAACCAGCAGCCGCTCGGCTTCCTCGGTTATGGGAACGACTTCCGACTCTATCCACTACTCGGTGGCAACGCTATGGTCAACAGCAATAACGGCGTTTCCAGCTATAACGGCTTGCAGCTTCACTTCGAGCATCGCCTTACACAAGGGCTGACGACCACGGCCAGCTATACGTGGTCACACACGACCGACGATTCGATTTCGCCGCTCGGCAATGAATCGAACCAAATCTTTATTAATCCGGCAACGCGCAGCGCGATGCTGAACCTGAATAAGGGCAATTCCTTCCAGGACCAGCGGAATGTCTTTAATTTCAGCACCATCTATGACTTGCCCTTTGGCCGCGGACGTCAATTCATGGCCAATGTATCGAAACCAATGGACTATCTGCTTGGCGGCTGGCAGATGAACGCAATCGCTCAGCTCAACACCGGTACGCCGTTCAGTGTCATCGACTCACACAACGCGCCGACCAACTTCGCTGACCTCGTCGCGCCAGCGATCGTTACCAACAGTGTCACGCGACCGTATTTCACCACAACATCCTTCGCGGCACCAGCGGATATCGATGGTGTCTACACCAACCCCGGCACTGCCGGTCGCGGTATTCTGCACGGTCCCGGAAACAGGATCCTCAACCTGGCAGTGCAGAAGAACTTCCCCATTACCGAAAGAGTGAACACGGAGTTTCGCACTGAGGCGTTCAACCTCTTTAACACGCCCCAGTTCAGTAATCCTGATAGCAACCTGAACGACCAAAACTTCGGATTGATCTCAGGGATGCAATACAACTCCGTACGCCAGATACAGTTCGCGCTGCGGGTCACCTTCTAAATTGACCCTGTTTTCATTTGCGCCACGGCGGCTCATCCGGCGTGGCGCTTTTTTCCGCGGTTAAAGACGGTACCGTTAATTTAGAGCCTGTTATGAAATTGAAATTCATCTTCTATGTTTTTATTGCGGCGATCCTGATTGCGAGCCTTTCTCCGCTTGCCGCACAAAGTGCCGCGCCTGCGATCGATAAGATTGATCCACCGAACTGGTGGGCACAGATGCCTTCGCCGATGCTGCTGATCCACGGCGAACATCTATCCGATGCACAAATTTCTGTCGCGGGCAGGGATGTTTCCGTCGAAAAGACACAGGCATCGCCAAATGGCCATTGGTTTTTTGTCTGGCTGCACACCGCTAACGCAGAACCGCAGACTCTCCAGATCACCGCATCTAATCCTCAGGGCAAAGCACACACCGACTTCGAGCTTCTGCAGCGCAAACCTGCATCCGCAGGCTTTCAGGGTTTTCATTCCGACGACGTGATGTACCTCATCATGACGGACCGCTTCGCGCATGGAAATCCCTCCAACGATGAATCCGCCGAAGAACGAGGCAAGCCGCGCGGCTGGCATGGCGGAGATTTTCAGGGAATCGAGCAGCATCTCGACTATCTGCAGTCGTTAGGTGTCACCACCATCTGGACGACGCCGGTCTACAAAAACGTTCCATCCTTGCAGTCCTATCACGGATACAGCGCGACGGACATGTATGCCGTCGATCCCCACTTCGGCACTCTCGCGGACTATCAGCATCTGGCCGACGCTCTGCACAAACGCGGCATGAAGATCGTTCTCGATACAGTTCCCAACCACGTTGGCCCTGCGAGTCCGTGGGTGAACGATCCACCCTTGCCGGACTGGTTCCATGGCACCCTCGCGCAGCACGCGACAGCGAAAGGCGACTTCAAATCGATTCCTGATCCGCACTCCTCATGGCAGGAACGTCGCGATATCACTGAGGGCTGGTTTGCCAATGTGCTTCCCGACCTCAACCAGGAAAATCCCGTGACCGCGCAATATCTTATTCAAAACGCGATCTGGTGGATTGAAACCGCCGGCCTCGACGGCCTGCGCATTGATACCTTTCCATATGTCAACCGTGCATTCTGGCAGCAGTTCCATGCACAATTGCACGCTCTCTATCCGAACCTTACAACCGTCGGCGAAGTCTTCAACAGCGATCCCACCATTACTTCCTATTTTGCAGGCGGAGCTGAGCACGACGGCATTGATACAGGGCTTTATACTCCATTCGATTTTCCGATGTATTTTGCGCTGCGATCGGTGCTGATTCATCAGGAGCCGATGTCAAAGCTGGAAGACATTCTGCGCCAGGACCGTCTCTATCCGCATCCGGAGCGCCTCGTTACCTTTCTCGGCAATCACGATACGATGCGTTTTCTGAGCGAGTCCGGAGCCACTCCGGCGGAGCTCAAAATGGCCTTCGCCCTGCTTGTCACCCTGCGTGGCATGCCACAAATCTATTCCGGCGACGAAATTGCTATGAGCGGTGGGGATGATCCGGACAATCGCCGCAATTTTCCCGGCGGATTCGCCGATGGTCAACAGAGCGCATTTACTCCTGCGACTCGCACACCGGAACAGCAGCAGATGTTCGATTGGGTCAGCACCCTGCTCCATTTGCGCAGCCAACACCCGGTGCTGCAATCGGGAGAGCAACAGGACATGCTCGATGAAGATGCCACGGCCTTCGTCTTTGTTCGGGCAGCGGATGTCTCCCACGGCTGTGACGGGAAAGAACGCATCTTAGTCGCAGCCAACAACGCCGATCAGCCTCGCACGATTACGCTGAACGTTGCCGATATCGCTCTCACCGGATGTTCCCAACTGCGTGGACTGGCAGGCAGTGAACAGACTCCTCAAGTGCATAACGGAACGGTTGAAATCCATCTTGAAGCGAAGCAGGTTGCGATCTTCTCTGCTTCATAAATGTAGCGTGAACATCACAGCAGCCCTGTTGCCGATGCGCGAGGCCGATGCGAAGATGTGGTTATGCAACCATCACGTTTCACGACAAGTGCCCTGTGGATGTGCACAGCACTGCTTCTGGGGCATGCGTCCGCACAGCAGACACAGACGGCAAATCCTCAGGCCACATCCACGGCAAAGACAAAACAGAGCGCTGCGGCGCGAACTCGGCATACAACCACGGCAACAAAGCCTCTGGTGCTTACGACACAGAAGGATAAGGCAAGCTACGCGATTGGACTGAATATCGGCAAAGGCCTGAGCAGAGACTCGGTAGATGTAGATCCGAAGATCGTTCTAAAGGGACTCGAAGACGCGTTAGCCGGCGGAAAAACGCTTTTGACAGACGATGAAATGAAGGCCACCCTGCTCACGCTGCAGGAAGATCTGCGGAAAAAGCAGGAAGAAAAAAGGCAGGCGCTGATCGAGACGAACAAAGAACAAGGCGCGGCATTTCTTGCTGCTAACAGCAAAAAAGATGGTGTCGTCACCCTGCCGAGCGGTCTTCAATATAGAGTCTTGACCGCAGGAACCGGTCCAAAGCCTTCGGCCAGCGACACCGTAGTCACCAACTACCGTGGCACGCTTCTGGATAACACTGAATTCGATAGTTCCTACAAGCGTGGACAGCCCGCGACTTTTGCTGTCGGTCAAGTCATCAAGGGATGGACGGAAGCTCTTCAGCTCATGCCCGTCGGCTCGAAATGGCAGTTGTTTATCCCGCCGGATCTCGCATACGGCGAGCGCGGTCAAGGCTCGGTCATCGGCCCGAATGCCACTCTCATATTCGAAGTAGAGCTGCTCTCCATTCAATCAAAGGGCGAATAAACTACCTCTCTTCTATTCCGCAATCGAGCGGGCTGTTTTCTACCGCAGCCCGCTTCTCTCTCGCATAGACCGCATGCCTCGATTGCGCGTGCTTCATCTCCCGCTCTACCCAATCAATCTCACCCATATTGTGCTTCCGGAAACCCCTCGCTTCGCACACCGAGTTCCAGCGCCTCATAGTCGCGAATACCTTGCAACAAGATCGCCTCTAAACGCGAAACCTGTTTACAATCAGCGACTTTAAGGGCGCACTTAAAGGCAAATACGCCCGGCGGCTATACAAAAAAATTCTCCATAACTCTTTCCAAAGAGTCGGCTATTCGGACTCGAATCGCGCGGAGGAAAGCAATGCGCTGAATCAGGATGTATAGTACTAATTCTTCGGCGACTTTATATCCAACTAAGTCTGGTAATAGCTATGACAATCTGCCAAAGTCAGAAAGGAAATAACCGGACATGCCTAGCTCGACCAGGAAACGTTCTCGCTCACAATCAAAAGCGGTTCCGTCGAAGTCCGCACCTACCGTAGCCGAACGAATGGGAGCTTTTCGCGGTGAACTGCCGTTATCCGAACGTTATGAGGAAGGAAAGGGATTGCGCACTCAAGTTCCAAGAGAGGCGCACGGAACCTGGGCCCGGAGCCCTGAACATCCAGGACCGGTCGAAGTTGTCATGAAGACGAATGAGGGAAGGCAGGCACATCTCGTCCCTTTACGTCTGGCGCGCATGATTGCATCTCCGTTTGCATTTTTCCGGGGAGCCGCAGCCGTGATGGCGCATGACCTTGCGCCGATGCCGACCACCGGAATAAATGCAGTGATCGATGGCGATGCGCATCTTAATAACTTCGGACTCTATGGGACGCCACAGAGAGATGTGGTCTTCGACCTAAACGACTTCGATGAAGCGGTGATTGGTCCCTGGGAATGGGATTTAAAGCGGCTCACAGCAAGCGTCAATCTGGCCGCGGGAGAAAATGGACTCAACCAGCGAGAACGCGCTGCTGCGGTGAAACGTTGTGTGAACGGATACAGGTTTAACATTAACCGGCTGCAGAGTATGGGTGTACTTGATACCTGATATCTACACGCCTATCCAGGGCGCGACAATCCTTTAATCAAGATGGACGCAAAGTCGCAGGCAGTCACACGCAAGGCTATGGAAAAAGCGGCCACGCAAACGAACACCATGCTTTTGCGCAAAGTGGCTGATCAACAGAAAAACGGCACGTGGCAGTTTCACGAAGATCCGCCGATACTTACACATGTAGATGCAAAGACACGCAAATCTGTCATCGATGCACTGTCGGAATACGCGAACTCATTGTCGAGGGAACGCGCATACATGCTCAGCAAGTACCGTATCGCAGATATTGCACACCGTGTAGTTGGCGTTGGAAGCGTCGGCACGCGAGCCTACTTAGTTCTCCTGTTCGGCAACGGAGATAATGACCCTCTATTCCTCCAGGTGAAAGAAGCAACCAGTCCCGCACATGGACCTTTTATTCCCGCAAGGCTGGAGGAGTATTTACACGAAGGAAAACGCGTTGTATTAGGGCAGCGAGCGCTACAAGCGTCTACGGATGTAATGCTGGGCTGGACGCAGATTGGCAAGCTACCCTTTTATGTTCGCCAGATGAAGAACATGAAAAGCTCGATTCCCGTAGAGTGGCTTTCGGGAACCGCCTTTAACTTCTATGCGTGGGCCTGCGGCGCCATCCTCGGGCGGGCGCATGCGCGAACAACAGACGCTGCGGAAATAGCGGGATATTGCGGCAAGTCTGCTGTTTTGGATGACGCTCTGACTTTGTGGGCGGAAATCTATGGAAATCAAACCGTGCTGGACCATGCAGCGTTGGTGAAAGCGGTAAAGAGTGACCGACAGGTGCAGGCCTTGATCGGAACGTAGGAACAGAGTATAAGCCACCGTCTGTCAGCTTTCTTTTTCGACCCCTCCGGGGGTAGAGGGCCGCTATCGGCCCTCTCTTACCAGGCGTTCAAGCCGTTCGATTCCCCAATCCAGACTCTGGTAACGAAGCTCCAACACATCTGCGGCAAGGAGTCTTTCGATCACCGCACTCTGAACCTCCAGCATTTCCGGCATGCTAAACAACGGCTGCTGCATGAAGTATCTGGCAACATCTCTTGAGAAAGGCACGAGTTCCTGACATTCAGGCTCACGTCGATTGAGAAAGACGACGTACTCTATGTGAGCCAAGTGGGATCTGGCGATATGTTGAAAACGAGAGGTATGTAGCTCAATGGATGGCTTACCGATTTCCGGCCGCTGAGTAACTTCTCTGCCCTCAAGCTCAGGAAAGAATTCCGTTGCCGATGGACGAAAGCGAACCTGATTGGAGTTGCCGACCACCAGCCGGTCTTGCCGTCCATTGATTAAAAAACTTGCGTCATCGGAAACATATGTCCATCCGGCCTGGCCGCATGCATAAGCAAGCGTCGATTTCCCTGCTCCTGAGTCTCCACAGATTAGAACTCCTCTCCCGTCCAACTCCACGCAGGCGGCATGGATCGGTGTGACGTATCGGGTAACAAGCTGGCAAAGAACGGCAGCATCGAGAAAGAAATAGCGTAAGTAGCTTGTATGCGCCACGGTTGCTTTTGTAAGCGACAGGAAGGAGAAGCCCTGAGCCATATCGCATAGAGCGAAGTTCTCTCTGTCGGCAATATTCGAGATAAGATTTCTCTGCACCCGGCAAAGCGGAGCCGGGGGGCATTCTGAGTGTCCGTTGGTCACCACAACCCTGAGCTCGATCGGTTGCAAATCAAAAAGTTTTTCGAATCCCGTCCAGCTTTTTCCCGCTTCATTCAGAACATCTTCTGAGTTAGTGGCGATCTCAACGGGAAATCCCAACGGGTAGTATGTCCCATGTAGAGGCAGCTCAGAGAGCCTTGATACGGGGTCGCCAAGCACGACTGGTTCCGATCGCCTGCAGGCAGCTTCAATTTGTTCAATGCTAAGCATTCTTACCCTTTGCGATTGAGAGTTATTGCTGTAGGTGTAACGGCCCTTCGCCAGCTACGGGTTCAGAAAACGCAGGAGCGCCTGCTCATCCTCTTTGCTGAGCGACGCGCGCACCCGCATATGACGGACGACCGTGCCCGAAATCCGCGGCGAAAAACCTTGGGGTGCATTGTGACAGCGCGAGCAGTTCTGTTCGAACACCCGTTCGCCATCGGTCGGATGGGCAGCATGTGCTGTCGCGCTTCTGCTTTGTTGGCCGGTACTGCTGGCTGCGGCTGTGGATGGCACGCTGTGAGTCTGCGAAAGCAGCGGCAGGCCAGCCATCCAGAGCAAGCCTGGTGCTAGACGCTTCCAGTGGTTCATTCTTTGCCCTTCCATGTCGGAAATAGAAAGCGGTATACGATGCCTGTCTCCCAGACATTGCGATTGCCTGTCGAAGAGAACTGGCGCGCGTAACTGGTGTTGATTCTCACCTCATGCGGCAGGTGATAGTCCAGACCGAAATCCGTTCGCTGCGTATTGGCGGAGGGAAGACCGTCAGAAGGGTCGGGGCTATTGCGGAATGTCTGCTGCCAGCGGAAGACGGGCTCCAATCTGCCGATCAGTGTCTCGGCGCCGCCAAAGCGCGAAAGACGATAGTCAGTTTCAATCCAGTATCCCTGTGAATGAGTGCCGTGTGCATACTCTGATCGCAGCTTGAAAGAACTGTTTGCAGGCAGCCACCATACATGCGCGCCGAAATAGTTGGTCTGCTCGCCTTCAAGCAGCCTCCCGTATGAAGTACCAATCTCGAGCCGTTTTTCAGGGAGATAGATGGATACTCTTCCTCCCGTCGATCGCTCTGCATTGAACTGCATATTCGTACTTTTCGCGGAAAAGTACGCAGCGTAGTCGATGGAAAACTTGGGAGTGGAGACAGCCGATCCACGCAGCATTTCGCCCACACCCGCCCCGGTCATGGTGCCTAAACTCGTAATGAGCGGGGCGTCTTGGAAATTGCTGATCCAGATGGGCGAAAGACGTTCGTTATAGGTGCCGAAAGGAGTGAGAAAGAGTCCGGTGACTGCCGTAATGTGCGGGGTAGCAAGATAGTCCAGTTGCAGGTACGACAGTGCAATGAAGGGAGAACTTGTATAACCGGTCTGACCTGAACCTTTTGGGAAGAAGGATTCAATGATATTGGCCCGGCTTTCGACCAACAGATGCTGTCCTAAAGGAGCAACCAGCACCGGGGAAAGAACGGGAGTGTAAGTGGTGTTGCCCCCATTCGTGCTCGTAAAGAAGCCGACGCCGCCGGATATCAGGGGAGTATTTTGTGCCGCGGCATGCGGAATGAAAGACAGTGCGCACATAAGGAGCGCGGCTGCTCCGGAAAGCCGTCTGTATTTGTACGCGTGGGGATTTAGTAAGCGCCACATGTCACCACCGTAGCGTCGTAGGGATCGCAAGGTGTCAACGGCCCGTCTTCCTATTGTCAGCGGATTGTCACGCACAAGCCACTGGTCGCCGCATGCAACAGATATGTCTCAGTTCAGGCCGTTTCCTCTGCCCCCCAAAACAAAAAAAACTTGCGGCGCGCGGGCATGCACGTACCCCGACAACAAAATCATGACAATTCCCTTACAGGTATATGACACGCCTATTGCTCAGTCCCGCTACGGTAGGAATTGTTTTCACACGTCAATCTATTCCTTATCGCGTGTTATAAAGGCGACCTAAACCACTACCAGGAGAGTTCATGAAAAAGAGATACCTGCTGTTTGGAGTCTTTGCGGTCATTCTATTCGGCATGAAGTTTATCGATCACCCGATCGCGGCACAGGCTACTCCGCGGCGCATTGAAGTCACCGCCAAGCGGTTCAACTTTACACCCGGTGAAATAACCCTGAAGAAAGGCGAGCCTGTAGTTTTCGTGCTGACCAGTGCCGACGTGGCACATGGCATACGCATCCGTGAATTGAATCTCGATCTGAAGGCCGGCAAGGGGCAAACAACCCAGGCCACAATCACACCTGACAAGACAGGCGACTTCGTAGGCCACTGCTCTGTATTTTGCGGTACGGGCCACGGCAAGATGACACTGACGATCCACGTAGTGGAGTAATTATGCACCGCACCATACTGGCCGCATCCATTGTCGCTCTCCTTGCTGTCGCAGGCTGTAAGGCAACGCCTCCCAGCCGTATAGAGACGCGCATAATGACCAACGCCAAGCATTGGATATTTGTGGGGAACAGAGGACAGAAGAATCCTCTGCCCTCTACACCAGAGACCATCGCTGAAGGCAAGGAGGCCTTTTCCCACTATTGTGTGGCCTGCCATGGCATGGATGGCCAGAATACTGGCGTCCCTTTTGCAGAAAGCATGTCGCCGCCTGTGCCGTCGCTCGCCTCCAGCAATGTGCAGAGATATACCGACGGCCAATTGAAATGGGTTATCGACTACGGTATCCGTCCCTCTGGCATGCCTGGCTCCAAAGGCACTCTCAGCGATGAAGAGATATGGTCCATCGTGGTCTTCCTGCGTCATCTGCCACCCGCCGGTAGTCTCGGCGAACCCGAAATGTACAACCACTGAGTCACGCATGAATTCTCGTTTGACAAATACACGAACGTCGAACCGCTCGCAGCTGCTGAAGGATGCCGTAATCGCATCTTTCTGCGAATCACCTGAAGAATTGGCTGCGCGCTTGCAAGAATTTTCGACGTACGACTGGGAAAGGGCGCAGTTCTGGCTCGATGCCAGCGGCCTGGCGCTTTATTTCCTGGACAGGCTCACCGTGCTGAAGCTGCAGCATCTCATACCAAAATCTCTTCTGGCGCGACTACAGCAGAATCTACACAACAACCGTGAACGCACGGCCGCTCTTTTTGAGGAAGCCGCAGCCATTAGCCGCGCTCTACAGCAAAGATGCATTCCATGTGCAGTTTTGAAAGGCGCCACGCTTACACCGGATTCGGTTCCAGACAGCACGCTTCGTTCCCAGTGGGATCTTGACTTTCTCATTGATGGAAAAAATGTATCGGGAGCGCTGCAAGTGCTTCAGGATTTTGAGTATGAGTTAGATGCAGTCAGCGGAACGACATGGGAATTCAGAGCGGGCGTCTCCGGCACACCGGACATTGCGAACATTTATAAGGTGCGTCCCTATCGCGCCCTTGAATTGCATCTGCTTCCCGCGCCGATCCATGACAATGCCGGTGAACCGCGAAACCAGCTTACGCGCGCCCAGATGCGCATGATTCGCGGAGCCATGCTGTCTTCTCTCTCCCCGGCAGATATTTTTCTGCAACAGGCGCTTCATCTTTTCAAACATATCGGCGGCGAATACACCCGCGTCTCCTGGGTTCTTGAGTATTGGCGGCATGTGCTGGCGCGGCGCGACGACAATACATTCTGGCGCGAAGTCAAATCTCTTGCCGACAGCGAACCGCAAGCGCATATCGCCATTGGCGCGGTTACGCTGCTTGCAACTCATCTGTTCGGCGAGTTTGCGCCCCGCGAGCTGACACGCTGGTCCATGGACCGACTCTCACCCGACGTACGTCTCTGGATCGAAACCTACGGTCGTCGCGCCGTGCTGGCCGAGTTCCCCGGCAGCAAGCTTTATTTGCTCTTGCGGCAGCAACTGTCTGCGCAGCGCAGACACGGCAGAACGCCCTTGCGTCGTTTTATATTTCCCGCTCACCTTCCCCCCAGAATTACGCATGGCAAAACCGGTAAGGCATGGTTGCCTCGTCTCATGCAATATCGCACACAGGCCAGCTTTGTTTTTCTCCGCCTGCGTTTTCATCTGGTGGAAGGACTGCGCTACGCAGTCGAGTCTTCGCGCTGGCAGCGGCGCCTTAAAGGTATGACACCGTGATTGTCCAGCTTCACAATTCGTTCCTTCCATTCGCACGACGACGCTTTTCGCAGGCGCTCTTTCTAGGGATGGCTCTTTTATTCGTTACATGCAGCACGATGGTCGCGCAGACCAGTCCGAGCTCGCCGAATGCATCCACCACGGATGCTGGGGCACCAAGCGGATCCACCGCGACTGGCAATACAAGTGGATCGGATACCAGCATCGCGGCCGCGACTGGCTCACGCATGGCGCTGCCGGCGGGACAGATTATCGCCATTTTGCAGGAAAAACCGGAGGTCAATATCGAACTGAAGTCCTTGCTGGCCGACATGCTGCAGCAGCAGGGCATTCAAATACAGCCGGATTCGATTACAGATGAGACGCTCTATAGCCAGATCGCTTCGAGCAGCGATGTGCGGGCAAACATCACAACTTTCCTTCGCGCGCGCGGCTATATCTCTGACGCCGATATACAACGCTCGACAGCACAAGGAGACGATGAGGACGAACCCGCTTCCATTGAAACGCTGGAGACGCAAACGCAGCTTCCTGACGCGAATTCGCCGCTGATTGGCTCGGCACGCTCTGCGCAGAACGGAACCGACATCTCCGCCGCCAATTTGCCGGCTGCAACGCAGGCCCCGCAGCCCAAGAAACTGCCCCAGCGCGAGAAAGACTCCCGCAACATAACCGATGAACCGAAAGTGCTGCGCCGTCCGACACCCTACAATCTACTGTCGCTACGCGATCTCTACACACAGATTCCGGACTCACCGGCACCGCTGAAACGCTTTGGCTCAGATGTTTTCGTGAACCGCGATCTCTCCTCCACCACTCGACTCGGTGTCGCCACGAACGCCGCGCCACTCGACATTCCTATCGGTCCCGACTACGTTGTCGGCCCGGGCGACAGTCTCACCATTGATATGTGGGGCAGCCTCACACAGAGTTTTACGCGTGTCGTTAACCGCGAAGGCCACATCATGCTCCCTGAGTCCGGAGATGTGCAAGTGGCAGGACTAGCGCTCGATCACGCGCAAGGCGTGATTCAAAGTGCATTGCAACAGCAGTTCCGCAACGCGCAGGTTGCGGTTACCGTGTCGCGGTTGCGCACCGTGCGCGTATATGTAGTCGGCGATGTGCAGCGCCCGGGGGCCTATGACATCAGCTCGCTTTCTTCTTCCCTGAATGCACTCTACGCAGCAGGCGGCCCAACGGCCGCAGGCTCTCTGCGCACTCTGCGCCACTATCGCGGCACAGAGCTGATTGGCGAGGTGGATCTCTATGACTTTCTGCTGCATGGCGTGCGCAAGGCAGACGACCGCTTCCAGGGTGGCGACACGCTGCTGGTGCCTCCGGCCGGACCTCAGGTGGCTGTGTCAGGCGCCGTCAAGCGACCTGCAATTTACGAGCTGAAGGACGAAAAAACTCTAAGCGCCGTCCTGGAAGACGCGGGCGGAGCAACGGTAGCTGCTGCGCTGACACACATCACCATCGAACGGATCGATGCCAACCGACAGCGCGAGACCGTCGGTCTGGATTCGGCTTCTGCCGGTGATCCCGAAAGCGCGCGCACGGCAATCGCAGCCTTCGTCGTGAAGGATGGCGACCGCGTTCGCGTTGCGCCGATCTTGCCTTATAGCGAACGCGTCGTATATCTCGAAGGTCATGTGGTGCGTCCGGGCAGGCTTTCTTATCACGATGGAATGAACCTGAGCGATGTGCTGCATAGCTACCAGGACCTGCTGCCCGAACCGGCTGCCCGGGGCGAAATCGTACGCCTGGTACCTCCGGACCTGCATCCTGAAACGATCAATTTCAATGTGCCGGATACGCTCATCGGCAACAACAACATGCCTCTCCAGCCTTTCGACACCATTCGCATTCTGGGCCGGTATGAAGCGGATGCGCCCAAAGTCACGATTCATGGCGAGGTGTTGCGGCCTGGCTCCTATGCGCTATCCGAAGGCATGACCGCCGCGCAGCTGGTGCGTATAGCGGGCGGTTTCAAACGGGACGCTTTGCTGGATGATGCGGACTTGATCAGCTACAACATTGTGGGTGGCACGAAGGTCGTAGCGCAACGCGCAGATGTCCGCGTCGGCGACGCTGTCCTCAAAAATGATCATGATGCAGACATCGTGTTGAAACCGGGCGACGTATTGACCGTCCATCAAATCACAGGCTGGAGCGACATCGGCGCATCCATCACGATCGAGGGCGAGGTCGCTCATCCAGGCAGCTACGGCTTCAAACAAGGCGAGCACTTGAGCGATCTGTTGCGGCGTGCGGGAGGCTTTCGCGAGACGGCTTATCCCGCCGGTGCTGTGCTCACCCGCGACCAGGTGCGCGAGCTGGAAGAGAAGAGCCGGGCCGAGCTCATTCATCAAGTCGAGACAAGCTCTGCGGCAGCGCGACTTTCGCCCAATCTTGGCAGTGGCGATCAGTCGGCCCAATTGCAGCTCATCCAACAACAGCAGGAGCAGGTGGTCTCCCGCCTGCGCAGCCAGCCCGCGAGTGGGCGACTCGTAATCCATATCACCGCGGACATCGACAGTTGGGCTGGCACACCGGCCGATATCGAAGTGCGAACCGGCGATGTGCTGCACGTCCCCAAGAAGCCAGGCTTTGTGCTGATTACCGGGCAAGTCTACAATGCCTCCGCCATTACGTATGTTCCCGACAAGACAGCGGGCTGGTACCTGAAACGCGCTGGTGGAACCAGCGAAATCGCCAACCGCAAGGAAATCTTCGTAATTCGTGCCAACGGCTCGGTCGTTGGACGGCGCTCGGGCGAATGGTACGACCACGACGTCCTTTCCACGCGCCTCGATCCCGGCGATGTGATCGTTGTCCCGCAAAAGGTCATCGGCTCATCGCTGTTCTGGCGCAATCTACTCACCGTCGCTCAGATTGCGGGTTCCGTCGCCATTACAGCCGCTGTCGCGGCAGGACTGTAGCACACGATGCCGATTGAAAGCCCCAACATCTTCGTCGACTCCGCCGGAAACATTGGTTGTGAGGACTCTCCCGCGGACGCGCAGCAGCTTGCGTCAACCATTCCCACGGAGGCCAAAGCAAACTCCGCCAACTGGGTCGCGAATGCGGCTGTTCTCTGGGATCATCGCCGTTCTCTGGTTCGCGTTGGAGCAATCGCGTTCATCGTGGGTCTTCTCATCGCGTTCACCATGCCAAAGAAGTACGAATCTACAGCGCGCATTATGCCGCCAGATAACTCCAGCAGCGGTGCAGCAATATTTTCCGCGCTCGCAGGCCGCGCATTGGGAGGCGAGTCCAGCGGATTAAGCAGTCTGGCAGGAAGCCTGCTAGGCGGTGGCAAGAACACAAGTGCTCTCTTCGTCGATTTGCTGCGCAGCGGCACGGTAACAGGACATCTCATCGACCGCTTTCAACTCCAGCATGTTTATCACAAGCGCTACGTGGTCGATACGGCGAAACGTCTGGCACGTCATACAACCGTCTCAGACGACAAAAAGAGTGGTGTTATCAGCATTACAGTCGAGGATACCGATCCACGACGGGCACGCGATCTCGCGCAAGGCTATCTGGATGAACTGAACCTGCTTGTCAATAAAACAAATACCTCTCCAGCACACCAGGAGCGCATCTTCATTGAGCGGCGGCTGCGCGGCGTTGAGGCAGAGCTTGAACGCGCACAGCAGGAGCTGAGCGAGTTCTCAAGCACTCACACGACGCTCGACATCAAGGAACAGACGCATGCCATGGTGGACGCCGCCGCCAAGCTGCAGGCGCAGTTGATCGTCGGTCAGTCCGAGCTCGATTCTCTGCGGCAGATCTATGGCAACAACAACATTCGTGTTCGAGCGGCGGAGGCCCGGGTAGCTGACTTGCAGCACCAGCTCGAAAAAATGAGCGGAACCTCTGCTCCTCTGCCTTCGGACGGCAGCGGCGACGCTTCCGTAGGCAGCCAAAGCGACGAACTCTATCCCCCGCTCCGGCAGCTTCCCCGGCTTGCCGTTCCTTACGCCGATCTGTACCGCCGCGTTAAAGTGCAGGAGACTATCTTTACGCTCCTGACAGAGCAGTATGAAATGGCGCGCGTCCAGGAAGCGAAAGATGTTCCCGTCGTAAATGTGATTGATCCGCCCGGGATTCCGGAAAAGAAGTCGTGGCCGCCTCGGCTCCTGCTTACGCTTGTGCTCACCATAATTGCCGTCTGCGCCACCTGCGCATATATCCTCGCCCGGCATCGTTGGGGCAGGGTAAGCGCGGCAGACCCGCGCAAGGTGCTCGCGCAGCAGATCGAAATCACTCTGCGGAACAGGCTCGATCGGTTCTGGCCGAACCACCGGGGGCACGATGAGATTCGATAGGCTCAGACTGCCCCGCCACTTCCGCACAGCTAAACACGTTGCGTCTGCTCACGCAACTTCCTGCGAGGAAGTATGAGCACGAATGCGCATCCCGCAGTCCTGACTACAGAGCGTGATGTGCCGATGTTTCTGTTCCCCGGTGCGATAGGCTTCTTTTTCGCGGGCCGCCTCTGCATCACGTACTTATTTTTCCAATCCGAGCCGCAAACGGGAGCCATCGCCAGCTTCGCACTGCATCTGTTCCTGCTGGTTGCTGTCGTCTTTTATTCCTTCGGGCCGCCGTCGAATACTCTGTCTTCCATGTTGCGCGTACCGCCCGTTCGCTGGGTGCTTGGCTTTCTCGTCTTCGGCTGCTTCAGCCTCCTATGGAGCGCTACGGTGTCGGTAGTCATCGCCTTTGCTTATTGGAGCGAAATGGCCGCGCAGGTTGCCATAATCTTCCTGCTCCTTCGCACTGGCCCCGTCGAGAAGATCTCCAGCGCCATCCTGAAGGGCTATATATGGGGCGCTTGTTTTATCGCAGTGTTGGAGTGGTTCTCGCCAACTATGTACGACCTTCGCCCAGGCAATGAGGACTACTTCACTCCGAATGCTATCGGATTCATCTGTGCATTCGGAATTTTCATGGCGCAATACATAGGCCGTTCCGCGAAAATCTGGCGAATTGTCGCCGTGTTTCTGGCGATCAGTCTTCTGCGGACTCTCAGCAAGACAACCATCATTGCCTTTGCAATCGGCGAGATGCTCCTGCTTTTTCGCGACAGATCAATGAGCCGGAAAAGCAAGCTCGCCATCGCATTAGTCGCGCTTCTAGTTCTTTGGGCATTCTGGGGGTTGATTGACAACTATTACGAGGTCTATACCCACCTTGGAAATCAGTCAGAGACGCTTTCAGGGCGCATCGGCATTTGGGCATACGTCTTCGAAACCTCGGTCCAGCAGCCGTGGATCGGACACGGTTTTCATTCTTTCCGCAACGTTATACCGCCATTTGGTGATTTTGTAGCATGGCATGCTCACAATGAACTGCTGCAGCAGTTCTATGCCTACGGGGTCGTGGGCATCATTCTTTTGATCGGCGTTTATGGCAGCTTCTATCGTCAGGCTCGCCGTCTCTCTTCGCCTTCCGCAAGAGCGGTCTTCCTCGGCCTGTTGCTCTTCATCATCGTGCGTGGATTCGCCGACACCGAAAATTTCGACCTTTCTTTTCCTCTTTGGGCTATCGCACTCATGAGCATCACGATGGCGCAGTCTGAAAATCCGGTTCCTGACGGTCGCCCCGGTTTATCTCGCGGTCATTTACAACGATTTCAGCAAGGGGCGAAACAAAGCATTGCACTGAAAGCTTACCCATCATGAATATCGTCATCGTTGCCGTCTCTTCGGCTGCTCATCTGTCCGGTGTCTCCCGCCACGCCGCCAATGTAGCCCGGTGCCTGCTTACGCGGTCAGAGGTGACCGCGGTCCATCTGCTTACGGCCCCATGGCAGCACGAACCGTTTCACGAAGCGATATCCCGCAGCGATACGCGATTGCTTGTTCACTCGGTGCCCATTGGCTCAGGCACACTGACCCGGAACCTGTGGCACTACACAGATCTTCCCGCCATCGCCGCGCAACTCGAAGCAGATGTCGTTCATCTCTCCTACCCCATGCCGCTGCGCGGAGGCGCGTTTCACTGCCCCACGGTCGTTACGCTTCACGATCTTTATCCGTATGATATTCCCGAAAACTTCGGCTTCCCGAAGGTGCTCTACAATCGGCTGGCCCTGTGGCAGTGCCTGCAAGCCGTGGACGCCATCGCCTGCGTCTCTGACAGCACGCTGCAACGGCTAGGCAAGCTCAACAAGCCTTTGCTGGCAAAGGCTCTCCGGGTCTACAACAGCGTGGAACCCAGTACTTCTCGACTCGGACGGAATCCTTTGCCGCAATGGAGAGGAGAACCCTTTTTTCTATGTGTCGCCCAGCATCGCCGTAATAAAAACCTGGTGCTGACGCTCAATATCTTCCAACGGCTGCTTCGGAATGGAACGATCAGCTCCGCTGCTATGCTTGTGATTGTGGGAATGACCGGCCCCGAGACGCGGCAGATTCATCGCTTCATACGTACGGCCGGTCTCTCCGGAAAAATTGTGCTCCTCAGCGGAATTCATGACGCGGAAATGCAGTGGCTATACAGGAATTGTGAGCTCCTCCTCGCGCCCTCTATCGTGGAGGGTTTCGGCCTGCCGGTGGCTGAGGCTTTGCTCGCCGGTTGCCGCATCGTTTGCTCCGATATTCCAGCTTTCCGCGAACTTGGGGCCCATGCCGCATGCCACTACGTTTCGCTCGGGCCGGCGGCGGAGGAAGCATTCGCCGAAACCGTTTGCATTGCACTTCGCGAACCTCGCCGCGCGCCTCCAGCGTTGCGACAACTCTCCGCTCCGGTAATTGCTGAAGAGTACATACGGCTCTATCGCGGACTGCTGTTCGCGCGTGCGACCTGTTCCCATTCACATCCTATCTCACGTCACACCGTGATTCAGAAAGGGCGAATCTCATGATCCCCAGCCGGATGCCTCTGGCTTCAGATAAGGACGGGCCTGGACGTTGCGCGCAGGCAAATTGTCACGACTTTGTCATTTTTGCTGCCGCCACTATCAACCTCATATCCTCCAGGAGGAAAATAGAACCATGCTTAAAGAGATGGAAGCTCCTATAACCATGCGAGATGAGAGTGCATCAGAAACTGGATTAGGCACGATTCTCGTGATCGAAGATGACCCGCGCATGCAGAAGGTGCTCCGCCGAATCTTCGTCGAAGAGCATTATTCTGTTGTCGTCGCCGGCGACGGGCAAATGGGCCTGGATTCTTTTCGCGCTCACCGTCCTGTCGCGGTGGTGCTCGATCTCATTCTTCCTCATATCTCCGGGCGCGAACTGTGCCAAAGCATGAAGACCATCTCCAGCGATACTCCGGTCATTGTGCTCAGCGCTATCGCGGAAGTTGTCGATAAGGTACTGCTGCTGGAACTTGGCGCGGATGATTACGTCACCAAGCCATTCAGCCCGCGTGAGCTCATGGCGCGCGTTCAGGCGGCGATCCGTCGGCGGCGAAGAACTGCACCAGTCACGATCTATCGCTTCGATGATTGCGAGATTGACTTCCAGAGAATGACTGCGCGACGCGGTGGCCAGCCTGTCGTGTTTACTTCGCACGAGTTCAAGCTATTGAAGTTTTTTACAGAACATGCCGAACAGGTTTTGAGCCGCGAACTGCTGCTCAACGAAGTCTGGGGTTATAATGCTTATCCAACGACGCGCACGGTAGATAACCAGATCCTCAAGCTGCGGCAAAAGCTCGAATCGGATCCAGCCAATCCGCGGCATCTGCTCACCATCTACGGTGCCGGATATAAGTTTGTCCCGTAGAATGCCAGCGGGCCAAGAGGTTCCTCTGCGATCCAACCCTGGAGCAGCGGGCATGCCGCAAAAACGAGGCATTCGAACGCGCGAGTTGCTTGTAGCAGCGATGGCCCTCATCATCGCAAGTGCCACTTTTACCAGTCTGCTCGTCGTGCGTCACCGGCTGGAAGCGCAGGTGACTGCCGGTCTCTCAGCCGATCTCCTGCATTCCGTCATCACATTTCAGGATCTTCAGGCACAACGGATGAACGCCCTCGAACGCGAGAATTCACTGCTTGCCGACTTGCCCAGCCTCAAAGCACTGATGACAGCCCCAGATGACGGCACCATTGAAAATGGAGCAGTTGAGTTCTGGAAGGTGAGTGGCAACTCTCTATTTGCACTCGCGGATAAGGACAATCGTATTGTCGCGGCCTATACCGGGGGGCCGCGCGCCGATCCAGCACTTCGCGATGACCTGCGCGCTATGCTTGCGGTACCCGACCGTCATTACCTAGTAAGTGGAGGCCGCCTTTTTGTCTGCTCTGTGCGCCCCCTCTACTTCGGCAGTGAAGAAGACGGAACACTGCTCGGCTATGTCATCAGCGGCTTCGAGATCGGCAATATTGTGGAGCAGATCAGCCGGGCGACTACCGTTGAAGCAACCTTCGCCAGCAGCGGCCATGTGTTAGCCAGCACTCTCGCCCTGTCCATGCAGACAGAGCTGACAACGCGCCCCCTGCCTCGGGAGGCGGCAACACCCGTGACCGTAAAGCTGGCTGGTGAGCAGTTTCTCGCCGTCACGAAGGATCTCTCGGCCAACGCATCGGCGCCCCTTCAATTGATCGTGCTGAAGTCCTTCGATGAGGCAGAGCGCTCCATACGGCAGATCGATCACCTTGTGTTGATCGCCGGCCTTCTAGCTCTGGTGCTGGGCACAATCCTCATGATGGCACTCTCGCGCGTCGTGACCGGGCCGTTGGAAGAGCTTGCCACAGGAGTCCGCGCCTTTGGGGTTGGTGATAGCGCTCATCTTCTTCCCCATCGGGGCACGATGGAAGTGCGTGAGCTGAGCATAGCCTTTGCCCGGATGCGAAATGAAATTCAGCAGGCAAATCGCGCAGTGCTTGAGGCGGAACGGCTGGCAACCATTGGCCGCATGGCAAGCTCGGTCTCACATGATCTCCGTCATTACCTCGCCGCAGTTTATGCCAATGCTGAATTCCTCGCTTCGGCGCGGCTTTCCGAGACGGAGCGTAACGAAATTTTCGCCGATATCCGCACAGCTGTTCATGGCACGACAGAGCTCCTCGAATCGCTGCTCACCTTCAGCAGAACAGGAAACGCAATACGCCGCGCACCTGAGCTGATGGCAACTGTGCTGGAGCGCGCGATGACGATGGTTCGTGCGCATCCCGACGCCGCAGGTGTTACTCTTACTGCTAAATATGGCGATCCCGCCAGCACGATGGCCGTGATTGATGGAAAGCAGATCGAACGCGCCATCTACAATCTGCTGCTGAATGCCTGTCAGTCGGTACACGCTACCACAGAGAACGCTGAAGTTACAGCTACACTTGAGGCGCGCAACGATGGACGGATCATTTTAGAGGTGAAAGATAATGGCATGGGTGTCCCTGAAAATATCCGGACAACTCTTTTTGAGCCATTCGTAAGCGAAGGAAAACAGAAAGGATCAGGGCTTGGGCTTACACTGTCATATTGCATCGCAGCCGAGCATGGCGGCGAGGTAACCCTGGTCAGCAGTTGGCCAGGAGAAACCATCTTTCAGATGTCGGTCGCACGCGGCTTCGAACAGCAGGATACAGTGGCAGGTGAGAACCGAAAGATAGTGGTGACAGAATGATGCGAAGCTATTCCAAATATCGGCAACCGTGGCGCTCGCTTCTACAGGTCCGGCAGCCTGCGCTGCTGAGTTCCCTGCTTCTGGTCTGTGCGCCAACCCTCTACATCCATGCACAGACGACGACTCCGGAGAATCTAGCTCTGCAGATGCAACAGTTGACTGAGGCCATGAACCGTACGCAGGCGCAGCTTGAGCGGACCCAGCAGCAGATGGAAGGAATGCGTCATCAGCTTACCGCTCTCCAGCAGCAGATAGCCGCGGCGGAAGCAGGGTCGACACCTCCTCTTGCAGCGGAGCAGCCCGCTGAAGATCTTGCGGCCGAGGTCGACAGTTTGCGTGAACAACAATCCATATTGAAGTCCCAGGTTGCAACACAAGAGCAGACGAAGGTTGAGAGTGAGTCAAAATATCCCGTCAAGCTGAGCGGACTCGTCCTGCTGAACGGATTTGTAAACACCCGGAAAGTCGACATACCGTCCACGCCTACACTCGCACTCGAAGGAGGAGGCAGCACTGGAGCATCGGTGCGACAGACATTGCTTGGTATCGATGCTCGCGGCCCGCATCTCTACGGCGCGCGCAGCCACGCCGACCTGCGCATGGATTTCGATGGCGGCCCGTCACCCGGCAGCACCTCCTCCGCCGCCGGGACATACAACGGCAATATTGGCCAGCTGCGTCTGCGTACCGCTCATGCTGCGCTGGACTGGGATCACACCGAGGCTTTCTTTTCGCTCGATCGACCGATCATTAACCCGAACGAACCCTCCTCGTTGAATGCCATCGCGATACCGCCGCTTGCCTGGTCCGGCAATTTATGGAGTTGGAACCCGCAAGTCGGATTGACACACGATCTTTCGTTTTCCAATGTGCCGCGGCTGCGCTTGCAGGCCGCACTGATCGACGTCACTGACCCGCCTGTGCTTTACAGCGCTTCAACATCTGCCGCTGTCTCACTGTCATCGACTGCCGAGCGGAGCCGCTGGCCAGGAGTCGAAACCCGCTTCGCCATTCTGAGCTCGGATAAGGAGAACGGAGCGCAACTGGGCTTCGGCGGATTCTTCGCACCGCATCGCACGGCATCGGGGACAAATTTTGACGCCTGGGCCGGTACGCTGGACTATCGGCAGCCACTCCCTGCGCGGCTGGAGTTTACGGGAAGCTTCTATCGCGGACAAGCTCTGGGAGGACTGGGGGGCGGTGGCTATAAGACCTTTGGATACCGCGCAGACCTGGATAACCCGGGCGATTTTTATTTCCGCGCATTTGAGAATGTCGGAGGATGGGCACAGTTGAAGGAGCGTGCCGGCGAACGTATTGAGTTCAACACCGCCTTTGGCATAGACAGTGTTCCTGCGGGACAGCTGCGTCCCTTTGCAGGCGGTCCTGCCTCCTACTATCAGAACCTCGCTCGGAATCGCACCTTTACAGGAAACGTGATCTATAGCCCAAGCGCTTATCTGCTCTTCTCACTAGAGTATCGCCGCCTGGAAAGTTCACCCGTAAATGCTCCCACGGCAGCAAGCAACATCATCGGGCTGGCCGCCGGGTACAAGTTCTAAAAATGCGGATGCCATACGTCGGAATGCTATTTTGTTCAATTGCTTTGGCATGGATGTTGACGACGCCCACGCAGGCGCAGCTCCCCGAAGCAAAAATCGATGTGCGCATGCACCTTTTGTTTCCCCATCCGCAGAAGAATCATCACACACCACCTGCCGTTCTCTGGCTGAAATCGCTCCAGGGAGGATCGTCCCTGCCGTTTCCACCTCGCGATCACTACACGCTCGCGCAGAAGAACCGAATGTTTACACCGCATCTGCTGGTTGTGCCGGTCGGCAGCACTGTTTTCTTCCCCAATGAAGATCCTTTCTTTCATAACGTCTTCTCCCTCTTCGATGGCAAGAGATTTGACTTGGGTTTGTATGAGGCCGGTTCGGTTAAAGAGGTTACGTTCTCCCGAGAAGGTTTTTCCTACATCTTCTGCAATATCCATCCGGAGATGAGCGCAGTGGTGCTGGCTCTTTCCACACCTCTGTATGCAATCGCCGATGCGAGCGGCGCCTTTCAGCTTCGAGACGTTCCCGCAGGCGAATACGAGCTGCATCTGTGGGTAGAAGGGGCGCCGCAACCAGTTCTCGACAAGCTGGTTCGCAAAATCCGCGTCACGCCAAGTACAGGCGACCTCGGCGAGTTAAGCATGACGGCGCTTCCCCAACAGCCTGCAACCCACCTGAATAAATTCGGCCAACCTTACGATCGGGACGCGAAACCAACCTATTGAGCAAGCGCTACTCGACGCTCTCCGGTTGGACTCGCACCGCCACAGGCTGGATTCCGTTTTGCGAAAAATTCGCGTGTCCGCGCGCGGGGCGCTGCGTGAACTCGGTTGCATGAAATGCTTGTGTTGTCGAATATTGCCGCAATCCGGTGAGCTGCAGAGCGATTTGCCAGAGGAATGCAGGGTTATTGCGAAGATAGCGGCGCCATAGATGACGCGGATCCTGCATCAGCCGATGGAACCATTGCAGGCCCGCGCGCTTGATCCATTCGGCGCAGTCCTGGATGCGGCCGGTATGGAAGTCAAATGCCGCGCCCACTCCGAACATGAGATTGGTCTCCAATAGCGGGAGATACCGGTTCATGAACTGCTCCTGCTTGGGGGTACTGATGCCGACCCAGATAATATCGGGCTTCAGATCGCGGATGATCGCGATGAAATCCTCTTCTTCTGCCGGAGAGAGATCACGAAATGGCGGCGTGTACGTGCCGACAATACGCGCCCACGGGAATCTCCGCGTGAAGCTCGCGGAAAGTTCGTCTGCAATTCCCTCCTTACCTCCATAGAAGAAGTGCGTATACCCTGCGAACTCCTTGCGCTGGAATATCTCAAGCATGAGGTCCGGACCGGCAACACGGTCCATCCCTCGATGTCCTTGCCAGCGCCCAACCCACACAGCCGGCATGCCATCGGGTATGGTGATCAGTGCATCGGCATAGGCTGCTGCAAGGCTTGGCTTTCGTTGAGCCTCCATGATTCCATGTACGCCGAGCAAGCAGACATATCCTTTGCGATGCTTGCAGAGAGCGTCTTCTACGCGTGCGACCGCACGCTCCATATCAAGCGCTTCTACCTGAACGCCGAGCAAATTTGCGTGAGGACGCGTTTTTTCAACGAGCCTCATGAAATGCGCCCTTTCTACTTTGTGGTCATGGCTGCTGGGGACAATAAGTTTTGATCCAGACAGAACATGGCCGGCATGATCGTGAGTTTGCTCACCTTTACTCATGCTTCCTCGCAGATTGGAGTAGTTGCCGCTATTCGCAAGCGAGCAGCAGGTCCGGAATGTAAAAGAAGTATGAGAGGGATATAGAGGAGCAGGGTGATTGGGCTATAGCACAACCGCGCTATCGCTATTCCGTATACCCCGTAATGAGGAAGCAGCCACATGATCAGCAGGAGCATCGTGGCTCCGCTGGCAAGGTTGAGCCAGGTGACCGCCTGCACACGGCCAAGCGCGAGCATGGCGTATGTACCGGTGACGTTCAGCCCCAGCAAAGCAGAACTCCATACGATCAGTGGGAGGACATGCGTAGCACTCTGTGCGATGGCGTCGCCTCCCCAGGCATGAAGTATGCGGATTCCGAAGAGAAGAAGGACTGCCGTGCCGAGAGCAACGAGCAGCAGATTAACGATGAACGCGAGCAGCACGGCTTTTCTCAATGCTGCCGTCGACATTGTGACGCGCCGCTGAGCAAAATATGGGAAAAGAAAATGAAGACCAGATGCGGCGAAGCCATAGATTGGCTGCGCCATCTGAACGCAGAGAGCATACGACGCTACGGCCGTTGCTCCGAGTGACACGCCTGTGATCAGCCTGTCCGTTTGACTGAAGATGACGCCGGCCACGGCCTGGATCCAGCTGAAGATGCCAAACGCGAAAAGCGCTCTCGTAGCGTCACGATCAAATGCCGGTGCTAAAGAGCTGGCATGCAGAAGCTCCTTGAGGCGAGTCGTCTGCAATCCCAATCCCAGCATAGTAACGACTGTTGTAACGGCCATGATGCTGACGACGCCGCGGCCAAAGTTGCTCAGCAATGCAGCTGCAACCAGCGACAGTATGCGGACGAAAATGCTGATGCGCACCGCAGCCCCATAGCGCTCAAAGGCGCGTTGCGTGCTGATGCACACAGTCTCAACGGTTCGCACCAGTATCACCACGCTGGCAATTCTGAGCGACCACAGGCAAGCAAACCGCAAATCAGCATCGGCTGCTGTCACATGCCTCGCCATATACGGCGCCAGCATCCATGCGATCACAGCAATTGCGCTGCCCAGGATCAGATGAATGCCCATCGTACTGCGCACCGCCCGCAGCAGCGCATCGGGATCACCTGCGTTGCGCTGTGTCGCCACATGCTGAATATTTGCGTCGCCAAAACCGGAAGCTATGATTGAGCCGATGCTCACCACCGCGGCTACTACAGCCCATACCCCGTATTGCGCAACACCTAGATTGCGCAGCATAACGGGTGCAACGATCAGCATGCCGATGGGATATGCAGCGTAATCCAAAATTCCATAAGCGGCGTTCGACAAGTGCGTCCTCATCGCACACCTTGATATCGCAGAATCTGCACCGTTCTGTAGTGCCGGGGATGCATTGTTTCCTTAAAGGTAGTGAGTACCGTCGCAAGACGTGTCAGACGGTCGTCAGGCAATTGTCATTGCTTTGTCACACCACAGGGATTTGATTTCTCAGCAGGAACTTAGCCACTCTTCGATGACTACGGCACAACGACCAAGCTCAACCATACAAGCGAGATGGAATGGATTATCGCTGCTTGCCTGACTTATCTATTTCTTGTAATGCAGTGAGCAGACGCAACGTTTGCAGACTGGATCTTCCTCCACATGGAGCGTGCCTCTGAACAATCGAGCTTCTTCGCTATTAACCGCTTCTTCAAGCGACATAGTGGCGAGACCGCCAACCTTGCGATGGAAGAAGCACGGACGTACCGATCCGTCGACTTCCACCACGGCAGAAACCCATGGCGCATTGCACAAAGGTGCATGCGGTGGAAGCTCGCCCAGGTGTTCGCGGAAGCGGCGCGCGATACGGTAGAGCTTTTCGGGCGGCTCAACAATGAACTTCGAATGAATGTCTTCGTCATGTTCGCGGATCAATTGTTCAATTTCCGCTTCCAGCGCCGTAACTTCGCCTGCTGAGAGAGCAATGCCGTTCTGGCGCTCGTCCCCCCAGACGAGTTCGCGATTGAATGCCTGTGAAGTCACGTCAGCGGCAAGAAAAGAGATGGAATCCAACCCCAGCAACTTGGCAGCCTGAACCGTCTGCCGAAGCAGTGCATGATTTGCCTTTTGTATCGTGCTGCGCGCGCTGATCCGCACCTCCGGCTTCTGTTGGCGTACCGCGCGAATGCCATCGCGCATCCATCGGAAAGCTCCCTGCACGCGACGCACACGGTCGTGTGTCTCCTCAGGGCCATCGAGCGAAACGATGACCTCATCGCAGAATGAAGCAACCAACTCGGCCCGCTTCTTGAGTAACAATCCGGTCGAAAGCAGTGTTATGACGACGCCACACTCTTTTAGAAAGCCGCAAATCGCAGAGAGATTGCTGTGTAAAAGAGGCTCCCCGCCGGTGAGCACAACCTGGCGCACGCCCAACCGGACGATGGATTCCCGATGCCGTTGAAGCTCTTCTAAACTAAGCTCTGCACCGCCTTCCCGCTTCCAGATATCGCACATCACGCAGCGGCAGTTGCATCGTTCGTGGATATTCAGGATCAGGATTGGCAGCGTGGTCAACTGCTGGGAAGAAAGAGCATGATGCAGGCGCGGCTCGCATGTATCTGATACCGCCTCCCTCACGGATATATTTACAAGCTGGGTCGACATATCGGCTTGCCTCCCAGTCGCACTGCCCCTTTACCTAAAATGTCTTCTGCCGCACACAGCAGGCTCTCGATCGGCGCTCGCAGCCAGCGGACATTTCCATCGATTGAGAGCGGTTCCAGTCCATTTCTATCTTCTGCCGACAGCCTTTCGAAGATAGACTTCGAGGCAAGCTGCACACGGCCCGACAACAGGACGAGTTCGACATCGTTTGCGGTAAGGGTTGACAGAATTTCTGCCGGATCGCCCTGACGGTCACGCACAGCGATGAGATCTGCGCTTGACCCAGGCCGAATCGACCCCTCTCCCTTGCTGAGACGAAGCATGGATGCCGGCGACTCCAACACCAGCGAATACACTTCCTGCGCTGACATGGCGCATGTCTGAACCGCGAAGCATATCTCGTCGAGAAGATTCCCTGCGGCAGTAAGTGGCGAATCACTGCCGAGCGCAAGCCGCGAAATAGATGTTAGAATTTCGCGCGAAGGCACTTTGTCGAACAAAAACGCATTCGAAGATGGGCATGTAATCAGTCCGGCGCCGCGTCTGTTGAGCAGTGCCGCTCCTTCACTATCGAGCGTCAATCCATGAATAAGGATGGTTTGCGGGTCCAATACTCCAAGTTCGTCGAGTTTCCGTAATTCTTGTTTCGATGGCTCGTCTATGCCCTCGCAGGCATGGATCATAAATGGCTCGTCTTCCACCGTATTTTTATGCGAGGTGTATACGTCTACGGCTAACGAAAGCGAGTGCTCCCATCCGAAGCGCGAAAGTACGCGCACAGGAAACTGCTGAGCTGACAACAAAGGATCAATCGGATTATGGTGGCATACGGTCGTCACCCCGCTTAGCAGATTGCGAATGCCTCCCCACCACAAGCGCACATCCTTGGGAATGCGCCGATACAGTGCAATCGTCTCCACGTCCTTCTGTTGAATATCCAGCGCCCATTGCATCGCGTTTCGATAAGGCCCTCTGCCCAGCCTCGGAAAAAGAGAAAATTCGAGATGATCGTGCGCGTTGATAAGTCCCGGCAGAAGAAGATACCCATTGAGATCGATACGTGTTACAGCATGCGCTCTATTCGCCAAAGGCCAGTAGCCCACGACCTCAATCTGCTCATTGTCTATGCACAGGGAAACAGCAACTTTTTCATGCGGACCCAGCGCACAACGAGCCCCATGCAGAATGTGCTGCTCGCTCCGCTTGCGCAATGGTTCAACGGTATGCACGTGATGCGGCTTCGAAAGATGCAGCAGATAGATGGCGGGCAAATGTTCTGCCTCGACAAAGCGCTCTAGCTTGCCATTCTCCGCGAAGACATCCCGCTCCGCATTGCCAAACGAGGGCTCAATGATGGCTCGTGCAACAAATCCAGCCTCCATGAACGCCGCGAGTATATCTGGAATTTTCTTGTGGGCTGCTGGAAGCTGAAACTCGTCTCCTCCCTTGTGAAATGAGCGCTTCCAATGAAGGCGCGTCGCAGTCTTCGGATGCATGTCTGACAGTAAAAGATCGCAGCCTGGACGAGCGACTCTGGCAAACTCTTTCGCAACCAGACGCAGATCGTCCACGTAACTCAGAACGAATGACGCGAGCAACACATCGACACTCGCATCTGGTGCCGGGAGCTCTGTACAAGAGGCGATCGATAGCTGTGCGTTCGGAACGTGCTTCGCAGCGGCTTCGCAAAGCATCTTTGGCGAGAGATCCACTCCATGCAGGCTACGCGGGACTGAACGGCTTAGATGGGCAAGCCATCTCCCCGTACCGCAGCCAACATCAAGAATATCGCGATCTCGTATCTTAGGAAGAAGCCGCAAAAAGTAGCGCTCTTCGAGCAACAGCAAGGGGTTTTGCTGTTTGTCATAAATATCTGCCCATGAAGAAAACACGTCTGCGTGACGCGCTTCGTTCACGGGTTCAAAAGAGACAGTCATAAGCTCTCGCGCTTTGGTTTTCTCAACTGGATGAATTGATTGGCCAGATGCAACTCGAAGGGAAAGCTGTAGAAGCGCAATGCGTAGCGCCATGCGCTGAGTGATTTCAACAGCGTCCGGCTCCACCGAGGCGCACGAATATCCTGCACTGTAGGCCAGCGGGAGGAGATCACGGTTTCGAAGTTATCGATCAACTTCTTGGTTTCCTGCCGCATCCATGGTGCGCTTGTATCAATGCGAAGCGTGAAATCCATCCATTTCTTGCTTGCCCATTCTGCCGGAGTATCCGGAAAAGATATCTTTTCATCGACATTGCCATACATCTCTCCGCGCTGCGGAGTTGGCGTGTAATGCTGCACAATAATCTCCGAATCGGGATTAATGCGTTTCAGCTTACGAATGAAATGCAGAGTCTCCCGTGTGTCGCGCTCAGGATCTGTCGGATTGCCGACCACAAACGAAAACTCTGGGATGATTCCGAACTGACGCGTGCGGTGCGCCATGATAATCGTTTGTTCCGTCGTAATGCCCTTCTGCATCTCTTTGAGAGCCCAGTCCGATCCGGACTCCGCTCCGAAGAAGATCATGGTGCAGCCCGCCCGCTTGATGGCGGCCATCGTCTCATCCGAGTAGCGCGACATAATATCCACGCGACCTTCGCACCACCAGCGCAGATTGAGTGGCTCCATCAAATCAACTAATTCACGCGCATGATCTTCCCGCAGAAAAAAATTCATGTCGTAGAACTGAACCGAGTCGGCGCCGTATTCCGAGATAAGATGCTTGAGGATTGCTATTGTGCGCTGCGGCGATTCCATGCGCTCTTCCCGGCCATAAGCCGCGTGTACGCCGCAGAAACTGCAGTTGAACGGGCAGCCGATACTCGCATGATGTACAGCTGTACGCTTGCCGAAAAAAGATGGCCGCAAATATTTATCTACAGGAAGGCGATGGAATGGCGACCATGGAAAGCTGTCCGGGCCTTTCATGGAGCGCTCAGCATTGCTGCGATGGAGACCGAACGCGTCCTTATAAGAAAGGCCGAGGATGCTTTCAAAAGAACGCTTGCCGCGCAAAGCATCGATCAGTTCGAGCAGCGTGTCCTCGCCCTGACCGCGCACAACAAAGTCCACGTACTTCGCATTCAAAGCAGAATCCGGATAGATTGAGGGAAAGTATCCACCCCAAACAATCTTCACGTGCGGACGCAGCTTCCTGATTTCCCGCGAAGTCTCCATGGCCGCAACCATCTGCGGCCCGGGCATGCAGGACACTCCAAGCAACTCAACCTTATGGCAATCGATGAGAGAAAGAATGGTATCAACGGGCGTGTCATCCAGATTCCCATCGACAATCTCATACTCTTCACGTCCTTCCAAAACGGCCGCAAGCGCGAGTACCGCAAGAGGAAGGCGGCAGTTGCGAGGTTTTGTGGCGCGTGGGTGAAAGAGAATGATCAAGCGGTTTTCCTCGTGCTGTATACCCTGAAGCGGGATGGTTCGCGCTTGCCGCGAAGCTTTGCGAGCAATGGACGCATTGCCCATTTCAGCCCATAGCTGGGCGAAGTCTTCTCCCATCGAATGTTCAGCGCGCATTCCAGATCGCGCAGCCGTTGATCTGTGAGATATTCGAGACTCGGGATGGAGTTGGAAGCAGTACCATACCGCTGCCTGAAGGCAGCCTGACGCTCTGCCACCATCTGTTCACCGCTTTCGCTTCTGGAGTACCATGGCGTGTCTGCGATCAGGACGCTCCCACCCCTTTTCACGCATCGCAGCGCTTCACGGATGGCCGATTGATAGTCTTCTGCATAGTGGAACGAGGCGTTGAAGATGACCACCTCAAACTGCCCATCGGCGAACGGAAGACGCGACATCTCGGCCTGGAATCGTGGAAAGAGAGCGTCAAGATGCTTCTCGAAATGCGTGGCTGCGCCGAGTCCGTCCTCATCATTCACCAACAGGTCCACCGCCACGCAGGAATAGCCTTCACGCGCAAGTCGATAACTCATCCATCCGTTTCCCGCGCCAAGGTCAAGCACCTTGGGCGGGTTCTTTTTGTCTTGAAGGTACCGGGGCAACAGTTTTTTTCTGAGATGGTCGAATGTGCAAGCTCGGATATTCCATTGCCAGATGTTTCTTCCGGATATGTCCTTGTACGGAAGGTGGATATAGAACTCCGGCTGCAAGCTGCCGCGTCCTTCCGCAGTCCGAATATTTTGATACTCCTCGATAAAGCGGGAGAAGTATGCGAGCCGCTCTGGTATCAACGCCTGCCAAATACCATTCTCGGGGTACATCGTGTAATAACAATGTGAGCAATCGTACCTGTGTGCAGCGACGCTTCCTAAAGGAAACAGCCCCAGACTCCTTTGACAACTGGGGCACTGCAGCACGATACAACCTCCGCCTGGAAGGGAAAGTTTAGCCATCGTCCTGCGCAGAGTTTGTGTCATTGCTAGACACGCTCCACATAGAGCAACATGTGGTCGCCTGCGCTCCGAAAGAGTGGCCAGCTGCACACGACTGCGTCGACACGCTTCAAAACAGCAAGCATCCTAGGATGATTACTCATCCATGATTCCATGTAGGACGGCGGAACAGTGATGCCGATACCAGTCACTGAACGCAGCCGAAACGCTTGTCCGAATGCATTCCGCAGCGATCGGATTGTCGGGTAATAAACGAGGAAAGATAACTCATCAAAGCTCGCCAGAGATCTGCCGCGGCAGCGTCGCACTGCTTTACGAAAATTGCCCTTGACTGCGTAATGCAGTATCTCCCAGACACAGAAGCGCGTGGAGAGACAAAGAAGCAACTCTGCACCGGGTCGCAGGAGCATCGCGAGCTGATCGAAAACCATGGAGAGATCTGCAACACAATTAAGACCTGAGAAGTTCGAGAACACCCCATCAAAAAGAGGCTGAGTGGTCAGCTCGAGCAGACGCTCAGTCGGAAGCACGCGGAAGTCTATGGAAGCATCAGGAGCTCCCTGACTTGTTCGTATTCTTGCGCATTTGATCATCCGACTCGACGCATCGCAGGCCGTGACGGAAACACCTCTCCTCGCAAGAAACATCGCGTCTTCACCTGTGCCGCAGTTAAGTTCAAGAACGCGGCTGCCCGGCGGAAATGTCGCAGCTGCATGTTTCCACACCACATCGCGCTGTGTCCGTCCGACGAGCGAAAAAGTGAAAAGTTCGTCGTATTGAGCGGCCATCCTGTCAAATGCTGCGCCCGCTACGTGGCGTGTTTCGACTGTGGCCGTCACTGTTCGACCTCGTGGTAAGTGGAGAGCAACCCCGAGCGGGATTCCTGGATGTTCTGTTCAAGCAGGCTCAGGTTCCCCGTGTCGTTCGCGTGAGTGTCATGTAACAGGCATGCCCTGGCCACCTCATCGCGCAGCAGCTTGTCAGCATAGGCGTAAAAGCGTTTTGTATGTCTGCCTTTGATTCTGAGTTCGCGATCAGAGGTCTTGCCCCATGGCTCGAGCTGGACGAGTCGATTGGCAATCCTGTTGTAGTAGGGTGTTCCTTTAATCGGGTAAGAAACCGTCGTGAAGAAAATATCCGGGCGCGAGGTGCTGACGTGCTTGATCGTCGCCTCGATATCTTCGAGCTCTTCGCCCTCATAACCCCACATCAGAAACATGCCGCTTTGAATACCGCGTTCACGGCTCATTTCTACTGCGTTCTGCACCTGTTCGATCTTCACGCCACGATCCATCGCATCGAGAATGCGCTGCGAGCCGCTCTCAGAGCCGATCCAGATACGAAAGCAGCCCAGCTCTTTCAGCAGGTCCAGCATTTCGGCATTCAAACGGTCAGCGCGAGAAATGCATTCAAACGGAATGCGCAAACTCCGGCGACGCATTTCGCTTGCATAGGAACGCAGCCATGCATGATTGATCGTGAAGACGTCGTCGGAGACCCAGATCATATCCGGCGAATATTTTTTGAGCAGCCATTCGACCTCATCCACTACCAGCACCGGGTCGCGCCGGCGATGTGACTGCCCAAAGACCTGGTGACTGCACCAATTGCAGCGGAACGGGCATCCACGAGCAGTGATGAAATTAACCGATCCACTGCCGTGATGCGTGCGCCACGTCTCAACATAACGTTGTATGTCGATCGCATCTCGTGCCGGCCACGGCTGCTGATCGAGGTTGGCAATCTGGCCGCGTGGTTGCATCTGGCACATTCTTCCGTCTTCGTCCAGAAATGCCAGACCTGCAACTTTCGAGAAGTTCGTTTCACCATTGCGCAGCGCAGAGAGCAGATCCTCCATCGTCAATTCGCCTTCTCCTGCGACGACGAAATCTGCTCCGGCCTGAAGATATTCCAACGTGTACGCGCCGGGTTCCGGTCCGCCTACAACGGTCTTCCATCCAGCCTCGCGAGCAACGTTAAGAATTTCAATGACGTTGGCTCGAGTCATCAGGTTTGCATACACACCGAGCACAGACGGCTTTTCTGCGCGAAGAAAACCGAAGAGCGCCTCACGGCTGGAAAACGTCGTGTCGAATACATCGACATCGAAGCCCTTGCTGCGCAAATGCGAGCAGAGATAGAGAATCCCCAGCGGAGCGTATGGTTTCATGATCTGCCGCTCCTTCGGGTCTTCAAACAGGAAGTATCCGTGCGTAAGAAGAAGATCTCGCATCTAGGCTCCCGTCGTTGCAACCAGCCCGCTCACTGGGAAAAACCCAGGTTCTCCATCACCCTGACGTTCAACATCTCTCGATGGAAGAATCGTCGATTCGGCATTCCTGCTTATCGGTTCCAAATCGAAGACCTTCTGCCAAAGCTCTCGGATCCGGGCCTCTGCGTCCGGCTCTGTATGGACTGCATACCAGCTGCTTACTTCCGCGTGCAGAGCATCGCGCACCGCGCGGTAGAAATCACTTGTATACGAGGCTCTGAACATGATGCAGAGGTCATCGCTATCGGTCCAATTGCGCTTGACACCAAGCTCCGCGCGAACGCGCTCGTAGAAAACCGTACCCGGCAGAGGATAGGAGAAAGAAATGCCGATATCGTCGGGACGCGTCTTGCGGACAAATGCGATCGTTTGCCTGAGGTCCTCCCAGGTTTCACCCACGTACCCGAATTGCAGAAAATAGCAGGAGCGAATCCCGGCCTGCTGTAGGCGCCGGCGCGCTTCGATGACGGAGGAAAGCCTCAGGCCCTTGTCCATGGCATCCAGAATTTTCTGCGAACCCGATTCAACTCCCATCCAGACTTCAGTGCAGCCTGCGAGTTTTAATGCCGCTACTGTCTCTTCACTCATCAAGTCGGCGCGCGATTGAATCTTGAATGGAACCGCCGCATGTCTTGCATCCACCTCCGCAGCAAACTCCTGTATCCAGTGGTGATTCAGCGCAAAAATATCGTCGCTAAACCATATGTGATCGGCCTTTACATCCACCTTCAGCCGCAGCATTTCTTCGGCAACCGCTGCAGCAGAACGCAGGTGGAACTTGTTTTCTGAAATCGGCTTGGCGCACCAGTTACAGCGGTAGGGGCAGCCTCTGCTGGCTGCCATGTTGACTGAAAAATACCCGTGCGCCTCGACCCATGCCTTTCGATATGGGGCGAAATCAATCAGATCGCGGGGAGGAGTTGGCAGGAATGCCCAATCAGGATTCTTAGAAAGCCGATGCGAGCTGTAGATCGGTTGTCCTTCGGCATCGAGGCGAACAAGTCCAGCAATATTGCCTACCGGCTTAGCATGCAACAGCGCAGAGCAAAGCTGAGCCAACGTTTGCTCTGCCTCGCCACGCAGAATAAAGTCGACCCCATTCTGGAGAAAAAGCTCGGTGCTGTCGGTTGCATCCGAACCGTGCGCGACTACAATTGCACCGGCTTGCCGTGCAGCCGCGGCAATCGTCCACGCAACTTCCCTCATCCGCGTGAGGCACATTTTCGAAAGAAAATTGAAGTCATCTTCGTAAATGGCCACGATGCGCGGTCGATGCATCTCCAATGCGCGGACAATACCCGTCGCGGGATCTTCGAGCATCGGATCGAACACCGCAACGGAAATGTTTTCGGCACGAAGCGAAGCAGCTGCATAGAGCGTACCGATTGGCGAGTACGGCTGCATTTTGCGTACCTGTTTCAGGTCGTATGGAAGATGATAGGAATGCGTCAGCAGAACATCTGCCCGGGAATTGCTTCCGAGTCTCTTCGCGCCTGAGCCATTCATGGAATCGGTCCTTAGCACGCTGCCTCCGCCGGCGTATTGGCGAGCCGCTTCGCATCGACAGCTGGTTTCATCGCTGTGTACTTTTTCAGCTTGCTGTTCAACCAGAGTTCGACTGGGAACTTGTAGTTATCGCGATCCAGTCTCCAGCGAGCCGGAAATGAAATGCTCTTTTGCGCGAGACGCGTAATTTTACCGCGCTTATCCGCGGCAATAGGAATGCGGTCGAATGCGATGCGGAGGTAGTCCCGCGTAACCTGAAGACGTTTATGTTCCTCCCCATCCAGCCACGGCAGTCTTGTATAACGCGGAAAGAAATCCGCCCAGCCTTCCAGCGAAGTAGGCATCTCGATGCCCAGCTCTTCTGTCTTCTCAAAGATGGGAGAACCGGGATATGGAGTAAAAATATTGGTCCAGAATTCAGCGCCGGGAAAGCGGCGGCAGACGTCCATCATGAAGTTGATCGTTTCGCGGCGTTCTTTCTTCCCTTCTCCCGGAAAAGCAAAAATGATGTTGAACGAGGGACGAATCCCTGCAGCCAGACAGCGCGCGGCACTTTCATAAATCGACTCGAAATCCTGCCAGTCTTTGTGCATCGCCTTCAATATGTCGTGCGAGCCCGAGTCGACTCCTTGGCATATCTGGTGAAGTCCGGCGCGGCTCAGCAACTTGAGGTCTTCGGGCGAAAGACGCGCAGTCATGTTGGTCGTCGCCTGGATACTCCAGCGATAATGCGAGTTCTCTCGCACCAGACCCTCTGCGATCCCGCGCGCCCGGTCAAGATCCACGAGGAAGTTGTCATCCACGATCCAGAGCATTTCGAGCGCGTACCGTCGGGTCACGTCCACGGTCTCTTCCACAAATTGCTCAGGCGACAGTGCATTCCACTTACGTCCGTAGACGCCGGCATTGGTGCAATACGCGCAGTTGAACGGGCATGCGAGGCTGGATGTATACATGGCCCAGCGCCTGCCGCAGCTACGCTCATACGCATCGAAATCCGCAATGTGGTAGGCCTTCGGCGGCATTTCAACCAGTGGCTTCAGCGGCCGCTCCGGAGTCATGATCATCCGGCCATCGCGCTTGAAACCAATTCCGGCAACGAAATCAGGGGCTGAACCGCTCGCAATATGACGGACGAGTTCCAGAAACGCATCTTCTCCCTGGCCGCGCACAATGTAGTCAAGATAGGGAGCTTCCAGCGTCTGCTTCGGCAGCAGCGATGGATGCCAGCCGCCCAGAATGATTGGAAACTCTGGATTCCATGCCTTGATACTTCTTGCAATGTCCACTGTTTCGCGAATCATCGGGCCGGTTACAAGAGAAATGCCGAGACAGAGAGCGTCCCGCACCTCGTTGAGAACGCGCTGCTTAAAATTAGGCGTAATCGTGGAGTCGATCAGTACCACTTCGAAGCCGGCTCGAATCAAAGGCGTGGCAACCGCAAGAATTCCAAGCGGCGCCGTGGCTTCGGTGCTGGAAAACGAAGGGAAGAAGAAAACAATCTTGCGAGATGTACGCAAAGCACGCTCCAACGCTAATGAAACTAGACTAGGGAACGCATGGTTTTCGTTTGTCACGGCTTTGTCAGCCAAATGTCATCTTTTGCTTGCTACTGGTTACGGCTATCCTGCTACCGCGCCCTGGCCAAGGCTCCCTGGCGCGCAGCTCTCTTGCTTGGCCGGCAACCATCCAGCAAGGATAAGAAATATTTCCTGAAAAGACCCGGCTAACCTGATCTGGAGGGCTGACCGGAGCGTTAATTGATCGCCCGGCAGTCCGGTTGATTCGGCTGCGCTACACTGAAAGAAATCCCTCGGGGTGCAAATTATCGGCAAGCCAGTGCGCTCGCTCTCTCGAGGAGGTCTTTTGGATGCCAATTACCCCAGTCAAACCGACGGAATCTGAAAGTACGCCCCCCAAACTGACGCCACGCGATGCAAGCAGGACTCAAGGCATGATCGCCTGGTCCAGTTTCTTCTTTGCTCTTCTTCAAAGCATCTGCACGTTCTTTACTGCCCTCAGCGGTCTGCGCCTTGTCATCGGTATCGGCTCTTTTGTTTTAAGTGCCGGGGTTGGAACAGCTCTGGACAAACTTCATGCCGACCGGATTCGTATCCCTATGATAGGGTTGGCCCTTCTCGGTTCGCTCCTGAACCTGGTGATCCTGATGCAGATTCGTCGCCTTCGCCGCCGTCCAGCTTCGCAGTGGCGCCAAATTCCTTTAAGCCCGAGTAAGCTTCGCATGGAGCAGGTCCAGCTAATCTTGTCAGTTGCTACGCTGGTTCTCATCGGAATCGAAGAATACCTGCACCACCGCCAATTCCACATGCTATAGACGGTCCTGCTTCGCTTATCTCGCGGCTAAATCGGCAGCAGCCCCCCTCGATGTCTGAAAAATTACCCGCTATTTGGGTTCTGGTGCTACGTTTCAGCCCCTTATGTCACCAAATGTCAGGCAGCGCAAACAACTGGTCAAAAAGTGTAATGAATGAGGCTTTGTTGGCGACGGGACTCATTCTTAGTGGTTCCCGCATATAGGCGCTGACCTCATCAGGAGGGCATCTTGCCACGTAAATACGCCTTCAATTTGATTTTGATATTTCTGCAACGTGTGTGGATCGTCTTTCTCACAACCTCTTGCCTTGCACAAGTTAGAACTTTGCCTTTAGCTCAACAACCAGATCGCTCTAAGTCGAACGCCGCATGCAGGCTTCAAGTGTATTCATACGGCTCGCCGGTATCTGGACACGGCTCCCTGTGGCTCACGGGTCTTGGCTTAGATGTAAGCAAAAGGAACGATGTGGAAGTTCAGTCAACGGGTGGCAACGAAAGCCTTGAGATCATTCCGGTGGCGAGAATCGAATATGGATGCACACCTACGAATTGTCTTATAGGGATAGCGGGAGTTGAAAATTCAGCTGGAGTAACCCGGGTACGAGCCAGATGTTCCTCCAGTAATTGGAGTGCCTGGCAAACGGTGTCTCATGCTTCTTTCGAGGAAAGCGAAAAACCGGATTGAAATAACCATCAATCGTTTTGAGCCCTTATGTACTCATTTCATTGGCCGAGAGGCCTGCCACACGTCGAAATATTTAGCCTCTCCAGCCCGATGCAACAGCGATCTTGTAAATGCTTGTTAAAAGAGGTATCGTAAATTCCATTTTATAGAGGATGGCGTCATTCCCTGCATTAACTAGAGTTTACGGATGATCAGCCGTTCTCTTATCTGCGAGAAACTGGCATGGGCTATCTATCCAATTTTGACGAAGACGTATTCATCAGTTATGCGCATAACGACGATGATGCTTATCCGCAAGAGCAACGAGGCTGGGTTGCTCAACTGGATGAGGACCTTAAGAAACGGATAGCAGTGTTTCTCGATGGCAAGAAGCCATCCGTATGGCGTGACCCCGAGATCCGCCCAAACGAGGATTTTGAGCAGAAGATATCGACCCGTTTGGCACGAACTGCCACCCTGTTGTCCATTATCAGTCCCAGTTTTTTCCAGCGAAACTGGTGCATTCGGGAATTAGAAGAATTTGCAAACTCTGCGGCAAAAACCTTTGGAATTCAGATAGATGAAGAAATATCACGCATTTTCAAAGTTGAGAAGGTGCCCGTAGAGCGTCAAAACCTTCCTGATCACTTGCAGCGGACAGGAAGCTACAAATTCTATGGCCCTGACCCTGAGCGCGTAGGAAATGTGCACGAGTTTCGTCCTTTGCTCGGACCTGACGATGCAAGAGCGTATTTTCGACGTATCGATGATCTGGCGCAGGATATTGCCTCAGTACTCAAGAAGATGGCGGCAAAAGCGGTTGGGCTCCAGTCAAGCGACACGAACCTGCAGACTGTTTATTTAGCGGAGACGACTGCCGATCTTGAAGAGGAAGCAAATGAGATCCGACGTGACCTGAAGGATAGAGGGTATCGCGTGCTTCCTGCGGCGGATCTTCCCTACCGTCTTAAAGATCTGCAAGGCAAGGCGAGAGATGCAATTAATAAGTCGGCTCTCTCAATCCACCTGGTGGGCAACGAGTACGGATGTGTCCCGGAAGGTGAGAGCGAACGATCCATAGCCTGGTTGCAGAATCAGTTTGCGATGGAGCGAAGTCAAGATGCTGCGTTTCTACGTTTGATCTGGATGCCGCAAGATATCAATCCAACAGATCCCCGACAGCAGAAGTTTGTGAACTATCTTCGAAACGATGCCGAAGTACAGCAGGGAGCAGACCTGCTGGAGGGCAAGATCGAAGATCTTAAAACTTGCATTCAGGAAAGCCTCCGAGAGATGAACGATAAGCGCGTTGTGAAGGAAGCAGCGCAAATCGCGAAACCTCTGCCCGCGGTCAGGTTGCCTGTTAGCAGTCCCGCGCAAAATCCAATTCGCATCTATACGATCTGCGACCAGGCAGATCTGAAGACTGAAAACCTGGTTGCACTCAAGAAATACCTGTTTCAGCAGAATTATGAGTGTATCCTGCCATCGCAAATTGACGATGAGGGCGAGGCTCTGCAGGAACATGCTGAGAATATGGAGTTCTGCGACGCTTGCATGATTTATTACGGTCACGGATCCGCAAAATGGTTTGGAACCAAGCTGCGTGATTTCCGTAAGCTTTTGATTCGCCGCCAGCGCCCCGTCCTGGGAAAAGCTGTTTACATAGCTTCCCCGAATACACAAGATAAAGATGACTTAGAGACCCATGAGGCGATAGTCCTTCGCAGCTCCGGAGCCTTTGCTCCGGAATCGTTGAGCTCGTTCTTAAGCTGCCTGCGTCCTGTGCTCTGATGGAAAAGTATCGAGAAGGCAGCCGTGAAAACATTACTGAATCCGTTTCCCGGGCTCAGACCCTTTAGAACAGATGAGGATTATCTGTTCTTTGGTCGCGAAGGTCAAAGCGAAGATCTACTTCGGCAACTGCGATTAAATCGGTTTCTGGCGGTTGTTGGGATCTCAGGCAGCGGAAAATCCTCTCTGATTCGCGCTGGGCTGCTGCCCTATATTTTTGGCGGGTTCATGTCCGGCGCCAGCTCCCATTGGCGAGTAGCTATATTTCGACCTGGCAATAATCCTCTGGAAAATCTGGCACACGCGCTCAGCGACCCTGCCGTACTAGGACAGGCTGGCACGGGTGAAAGCGACGAAGCCAAGAGCAAAATCTTACTGGAAGTGACGCTGCGGCGCAGTGGACTCGGGCTCATTGAAGCAGCGCGTTTGGCCAAGTTGCGTGAAAATGAGCACCTGCTCATCGTAGTCGATCAGTTTGAGGAGCTGTTCCGGTTCGGCAAGACCGGCAACGCTATCCACCAGCAGGACGATGCTGTCGCCTTTGTCAAGCTTCTGATCGAAGCGAGCAACCAGACCGCGCTTCCCATTTACGTCGTAATTACGATGCGCTCTGATTTTATTGGAGACTGTGCACGCTTTCGAGATCTACCCGAAATTGTCACAGCCGGACTGTACCTGATCCCTCGCATGTCGCGTGAGCAGCGAAGGAAGGCGATCGAAGAGCCAGTCCGCGTGGGGAATGGGAACATTTCCCGTCGGTTGATCAATCGCTTGCTGAATGACGGAGGGGATGATCCCGATCAGCTTCCGAGCTTACAGCATGCGTTGATGCGGACCTGGAATTACTGGGAAGCACAGCGCAACAATGGAAATCCCATCGACCTGGATGACTATCTTGCGGTGGGCGGAATTTCAGATGCGCTGTCACGACACGCCGAAGAGGCATTCGAGGAGCTTCCAGACGAGCGATCGCGCGCCATTGCAAAACGATTGTTCCAATCGCTGACCGAGAAAGGCCCGGATAACCGCGAAGTGCGGCGTCCTACCAAATTGGCTGATATCGCCGCGATGGCGGATGCGGAAGAGGCAGAAGTCATTTCGGTAATTGACCGTTTTCGGCTGGAAGGGCGTTCGTTTCTTACCCCGCCACCGGATGTCGAACTCGAGAGTAATTCCGTCATCGACATCTCACATGAGAGCCTGATTCGAGGTTGGGGGCGACTCAAGGCTTGGGTCGAGGAGGAGTACGAATCTGCAAAGATGTATCGCCGATTGGCGGAAACAACAGCTCTCTATGCTGAAGGAAAAGCCGGGCTGTGGCACGATCCAGACCTCTCCAATGCGTTGCGATGGAGGCAGAACGAGAAGCCGACGCAGGCGTGGGCGAGATGCTACCACCCCAACTATGAAGAAGCGATGGCATTCCTCGAAGAAAGCCAGAGAGCGAGAGATGAGGCTGCGGCGGAACTCCAAAGAAGCAGAAGGCAGAAGCTGAGAAATGCGCGCCTGTTTGCGGCGACGGTAATGGTTCTGTTCTTGGTGGCTGCGGCAACAGCCGTTGATGCGATTCACCAGAAGAGAAATGCGAACCGTGAGCAGGAGGAGGCACTGCGAAATGCGCGCATGGCCCAGACTGAAAGCAATCGGGCGAAAGCTCAGGAACAAGCCGCAAAAGTACAGCGCACGCAGGCATTGGCGAATCAGGATATGGCACTTGGATTTGCCAGTTCCACTGTGAGGAGACTTTCAGGTCTTAGCGATTTTGTGGTTGGCCAGCACGATGTACAAGAACAATTTGAGTCTTTGCTGAAAGAGGCCGCGACAGTGCACGATAACGTTTTGCAGCGTGAGCCGAATAACCTTCCAGCATCCGTGATGCGGATCAATGGGTTGGCGGCGCTATCGAGGATCCATATGGTGGCGGGCCACGGCAAAACAGCCGAAGAAGAATGTGAAAAACAGGAAGCTGAAGGAACGAAACTCGCTCAAACGAGCGCAGATGACTCACAGCGTTTGTTGGCTGCCTATCTGCTTGCCACCGCGAGCACAGAGAGAACTGCATTGCAGCAAAAAGAACGCGCACGTGCTGATATGCAGGCTGCAGTTCGGATTGCCGATGCGGTTAAGACCGAGGGAGTTTTGAAGGGCATCCCAAGCGATCAACAAGCTTTACGATGCCTCAGTATCGTATACAGCGTTGCCGCTAATTTTGATGACGACACCGGGAATTTGAAAGACGCTGTTCGATATAAGGACAAAGCTGCCGAAGTGCTTACAAAATATGAGAATGAAACTGGAGCTGACAGTAAAGGCCATCTGGACGATCGTTCGCGTCAATATCTAATTTCTTATTTGAATTCCCTTGCAAGCTTGCAGGCAAAGGCAAACCAGAGGCGCGAGGCTTCCGACACCTACTCGCGTGCCATTCGGCTCGCCAACAGCTGGTCAGCGGAAAATGACAAGGACGCAGACCCAAGCGACACTTTGTTCTGGTTGTATGTCGGACGCGCAGACATTGAGGTTGACGACAAGAAATATACGCAGGCAGAGCAGGACTTTAATCGCGCTAAGGCACTTTCAGAGAAAGCTGTGAACCGAAAGATGGCCGATGGACAATATGACGCCGCAGTGGCTGAGGAGCGACTGGGAAATCTCGAACACTACAGGGCAGAATCCGAAAAGGATTCTGGACAACGGCAGAAGGAACTGCAGATCGCTCTCGAGCGGCACCAGAAGGCATCGGAAATGTTTCGGCAGATGGAAGGAAGAAACGGTAAGGATCCGGCTGTCGAGTCCTACATCGGAAGCGAAGAACGGAATCTGGGTTGGGACTTTTCTACTCTCGAACAACCCGCTAAGGCAAAGGATCACTACATAAATAGCAATTCCTCCTGGCGCATTGCGGCCGAAGTGGCACAAACGGATGAATTGAACAATAAAGTCGCTTTATCCTATCGCACCCTCGGGGAGTATGAGCAGCAATCAAGCAATTTCCAGGAAGCAGTGAAAGACTATGACGAGGCGCTCAAGGCCGAAAAGAAAATAGCTGATCCCGATGACAATATGCGCCATTTGCAATTACAGGACACTCTGCAGCTTGCGGATTCTCAATTCAACAATCAACAAATCGATGCTTCATTGAAAACTTATAAGGAAGGCATTGAAAAGGCTGAAAAATGGACGCAAAATGCTGGCGCATCACCAGACTTATTCAAGGATATTGTTGAGTTATATCTGGGGCGCGGAGATGTCGAGCTAAGCCAAAAAGCTTACGTAGGGGCGGAAAAGGATTTCGTCTCAGCACGGGATAACTTAAAACACCTGGATTTAACAAGCGTTGACGGCGAATATACAACGAGCCTTGTATCGGAGCGTTTTGGGGTGTTATGGCAGAACCAGGCAGACGAGGCAGAAGGGTCAGTTCAAAACGAATACCTCCTGCGCGCGAAGAAATTCCAGGACGAGGCAGCGAAGGAACGACACCAAGTAGAAGCAGCCGGAAAGAACGCGAATATCGAGCACAGCATCGGAATTACAGAACGAAATCTAGGTTCAACCTCTTACAATCTCAAAGATTTCGATGATGCGCACCAGCATTATGCCGCAAGCGCCAATGCATACGAACAATCAGAACAGCTAAACCCAACAGAGCAGGCAAAGGCTGATTTGGTGAAGGCGTATCGCATGCTGGCGGCGGTCGATGTGGATCATGGTAATAAAGAGCTCACTGAGGGAAATTACGCAGAAGCTGACAAATATTTTCAATCTGCACGCTCTACGGCAAAACGAACGGATCCAGCCGGGATGGATGGACGATATGTGCGCAGATTTGTGGAGCTTTACATCGCCAATGATTTCCGCGAAAAATCCGGCTCGGACAAGGATAAAGCACAGCGCGAGATGGATAGCAGACGCGCATTGGAAGCAGACGAAAACCTTCTTAAACTCTCCCAGGAGATTGCGCAGACGACTAAAAGCGATGACGCGTTGCAATCAGTGGCTGACGCTGAAGGAAATATTGGATTGGACTACTCGCAACTGGGCGATGAGGAGAATGCGAGGAAGTCATTTGGTGCGAGCTTGAAAACTCTTCAGCAAATGTCCCCGGGTGACGATACAACGCGGGCAATGGCAGGGGCCTATCGTGTTTTAGCGCAGATAGAATCGAACCTTGATAATAAGTCGGCTGAACGAGATGCATACGGAAAAGAGATCGAACTATTGCTGCCTTTGATCAATAAGACTGAAGATGCCAAGACTGCTTCGAGTGACAGAAAAACGTTGGCCTCCGCATTCGGAAACCGCTCCTGGGGAAACGCATTGTTGGGCGATCCATGGGGGGCCCTTTCGGACGCTCAACAAGGATCTATTTTGGATAATACGCAAACGTACATCGAGGTAAATAAGGGAGATGCGTATCTCCTGTTGGGGCAAGTGGACGCGGCGCGGAAGATCTATTTCGCCATCACAGACGAAAATGCATATCAAGGTCTCTTGCATGATTTGGACGACATAGGAAGCCATCCCGAACTGAAGGTCGACCCAAAAGTCATAGCAAGTATTCGAAACGACCTCACAAAACGCACGCCAGCCGACCCACGAGCTGCTGTCGACAAACACTAAATGCGGCGAATCCTGACACCGCAAACAGCGAATATCCATTGCACTCCGTCCATTCATCTGCGGGATTCTCCCCGGAGGAAGGGGTAAAATTTCGGAGACGATACTATGGACATGAAATTGTTTCCTCCTTTTTGCCGCAGGTGGGGATCGGGATACTTGGCTGCAATCCTGTTTACATTTGCATCCGGCATCGCACCCGCGCAGCAGGCACATCCGAATACCCAGCTTGCAGACCCGAATATTGAGACCAAGGTAAATGCTCTGCTGCAGCAGATGACGCTCGAAGAAAAGGTGGGGCAGCTCGTGCAATACAGTGGTCAGCCTGCCAGTCCTCCGCCCCCACCCGGTAAGAAGAACGGGAAGCCTGCGGGCGATATAAACCCGGAGTTGCAGCAGCCCGACGCCATGATGCTCGCAGAGAAAGGTCTGCTCGGCACGGTGCTTAACACGTGGGGACCACGCGCGGCGGCTCTGCAACATGCAGCCGTTGAAAAAGGGCGGCTGCACATTCCGCTGCTCTTCGGAGCCGACGTCATCCACGGATACCGCACCATCTTTCCCATTCCACTTGCGATGGCCTCCTCCTTCGATTCAGACCTGATCGTGCAGGCATCGCGTACCGCGGCCTCTGAAGCTACAACGGCAGGCGTGAAGTGGGTCTATTCTCCAATGGTCGACATTGCGCGGGATGCGCGCTGGGGTCGAGTGGCGGAGGGCGCGGGTGAGGATCCGTACCTCGGGTCTGCGATCGCGCGAGCCTACGTGCGCGGCTATCAAGGGGATAATCTTTCCGACCCCGAAAGCGTTGCCGTCTCCGTAAAGCACTACGCAGCCTATGGAGCCGCTGAAGCAGGCCGCGAATACAATACTACCGACATGTCCGATGTCACTCTGCGCCAGATATATCTGCAACCATACAAGGCAGCAGTGCAGGCAGGCGCAGCCACGCTCATGAGTTCTTTCAACTCGCTCAACGGCGTCCCGGCCAGCGCCAATCCCTATCTGCTGACAAAGATTCTGCGCGACGAGTGGCACTTCGATGGATTTGTCGTCAGCGACTATAACGCGATCGCCGAACTCATCCCTCACGGTATCGCACTCGACGGTGCTACAGCAGCACAGAAGGCCCTCGATGCCGGCGTTGAAGTGGACATGATGGCGCACCTGTATGACAGAGAGCTTCCAGCGCTCGTCCGGTCCGGAAAGGTGTCACAGGCGACCCTCGATGAAGCGGTACGCCGTGTTCTTCGCGTAAAGTTCGCTCTCGGCCTCTTCGAGCACCCCTATGCGCGTGAGGGCGGTGAGGTCACCACAGCCGTGCCGGAACATCTTCCGATCGCACGCAGGGCCGCGGAAGAATCGATCATCCTGCTCAAAAACGATGCCGCGAACGGGGCAGCTTCCGTCCTGCCGTTGCGATCCTCCCCAGGAAAAATCGCCTTGATCGGCCCTCTGGCTGATGCTGCCGACGAGATGGCAGGTACATGGGCCATCGGAGCCCGAAACGAAGACATCGGCACTCTGCGCACCGCAATCGGAAACCGTTGCAAGCAAGCCGGGTGCTCGCTCGCATACCAGAAGGGTACGGACATCGAGGGCACCTCCGAAGCAGGGTTTGCCGCTGCGATTGAAACAGCAGGCAATGCGGACGTAGTCGTGCTTGCTCTCGGCGAATCACAGGGCATGAGCGGAGAAGCAGCCTCGCGCGCTTATCTTGACCTGCCCGGCAACCAGGAGAAGCTGCTTGAGGCCATCACCAAACTTGGCAAGCCTACTGTGCTCGTTGTCTTCTCTGGCCGACCTCTCGTGCTCAACTGGGCAGCTGAACATGTCCCAGCAATTTTGGAAGCGTGGTTTCTGGGTGACGAAGTAGGCACCGCAATCACGAACGTGCTCTTCGGCGACGCCAACCCAAGCGGCCGTGTCCCGCTCAGCTTCCCGCGTGCCGTAGGGCAAGAGCCTCTCTACTACGCCCAACTTCCTACGGGCCGTCCAGCGGAAGGCCGTGATCGAGTTCCCTCGGATGGCGCAAAGGGCACCAAGTTTTTCTCGCGCTATCTGGACGTTCGCAACGATGCGCTCTTTCCGTTCGGTTATGGTCTCTCCTACACAAAATTTGCGTACTCAGATGTGAAGATCAGCGCGCCAACGATTCCTCTCTCGAAGGCGAACAACCTCGATCCCAGGACCCCGCTGATTACAGTCACCGCGACGCTCAAGAATACCGGCGATCGCGAAGGAACTGAAGTCGCGCAACTCTACGTCAATAACAAAGGAGCCAGCGTTTCGCAGCCTGTGCGCCTGCTGAAAGGCTTCCAACGCGTCACGCTGAAACCGGGCGAATCAAAACAGCTCACCTTCCAACTCGGCTTTGATGAACTGTCCTTCTACAACATCGAGAGCAAGCCAGTGATCGAGCCCACGCACTACACCGTGTGGGTCGGAGGCGATTCGCTCGCATCAGAGAGTGCGGCATTCGACGTGACGCCATTAGATCCTTAAAATCCAACCCATGGGCCCGATTCGTGTATGAATCCCGCTGTAGAGAACTGCACATGAGGTATCGGGGTAAGACAAAGGAATAGGGAGGCTACTCATGAGCAGCGACTGGACAAGACGGGAGTTTCTTGCCCGAGCGGCGGCTTCACTCGCGTTTGCCGGAACTGCGGGAAACTTCCACGCGCGGGCAGACGGGCCTTCAGCCCTGCGCGGCCGATTCCTGACCCACGTATCGGTTGTGCGTGTGAATCAAATTGAGGTAACTCCCAATCGCTCGATTGGCGAAGACGAAGCGATCGATAATCGCCCTGATCGCATCCGCTCTCGTCGAGAGGCCTTCGCAGCAGGCTGCCCCAACGGCAGGATGACCTGGGCTATCAGTTGGCTGGCGCTCAATGACAGCCGGAAGGAGTACCAGGAGGCTCGCCGGCTGCTTGCCTCGTACCATGACCGCTTCGGCGATGAAATCACCTTTATTCCCGGCGGCTATTTCGCACCGATGTACAACACTCGCGAGCAGACGCGGCAAACAATTCACAATGCGCTGGGCCAGATATCAGGAATGGTAGGGAGCGGTTACCGGCCTCAGTGTCTTGTCGCGGGCTTTATGGACGCAGAGAATCAGCGATACCTCGCTGCGGACGAGGGGATTCACGTGTGCCAGGGGCAGATCTGGAGCCAGCATGGCATCGATAACGGAGATGGCGATGGTGGAATCTGCTATCCCTACTACCCCAGCCGTGAGCACTACTTGAAGCCGGCCCAGGGGCCGGCAGATTTTATCGACTGTGTTTGTCTGGATGGTTGGACCTGCGACTTTTTGACGGCGCGGCGGGAAGGATTTCAAGGCGGCTTCAATAGCCGGTTGGGTGTGGGGCCGATCGAGTCGGTGGGGAATCTCGGAATAGTGGCTGGCCGCAAGGAGATGCTCGATACCACTGCGGTGCACTTTGATAGTGGTCATGCGATGAACAATTTCGGTTGGGTGACGGCAATTTGGGAGGTGTCGATTGGTCACGATGAGGATTTGACCTATTGGCTCGAAGCTGTGCGGGACAGGTGGCCCGACACCCAGGTGATCACTGAAGGGGAATTCGGCCTGGAGTGGAGGAAGCATACTCCGAACAATGCGACGCTCGACTACCGTTTCGATGCTAAAGGGACTGGGGCACCAGGATCAGAAAAAGAGCTGGAAATCCAGTGGTTCATGAATAGCGAGTTTCGCCTGGCATTGCTGCGTGATTGGACACATGACAGCCCTCCACTGGCGATCGACTTTACACGTTATGACTTGAAGGCAGAAGAGCCTCACAGCCTGCAGCGCGAGTGGAGCTTGATGAATGTGCTGAATCAAAAAAGCACTCGGCCCCAGGACAAACCAAGGCGGTTGCGAGAGTTCAGTATCGAAGACCAGCATCGCATTTATGCTCGATACCCGGAGCTCAAGAGCCGGGCTTGACGAGCAAACCGGAACCTGAAGATCTCTTGTTGAACAGAGAATCGGAGCCTGACGCGTGGCGACGACTGGGCGGTTTAGCATAAAAAATATGCGGGAACTTGGCAATGAAAGAAAGCAGAAAATTAATCTGGAGACATGGGAGCGCCGCGCTCTCTTCAATTACTTCGGGGCCTTCAGCGAGCCCTACCACGGTGTGTGCATTCGCGTAGACTGCACCACAACCTACAACTACGCAAAGGAGCATGACCTCTCAGTCTTTCTGTCACTTCTACATCGTTCACTAGTAGCCGCGCAGCAGGTTGAGAGCTTCCGGACACGCATCGTCGATGGCACGGTCTGGCGCTATGAACAAGTCAATGGCGGCAGCGCGGTTGGACGTCCGAACGGTACCATCGGATTCGGTCATTATCGCTATCGTGAGCGCATCGAGGAATTTGTGAGCGAGGCTTTTATCGAGGTGGAACGGGTGCGGCAGCGGGATGACTTGGAGCAATACTCAGAAGCCAATCTGATTCGTTATTCGACGCTGCCCTGGTTCGATTTCACTTCCATCTCGCACGCACGAGATTTCTCCAAAGACGATTCTGCGCCCCGGATAACTTTCGGCAAGATTTCTGAGACAGCCGGCCGCCGCACGATGCCGGTATCAATTCATGTGCACCACGCACTCGCGGACGGCCTGCATGTAGCGCATTTCGTAGACCATTTTCAAAAGCTGTTGGATAAACCGGATTCGCAAACCTTGTAGGATGTTGCTGCACGACAGATAAGATCGGCTGCCCCCGCACCGTATTGTCAATCTGCAGCGGGTACTTTAATTGCTCGCTACTATTCCGATCGAATCCAGCTGTTCGACTATCTCCGGAGACAAGTTGAGTTCAGCCGCCCTCAGGTTTTCGCGGAGATGCTGGAGGGTGGATGTGCCGGGAATCAGCAGCATGTTGGGACTGCGCTGCAGCAACCAGGCAAGCGCGACTTGCATGGGCGGAACCTCCAGAGTGGCTGCCGTCGATTCCAGCACAGACGATTGCAATGGAGTAAATCCTCCGAGGGGAAAGAACGGCACGTAAGCGATACCTTGGGCGGCAAGGCCGTCAACCAGACCGTCGTCGGTGCGTTGGGCCACGTTGTAGAAGTTCTGAACGCACACAATCGGAGCGATCCCCTGCGCCTCGGCAACTTGTGCGGCAGTCACGTTGCTGAGCCCCAGTTCCCGAATTTTGCCCTGGACCCTGAGTTCCGCAAGAACCGAGAAGGGTGCTTCAATCGGGTCATTCCCAGGGGCCGTTATCCCACCGACACGGAGGTTGACCACGTCCAGAGCGTCTACGCCAAGGTTGCGAAGGTTGTCGTGCACGCCGTCGATGAGTTCCTGGCGAGAAAGGGCTGGAATCCAGGAGCTGTCGTCGCCGCGGCGAGCACCAACTTTGGTCACGATGATCAAGTCTTCCCGATACGGGTGGAGCGCCTCCTTGATGATCTGATTGGTCACGTGCGGGCCATAAAAATCACTGGTGTCGATATGATTCACTCCGGCGGCAATTGCCTCACACAACACGGCTAATGCCTGGTCCCTGTCACGCGGCGGTCCCCAAACGTGTGGCCCAGCCAGTTGCATCGCCCCATAGCCCATGCGGTTGACTGTCATCGCGCTTCCGAGAAAGGTAAAGGCACCACCGAGGCGGCTCTGGTTTGTCATTCTGTGTCTCCTTCGATCGATTGGTCGCGTTTTCCGCGCTCACATGATTAGATGAAGGAGGCTTCAGATTAGGAGTTCGCATTTGCCCCGTCCTCTACAAACGCTGTTGCAGCCGCGTAAATCGCCTGTTCAGGCGCGTTCTACCGCGAGTGTGAACGCCATTCTGGAAGCCACGATTCAGGTTTTGCTCGATGTCGGGAAAGAGCAGTTGACCACTACACGCGTGGCGCATCGCGCAGGGGTGTCGGTGGGAACTCTTTACCAATACTTCCCCAATAAGAGCGCGCTACTTCAGGCCGCATTGAGGAATCATCTTGAATCCGTTGCCGAAGCCCTTGAGCAAGTTTGCCAGGAAGAGAGAGGCAACCCACTTCCGCAGATGGTGACGAGAATCGTGAACACATTTCTCGAAGCGAAGATGAAGGACTTGAAGACAAGCCTTGCTCTGTACTCCGTCAGCTCCGATGTGGACGGATTGAGAATTGCGAAAGAGGCGGGAGCACGGGTGAATAAAGCAATTCTGTCCATGCTGGCAACCGCGCCTCAACCGTTGGGAAAAGATCCGCAGCTTGTTGCTTCAATGATTCAGGGCGCAATGGGTGGCGTAAGCAGAAGACTTCTCGAATCTCCGTCTCCCGAGAAGCAGTACCAACCCCTCAGCGAGGAGCTAGTCCTCATGATACGAGCCTATCTTGCCGCTTGCTCTTAGAGCATCTCCGGTTGAGAACGTGGATAAGCAGTTCTATGCGACGCACACTTCTACAACCAGCGATCGGCGAGGTCATTCCTTCCATACGGCGCGCTCGTCGGCGGTTAGTGGAAGAGGCAACACCTGACCTCGGGCTCCCGACTCGAAGGACGTCTCTAGAATGGCCATACAGGCGACAGCATCCTTTACTGGAACGGGAACCGGGCCTTTGCCAAGAATGGCATCTCTGATGCCGGCGTAGTATCCCTGCTGGTTGCCTGCCGGTGACGGCACTTCCGTCTGCGTACCGGTTGCCCCGTCGTACACGATGCCAGGACTGGGGTCATGGCCAAACGCCGGATCGTCGGGGAGCATGCCGCTCATCAGCTGCTGTTCTTGCACATCCGCGCCGAACTTCGCCCAGCTCCCCTGCGTGCCGTGAAGCACAGAGCGCGGACCTCCGCCCGACACCAGCAATGAGGCATGGAGAACGACTCGCATATGATCGTAGATCAGCTGCACATGGGCCCAGTCATCCGTCCGTCCTCCCTTGCGCAGAATTCCGAAGCTGGCGTTTACCGCATGCGGAAGCCCGAAGAGGTGCAACGCCTGATCAATCAGATGAGGTCCAAGATCGAACCACAATCCCGCGCCCGGACCCGGATCTTCGCGCCAGCGTTGACGCACGACCGGACGAAAACGGTCGATGTGAGACTCGTAATGCGATATTTCGCCGAGCACACCTGTCTCTAAAATTGCCTTTGCGGCAAGAATCTCGCTGTCCCATCGCCGGTTATGAAAGACAGACAGAATCCGGTTGTGCTTCTCCGCAATCTCCGCGAGCGAACGAGCTTCCGCAAGAGTCACGGTAAAGGGCTTATCGATGACGACATCTTTCCCCGCACGCAGAGCGGCGGCGGCAAGAGGAAAATGGCTCTCATTGGGGCTGGCGATCACGACCAGATCGACATCCGGGTGGATTGGCACTTCCTCGGAGGAACAGACAAGGACGCCGGGATACTTGGCCTCCACGACCTCTCGTTTGCTGGATCCTATGACACTCAGCGCCAGACCCGGCACCGACTGGATCAGTGGAGCATGGAAGGTTTTTCCGGCATAGCCGTAGCCAATTAACCCTGTGCGAATCGTCTTATCATTTCCGGTCATGCATTCAGAGTAAGCTGTCCGGCTCTCTCTCGAATATCGGTCCTATAAAAACGAGCATCTCTCAGCAGCTAGCGTCCGCACGCTGCCTAATACAGCGTTACTCTGCGTCGGCTTCTGTCTCGATCCAGTCCACAGATTCAACCCATGGTAGCGCTCGTAGCTCCTCCACGAGTCGATTGAGCAATGCGCGATCTCGAGTGCTTGACTCGACTACGGTCTGGACCAGAGTGGTTGCTGTCTCTTCGAACTCTTCCGTGGCCAACTCGCGTAAAATAAGTGAGCGCTCAGCGATGGCGCGGGTCACTTGACGCTCTACCTCGACACGATGTTCTGCTTCGCAGATCAACCGCACCCGGTAAAAAATTTTCACGTTTATACGTGCAAGCGAACGCTGATCGATGAATCGACCAATGGGCCGCAGCGCGGAGTTTACCCCAAGCAGAAGAATTGTCACAAAAACCGCATCCAGCATCTCGCCTGAACCCGCACAGGCGCCTACTGCGGCAGAGCACCAAAGCGTGGCCGCGGTATTCAGGCCTCGAATACTGCCCCCGTCCTTCATAATGGCGCCCGCACCCAGGAAGCCTACACCTGAGACAACATATGCGATGACCTGTGTTGTACTCGGAGCGATGGTTAGACCAAGATCGACAAAGGCTGCGGCACCCAGGCAAACGAGCGTGTTCGTGCGCAGCCCAGCAGCGCGTTGCCGCCATTGCCTTTCAGCTCCTATGCAGATGCCCAGGAGCAACGCAACCAGAAGGCGCGGAAACGTCGGTTGATGGAGCAATGAAACAGAATCTGTCCACCAGTGCAGCCAGGGGTTATTCATCTCTATCTACCAGGCGACATATAGACTCACGAAAGTATCAACGGTCGATTCTATCCCGCCTGCAAATCTCCTTATTTTTTTATCGTGGAGTAGTAGAAAATGTTTGACCGTGTTCGACATGTAAATAGAACGGCCCAATGAGGCTGGAATTGAAGGCAAGGAGAAGAATCAATGCGTTTCATGATGATAGTGATCCCCAAAGGGTATGAATCGGCAGCGCCGGACGCAGTTCCCAGTGCCGAAGCGGTGGCAAAGATGATGGAGTACAACAAGAGCCTACAAAAAGCGGGCGTCCTACTCGCGCTCGATGGGCTCTTTCCGCCTTCGACGGGGGCGCGGATTTCATACTCAGAAGGCAAAGCCACAGTTACGGATGGGCCGTTTGCTGAGACCAAAGAAGTCATTGGGGGCTACTGGATCATTCAGGTGCGCTCGCGCGAAGAAGCAATCGAATGGGCAAAGCGAGCGCCGATGTCCAACAATGAGATCATCGAAGTGCGCCAGATCCAAGAGATGGGCGATTTCCCTGAGGATGTGCAGCAGGCAGCCGAAGGCTTTGAGAGTCTTCCGAATTCGGCAGCCGCGAAGGCATGAGGGACATTCACAGGACGATTGAGGCCGTGTGGAAGATCGAGTCCACACGGCTCATCGCCGGGATTGCCCGTGTTACCCGCGATATCGGCATTGCGGAGGAACTTGCTCAGGACGCGCTTGTCGCGGCCCTGGAGCAGTGGCCCGAAGAAGGCATCCCTGAGAATCCAGCTGCCTGGCTGATGACGGCGGCGAAGCGGCGTGCCCTCGACTATTTGCGCCGTGGCCAGATGCTCGAGAGGAAGCACGGGGAGATTGCCCGGGAACTTGAGTTTCAACAACAGCGGCTCGCAGATGCTCTGGATCGATCACTGGATCAAGTCATCGATGATGACGTCCTGCGACTCATCTTTACAGCGTGCCATCCAGTCCTTACAGTTGAAGGCCGCATCGCGCTTACATTGCGTCTGATCTGTGGCCTCACCACAGCGGAGATCGCCCGCGCCTTCCTGGTGCCAGAGAAGACCCTCGGCCAACGAATCTTTCGCGCCAAGAAAACTCTCTCTGAGGCTCATGTTCCCTTTGAGACGCCGCGCCAGGACGAGTTACACAGGAGAGTTGAGTCCGTACTTTCGGTGGTCTACCTGATCTTCAACGAAGGATATACCGCTACATCAGGGGAAGAATGGATGCGGACCACGCTCTGCGACGATGCGCTGCGGCTCGGACGTATGCTGGTGCAACTTCTTCCCGGCGAGCCGGAAGTTCATGGCCTTCTGGCCTTGATGGAACTGCAGGCGTCACGCACTGCGGCCCGCAGGGGACGAAAGGGCGAGGCAGTTTTATTGCCGGACCAGGACCGTTCTTTGTGGGACTACGCGCAGATTCAGCGAGGAATGGCCGCGCTAGAACAAGCGCAAAGACTGGGTGGTGGCGCCGGTAACTATGCTTTGCAGGCAGCCATTGCTGCCTGTCACACACGGGCCCGCACAGCTGAAGAAACCGATTGGGAGCGAATCGTTCTTCTCTACGACGCTCTGCTGCAGATCAGCCCGTCTCCCATCGTGGCACTGAATCGGGCGGTCGCCGTTGGTATGGCGCAAGGGCCCTCCGCTGGACTCGATGCGGTGGATAGGCTTGCTGCTGACGCTGCCTTGGTTGGCTACCATCTGCTTCCCAGTGTTCGCGGAGACCTGCTCATGAAGCTCGGGAGGTTCACAGAGGCGCGTGAGGAAATCCAACGCGCAATCGCAATGACTCAAAATCTGCGGGAACAGGAATTGCTGATGGAAAGGCTGAAGCAGATTGAGAAGGCAACCTTCTGAGCATAGGTGCGGTTCAGTCCTCACAAATGGCTAGGACCGATGGTATGATCCCGAGGGAGTCAACTGATGGAAACCACCGAACGTAAGCTGCCGCCCGAAGCCATAGAGCTTTACAACGAATTCATTCATGGTGAGATCAGTCGCCGCTCCTTCTTGGAGGGTGTGCAGCGGCTGGCGGGCGGGCTGGCAGCAGCCACCGTGATCGATGCGTTGATGCCGAATTACGCGCTTGGCCAGCAAGTCTCCCGCACCGACGACAGAATCAAGACCAGCTACGAAACCGTGCCTTCCCCAAAGGGTAACGGAAGCATCAAGGGATATCTCGTGCGGCCTATCAGCGCCGACACACGCGACGCGACGGTGACCAAGCTGCCCGGCATCATCGTCATCCATGAGAATCGCGGCCTGAACCCGCATATCGAGGACATAGCGCGACGGCTCGCCCTCGCCAACTTCATGGCATTTGCGCCGGATGCACTCACCTCTCTGGGCGGCTATCCTGGCGACGACTACAAGGGCGGCCAGATGTTCAGCAAGATCGACAAGAACAAGATGTCCGAAGATATGGTGGCCGCAGCCCTGTGGTTAAAAGCACGCCCTGACTGCACGGGAAAGATCGGCGCTACCGGCTTCTGCTACGGGGGCTCAACCGCCAATATGCTCGCTGTGCGGCTGGGAGAGGATCTGGCGGCAGCCGTGCCGTTCTATGGCGGTCCTCCCGCCACAGAGGATGTCCCAAAGATTAAGGCGGCAGTTCTGGTGCATCACGGGGAACTCGACACTCGACTGGCCGCCACGTGGCCGGCTTACGACCAGGCCCTGAGCGCAGCGCACATACCACACGACGGTTATATCTACGCAAGCGCCGGCCATGGCTTTAATTGCGACGCGACGCCGGAACGATACAACAAAGCCGCAGCCGATCTAGCCTGGCAGCGCACGATCGACTGGTTCAACAAATACGTGCGGGTCTAATCAGGGTGCGATGCTGATCGTCGTTACCGCTCTACCCGATGCAGCACCACTGGAATGCTCGACGGGGAGCGCATGTTTGGATTCCTCGATGGATCAGATCCATC
>Ga0210386_10000079_pt1 | contig 68955 bp, 62 predicted proteins | sample IncBWH32OmetaG_FD_160091 | JGI IMG/M metagenome (GOLD analysis project Ga0210386, IMG submission 160091) | Forest soil microbial communities from Barre Woods Harvard Forest LTER site, Petersham, Massachusetts, United States - Inc-BW-H-32-O ...
TAGAGCGATTCTAATTTAAGTAAATACATTCATGCGATAATCCTCTTGTGGATTTGAGGGGAGGCGTGGATGCAGTCGAATTCACAGGATTTGCGCGAGCGTGTGCTTCGTGCCTTGGCTCGCGGGGAAGGACCATCGGCGATTGCGAGGCGCTATGAAGTCAGCCGCTTCTATGTCTATCAGGTGCGTGACCGGGTGCAGGAGACGGGTGTACGCACCCGTTTTCAGATCGGCGGCCATCGCAGGTCCCGGCTAGAAGAGGCCGAGGCTCGCCAGCGAATCGGCGAAAGTCGTAGTCAACTACAACAATGGCAAAGCAGGGGCTGAGGACGTGGTCGCCGCAATCCTCCGCGATGGCGGAAAGGTTCTGGCGGTGCAAGCGGATGTCGGCACCGCGGCAGGAGCGGAACGGCTCATTACGGTCGCCGAGGCTGAACTTGGTCCAGTCGATTATCTGGTCAACAATGCGGGCGCGATTCTCTATAAGCCGCTCGCAGATGTGACCGAGGAAGAATTCGACTCCCTGTTCGCTGTCAACGTCAAGGGCACCTTGCTCACCTGCAAGCTCGCTGCAAGGCGGCTGCAGGAGGGCGGTTCCATCGTGAATTTTTCCTCTTCTACAACTGCTTTAATGCTGCCGACATATGCAACATACGTGGCCACCAAGGGCGCCGTTGAGCAGATGAGCCACGTTTTCGCAAAGGAGATGGGTGCACGCAGCATCCGTGTCAACGTCGTCTCGCCGGGGCCCACCGACACGGAACTCTTCAACCAGGGAAAAAGCGAGGAAGATCGGCAGAGGACAGCCAAAATAGCTGCTCTCTCCAGACTGGGAACGCCTGCTGATATCGCGCGGGGCGTGTCCTGGTTGCTGTCAAATGATGCTGCTTGGGTGAACGGACAAAATGTCCGGGCAAATGGCGGCATGATCTAGCTCGCGCCGAACAGAAAGGCCGTCAGCGCATGGAGTCCCAATCCAGTGGGACGTATGGGCCGCGTCGAAGAAGTTGCCAGTCTGGTGGCCTTTGTTGCAAACCGCTGTGCGGATTCTGCAGCCGAGCTCGATCTGCAGGTACTAGGGAATAACACCTTAGCGAGGTGAATATTCCGGCCTGCAGGCAGAGCGCCATAGCGCCCCGACAGGTTCCCGCTGATAGAATCGAAGCAGAAATGAAGTGTCCTTACTGCGGGTTTGCGCAAGACCGGGTGGTTGACTCGCGCGAGAGCAAAGAAGCCGATTCGATACGCAGACGTCGCGAGTGCGAGGGCTGCAACAAGCGCTTCACCACCTATGAGCGCATCGACGAAATCCCCTACATGGTTGTGAAGAAGGACGGCCGCCGGGAAAAGTTCGAGCGGCAGAAGGTGCTCAGCGGACTGTTGCATGCCTGCGAGAAGCGGCCCGTCTCGGCGACCAAGCTGGAAGCACTGGTCGATGAGGCGGAGACGTTCCTAATGGATTCGTCCGAGCGCGAGCGCACGACGAGCGAAATAGGCGAACTGCTGATGAACCGGCTGAAGACTCTGGATACGGTCGCCTACATCCGTTTTGCAAGCGTGTATCGCGATTTCAAGGACGTGCGCGAATTCAAGGAAGAACTGGAGCAGTTGCTGACAACGCGGGAGCCGGGCAAAAAGGGCAAACCCGCAAGCTAAAGAGACCTATGAACGAAAAGAAGACACGTGCAGTCACATTGATTCCCGGAGATGGAATCGGGCCCGAGGTCACCGACGCGGTTGTTCGCATCCTGGAGGCAACGGGTGTGAAGTTTGCCTGGGAGCCTTATTCGGCGGGCGCCGATGCGTTCGAGAAGTACGAGGAATACATCCCTAAAGAGCTTTACGAATCGATTGAGCGGACCAGGCTGGCGCTCAAGGGACCGGTGACGACTCCGATCGGCGGCGGGTTTACGTCGATCAACGTGACGCTGCGCAAGAAATTCGAGCTGTACGTCAATTTCCGCCCGATCAAGAATCTGCCCGGGCTGGAGACCCGTTATCCGGGTGTAGACCTGATCATCGTCCGCGAGAATACCGAGGGCGAATATGTGGGCCTGGAGCACGAGGTTGTCCCAGGGGTGATGACCTCGCTGAAGGTGATCACGGAGAAAGGCTCGACGCGCATCGCTAAGTGGGCATTTGAATATGCGCGCAAGCATGGACGCCGCAAGCTTCACGCGATCCACAAGGCGAACATCATGAAGCTGTCAGACGGCATGTTCTTGAAGTGCGCGCGGAAGATCGCGGAGGGCTACTCGGAAATCACCTACGGCGAGCACATCATCGACAACACCTGTATGCAGCTGGTGACGAATCCGTACCAATACGACACGCTGCTGCTTCCGAACCTCTATGGCGACATTGTGAGCGATCTGTGCGCGGCGTTCGTGGGTGGATTAGGGCTGGTGCCGGGAGCCAATATAGGCGAGCATGCCGCGATCTTCGAAGCAGTCCATGGGTCGGCTCCGGATATCGCAGGCAAGGATATTGCGAACCCCACGGCGCTGCTGCAGTCGGCAGTTCTGATGTTGCGCCATATTGATGAAAGCGATGCTGCCGATAAAGTCCAGGCGGCCCTCGAGCGCGTCTACACCGAGAAGAAGACGCTCACGCGCGACGTATACGGGACGGCAGGGACCAAGGCATTCGCGGAGGCGGTGATTGCGGCTCTCGATTCCGCAAAACCTGCACCCCGGTAATTACTTATATTCAGAAAAGAGCGAGTTCGAATGTCGATCCAGAAGAAGATGATGACAGTGGCGCTGTGCACGCTGCTGCTTGCAAGTGCTGGATGCAAGAAGAAAGCCGGTGCGGGCGCCGGTCAGGCGGCGGGCGTTTACACGACGATCGATGCGAACACTGCGGGAACGATCAGCGGCACAATTCACATTGCCGGAGAGGCGCCGAAGCGAGTGGAGATCGATATGGCGCAGGACCCCGTGTGCAGCGCGGCGGACGCCAATTACAGCGAGCAGTACGTGGTGCAGGATAACGCCCTGACAAACGTTTATGTGTATGTCAAGGACGGCCTGGGCAATAAACTCTATTCGCCCTCAGCCGACCCTGTCGTGATCGACCAGAAGGGCTGCCGGTTTACTCCGCATGTGGTGGGTGTGATGGCCGGGCAGCCGGTGGAGTTCACGAACAGCGACCCGACGATGCACAACGTCCACATGACGCCGCAGATTGGCACGAATCAGTCGGTCGATATCTCCCAGCCTCCGAACGGATCGGGCGAGAGGCGCACGCTGTCCACGCCGGAGCTGATGGTGTCCGTACGCTGCAACAACCATCCCTGGATGGAAGCCTTCATCAATGTGGCGGCGAATCCGTTCTTTGCGGTTTCGGGAGCGGACGGGCACTTCACTATCAAGGGACTGCCGCCCGGGACTTACACGATTGTCACTGTCCACGAGAAGCTGGGGCAGAAGACCGCAACGGTGACAGTGGGGTCAAAACAAACGACCACGCAAGACTTTACCTACGATGCTCCCAGGTAGCTGAAGCTCGGTATCAGCTCCGAAACAGGCCTGCTACCCGGCGGGCCGTTTCATTTTGAGATTCCGCGCGAACTCCGCCGACCCCTTCGCATTCATCTCAATGTAAGAAGACTATACACTGTGATCACAACAGAAATGAGGGCGCGCCGGCGGTTCTATGTCCGGCGAAGACGCTAGCAAGGCAGGCTTAAACAAAAATATGCGGCAAAAGATTGGCATTCTTGGCGCGACGGGAATGGTCGGCCAGCGGTTCATTCAACTCCTCGAGCATCATCCATGGTTTGAAGTGGCATGGCTCGCGGCGAGCGATAAGTCGAGCGGGAAGAAATACGGCGACGCGGTGAAGTGGAAGCTGGACACCGAGCTTCCCGAGCGCATTGCGAAGATGCCGGTATCGCCGGCCGCGCCGGACGACGCTCCGAAGGTGATTTTCGCCGCGCTGGACGCCGATATCGCCCGTGAGCTGGAGCCGCAGTTTGCCGCGGCGGGCTGCGCCGTCATCTCGAACTCAAGCGCCTTTCGCATGCACGAGGACGTACCGCTGGTGATTCCCGAGGTAAACGCAGACCATCTGCCAATTCTTGAAAACCAGCCCTGGCGCAAGGAATCCGGCGGCTACATCGTGACCAATCCCAACTGCTCGGCGATCGGGTTGGTGCTCGTCCTCAAACCGCTAGTAGAGCGCTTCGGTGTCGACTCCATCTTCGTGAGCACGATGCAGGCGGTAAGCGGCGCCGGATATCCGGGCGTTGCGTCGATGGACATTCTGGGCAACGTAGTGCCCTACGTCAAAAACGAAGAAGAGAAGATGGAGGCCGAGACCCTCCGCCTGTTGGGCGCGCGCGACGGCAAGGTTGTGAGACCTCTGGCCGCGAAGATGACAGCGCACTGCAACCGCGTGGCCGTGGAAGACGGTCATACGGAGAGCGTGAGCATCAAGATGTCGCGCAAGGCGTCGCGTGAGGAGATTCTGGAGGCGTGGCACGATTTTGCGCCGCTGGCGGGCCGCAACTTGCCGACGGCCCCGGCGCAGCCGGTCGAGTTTACAGCCCTCGAAGATCGTCCCCAGCCAAGGCTGGATAAAATGCGCGGCAGCGGCATGACCGCAACGGTAGGCAGGCTGCGGCCCTGCGGACTGCTGGACTGGAAGTTCACGGTGCTCTCGCACAATACGATTCGGGGCGCCGCGGGCGCCGCGCTGCTGAATGCGGAACTGCTGATGTCGTTGGGAAAGCTTGAGGCGGGAAAACCTGAGGCGAGCAAACTCGATCCGGTCGCGGTCCACGCATGAGCAATCTGGTCGTGATGAAGTTCGGCGGCACCTCCGTCGAGGACGCAACCGCCATCCTGCGCACAGCGGAAATCGTTCGCGGCAGGCTCGCTAAGGGACTCACACCCATCGTCGTCGTCAGCGCGATGGCCAGGGTAACCGATCAGCTTTTGGCGGCTGCCAACGCCGCAGGGCGGGGAGATCGGATGGGTGCCCTGGCCATTACTGCGCGGCTGCGCAACCGGCATCTTGAAACCGCCGGAGCCCTGGTTTCGCAGCAGACGATTTGCGAGCTGGCGAAGTGGATCGATTCGGAATTCGACGCGCTGGATGAAGTAATACGCGGGCTGGCTGCGGTCGGCGAACTCACGCCGCGCATCAGCGATATGGTCGTCTCCGCCGGCGAGCGCCTTTCAAGCCGGATGATCGCCGCGGCGTTTGTGCATCGCGATCTGGATGTGATCTACGTTGATGCACGCCAGTGCATTGTGACTGACGCACAGCATGGCAAGGCGATTCCACTAGATGCCCTGATCGAACAACAGCTGCGGCAGCACGTTCTCCCCCACGCCTCCGCTGGGAGGATCTGCGTGATGGGCGGCTTCATCGGCGCCACGGAAAAGGGCGTGACAACGACGCTGGGACGAGGGGGCTCGGACTTTACGGCGGCACTCATAGGTGGTGGCCTGGACGCCGGCTCCATTGAAATCTGGACGGACGTGAACGGCATTATGACGACAGATCCGCGGATCTGTCCCAATGCTTTGCGGGTGAAGACGATCAGCTTTGAAGAGGCGGCCGAACTGGCCTACTTCGGCGCAAAGGTGCTGCATCCGGCAACCATTCTGCCGGCGGTGAAAAAGAATATCCCGGTCCTGGTGCTGAACTCGCGCAATCCGGAAAACGAGGGAACGCGGATTATCTCGCTCGCTCCGCACTGCCGAAGCCCCTTCAAGTCGATTGCCGCAAAGCGGCGGCTGACGATTATCGACGTGGTTGCGAGTCGCATGCTGATGTCGCATGGCTATCTGAAGGCGATTTTCGACGTCTTCGACAAACACCAGTGCCCGGTGGATATGGTGTCGACCTCCGAAGTGTCGGTTTCGCTGACCGTCGACTCCAACGACAAGCTGCCGGATATTGCGGCAGACCTGAGTCAGTTGGCCGATGTGAAGTACGAAGGCCGCAAGGCGCTGATCTGCATGGTGGGGGAGAATATCCGCGGACAAAACGGAATTGCTGCACGCGTCTTCCAGGCAATCCGGCACGTAAATGTGCGCATGATTTCGCAGGGGGCTTCGGAAATCAACATGAGCTTCATGATTGAGGAGGATGATGCTGAGGAGGCGATTCGGTCGCTGCACAACGAGTTCTTTGGCGATCCCGACCCGGAGATCTTTGACGTAGAAGCGTTGCGGGACGTGGAAGCGCTGAAAGAAAGCGTGAGGTAATCAGAGATGCTGTTTCTGGTCCTGGGGCGCGGCAAGACGGGCGGTTTGGTGGCGGAGGTGGCGCACGAACGCGGCCACGGCGTGCGCGTTGTGGGCGAGGAAGAAAATCGCAATGCCTCGGCACTGACAGGTCCGTTTCTGGCGACCTTCGATGCGGTTATCGACTTCACGACGCCTGAGGCAGTTGTCCACAATCTGAGGGCGTGCCTGGCGAATGGAGCGCACATCGTAGTTGGCACAACCGGATGGTATGACAATCTTGGGGATATGCGGTCTTTAGCAGCGCGAAAGGGCGCGGGCTTCCTGTACGGGACAAATTTTTCTGTCGGCGTGCAGGCATTGCTGCGCCTGACCCGGGAGCTCGCTCTTGCTCTGCCGCAATATCAATTCAGCATTACGGAAACGCATCACGCAGACAAGAAAGACGCACCCTCGGGTACAGCGCTGTCGATCCAGCAGGTGATTCAGGTCGCAAACCCAGCATTGAACGTGGAGATCGCCTCCAGGCGCGAGGGCGATGCCTCGGGCATCCATGTCATCGAGGCACGATCGGAGAATGATCGGATCGCGATGACGCACGAGGCCTTTTCGCGCCGTGGATTTGCCGAGGGCGCTGTCCGTGCCGCGGAATGGATTGCCGGCAAGACCGGGATATGGGAGTTCAGCGAAATCTCGAGCGAACTTATTTAGGAGCTTCGCATAACTCCACTTAACCATCTGGATCGACTCGACCACGAATTCTCCCATCAATCAACCGTATCTCGCGTTATTTATTTCAAGAAGCTCGACAGCTGTTGCTCCCATCTCCAAGCCGTTTCTATGATCTGCCGCAGACTGAATCGCGCTTGCCATCCCAAAACCTTCTTGGCCATATGAGCCTCCGCGAACAACACCGGAGGATCACCTGATCGTGGCGAAGCGAAGGTGTGCGGTACTTTTCGGTTAGATATCTCTTCAATCACGCGAAGCAGTTCCGCAATCGAAGTACCTTTCCCCCTACCGAGATTCAGCGTAACGGAGGGGCCTCCGTCGGCCAGATAACGAAGAGCTTTAAGATGCGCGGAGGCGAGATCAGACACGTGAATGAAGTCCCGTATGCAGGTCCCATCTGGAGTATCCAGGTCTTGTCCAAAGATCGTGAGCTGCGGCGCGGTTCCTAAAACCGCTTTGAACGCGAGGGGGATGAGATGCGTTTCGGGATCGTGAATTTCGCCAATCTCACCGCTGCTGTGGGCCCCAGCGGCATTAAAGTATCGCAGGGCGGCGTATCGTAACCCATGCGAGCAGCCGTAGGCAGAAAGCACTCGTTCAAAGAAAAGTTTGGTCGCGCCGTAGGGATTAATGGGCTCCTTCGGGCTTGACTCAACAATCGGTAGCGTCGGCGGAACGCCATATACGGCACAGGAGGACGAAAAGACAAAGAGTCGAACCTCGCTCTCGAGCACGGCATCCATGAGAGCGAGTGCTGACTCAACATTGTTGCGGAAGTATTTGCGCGGATTGGTTACCGATTCGCCAACGTACGCCGAAGCAGCGAAGTGCATCACGGCATCTACCTGCCTGAGGCACGAACGAAGTTTTTCCTTGTCGGCAATATCGCCTTCAACAAGTTCGAATCCCTGGGATAGTTTGCGAAATCCAGTAGAGAGATTGTCGTAAATAACGATGTCATGGCCAGCGATCGCCAGTTCGCGGACTGTGTGAGATCCCACATAGCCGCTACCACCGGTAACCAGAACCTTCATTCAGCGTACTCCCAAAGGATAATATGTTGACCATACCAGGACTGGGATACGGGCAAAAGAGGTTTGCCCTGAATCTCTCCGACAGAATCCCGCAGTCGCACAGCGGCTACCACTTAAGTAAGAAGAACCGACAACCGCGACGAAGGGCGCACTCTGTCAGTTAGTGGGAGCGACAAGCCTTAAAATATTTAATAAGGCTATGATCTCAATTCTTGTGCTGACACTAAACGAAGAGAAAAATCTGCCGGGATGCCTGGATTCAGTGAAGTGGTCGGATGATATCCATATCCTCGATTCGCACAGTTCTGACCGGACCACGAAGATCGCCACGGAATATGGGGCGAAGGTGTGGTTCCGGAAGTTTGACAGCTTTTCGCAACACCAGAACTGGGCGCTCGAAAATATCCCCTTCAAGTACCCTTGGGTCTTTTATTTCGATGCCGACGAGCGTGTGACACCGAAATTGGCGCAATCGATGCAGCGTGCAGTGGAAAGCCCGCAAGACAATGTCGCCTTCCGAGTGCAGCGCAGGGATTTCTTTCTCGATACCTGGCTGAAGCATGTCCAGATGACGGCATTTTACGACCGGCTCTTCCGCCCGGAAAAGATGCGCTATGAGCGATTGGGCCACTGCGTATCAAAACCGGATGGCCCAGTGGCTCTGGTCGAGGGATATCTGGATCACTATCCATTCAGTAAAGGCATGACCGATTGGGTAAACCGGCATAACTTTTACAGCACGCAAGAGGCACGGCAGATTATGGCGAACCGCGCGGCCGGCAACACGGCAAGCCTGCGTGCGGTTTTCTTTGAAAAAGATGCGCACGAACGGCGCCGCAACGTGAAAGAGCTTTACTACAAAATGCCGGGTCGGCCGTTGATCAAGTTTCTTGTGATGTATTTCCTGAAGCGCGGATTTATGGATGGAGCCGCCGGGTTTACCTATTCTGCGTTGATAGGCTTCTATGAGTTCTTGATCGTTCTCAAGACGGCCGAGTTGAAGTGGCAGCAGAGGGCCGCACCTACTCGGTAGGCTGGCTTTTTCGCACCGAACGTTCGCGGTGTAGACTCGTTTTGTGACGGACGTTTGGACGGGTTGTGGAACGGCTTTGGTAACTCCTTTCCGGCAGGATGAGAGTTTGGATGAGCAAGCTCTCTATGCGCTCGCGCAATGGCAGATTGAAAGCGGAATTGACTGGCTGGTGGCCTGCGGAACAACAGCCGAAACGCCCACGCTGACCGACGACGAATGGCTTCAGGTATTGCGCATCGTAACCGAAGCCGCGGCTGGAAGGGTTCCGGTCTGGGCCGGTTGCACCCACAACGCCACAAGACAGGCTGTTGAGCGCGCGAAGATCGCGGCACGCGTACCGGGCGTGACGGCGATTCTTTCCGCCAGCCCCTACTACAACAAGCCGACACAGGAAGGTCAGTTCGAGCATTTCAAGGCCGTGGCGCGTGCGGTGGATCTGCCCGTGGTGCTCTACAACATTCCGGCGCGGACCGGGGTGAATCTGGAACCCGTGACTGTCCTGAGGCTGGCCGACGCTCAGGAAAACGTTCGCGGCGTGAAAGAGTCCAGTGGCAATCTTCCACAGATTACCGAGCTGATCACGCGCTCGCCGCGAGATTTCCACATTTATGCCGGCGACGACAATATGGCGCTGGGCGTGCTCGGCGTGGGCGGCGTGGGCTTGGTGTCGGTGACATCGAATGAGGTACCGGGCGAGATGGGGCAGATGGTGCGCGCGGCGCTTGAGAATGATTGGCCCACGGCTCGACGGCTGAATCGCAAATATTACCGGTTGATGCTGGCAAATTTCTGGGAGACGAGTCCGGGTCCGGTGAAGGCCGTGCTGGCCATGATGGGCAAAATCAGCGAGCAGTACCGGCTGCCACTGCTGCCAGTTTCCTCCGGAACGCGCGCGCGGCTGGAGCGGCTGGCAGGAGAGCTGGGATTGCTGGTCCACGGGCCGCAACCCGAGGGCGATCTGAGGATGTTTTGAGGGCGCCCCACGAGCAGACGCAGCTTCGCCGCAAAACACGTTCCCCAAACACATTCCATTGATAGACTCGGCCTGTGACTGACGAAAATCTCAAGAACAAAATCGAGCACCATTTTGCCGCAGGTGCCTCCGCAATCGATGATCCCTCGGCGATGGCCGCCTTTCATGAGCTACGCGCCGCGCTGGAGTGGGGCGAGATTCGCGCGGCGGAGCCGGATGCGGAATCCGTCACCGGCTGGCGTGTTAATGCCTGGGTGAAGCAGGGGATCCTGCTGGGTTTCCGGCTCGGGCATCTGGTTCCGTCCGGAGACGGCCTGCCCTGCATTGACAAGCACACTTTTCCGGTGCGGCGATTCTCTCCGGAAGACGGCATCCGTATCGTCATTGGCGGATCGTCCATCCGCGCGGGCGCCTACGTGGCAAAGGGAGTCATCTGCGCTCCTCCGATGTATATCAACACAGGCGCATACGTGGACGAAGGCACGATGATCGATTCCCACGCGCTGGTAGGCAGCTGCGCGCAGGTGGGCAAGCGGGTGCATCTGAGCGCGGCGTCGCAAGTCGGCGGCGTGCTGGAACCGGTGAATGCCAGCCCTGTGATCCTGGAAGACGACGTGCTTGTCGGCGGAAATTGCGGCATCTATGAGGGCACGGTGGTCCGCCAACGCGCGGTGCTGGCGGCAGGAACAATCTTGACCCGGGGCACTCCGGTGTATGACGTGGTGCGCGGTGAGGTGCTGCGCGCGGACGGCGAAAAGCCGCTGATGATTCCCGAAGGTGCGGTGGTAGTCCCGGGGGCGCGCGCTGTCAAGAAAGGCAAAGGTCAGGAGTGGGGGCTTAGCGTCTATACCCCGGTGATTGTTAAGTATCGCAACGAAAAGACGGAACTGAGCACGGCGCTCGAAGACTTATTGCGGTAGGGGCGGGATGTTGTCCAGGCTGGGGAATGTTACGCCATACCTGTTAACATCGAAGTTTCCATGGCAGAAGCTAAGTTAAAGATCATACCCTTGGGCGGACTGGGCGAATTTGGCATGAACTGCCTTGCCGTCCGCTGGCAGGACGACATCATCGTCATCGACGCAGGACTGATGTTCCCCGAATCAGAGTTGCTGGGCGTGGACATCGTCGTTCCGGATATCACTTACCTCGTCGAGAACAAGCAATGCGTGCGCGGCATCATTCTGACGCACGGGCACGAGGACCACATCGGCGGATTGCCGTGGATTCTCTCCGAGCTGAATGTGCCGGTCTACGGCACGGAGTTCACGCTGGCCTACATCGAAGGCAAGCTCGAAGAGCACAAACTGCTCGACCAGACGGAGCTGATCGAGATTGCTCCGGGCGCGAAATTCTCGCTTGGCCCGTTTACGATCGAGCCGATTCGTGTGACTCACAGCCTGGTGGACTGCGTGGCGCTGGCCATCGAAACGCCGGTGGGCGTGATTGTACACACCGGCGACTTCAAAATCGACCTCTCGCCGCCGGACGGCAAGGCTTTCGATCTGCATACCTTCGCCGAATACGGCAAGCGCGGCGTGCTGGCACTGCTGCAGGACTCAACCAATGTCGATCGCCCGGGCTATACGCCTAGCGAATGGGCGGTAAAGCCTCGTCTGGATGAGATTTTTTCGCGGACGAAGAAGAAGCTCTTCTTCAGCTGCTTTTCGTCGTCCATCTATCGCATCCGGATTGCCCTGGACCTGGCACACACGCATGCCCGCAAAGTAGCGATCGTGGGCCGGTCTATGGTGGAGTCGTCCGAGATCGCGCAGGACCTGGGCTATCTGGACCTGCCGCCGGGGCTGGTGATTCATCCCGGCCAGATCAACGATCACGCGCCCGAAGACGTGATGATCCTGATCAGCGGAACACAGGGCGAGCCGATGAGCGCACTGAGCCGGGCCGCGGTGGACAACCACAAGCATGCGCGCGTTCTCGCGGGCGATACTGTGGTGTTGAGTTCGCGTGTGATTCCGGGCAACGAGAAGAGCATCTACCGCGTCATCGATCACCTGTGCCGCCGCGATGCCAACGTGATTTTCGACGATGGCGCTTCGGGGCTGATCCACGTAAGCGGCCACGCCAGCCAGGAAGAGCAGCGGCTGCTGATCAATCTGCTCAAACCGAAGTTCTTTATTCCTATCCACGGAGACTACCGGCACCTGAAGAAGCATGTCGACCTGGCGCACGGGACGGGTGTGGTCGATCTGGCGCTGATTATCGAAGACGGCGACGTGCTGGAACTGGACCGCAACAACGCGCAGAAGGCGGGCAGGGTGACGGCGGGACGCGTGTGCATCGATTCCGGTTCCACTGTGGACGTGGTCGAAGACCTGGTGATTCGCGATCGGCGGCATCTCTCCGAGGACGGAATTGTTCTGGCGATCCTGACCATCAACAAGCTGAGCGGCAAGGTCGAGCGCCAGCCGGAGCTGGTGACGCGCGGATTCGTCGGTGCGGACACCGAACTACTGGAGGCGGGCCGGCAAGTGATAACGCACACGCTTGAAAACTCAAGTTCGGAAGAAAAGGCCGATTACGGTGTGATCAAAGAAAAGATCCGCATCGATTTGAAGCGGTATATCCAGAAAAATACGAGCCGCAGGCCACTGATCATGCCGGTCATTCTGGAGATTTAGTACCCATCTCGGAGGCATTCCATGCGTAAGCTTCTATTGGCTGCGGCAGCTCAGCTCGCCGTAGTCGCGACGGCCACGCGCGCACAAACCGCTCCTTCATGCCCATCGACGGCCACGTTTCCTGATCTGATCAAGGCCGTCGACGACGCGGTCAGCGGTCCGGGCAATAAGGATCGGACATGTCTGCGGCAGGTTCTGACGCCGGACGCTCGCCTGATCCCCGTATCCAGAGGAAAAGACGACGGCCAGTGGGCGCCTCACGTCTTCACTGTTGATGACTACATCACACGGGCCGCGAAACGCGGCAGCGATGCCTTCTACGAACGCCAGATTAGATACTCTGTCGATCAGTACGGCCACATCGCGCACCTGTGGAGCACCTACGAAATTCGTGAAACGCCCGATGGAAAAGCCACGATGCGTGGCATCAACAGCATGCAGGCGGTATTCGACGACTCGCAATGGAAGGTCATCGAAATTCTGTGGCAGGCGGAGTCGCCCGAAGAAACCATCCCCTCGAAATACTTGCCCTGAGACGTGAACCTAAGACATGAGTAGCATGGAACTCCTCACCCTCGACGCCTTTCGCGATGCGCAGGCGCGCATTCGCGGCGTGGCCGTGCATACGCCGCTCGTCCGCTTACCGATTCCCGGCGCGGCGGGCAAGGTCTTCGTGAAGGCCGAGGGATTGCAGCCGATTGGCAGCTTCAAACTGCGCGGGGCGTACAACAAAATTGCTCAGCTTTCCGACGCCGAGCGCAGGCGCGGTGTGATTACCTACTCCAGCGGCAATCATGCACAGGGCGTAGCCTACGCGGCACGAGCCATCGGATCCAAGGCCGTCATCGTGATGCCGTCGAACGCTCCCGAGGTGAAAAGCCAAGCCACCGCATCTCTGGGCGCTGAGATTGTCACCGTTGGGCCTGCCAGCTCCGACCGAAAGCAGAAAGCCGAGGAGCTCCAGGCCGAGTTCGGATACGTGATGATTCCGCCCTACGATGACCCGGCGATCATCGCCGGTCAGGGCACCTGCGGACTTGAGATTCTCGAAGACCTGCCGGACGTCGACCTGGTTCTCAGCCCCGTCAGCGGAGGCGGCCTGCTCAGCGGCGTTGCAGCGGCGATCAAACGTCAAAGGCCGGAAGTGCGCGTGATCGGCATTGAACCGGAGCTGGCAGCCGATGCGCAGGAGAGCTTTCGCGGCGGCAAGCTGGTGAGCTGGCCGGCGGAGATGACCACACGCACCATTGCAGATGGCCTGCGCACTCAGAGTCTCGGCGAGCTGAATTTTCTGCATGTGCGGGCATTCGTGGATGACATCCTTACTGTCTCCGAAGACGAAATTCGCCGGGCAATGGGAACTTTGCTTCACACTGCGCGGCTTACTCCCGAGCCGAGCGGCGCGGTGACGACGGCGGCCATGCTTTTTCATCAGGCCGAGCTGTTGCCTTATCGCAAGGCCGTCGTGGTGATGAGCGGCGGCAACGTCGAGCCAGAGATGCTGCGGGCGATTCTGACCAAAGCGTGATTAGGTCTGGCGTATGCTACCAGCGAGACGTTTGATGCCGAAATACCGTCTTACCATCGTCATGCGAAACCGAATCTCTCTCTGCTGTGTATTGCTTCTTTGTGCCGCGACCGGCCTGTTGGGTCAGAAGAAGATGCCCCAGGAACAAGCGCCGAAGAATGGCACCAAGGCGACATTGGTGCGCCGGGCGAACCTTTTTGTGCAGCCGGATGAAGGCGCCGACCAGGTAGCAATCGTCACGCCTGGCCGGGAGATGGTTATCGCCGAGCGCAGCGGGCACTGGCTGCGGGTCTTTGCCAATATCGACGCGCCGGAGTCGCGCAAGGCCGATGAGCCAGTTCTGGACCAAGCCCAGGAAGTCATTCCTATCTCGGGCTGGATGCTCGACAAAGGGATTATCGACACGAATACGCCGCACGGCGACGCGATTTTGTTCGGCGAAGCGGTCAGCGCGGAGGACGCAGCTTCAGAGTCTCATCCTCCCCCAGGCGCTGCTCTGGAGGCACGGCTTCTCTACCGGCGCGTCGTGGAGATGTTTCCGCAATCTTCTTTGATCGGGGAGTCTATGTGGCGGGCGGCGGATATTCGCTGGCAATTGCAGAAAGCCGACGCCGCCGGCCTACCCTCGGCTCACGAGAAGGAGAACTACCTTCGCGAGCAAATGGATGAGGACGAGATGAAGAAAATCGAGAAGTATTTTCCTCATACCAGGTGGGCCGACTTCGCCGCGTACGAGAGGATCGAGAACAAACTATGCGGCGACTGGCAGGGATCTGAAAAATGTCCGGAGAAAGAAGCGCAGATGTACGTAAAGTATGTCGAGGAGCATCCGGACTCGCCTCGCTCCGCGGAAGCACTGTACAAAGCGGCATGGCGCATGGCCGCCGCCGGAGATATGTGGAACGCGGACAATGACGGCCATCGCGCACAGGAAGACCGCGGGCACGCCAGCGATATTGCCGGACAGTTGCAGGCGAAGTATCCGCAATCGGAATACGCAGCTCGCGCCGCCAGTCTGATATACAAGGTGCAGCAGGGTATTCCGATCTACGGCAGCGACCGGGAGTAGGACTCGCCGTCCAGGCAAGGGCGTTTTGCGCTGTCTGGGGACATAATCTGCAATTCAGGGCGACAGCGAGGGCCGGAGGCCTTTTGAACGACTATATTGTTTCTGTTCTGCTTGGCATCGTCGAGGGATTGACGGAGTTCCTGCCTGTAAGTTCAACGGCGCACCTGCGCATCAGCGAAGCACTGCTGCACATCAACCTCACCGATCCGTACTGGAAAATGTACACCGTCGTGATTCAGCTCGGCGCCATCCTGGCGCTGCTGCTGGTCTTCGCTGCCCGGATTATCCAATTTTTTCGCACTTTCCCGAAAGGCGAGGAGGGAGATCGCACCATCTGGACGCATCCTCTTTCATTGACCCTGGTCGCCTTCGTGGTAACGGCGATCCCTTCCCTGCTGTTGGTCAAGACCATCGGCAAACACCTCGAGAGTCTGCGCGTGATGGCGCTCGCGTTGTTGATAGGAGGCGTGGTCATGTGGGTGGTGGACGCATGGAGCGGCCGCTCGGAGCCGACCACGACGGACGTCGAACAGATGTCCCTGGGACAGGCCATCTGGATCGGACTCTGCCAGGTTCTTTCGGCGGTGTTTCCGGGCACTTCGCGGTCCATGTCGACCATTACTGCGGGGCAGGTCACCGGTATGTCCCGTCCGGCAGCGCTGGAATTTAGTTTCCTCGTCTCGATCCCGGTCATGGTTGCCGGAACCGGCTATGAGTTGGTGAAGACGCTGCATCCGGGCCATCACGCGGCAGAGGCTGCTCAGGAGACCATCACCCCGTTAGTGATGACCGGCCACAACTGGATCGTGCTCCTGATCGGCCTGGTAGTCTCCTTCATTGTGGCCCTGGGTGTCGTGGAGTGGTTTCTGCAATGGGTGCGCAAACATGGATTTGCGGCGTTTGCCCTTTATCGGATCGTTCTGGGGATCGCGCTGCTGATTTACGGGGCGAGGCTGGTTGGATAGTCGCCGGTTGCGAGATCGATTCCTCCACGAGATTTTCTCCAAATTTTCGCCCCGCTTCTGGGATAATGGTCTTGCTCTGGGATTCTTGACTGTGTAAGCCGTCTCAGACGGCGCGCACTGCATTGCGCCCTGATGAAACCCCTGAAACTGGTCACTACGCCGACCCGCAATCGCCGCCTGAATGAGCTCATCGGGCTGCTCATGCTGGTCGCCGCGATCCTCCTTCTTCTCGCGCTCGTCTCCTATCGCCCCACCGATCCCTCGCTCAATACCGTTGGCGGATATGCAATCGGACGCCCCGCGCACAACTGGATTGGCCTGGTCGGAGCCTGGATTAGCGATCTGCTTCTGCAACTCGAAGGCATCACCGCTTTTTGTCTGCCTTTGCTGGCAGGCGCTCTGGGATGGACCTGGCTGTGTTCGCATCCTGCCGGTTCACCGGGAGCGAAACTCATCGGCATCGTACTGTGGCTGATCTTCGGACCCGCGCTGGCTGGCTTGATCCCCGGACATCTCCACTTCCTGTACGGCCTGCCCATCGAGGGGCTTACCGGCCGGCTGGCCTCTGATGCGTTGGTGCAGTGGCTGAATTTTCCCGGTGCATGCGTCGTCTCTGTCAGCATGGTGGCCATTGCCCTCTATCTCTCCACCACCTTCAGCTTCAATACCGCCCGCGAATGGCTTTCGATTCGATTCGCGTTTCTCTTCGCGTGGCGAGATCGCTGGATGAACTGGCGCGCGGCCCGTGCCAGAGCGAAGGAATTGAAGGCCGAGGCGCGGATGGAGAAGATTCGCGCTCAAGAGTTGGCCAGAGCTCGCAAAACTGCGGCGAAGATGGAAAAGGCCGAGCGTAGAAACGGCGCACCTGTTCCGGAAATCGAGGAAGACGACAACTCTCCCGGCCACCGCCAGCGGGGATTTGCCGAGATGTTCTCCGAGACTCCTTTGCAGCAAGAAGCTCCGGGGCAACAAACTGTATGGGAGCAGATGCCGCGGGCAACGGTCTCCGATCCCGAGCCCGAACCCATCGTCGAGCCGCCTCCACCGGCATTGAAGCCACAACTTGTCGCCCGGCGCGAGATACCACCAGCGCAATCGCGGCAGGAACCTGCATTCGATCACATTGCCGTTCGTGAACGCGCCGATGCCGAAGCGCACACGGTGACTTTAACTCCAAAATCAGTAAGCGGATTCAAGCTGCCGCCGAGCACCCTGCTCCATCGCAGCGAAGACACACAGATCGTGCGTGAGGACGCGCTGCGCACCGAGGCCCAGGTGCTGGTGGAGAAGTGCGCGGAATTCGACGTTCTCGGCCAGGTGGTCCAGATCAATCCGGGACCTGTTGTTACGACTTTCGAGTTCCGCCCCGATGCCGGTGTGAAGTACAGCCGCGTAACCGGGCTCGCCGAAGACCTGTGCCTGGCGATGCGTGCGGAGAGCATCCTGATCGAGCGCATGGCGGGCAAAAGCACTGTAGGCATCCAGGTGCCGAACCACGACCGCGAGACGATCTGGCTTCGCGACGTGATCGAGGCGGAGAATTTCCGCAACGCAAAAAGCAAGCTCACACTGGCGATGGGCAAGGACATCAATGGGCGCATCGTCACAGCCGATCTCACCACCATGCCTCATGTGCTCATCGCCGGCTCCACGGGCAGCGGCAAGTCGGTCGCCATCAACGCCATGATTATGTCGGTGCTCTATAAGGCGACTCCCGCCCAGGTTCGGCTCATCCTGGTCGACCCCAAGCGCGTGGAGCTGGGTATGTATGAGGGCATTCCGCACCTCTTCACGCCGATCATCACCGAGCCAAAGCTTGCAGCAAACGCGCTGCGCAACGCCGTTCGCGAAATGGAGCGGCGCCTCAAGCTGCTCGCCTCCCGCAGCGTGCGCAATATCGATCAGTACAACAAGCTCTTTGAAAACGGCACGCCCAGCCTCTTCGACGAAACGCCGGACGAAGAGCCGCTGCCATACATCATGATCATCATCGATGAGCTGGCCGATCTGATGATGCTCGACAAGGCAAACGTCGAGGAAGCGATCACGCGTCTGGCGCAGATGGCGCGCGCGGTAGGCATTCACCTGGTCCTGGCCACGCAGCGGCCTTCGGTGGACGTGATTACCGGTCTCATCAAGGCAAATGTCCCCACACGCATGTCGTTCCGCCTGGCAACAAAAGTGGATTCACGCACCATTCTCGATTCGAACGGCGCAGAATCGCTGCTTGGGCGCGGCGACATGCTCTTTCTTCCTCCAGGCACGTCACGGCTGCTGCGCGTGCATGCGCCATTTGTCACCGAAAAAGAAATCGCCGCGGTTACAGATTTCTGGAAGACGCAGGGCCAGGCCGAGTATGTGCAGGGATTCCTCGAAGCTCCGAAGGACGCCGGTGGACGCGATGCCGATATGGACGAGGAAGGCGACGACACCGATGACGAGCTCTTCCAGGATGCCGTGCGTCTGGTTCTCGAATTCGGCAAAGCCTCCACTTCCCTTCTCCAGCGGCGTCTGCGCATCGGCTATGGTCGCGCCGCGCACCTTATCGACCTCATGGAGCGCGATGGCATCGTAGGCCCGGCAGAGGGGACCAAACCGCGCGAAATCTTGAAGCCTCCAGACTGGCTGAACGAAATGGAGACCACTTTGCGGTAAAAAAACGCAGTTGGTGGGCCCGCGCTCCCGAGATCAGGAGAACGGATGCAACAAAAATGTTGAACTCCCTGCAAACGCACAAAAGATCTGACTGTGGAATTCTGTGTAACAATCTTGGCGCGTGGAAGATATGGATTTCATCAACATAGATTGGATCAGGCGGAGCGATAACCTCATGCTTTATCGCCATTTAGCCGAAGTTAGATCCAGACCAGTGACTTTCTTGCAATCCAGTCTGACGGTCTTAGCGTTCTCATTGTGACAGTAGGGAAATTAATGTCCCGCGAAACAAATGGCGCGACAAACCACCGCAGGTTAATGGTCATCGACGACGATGCACTTAGCCTCGCCGTTATTTCCCTGCTTCTTCGGTCGGGTGGATATGAAGTTGTGCAGGCGGCAGATGGGGCTGCGGCCATCGAAATGCTCGGCGCATTGAGACCGGACGCATTGCCTTCGGTCTTACTGGCGGATCTGCGCATGCCTGGGATCCGCGGGCGGGATCTCGCGGTCGCTCTGCGGGCGGCGGTTCCGCAGGCGAAGTTGCTGGCCATGAGTGCAACTCAAGATGTGGCGGAAGGATACGACGGCTTTTTGAAAAAGCCGCTGGATCTTGCGGCGCTGCAGGCGGCATTGCAACCGCAAGAAAGCCCGGCGTCAGAGCCTGCTCTTGCACCCGGCATACAAACGGACCTGGACGAAGCGATCTATGCAAAACTGTTGCACATGATGCCCGAAGCGGCCGTGAGGGAAATCTATGAGACGTGCCTGAGCGACGCCCGCGCCCGTGCGGGGGAAATCCTCAACGCGAGCGCGACAAACGATCTGGCCTCCATACGGCTGATCGGCCATGCCGTTAAAGGGGGCGCAGGCATGGTAGGTGCTCAAAAGCTGGCAGCAGCAGCAGCCTTGTTGGAACTGGGAGTTTACCAGCAGGACGACGTCCCTAAATTAGTCGACAATTTATTGTCCTCATGTGATCGGTTACAGCGTATCCTATTGGCCAAGCTACAAATATGACTCCCCTGACGAAACCAGCCAAAAGCCCCCTGCCCACGACGACACGCCGTGTGTCGCCAGCGATCCGTATTCTGCTCGCCGACGATCATCCCGTTGTTCGCATTGGCGTGCGCAACATGCTGCAGGCCGATGAGGCATTCACCGTAGTCGGCGAGGCCGGAGATGGCGATGAAGCCATAACTCAGACCCTTGAGCTGTTGCCGGATATCCTGCTGCTCGACCTTTCCATGCCGCGCCTGCCGGGGCTGGAGGCGATGCGGGCCATCATGAGTGGCTCGCCGACGGTCAAGATTATCCTGCTGACCAGCACCATTACTACACAGCAGATCATTGAGGCTTTGCAGATCGGCGCCCGCGGGATCGTGCTGAAAGACGCCCTCACCGACCACCTCACCAGCTCGATCCGCACCGTTGTCTCCGGCGATTACTGGATCGGCGGTCGCCGGGTCGTAAACCTCGTCGGAGCATTGCACGACCTGATGAAACAGGCGGCTGTCCCGGAACGCAAAACCTTCGGCCTTACGCCACGTGAAATGCAGGTGGTCGGCTGCATTGTCGAGGGTTGCAGCAATCGCGACATCGCAAAACAATTCGGGCTGAGCGAAGAAACAGTCAAGCGGCACCTCTCGAATACCTTCGACAAGACCGGAGTCTCGACGCGTCTCGAGCTGGCGATGTTTGCCATCGCGCATCGATTGGTTGCCTTGCAAGACTGATTTTCTATTGCGGGAAACGCAAAATTTTCTTTCAAGCGCATACCGCTGGTCGCAATTCATCTCCCATCTAAATCCTCAAGCGTTCGTCACTGAACAGCGAGCGTTTTTGTGTTGTCCTCGTTACCGTGACGTTGCCAATGCCTGCCACCTTTGGCAAGACGATGAAGGAGTTCAGGAAAATGAAAAAGTCACAGTTACAGTTATTGACCATGTTTGCCTGCGGCGTTTGCGGCATTGCGTCCGCGCAGGAGATGAATCCGACCGCCACCCAGCAGTGGCCGCAGGAACAACGGCAATATCCGCAACCAGAGATGCGAGATGGCGGGTACGTATACAAGATCACCGTCGTCGGCCGGGATATTCCAGCCATCAACTATTTCCATCGCAGCGGCGCCACGAAGATAGGCTTTCAGGGTACGAGCCTGCTTGCGCAGGGCAGGGGCTCGGCCACCGTTGAAAGCCGGCGCGGCCGCATGGTTATTGACGCGAAATTTGAAGGACTCGTACCCGCAAATAGCTTCGGAGTCGAGTACCTCACCTATGTCCTCTGGGCCATTACTCCAGAGGGCCGCCCCGTAAATCTGGGAGAAGTGCTGCCCGCGGGCTCAAAGAACGAGATCACTGTGACCACAGACCTTCAGGCATACGGACTGATCGTGACCGCAGAACCTTACTATGCAGTCACCATGCCCAGCGATGTTGTCGTCCTCCAGAATTATGCTCTTCCCGACAAGACGCAGGGCATTCTGGAAACCGTGAATGCGCATTTCTCGCTTCTGCCGCGCGGCGCTTACTCTCAGACCGGCGGCCAGCATGCCGTTCTCAACCCCATCACACGCAACGACCAGTCTCCTCTTGAGTTGTATGAGGCGATCAACGCCGTGCAGATCGCGGAAGCAGCCGGGGCGAAAAAGTATGCTGGGGATACATTATCCACTGCCAGACAGGACTTGCAGAATGCTCAGGACATGGATGTGCACAAGAGCGAACGCAAGCAGGAGATTACCTACGCCCGTGAGGCCGTGCAGGCCGCCGAGGATGCGCGCATCATGACCATCCGCAAGATGAAGGCCGAGGATGAGGAGCGCCAGCGCGAGGCGAGCGCGCAGGCAGTCCAGCAGTCAGACCAGGCGGCGCAGCAGGCCGCCCTGGCAGCCCAGCAGGAAGCGACCCGGCGTGCCGAGGCAGAAGCCCGCGCGGCTGAGGCAGAGGCCGCCGCTCAGAGGGCCCGCGCCGATCAGTCAGCGGCCCAGCAACAGACAAGACAGGCTGTCGATCAGACGGAGCAGATGCGCGAGCGGCTGAAGGAGCAACTCAATGCTGTATTGGAAACCCGCGAAACCGCGCGTGGACTGATTGTAAATATGTCCGATGTGCTCTTCGACTTCAACAAGTACACTTTGAAGACGGACGCACGCGAAAAGCTGGCGAAAGTCTCCGGAATCCTGTTGTCATATCCCAACCTGAAGCTTCAAGTAGAGGGCTACACCGACAACATAGGCTCGGATGACTACAACCAGAAGCTCTCGGAAGAGCGAGCGGGTTCGGTTCGCGATTACCTGGTTGCTGAAGGCGTCGCGCAGCCCAGCATCAGCGCTGCCGGATATGGCAAGAGCGATCCTGTTGCTGACAACTCCTCTGCTTCTGGACGCGCCGAAAATCGCCGCGTGCAGCTGGTCGTCTCCGGCAACGCAATCGGCGTCCAGGAAACCGCTCCTTCCTCTGGCGGTATGTCGATGAACTCACCGCCTTCGCAAACGCGCCAGCCTCAGCCATATGCGACGGGTGTATCAAACGTTCCACAGCAATAACCGTGGTTCAAGATTCGGGTCGCTTCTTCCATGAGCGGCCCCTTCTTTTGCAATCCCTTCGGCGTCTCTCTCATCCAATCACCGTCAGGGAAGACGAGGAATTGGATGCGCATTGCATTTCTTGGTCTGGGAAAAATGGGGAGCGCCGTCGCACGGCGGTTATTAAAGGCAGGTCACGAACTCACCGCATGGAACCGCACGGCTGCACAAGCTGAACCGTTCGGCAAACTCGGTGCCACTGTAGCCTGGTCGCCATCCGAAGCTGTCGCCTGCTCGGAGGTCACTTTCACCATGGTGATGGACGATGCGGCGCTCGAAGACGTCATGTTTACGGCCAATGCCTTCAAGGCCATGCCGTCAGCCGGTATTCATGTTTCGCTCAGTACCATTAGCGTAAGACTCTCGGACCGCCTCACCGAGGCTCATCGCGCTCAAGGCAGCGAGTTTGCGGCTGCGCCCGTCTTCGGCCGCCCCAATGTTGCCGAAGAAGGACGTCTTTGGACAGCCGTCGCGGGCGCCCCGGCAACCATAGCGAAGATTCGGCCTCTCCTCAACACGTTCAGCCGCGGCGTTACCGTTGTTTCCGAGAAACCTTCGAGTGCTCATGCGCTCAAGCTGGGCGGAAATTTCCTGATCACCGCGATGATCGCATCGCTTTCCGAGGGACTGGTGTATGCCGAAGCCCTCGGTATTGAACCCGGAACCTTTCTCGATACCATCAACAGCGCCCTGTTTCAATCCCCCTTCTATCAAAGCTACGGCAAGATCATGCTCGATCCTCCCCAACACCCCGGCGGAACCATCGCGCTTGGCGAAAAGGACATCCGCCTGTTCCGCGAAGCCGCCAGGTCTGCCAGAGTACAGACACCGTTGGCGGACACCTTCGAAGAAAGTTTTCGGAGGGCCATCGAGGCCGGTATGAAAGATGAGGACTGGGCTGCCGGCTATTATCGGCTCATGGAAAGCATCACGCGTGGCGCAAAGTAACTTACGATATCGTCATGGGAAAACTGAATGGTTCCATTGTCTTTATTACTGGCGCAAGCGCAGGCATCGGCGAAGCATGCGCCTTTGCGTTTGCTTCGGAGGGCGCTCGGCTTTTGCTCGCGGCCCGGCGAATCGATCGTCTGGAAGAAGCAAAGCCGAAGCTGCTGGCAACTGGCGCATCTGGCGTGCATGCCTTTTCGCTCGACGTCCGCGACCGTAGTGCGGTTGAGAGCGCAATCGCAAATCTGCCCAGCGAATGGCAGGCCATCGAAATTCTTGTAAACAACGCCGGATTGAGTCGCGGTCTGGAAAAGCTCTACGAAGGCAAGACGCAGGACTGGGACGAGATGATCGACACCAATGTCAAGGGCCTTCTCTACGTAACCCGCGCAGTTGTGCCGGGCATGGTCCTGCGCGGCAAAGGACACGTCATCAATCTGGGATCAACTGCCAGTGAGATCACCTACCCCAACGGCGCCGTCTATTGCGCAACCAAGGCAGCGGAACGCTCCATCAGCGACGGCTTGCGTGAGGATGTCTTAGGAACGCCGGTGCGCGTCACCAGCGTCGATCCCGGTATGGTAGAAACCGACTTCAGCCTGGTCCGTTTCCATGGAGACGCCGAACGCTCCGCCAGGGTCTATCAAGGGCTCATTCCGCTCACTCCCGCGGATGTGGCCGATGCAATAGTCTGGTCGGCAACCCGGCCGGCCCACGTCAATATTGCGCGAATGGTGATGACGTCGATTGATCAGGCGAATTCTCTGCTCTTCAATCGCAAACAGCAATGAAGGGTAGATAAACAGAGTGACAAAACAGATTACGAAATCGCCTGCAGCCGCTCTTCGATGTCGGCGAGAGCTGCATTCAAAGCAGCGCGCCGATGCGGATTGGCCGTTCGCGCATCCAGAATCCGCTCGCGCTGTAGTTCCAGAGCCTGACGCTGGCGTTGCAGGTCTGCCTGCACGGCGGAGGCTTGCCGGGCAACAGCCGGCACATTCTCGCTATCAGTCTGTCGATCGGCAACCTGTTCTTCCACTGATTTGCTCTCCCACCCTCTGGCCATAATCTGATTTTACGCCGGGTTCGTGAGATATTCAGCCGCATGGCTCGAAACGCGCTCACTTTCGTAATGGAGAATCTATGAAGCTCTGGCAAATTCCTTCCTTTGGCATCGACAACCTGGAACTCGTGGAGCGGCCCACGCTACAGCCCTTTCATGGTCAGGTTCTGGTCAGGATCCGCGCCGTCTCGCTGAACTATCGCGACTTGATGGTGGTGCTTGGCAGGTACAACCCCAGGCTCGCATTGCCGCGCATTCCCTGCTCCGATGGAGCCGGCGAGGTCGTTGCGCTCGGCGATGGAGTGAAACGGGTGAAGATTGGCCAGCACGTGGCCGGTATCTTCATGCAGAACTGGATCGACGGCCCGCCCGGCGCCGCCAAGCAACGCGGCGCGCTCGGTGGCGACATCGATGGCATGCTTGCCGAATACGTCGCCCTCGATGAGAACGGATTGGTCGAAGTTCCCGAACACCTCAGTTGGGAGGAGGCCGCGACACTCCCTTGCGCGGGAGTCACAGCGTGGAACGCTGTCGTGCATGCCGCCCGCGTCAAGGCTGGCGACACCGTCGTGATTCAGGGAACGGGCGGCGTCTCGATCTTTGCTCTTCAGTTCGCAAAATTGCTGGGAGCGCGCGTGCTTGGTACATCGAGCAGCGACGACAAACTACAACGCGCGCACAAACTCGGACTCGACTTCGGCTTGAACTACAAACACACTGCGGACTGGGCCAAGTGGGTGCTGGAGCAAACCAGCGGCGTCGGCGCGGATCTGATCGTCGAAGTCGGGGGCGCGGGAACATTTGCCCAGTCGCTCAAGGCTGTTCGCATCGGCGGAACGGTCGCGCAAATCGGCGTGCTCAGCCAGTCAGGTGAACCGCTGCAGGTCGGCCCTCTCTTGCACAAGCAGGTGCATCTCCGAGGTATTTATGTGGGATCGCGTGCCGACTTCGAGGAAATGAATAAAGCCATTGTGATGCATTCCCTGCAACCCTCGGTGGATCATGTATTTCCGTTCCGTGATGTCAAAAGTGCCTTGAGAACGATGGAGATCGGCTCACACTTTGGCAAGCTAGTCATTCGCATAGGATCGTGAATTTCTGGCGAATGCGACGTTCCTTAAACTTCGGCATCTAAACTACCGGTAGTATTCCGTGAACCAAGGCTCTTCAATTCGTAGAAGAAAGGAAGGACAGGTCTCATGAGTGTTGTTCGTGCGATTCTTAATTTCTTCTACGAGATTTTCCTGGGCTGTCGCCACAACCATCTGACCCGCTTGTTCACTTTGCAGGAGGAGACCTATAAAGTCTGCCTCGACTGCGGAACTCATATCCCACACTCGCCCATAACTCTTCGCCCCCTAAGGGCGCGGGAAATTCGCCGCATGAAAGCCATGCACGCCGGAGAATTGAAGATCATGCCCGCGAGCAAGAATGCTGCCTTGATTACACGGCGAGGTCGTAAGTCCAGTGCCGCTTGAGATAGCCCCCAAAGCCTGATAGACCCGGGGCGCAACGGTGCTCCTTATTTCTCTGTGGTCAACACGCGAGGAATGTGCCCCGTATACTGGAAGCAGGCACCGAGTGCCTACCTAGACGTTCCCCTCAGGCAGGCACAGCATTTGTGATTGTTGAAATTGCGGACCTCACCAAGGTCTACCAGGATAAGCACCAGCGCGTAACCGCGGTCGATGGCATCGATTTGACGGTGGAGCAAGGCGAGCTCTTCGGCCTGCTTGGCCCGAATGGCGCCGGCAAAACCACCACCATCGGAATCTGTACCACGCGTACCCTGCCCACCAGCGGTGGCGTTTCCATCGCCGGCGTCGATGTTGTCGCACGGCCTGCGGCAGCGCGCCGAAACATCGGTGTCGTCCCGCAGTTCAACACGCTCGATCGTTCCCTGACCATCTTTGAGAATCTCTACTACCATTGCAAATACTTCGGATTTAGTGGTACTGAAGCACGTGAGAGGGCAAATACGCTGCTTAAGCAGTTTCTCTTGGATGAACGCTGCGAGAGCTTCCCCTCGCAGCTCTCCGGAGGCCTTCAGCAGCGCGTGCAGATCGCGCGCGCCATCGCCCACCGCCCGGCGGTCCTCTTTCTCGACGAGCCGAGCGCGGGCCTCGATCCGCAAAGCCGCATTGCCATGTGGGACGCTGTGCGTGCTTTACGCCAGGAGGGGATCACTGTGGTGCTGACCACGCACTACATGGAAGAGGCCGACGAGTTGTGCGACCGGGTGGCCATCATCGATCACGGCAAGCTCCTTGCTCTGGATGCGCCGCAGCGGCTGAAGACTACCCTTGGCGCGGACACTGTCATCGAACTGGAGTTGCGCCAAAGCGACCACACGCAGCCACTTGCCGGCAAATTGAATTCCCTGCCGCAAATCAAGAGCATCGAAACGATGCCGGACGGCCTGCGCATCTTTGCTCACGGAACTGATGGCCTGCTGCCCCAGATCGTACAGGCCGCGCAAAGCTATGGCGTGCGCGACATCTCCATCAGCGAACCCAGCCTCGAGACGGTATTCATTCGGCTAACGGGGAGAGACCTGCGTGAGTAACAGCCAAATGAGCCCTGCTAAAAATGTATCCTACTCGACCGCATTTGCAGGCCTCCTCCTGCGCGATCTGCGGGTGATGCGGCGGGAGCTCGGCCCTTTCGTTGTTCGCGTAGTTATGCAACCGTTACTGTTTCTTTTTGTCTTCACCTATGTCTTTCCGCACATTGGCCAGGCGGGCGCTGTGGGCGGAACCAATTTTGCAACGGTGCTGCTGCCCGGCCTGATGGCCGTCGCCATCATGTTCAGCGGCATCGCTGCCGTTGCGCTGCCGCTCTCGCAGGAGTTTGGCGTGACGCGTGAAATAGATGATCGCGTCATGTGCCCACTGCCCGTTCCTGCTGTGGCCATCGAGAAAATCTGTTTCAGCGCCATTCAAAGCATCCTAGCGGCGCTGCTTGTTTTGCCTCTCGCCTATTTCATTCCGGCAACGCCGGTGCACGCGCACGTCGCGAACTGGCCCATGCTCATCGCCACCCTTATCCTGGCCAGCCTGGTGGCGGGCGCACTCGGCCTCACCATCGGATCGAATGTGAAACCGCAGCAGATCGGACTGGTGTTTTCGATTGTCGTTATACCCATCACATTTCTGGGTTGCGTTTACTATCCCTGGGCTGTTCTCAGCCATGTCCGCTGGCTACAAATTGTTGTCCTGCTGAACCCCATCGTCTATATGAGCGAGGGCCTCCGCACTGCGCTTACACCGGGGGTACCGCACATGCCTGCCCTGATGATCGTCGCCGCGCTTCTTCTTTCCCTCGCAATCCTGGGCCGCTTCGGAATCAAAGGCTTCCTACGCCGGGTGATCTCCTGAGACTGCGTTGTGACAATCTGTTGACCCGTTCGGCGCGTGCCGGGTCTAAGATGGTGGCGGAGCTTTCTGCCTGCCACGAAGGCCGTATGCCGAAGCGACTCAACCCGTACATCGCCTTTGCCCTTCCTTCTCTGCTCTTGCTCGCCGCCGGATGCGGCACCGGGCAGCTTGCAGGGATGAGCGCAAATGGGGGCGCGTTTTCGATTACGCCATCCTCTGCGGCGATCACTTCAAACGATCAGGCGAGGCTTACTGCGCTGTTGCCATCGGGTGAGCCCGCAGCCGTGAGTTGGTCCATCGCAGAGGGAGAAAATGCCGCTTCGCTGGGCGAAGGCCACATCGACGCTATGGGCAACTACACGCCCCCCAATGCTCTTTCCCGTAATAGCGTTCAAATCCACATCCTGGCGCGTCTGAACAGCGATCCCACAGCAACTGCTGCCGCCGTCATCAACGTGACTCCGGGCTTTGTGCAATCGCTGCTGCCGGAGAACGCAGCTCTCACCGCGGGAGGAACCCTGGAAGCCACCGCGGAAATCGCCGAGGTCAATGCTGGGTCGGTCGAGTGGTCCTTGAGCTCATCGCCCACGGAGAAGGCAGCAGCCGACAGCGCAACGAATCCTGGCACGATCGATCACATAAGCTGCAAGCGCAGTCTGGATCAGTTCACGACCTGCAAGGTCAGTTACACTGCGCCCTCTTCGCTTTCCACAGGTAGCGCCGTCTACCTCTCAGCGTCGGTCAATGGAACCACCGCCACGTCCCCGCTCAAGATTCTGCTGAATACCGAGGGGTTGAACAGCAATCCTTCGACGAATCAGACGCCGCAGACCGGAATGATCGCCCTCGGGACATCGGGTGGTAACGACAACGATTACGACACCTACCAGGACCGCTCGGGAACCCCCTACATCGCTGACTGCTGCGGCGGAACGCTCGGCGCGCTGGTGGAAGACGCCGCCCGGAATCAGTACATCCTGAGCAACAATCACGTGCTGGCGGAGTCGGACCAGGCCATTATCGGCGACACCATTGACGAGCCCGGCCTGATCGACAATGGCTGCATGCCTCTGAGCCGCACAGGCTCAACGCTGAAGCCGGTTGGCGCTCTTAAGTATTATGTGCCCCTCGCAAGCACCGAAAGCAACGTAGACGCCGCACTTGCTGCAGTCGTTTCCGGCGCCGTCGATCCCACGGGCAGCATTCTGCAGCTTGACGCTCCAAGGGCCAATACGCGCTCGAACATCCCGCTCGGAGCAGCGCCGCCCATGGCCGGAACTGGTGAAGCACTCAACGCGGGCAACCTTGGCAGCATTGAGCTGGCGAAGAGCAGCCGGACGACCGGTCTCACCTGCTCAACTGTCGAGACGATCGATTTGAGCGTCAGGATCGACTACTTCAAGGACTGTGCAGAGACGCAGCCCTATTACTCCAAAACCTTCTCCGGCCAGATCGGCATCGCAGGAGACAAGTTCTCCGATAGTGGCGATTCCGGCGCTCTGGTCGTCGACTCCAGCAACGCGCAGCCCGTCGGGCTATTCTTTGCAGGCGGAACAAACGGCGATGGCAATGGCCTGAGCGTGGCCAACCCCATCGGCGATGTTCTCAGCGAGCTGAGCGCGCAAGCCGGTAGCCGCCTGAGCATCGTGGGCACGACAACTCCGCACAAGGTCGCCTGCATTCGCTACGACGCGGCTCCGCAGACTGCAGCGCCCGCTCTGCCTGTTCCCACCGAAGCAACGGCGCGGGCGCAGTTTGTCGCGGAGACCACAGGCGCATCGCTCATCAATCCCGAGACAGGCATACTGGCCGTCGCCGCGGGCAGGAGCCTCGACAGTCCCGGAGAAGCTGCGCTCGTCGTCTATACGGACAAGTCGAAGCTGCACGTCAGCGCCGCGCAGACCTTCGATGGCCTGCGTACACAGCTGATCCCGACGGACGCAGCGACACTCGCGCGTAATCTCGCGCCAACCTCTCCAGTGACGTCGACCGGCATTCACATTTCTGAGGGCACCCTGGCAAGCGCTGCCGCAGTTGTGCGTGAATATGCTCCGCGTCTGATGGCCGACCCGGCGATCTTCGGCGTCGGCGTGGCGCAGAGTCAGGACAATCCTGCAGAGCCGTCGCTGCTGGTGCTGGTCGACCTCAACCACGCTCCGCAGTCCATGGCCGCCACCCTTGGCGGGTTGCGCGTGCGGTACATGAAGTTGCACCGTTTCCATGTGACCCAATCGAAATACTCCGGAGCCAATCATGCTTCGAGCTGCGCGCTCGAGGGCCTGACTCCGGCCGGGACACCGGGATCAGCGTGGAACACGACTGCGGTAAAAGACAATTCATCGTCGCCGGTAAATTAAACGCCACAAATTAGCCCGTCATTTCAACGCTGTCCAATGCGTGTTTCTCCTCCGCGACTGCATCTTCGGGTCCCAATGGGAAAAAGACCGTGAACACGGTTCCGCTATCCCCCTTTTTCCCCCGCGCGCGGCTGCGCATCTGCAGCGTACCATGATGCTTGGCGACGATCTCGGCGCTCACCCAGAGTCCCAGTCCGGTCCCAGTCGCTTCTTTCGTCGTGAAGAACGGCTCGAAGATGTGCCGCCGAACCTCCGCGGGTATGCCCGCTCCGGTATCGGCCACCGTGATGCGTAATCCTGGTTGTCCCTTCACTCGCGCACGGCGCACACGCATGAGCAGCCGTCCCCCTGCGGGCGTCATCGCGTCGAGGGCGTTTCCGATCAGGTTGGCGAAGAGCTGCCTGACTTCACCTGCGAAGCAAAACAGCCTGACGTCTTCGGCGTAGCGGCGAACCACCTCAACATGTAACGAAACTACGCGCCCCTTGTGCAGCATCAGAACAGAGTCCAGCAGCTCGCACACATTAGACGAAGCCGGCAACGTCGACTGCCTGTAGAAGCGCAGCATCTGCTGTGTAATCTCGGCTACTCGGGCCAACTCGTGCTGCGCCAGCTCGGCGTAGGCCGCCGAATCTGCATCGAGTCTTCCCTTGCGGATGAGGAAGACAAGATTCGTAATAGCCTCGAGGGGATTGTTGATTTCGTGCGCGATCGATGCTGCCAGCCTGCCCGCTGCCGCCAGCTTCTCCGACTTTCGCAAGGCGTTTTCTGCCCGGCGCCGTTCCGTTGTTTCCACCAGGATTACGCCCGCCCATCGAACCGTTTGCGCATCGGTACGAACGGGATAAACATTTGCGAGCCAGCTTCGTGTCGGGGAGGACCCGTCCGTCGGTCCACCGCTCAATTCCAGATCCTGCACCGCTAGTCCATGTTCGAAGACCTCGCGGACGCTCTCCTCCAGCGTGATTCCAACCGGCTCCGCGAAAATCTCGCGAACCGTGCGCCCCAGGTGCCGGCTCACAGGCAGGTCGTTCATCTTCGCCATGAATTGGTTCACTCGCACAAAGCGGAGGCGGCGGTCAAAAAACGCGAAGCCAATGGGCGCGTTGGCCAGCATGGAGTCCAGCAGCGCCAGAGTGTCGTTCAACCCCGCGCGCTGCTCCTGGATCGAGGCGACCATCAGGTTAAAAGCCATGGTCAGGTCAGCAGCTTCATTCGCGGACGTAACGGCCAGGGGAAACGAGGCTGTGTCTTCCGGATTGCGAATGAGCTGACGCGTGGCCCCCATCAGCACGCCCAGCGGCTGCGCGATGGATCTCGCCATCAGGCTCGCAAAAACAGTGCAACCGATGATGCCGAAGAACGCCGAAAGCAGCGTGTAACCCAGAAGCTTGTGCAGCTGCGTACGGTCCATGGATATGTCCGGATATATCCAGACATATCCACGTGTCACACCATCGATGCGCACTGGAGCGACGGCTTCGCTCGTCTTTTCGTCGATCGAAAATATCTCCGCGTTGCTGAGCTCGCGCAGGTGAGTGCGCTCTGTTGGTGAAAGCGTGAGCTTCCCGTTCATCCCGGGGTCGCTGCTCACCAGTGTACGGCCCTGCGGGTCCGTGATCTGAACGGCGCGAATGCTGGGTGCATCGCGCATGGAGTTCAGCACATGTTGCAAAGTGTTGAATTGCCCATCGCTCATCGCTGCGCTTGTCTGCGCCGCGAGCACTCTTGCCTGGTATTCCAGGCGTCGCTCCGTGCGCGAGCGCAACTCATCGCCCTGTTCGCGGACCAGCACCACCGAGAGGATGGCCAGCACGATCACTTCGAACAGAATCAAGCCGCTCATCAACTGACCACGAATCGTGCGTGGCCTTAGCACCGACATGACGAACCGTTTCTGTTTCTCGACACTCTGACCCCTGACTCCGTTTCAGCGCGCAACAGCGTCGAGCGTATCCCGCACGGGAAGTTTGCGCTCCAGATCTGCCGCAATCTGCCGCCCGTGGAAGCGGCCGTTTTCAATGAAAATCTCATTCGTGCGCGAGCCCGCCACGATCACGCCCGCAAGGTAGACCCCGCGTATATTGCTTTCCAGGCTCTCAGGATCGCACACCGGGAGCATGTCCTTGCCCTCGATCTGAACGCCGAGCGAGATCAGGAAATCGAAGTCTGGATGATACCCGGTCAACGCGAATACGCAGTCGTTCGGAAGCTCCTTCAAACCTTGCGGAGTTTCGATCCAGACACTGTCCGGGCCAATCCGGGTCACTCTACTGGCGAAATACGCAGCGATCTCGCCGTTCTTGATGCGGTTCTCAATGTCCGGCAGAATCCAGTACTTCACGTGCTTGTGAATCGCCGGCCCTCGATGCACGAGGGTTACGCGCGCGCCGTGACGCCAGAGATCGAGAGCCGCAATGGCTGCGGAGTTCTTGCCTCCGATGACCACCACATCCTGATCGTAGTAAGGGTGCGGATCGTCGTAGTAGTGGTGCACCTTGGGCAACTCTTCGCCGGGAATATCGAGATAGTTCGGCAGATCGTAGTACCCGGTCGCCACAATCAACTTGCAGCTCCGGTAAATCTCTTCGCGCCCAAACTTATCCTTCGTAAGCACCGTAAACTCGCCATCGACTCCGCTCACCGATTCGACCAGCCGGTATTGCCGCACGTCGAGATCGTAGTGCTCGGCGACCTTGCGGTAGTACTCCAGCGATTCGTTGCGGTTCGGCTTCTGATTGGGGCTGGGAAACGGTATATCGCCGATCTCCAACAGTTCCGGCGTCGTGAAAAACGTCATATGCGACGGATAGTGGAAGATCGAATTGCACAGGCAGCCCTTGTCCACCATGACGCTGCGAAAGCCGGCACGCTGCGCCTCGATTGCGCAGGCCATACCCGTCGGCCCCGCGCCAATCACCAGAACATCGAACCTGGTTTCTTCCGCGGCAGGCCTCATGTTGGCTGTCATGTCTTTAGATTAGACGATCACAGCCAACCGCGGGTGTTCCGATAGTCACGTCCAGGTATCGATCCTTCACACCTGCTTACACATTCGAGCCGGTGGAGAGCCACCAGCCTGCGCCGGAATACCAGCAATTTTCGCGTGGCGCATTGTCGCGATACAGTTCCTTCACCCTGCCCCAAGTGCCCCGGCGAAATGCCGCCGTAAGCTTTTCTTCCGTCGACTCATCGCGAGCCCCTACGCAGGGAACGAATTGCACCTGGCACAAGAATCGCGCTGGAAAGGTTCCGCCTTCGTGCTTCGTGACAAGCAGCATCGCACCTGATCCCTCCTCGCCGGCAAGCGGAAATAGAAGACGCCCGTTCGGGTGCAACGCGTCCAACCAGACCGGAAGCGGAGAAGTCGCACCGGCATTGACGTAAAGCACGTCACACTCCGGAATCGGACCCTCCGCGCCGGACCGATGGTCCACCGTAACGTGCCCAAACTCGGATAGATTGGCAGCCGCACGTTGCGCCAGTTCCTGGTCGATTTCATACGCGACCACCTTGCCAGTTTCGCCGACCAATTTGGCGAGCAGCGTGGTGTAGTAGCCGGTGCCGGCGCCGACATGAACCGCCGTCTCCCCTTTCTGAGGAGCCAGAGCCGCCAGGCACAAGGCGTGCAGAGACGGCTGCCCATTATTCAGCGGCCCCTTGCCTCCGAGAGAGACGACAACGTCCTGATACAGAAATGCTGGATCGTCGGAGGGCGTACTGATGTAGCCGCTGGAAGTGAAGACCCTCCAGGGAGGCTTTCCTACAAATTGCTCCCTCGGCGTGGAGGCAAAGGCAGCCGTCAGCTCGCTGTTCGCAGCAACACCAGCGCGCGCTGTCACCAGATCCGCGAAGAATTTCCGGAACGCATCCATACGATCCGTGCAATCCGTGCGCTCCATATCTCAACCCCGCCCCAATCCCGATCGATGTGACCATGAAATCACAACCCTGCTCAGAATCGCTATACTCAAACGTTGCGCTTTTGCCGAGCCATCTCGCACGAGCGCCCATCACGCACTCATTTCGCACAGGAGCGACACCCGCATGTCTGAAGTTCGCAAGGAAAAGGACTCACTGGGATTCGTTGAAGTCCCCGCACGCGCTTACTACGGAGCACAAACGGCCCGCGCCGTCGAAAACTATCCCATCTCGGGCATGCGCGCCCACCCGCATCTCATTCGCGCCTTCGGAATGGTGAAGCGCGCGGCCGCTGAAGCAAATCGGGAGCTTGGCCTGGTAGATGATCGGCGTGCTGCTGCGATCATCCAGGCGGCTCAGGAGGTCATTGACGGCAAATGGAACTCCGAGTTCGTCGTCGATGTCTTCCAGGCCGGTGCCGGCGTCAGCTTCCACATGAATATCAACGAGGTAATCGCCAACCGGGCAAACGAAATCCTCGGCGGAAATCTCGGCGACTACACCCACGTTCACCCCAATGACCACGTCAACTACGGTCAATCGACCAATGATGTTTTTCCCACCGGCATGCGCCTTGCCACGCTGTTGAACCTCGAAACCCTCTACCCCGTCCTCGACGCGCTGGCCGCCACCTTCGCTGCCAAAGCAAAAGAGTTCGACGGCATCATGAAGTCGGGCCGCACGCACATGCAGGATGCCGTGCCGATTCGTCTCGGCCAGGAATTCGCGGCCTACGGTCTGGCCATCGAGAAGGGCAAGAAGTTTCTTCAGCAGGCCAGCGAGTCGCTCCGCGAACTTGGCCTTGGAGGCAGCGCCGTCGGCACCGGCATCAACACGCACCCCGACTACCGCGTCAAGGCCATTGCGAATCTCGCGCGCATCTCCGGCCAGCAGCTCGTTCCCGCTGAGGACATGCGCTGGGCGATGCAATCGAACGTCTGCATGGCGGAGGTGAGCGCCGCCCTGCGCGGGATTGCGCTCGAAGTCATCCGTATCTCGAACGATATCCGCCTGCTGTCATCAGGACCCAACACAGGCTTCGCGGAAATCTATCTGCCCAGCCTGCAGCCCGGCTCATCCATCATGCCCGGCAAGATCAATCCGGTCATGCCGGAGCTGGCTGCCATGGTCAGCTTTCAGGTGATCGGCAACGACACCGCCGTCTCCTATGCCGTGCAGGGCGGCCAGCTCGAGCTCAACGTCATGATGCCCACCATGGCCTACAGCGTGCTCCAGAGCATCACGATACTCGCCAACATGCTGCACCAGTTCGACCATCGCTGCGTCGCCGGCATCACTGCGAACGCAGAGCGCTGCAACTTCTACGCGCAGAGCACCGTGTCGCTCGCTACGGCTCTCAATCCCTACATCGGATACGCGAAGGCCGCCGAAATCGTAAAGGAATCGGTCGCGACGGGCGAATCCATCATCTCCATCGCTCGCAAAAAGAAGTTGCTCAGCGATGAACAGATCGCCGAAATCCTCGACCCGGTCCGCATGACCGAGCCGCAATACCCACTGGAGGCGGCCCGCGAGCGCGATCAAAGAGCCAGTACCTAGGGGTGGCACCCACACCCCCACCCCTTTTGACAAGCGCTTGATTCGAGGACGCTTCTGTGGGGCAATAAGTGCCAATAAACTGTCCCTCTGTCCCCACATCCGTTCGATTTGCCGTCCTCGCCAATGACGCCTTGCACAAATAGAACGCAGAAGGGATACAAAAAGTCCTACCAGTGTCAGATTAGTTGTGCGGCCAAAAGAAAGCAGCCCGTCCCGACCACGACGACTGAAATTCACCGTCTCAAGGGAAGAGAAAGGGTGCGCTACTGAAGGAGCAGGTATGGTTTGAGGCCAACAAGCTTATTGCCTACAGCCTCGCATACATCGACCTGAAGCGCTATTCAGCAGACAACTCTCGCGTGTGCTGGGATATGACAACAGTCGCGACTACCACCATCGGCATTTCATGGGAAAGGTCGAAGCCGTCAAGTTCACAACCTATGCCGCTCTAGTCGAAAGATTCATGGGCGAGATACACGAACTTTGGAGGAAAGAAGATGAGGAAGAATAGAGTCACCATCAGGACCGGCACCTCGGACGATTTTTTCGATCGTGTTCGCGGACACGCCAAAAAACTGGATCGTGGCGAGAGCCTCCCCGCCGAGATCACGATCACGTTCGAAAATCCGGCGGAACTTCTGGTGTCCTCACGTCTGAGCGCGTTCGCCTGTTACGGCGGGCCAAACGGGATCGCTGCCCATCTCTGACCTGGCTTCCGGCCTAAGGCGGGACGTTCGCGCAGTCAGTCGCGATGTGATGCTTCTCGAAAAAGCGGGATTGCTGCGCACCAGCTATCGAGCGAACCCAGGGCACGGCAGGCTGAAGATCGTGGAACCTATAGCGCGGGAATACAGGTTGACTGCAAGCCTGTAGCCGGAGTCTGGGTATCGATCCTTACTGCCGTCCAAACCGCCACACCACCCCGGCATTGAATCCCAAGTTGTTCTGTATTTCGCTGCCGTAATCGCTCATCAGGTAGTTCGGAGTCAGCCGGATCGCAAACGTCGGCCCAAGGTTGTAATCGACGGGCACGCCAATGCTCAGATTGAAGACGGTCCCGTCGGGATACAGCCCGATTAGCGTGGGAGGCAGTCCGCCCGTACCGGTGCCGAAGTTGCCGTGGCCAACACCGACGAGCGCATTTGCACTCACCGCCCAGTGCTGTTTTTCAACCACCCGCATTTGCGGGCCGGCCAGGAACGTGTACTGGCTAATGCTGGGGTGAAAGATCTGAAACTCGTTGATGTAGGTCCAGGCCGTTCCATAGTAGCCGCGAAAATCCGCCGTTACGCCCAGCTTGCCTCGCAGATAATCGGTGACACCTGCGTTCCAGTCCGACTCGTTCATGTGCTGCAAGGTACTGCCTGGACGGAAACGCAGATATCCGCCGCCGCCGTAGACTTCATATTTGTGCGTGTAGGTGTCCTGGATAATTTGCTCCACTCTCAACCTGCGACGCGCATTCACGCGTATCTGCGCCTGCCGCAAAACCTCTGCTCGCTGCGAGGGCGCTTGCGGCTGAGTCTGCGTTTGCGGCTGAGTTTCGGTTGTCTGTGGTGTCTGTTGTTGATCGGTTGTACTTTGCGCCCGCACCGCGGCCGGCGCTAAGAGAAGGGCCAAGGCCAAAACTGGATACACACCGTATCCCTTACGTTTTCCAAAATGCATGAATCTTGAAGCCTCCGCTACCTGCTGCCTCTGGGGGTATGAAAAAGACAAAGAATTTCTCCTGCAATATGTATTAAAGCACTTGCCAGCCCTCTCGTGGCCTGCTTTCCTGTGATTGGGCTATCAAAGTATCATCAAGCCGCACCTAATCTTCTGCTGAATCGAGGCGCAAGAACGCATGAAGGGATTTCTATTGGGTTTGATCCTGGGACTTTTGACCGTTCCGTTGATCGTCTTCATTCACTTCAGATATGGCCATCCTCCGGTTGCCGTTGCCGATCAGGCCTATCAGATGGAAAAGGAATTGGTCAGTGTGCCGCTCCACGCGCGCATCGACAGAGAAATGCCCAAAAGCTCGCCCATCGAGCCGAGTGCGACTAATCTCGAATCGGGTGCGCACATCTATCGCCAGCAGTGCGCCTCCTGCCACGGCCTTTATGGCCGCCCGTCCGCTTTTGCCGCGCACATGTATCCTCAAGCACCTCAGCTTTGGGCACCGCATGACAGTGGAGTAGTCGGCGTGAGCGACGACCCCCCGGGAGAAACCTATTGGAAGGTGGCCAACGGCATTCGCCTCAGCGGCATGCCGGCCTATGACAAGATTCTCAACCCGACACAGATTTGGCAGGTATCCCTGCTCCTGGCCAATGCCGATAAGCCATTGCCGCCCGGCACGCTCGACCTGCTTAAGCAGCCACTCGATCTTGATCCTGCTGCTCTGGCGCTTCCGACGTCCAACCTTCCCAATCAAAAGATGACCGATCAGCAAATGAACTCGATGCCGCCGGCCCTGCCGCCGGATGCGAAGCAATGACCGGCACGGCCTCTAATATTTCGACTTGACCACGTATGTTGCGCCGAAGGTGAACTGGAACGAATTCCGCTGTGTCGGCGGCAGCGCCGGCGGCGGATTGTTCAGATAGGTGTCCAGCGTGCCGATCGAAAAGCTCAGGCTCTTGTATACCGGAACCGCCAGCGTGTTCGACTCGGTTGCTGAGTACGCGTTGGTGTTGTTGTAGGCCGGGATAAAGGCCACCTGCTGATTGAAGAGGAAACCTCGCGGCAGCTTGCGTACGTACGTACCCGCAAAGGTCGAGCCGATCAGATTCTGGTTAACGCCATCGGTCGCGTTAATAAAGTTCTGCTTCTCGTACTGAATCGTGCCCTTTATGTCCAGTTCTTGCTTCGGATCCTTCACAATCGTCCAACCGATTCCGCCGCCGTAGATCTGCTGCAGATCCAGTCCCTGGCTGAAGTTGTGGTCAAAAGCTGTCTGCGCCAGGAAGTAGACGCGGGGCGAGAAGTACCAATCCTGTTCCGCGTCAGCGTGATAGATCGAGCTCTTGATGCTCGTCGCGGGATAGAAGACGCCTTCGGAGAGATATGCATCTTCCGTGATCTTGCCGTACGATCCGGTAAAATCGACGATCGTCCGCTTCCTCGGATTGAGCCACGAAACCGTCGGCACCACGCGTACGAGTGCAACGGCTCCGTTGAAGGTGTACTGCTTCTGCGTCGCATCGACGATCGTGGCGCCGGCAGTCAGAGCGCCGTTCCAGCCGGCGAAAAACCCGGGTTCTCCATACAGCTGCTTCTGTAGGGTCGCCTGGTCAATGATGAACTTCGCATCCTTGACCGGAATCGGCTGAATCATCGCGTTGTTGTCCGGATGCACGGTAATCAAATCGCTCGCGACCATGATCGTGCCCTGCGGCACATTTGGCGGAAGCGTCTTCTTCTCCAGCGTTACGCTCTGATTGATCACCGCGACTTTGCTCTGCGTGCGCATCTCCTTGATCTTGTCCCAGCTGATATTGATGTCTCCCACAATGTCGCTGTGGAAGGTGACCGTCCCGCCCACTTCGCGGACAAATGAGCCAGACAGCTGATCGCCATTCGTGAAGACGATCACATCCGGAGGAGGCTTTGGTTCGTCTTTCTTCGTCTGCGGAGATCCAATCGGCTCCCCGGCATGGCAGATGCTTCCCGCGGCGAACGCAAGCAGCGCGAGTAGAAAGGCGGTGAAGGCGAGAGGATGGCGCGGGTTCACAGTCCTGTTCAGTGACATAAGAAAAATCGCTCCCTGGGATTGGGTTCGTTGACAGAAACGATGTGCTTTTTCAGATACTTGAGGCCGGCCCTTGCGTACAAGCCGAGGAGCCATAATTTTAACAGCCTTCGCGCCTAATTTGCCCTGCCTCTGCGTGAAACGAATCAGCGAAGCTTGCTGTTAACCAGCAAAGTTTTGCAACCGACGAATTTTGGCGATATGAGAGCTCACGCTGTACGACTGAGGAATAACTCCGCCGCATGATCCGCGACGCCGGCTTCAAGCCCATCCAGCGCAACACGCTTTATGTTCTTGAACTAACGGAGGGCACGCGCGGGAGCTTGCCCGTGCGCTTTGGATCGTTCACGCTGAAATCTGATATTCTGAATATCGGAAATTCAGCCATGGAAACCAGCCGGGTAGGAAAGCGCGGAACCCTCGTTATCCCTGTTAAGTTGCGCCAGCGCTTCAATGTTAAGGAAGGCGATCTGTTTTTCGCGGAAGAGCACGAGGACGGTATCCTGCTGCGCCCCGCCGTGGCTGTGCCCGTTGAGATCTACACTCCCGAGCGTAAAGCCGAATTCTTCCTGAACAATGCCGTTACCAAGGAAGACTACGACGCAGCCTGCGAAGACATTCGCGCCATGGGGCTCGATCCGGCCAAGATACCTCACACCGAAGATGTGAGCCGCGATGCTTTACCCAGCAATGTAGAAATGGACAAAGGATGGGAAGCTATCCGCAAAAAGTTGAGCAAAAGGGCCTTGATAAGCAAGCGCCATGCCTGATATTCTTCGCTTCTTTTTGGATTCCAATATTCTGTTTTCAGTGACGCACAAGCCAAATCATGGCTTTCTCCGATTTTGGACCACCCCTGAGATCGTTGTGATGACCTCACTCTATGCGGCGCGGGAAACACGGCGAAATTGCAAGAATCAGAGTCAATCGCAGCGGCTGGAGACTTTGCTCGAACAAACCGTGATCGTGTCTGCTGCATCCCACAATGCTCGGCCTCCTGATATCGATCTGCCGGCGAAGGATGTGCCTATTCTCGCAGCCGCCATCGATGCCAGCGCAGACCTTCTTATCACCGGAGACAAGGACCACTTCTCCCTTTGGATGAATCGGCCTCTCAAAACCCGGCATGGGAGCCTCATCATAATGAGACCTCGTCACTTTCTGGATTGGCTGGGCCATGAATTTTGATTTGGCCAGAACAGTACAATGATTTGTCAATTCTCCGCGGGAGGCACGGCTCTGCTGAAATCGCTTGCTTTTGAATGCGCGCTTCGTCTTCACACCGCTTCCCTCGCGCTATTCCAGCCGAAGCACGATCTCCGCCACTATCTCCGTTACCATTACGGCGACCACACCTTCGAGCATCTCTACCGCTGGAACTGGTTCGACACTTCACTGCTCATCCCGTACTTCGTCGTGATGATCATCCTCGCCTTTTACGGCCTGCATCGCTACCAGCTCGTTTATCTCTATTACAAATATCGGAGGAACGCCGCCAAGGAGCCGCCTTGTCACTTCGAACAGCTTCCGCCTGTTACCATCCAACTGCCCATTTTTAATGAGCAGTTTGTCATCGACCGCCTGATCGAAGCCTGCACCAACCTCGACTACCCGCGTGAGTTGCTCGAGATCCAGGTTCTCGACGACTCGACCGACGAGACGAAAGAGGTCGCCGCCGCTATCTGCGAGCGTTACCGCGCCTTCGGCCACCCGATCGTCTACCTGCACCGGACAAATCGTTATGGATTCAAGGCCGGAGCCCTCGACGAAGGCCTGAAAACCGCCAGGGGCGAATTCGTCGCCATCTTTGACGCCGACTTCGTGCCGCCGCGCGACTGGCTCGTGAATGTGATCCACCACTTCGCCCAGCCGGAGATCGGCATGGTGCAAACCCGCTGGACCCACCTCAATCGCGACTACAGCTTCCTCACGCAGGTTGAGGCCATTCTGCTCGATGGCCACTTCGTTCTCGAACACGGCGGCCGCTCCCGCGCCGGAGTTTTCTTCAACTTCAACGGAACCGCCGGCATGTGGCGTCGCAACGTGATCGACGAAGCAGGAGGCTGGCAGCACGACACCCTCACCGAAGATACCGACCTCAGCTACCGCGCGCAGCTCAAAGGATGGCACTTCAAGTATCTGCAGGACGTCGAATGCCCGGCAGAGCTGCCCATCGAAATGACCGCCTTCAAGACGCAGCAGGCACGCTGGGCCAAGGGCCTTATCCAGACATCTAAGAAAATTCTGCCCCGCGTACTCAAGAGCGACGCACCTTGGCGCACCAAGCTCGAAGCCTGGTACCATCTCACGGCCAACATCAGCTACCCGCTGATGATCGTGCTCTCGGTGTTGCTCATGCCGGCCATGGTCATCCGCTTCTATCAGGGATGGTTCCAGATGCTGCTTATCGATCTGCCGCTCTTCATGGCGTCGACCTTCTCCATCTCGTCCTTCTATCTCGTTTCACAGAAGGAGCTTTATCCTCGTCGCTGGTATCGGACATTCCTCTATCTGCCTTTTCTCATGTCGCTCGGCATCGGGCTCACAATCACCAATACCCGAGCCGTTATGGAAGCTCTCTTCGGCATCCAGAGTGCGTTCAAGCGAACACCCAAGTACCGTGTGGAAAAGCGTGGCGAGAAAGCGCACGCCGCGAAATACCGCAAGCGTCTGGGCATCGTCCCATGGATCGAACTAGGCATCGGCTGCTACTTCGCACTGACCATCTGGTACGCCTGGGTCAATGAGAACTACTTCACCATCCCGTTCCTGCTTCTCTTTGTCGTGGGCTATTGGTACACGGGCTTGTTGTCGCTCTTCCAGGGCCGTTTCGAACACTGGCGCTCGGGAGCCAACCCCGACGAATCTTCGCCAAAGCCGTACCCGGTTGGTGTGTAGGCGCAATTGTGCAGTGGCTTGAAATGTCGAAGCCGCCAGGCTCAGGGCGGGTGCCACGGTAAGTAGGGGGAGGGTAATCTTGCGTACCATGGGCTAGTCCTTTGACGTTCGGCGGACTCGCCAGTACACGCCCTGAACCTGAAGGCTTCCTCCAGAGCAACGATAGTATGCCAAACGCTTTCCATCGTCGAGGAACCAAAGGCCCTTGTACTTTGGTCACGAGTAGTACCCTGATCTGCGCTCCTCGCAACTCACAGCGTAGACTGGCCTTATGAGATTCACCCTTCGCGCGCTGGCGCTCTTCACCGTCGTCCTCACCTCGATTCATGCCTTTGCTCTCGACCGTCAACCCAGCGCGGTCTACCATGCTCGTCGGGTAAGCCTGGCTGAAAAGCTCGATGGCGGAGTTGCAGTCCTCTTCGCCGCCGAACAACCACAGCTCGATTTCATGCCCTATCGCCAGGACTCCGATTTCTACTACCTCACTGGCTGGAATGAACCTGGAGCCGCCATCCTCGTCGAGGCCGCAACGCCGGCAGACGGTCCTCGTCCGGCCCGCGCCTATCGCGAAGTCCTCTTCCTGCCCACCCGCAATATGCGGATGGAACGGTACACCGGCGAGAAGCTGGGCGCGGACACTCCCGGCGCGGCTGCCACTGCAGGCGTGGATGAAGTCAAGGCGATGAGCGAACTTCCTGGTCTGCTTGATGAGCTGGCTTCGCAGGATCCTCGTGCGCTGCGCACACTCTGGAGCGAGCCCGATACGGCAGATGCAAAATCCCTCATCGCGTGGACCGCTACTACTCTCGGCCTCGATCAACCGCCTGCCTATGCCAATGTTCGCGACCTCACCAACCAGCTTCGCGCTATCAAGGACCCGGGCGAGATCGCTCTCCTCCACAAAGCCAGCGACGCGTCCATCCAGGCGCAATTAGCCATGATGCGCGCCGTGCACCCCGGCGTTACCGAGGACGCTGTCGCCGGAACCATCATTGAAAAGCTGATGGAAAACGGATGCGAGCGCGTCTCCTACGCCCCCATTGTTGGCTCGGGAAAGAACTCAACCGTTCTGCACTACTCGAACAACAGCGAAACCATGCAGAGTGGCGATGTGGTCGTCGTCGATGCGGCCGGTGAATACTCCATGTATGCCTCCGACATCACGCGCACGGTGCCAGTCGACGGTCATTTCACCGCGCGCCAGCGCGAGATTTACGACATTGTGAAGGGGGCGCAGAAGGCCGCCATGGACGCCTTCGTCGCCGGCACGTCGCACATCAATGATCCGACGCACCGGCATCCCGACTCGCTTGACACCATCGCCTGGAACTACATGAACGCTCACGGCAAGGACCTGCACGGTGAGCCGCTGGGCAAATACTTCATCCACGGCATCGGCCACTCCGTCGGCATCGATGTGCACGATCCCTGGGATTATTCGAAGCCCGTTCAGCCCGGCATGGTTTTCACCATCGAGCCCGGAATCTACATCCCGGAAGAAAAGATCGGCGTGCGCATTGAAGATGTTTTTTACGCAAATCCCGACGGCAAGCTCGAATGCCTGACCTGCGCGTTGCCCAAAGACGCCGAAGCGGTCGAGAAAATCATGAAGGAAGCGACGGAATCCCCCTTGAAGTGAGAGCCGTGCGAGCAGCCCTAGGGTTCATGAAATTTCAACTGGTTCTACAGTTCCGAGCCAAACGCACACAGGATTTTGATGAATTGATTGTTCTTGAAGACCTGCTCATCGAAAATCTTCTGGCAACTTCGGAAGTTGATGGCCATGACTTCGGAAGCGATGAATTCAATATTTTTGTGTTGACCAATCAACCGAGAGAAAGCTTTCGTGAGGCAGAAAAAATAATCGAGCAACATCACCCCCGGCAGCAGCTGAAAGCTGCCTACCGCGAACTCGGCAAAGAGGAGTTTGTAATCCTCTGGCCTCCAAATCTCCAGGAATTCAAAAATCGTCTGAAAGATGGAATTGCCGGAGGCCTCACCGAGCCGCTATCGCAATCGAAAAGCAAAAGGGCCGGGACCCCACGAGTCCGACCCTTTTTTTCTTTGCATGCTGCAGAGTTAGTTAAAAGCGAATGCCAAACGTAACCGGAAGCAGGCTCGAAGTTCCCGAACCAAATGGGTCCGAGTTGCTCGCCACCGGCGAATCGACCCAGACATACCGTACCTCGGTATAGAGTTTCGCATTGCTGTCTTCACCGAAGGCCTTCCAATATGCGCCTACACCAATGTTCAAGCCACCCTGATTGCTCGAAGAATGAGCAATCGTCGTCGGCACCTGAACCTCGAAAAAGAAGTCGTCTTCGAGTTCCGGCGCCGTGAAGTTCGTCACCTTACGGTAGAAGCCGCCGCCACCGGTCACATAGCCACCCATCTTGTTTGTAATGGGCAGATAGAAGATGGGATCGATCGTGAACGACCAGGTGTTGACGTTTCCGCCGAGGGGCGTATTGAGACCGCTCTGAATGGCCAATTCCGTCAGCGTGCTGCCGGGAATCTTATCGCGATTGAAGTTGTACTCAAGCAGAACACCCAGACGCTTCGTAAAGTTCCACCCGGCGCCAGCCTTGATGTTGTACCCATAGGTTTCCCCAATGCTGTTCGGGTAGTTCACCCCGCCGTGCGTCGTATTTCCTATGGGAGCCGTGAATCCGGCGCCGGCCACAAGGGCGAGATGACTCCAGCGGCTGGTTGATTCGGGATAACGGTTATTGCCCGAACCACCGCCATACTGCGGCGCCGGGCTGGGCGAGGCCGCACTCATGCCTGCATTGAAGTCATCCGCGTTCAGGAAGGACTTCCAGTCAATTGAGCTTGAGTAAAGATGACCGTCATCTGATGTGGCATCGGTCTGCGCTTTCGCTGCATACGGCATCGCGGCCAAAGCAAGCGCAGACGCAGCCAGGGCGATGCGGCGCACAAGCGACCGCGAAAAATTGCAGTTTTCAACCATGGAGGCTCCTCAGGGATCAATGAATATGTGAGAGCCGCGCGTGGGGTGCTCCCTTTTCTTGCTACAACACGGTTTAGACGTTTAAGACGTGCAATCTGTTGTCTTTTTCGTAAATAGCAAAGGCCGGGACTCTCCCGGCCTCTGCCTGCTCTCGAAACAAGCTCTAGTGAATGTCGAACTGCTCCGGATGGAGGGTCGCATCGCTCTTCACGATGATCGTCTTCCCAATCATCTCTTCGAGCTCAGTCAACCAGCGCGCGTTGTTCGCTTTCAGCGTCTTCACCACCTCGGGATTAACGCGCAGCATCACGTCGCGGCCTTCAAGATGGCGCTGCATCTTGCGCAGTTCCACAAATATCTCGTTCGCCACCGTCGTCGGACTCTTCACCATCCCCGTTCCCGTGCAGATTGGGCAGGGAGTGCTCAGTGTCCGCTCCAGCGACTGCTTCACGCGTTTGCGGGTGATCGCAACCAGGCCAAAATCATTGAACTGCAGCACTTTCGACGGGGCGCGGTCGGCCTTCAGAGCCTCTTCGAGCGCTGCCATCACCTTGTGGCGATTCTTGCGCTCATCCATGTCAATGAAGTCGATCACGATGATGCCGCCCAGATCGCGCAGCCGAATCTGCCGCACGATTTCCGGAATCGCATCGAGATTCGTTTTCAGAATCGTGTCTTCCAGGCGCGCCGTCTTGCCGACATATTTCCCGGTGTTGATGTCGATGGCCACCAGCGCCTCTGTCTGGTTGATCACGATCGATCCACCCGACTTCAGCCACACCTTCGACTTCAGGGCCTTGGTGATCTCGTCCTGAATGCCGAAATGCTCGAAGAGCGGCGTCTCCTTGGTGTAGAGCTTCACGCGCCGCACCAGCGAAGGCTGGAAGCGATTCAGGAAGCGCACCGTTCTCTCGTACTCAACTTCGTTGTCCACCCAGATGGCCGAGAAGTTGTCGCTCACCTGATCGCGCAGTACGCGTTCTACCAGGTTCAGATCGTGGTAAATCAGCGCCGGAGCCTTGCTCGCCTCGTCACGCTGCTTGATCTCGCTCCATAGGCTGATCAGGAAGCGCAGGTCGGCGCGTAACTCGTCTTCGCTTGCTCCATCGGCCGCTGTCCGCACAATGAAGCCGCCCGAAGCCTCGCCCTTTTCGCTGATCAGAATTCGCTTCAGGCGGTGGCGCTCTTCGTCGGAGGAAATCTTGCGCGAGACGCCTACGTGATTCACCGTCGGCATGAAAACCAGGAAGCGCCCCGGCAGGGCAATATGGCTGGTAATGCGAGCGCCCTTCTTGGCGATCGGTTCCTTGGCAATCTGGACCAGAATCTCCTGGCCCTGCTTCAGCAAGTCGCTGATGATGGGCAGATCCATCATCTGCGCCGACTGCCTGCGTCCGCCCTGATGTCCACCACGCCCACCCTGACGTCCGCCGCGCCGGTCGCCACGGCGATCTCCGCGACGCCCGCCTTTACGATCTGCACCGCGGTCTCCGTCGCGCTGTGGCGTCGCAGTTTCCGTGCTGACGACAACGCCGTTCGACTCACCGGCTTCGCTCTCATCTTCCCCGTCGCCCTCGTCTCCGTTTTCCTCTCCGTTCTCCTCCTCGGCCTCGGCTTCGCCGAATTCGACGTCCTCTTCTTCTTCCACTTCCAGCCCCGGACCGTTCGACAGCCGCTGGTTCAGATGCGTGTCCCGCACCATCTCACCCAGCTCCGATCCAGCCTGATCCAGCGTTTCTTCTTCCAGGTCTTCGCTGTCATGCTCCTCGGTGTGCCCGTGAATCGGTTCGAAATCGTATTCCTCGTCATCGATCAATTCCTCTTCCAGCACGCCCGAACCGGGAGCAAATCCGAAAAGCTGGTCGGCGATTTCCGTTGCCTGAGCATCGTGCTCTTCGACCGGATATTCGACAGTCTCAGCTGTGGCATGCGCCTCGATGGGTCTCTCTTCGCGAACCTCCTCAACGATAAGCGCGAGATCGATTTCAGTGACCGGCATCTCCTCTTCGACGACGCTCGACACGCGATACTCGATCGGCGGCGCAGGATCAATCCGATGTGAAGCCGACGCACTCTCCGGCTCAAATTCGTGGATCTCTTCCTGGATCTCTACCTCTTCAAAATCTGCTTGCGGCTCAGGCGTGTGAACGACTTCGATCGTCTCCGGCTCAACGTGAACCGCAGCCTCTGGCTTAGCAGATGCGGGTTCGGCGATCAGCCCTACCTGCGCCTCCGTAACCGCCGTCGTCGGCAACTCGTGTACGGGCGCCTCGTCATGCGCGAAGACATGCTCATAGGATTCCGGACGAGGCTCCGCGCTCGACGCCCGCTCTTCCTCAACCGCGATTGCGCTTGCGTCCGGCGTGTGGCTTTCCGTCGCTTCAGCCACGGGCTCAACGACGGATGTTTCAGCCCTTTCCGGCCCGCGATACCGGGAAAGCGACTCGCCCGGCATCAATGCTCCGCCATCCCACCGGATCGGCGTCTCAATCAGCGTAGAGGGTTTGGGAGCCGTGTAATTCGTCTTGAATTGCGCTGGCTGCACTGCCGCTTCCGATTGCCTCGTCTGCCCGACTGGCGTTGCTCCGTACTTCGAAAGTGACTCGCCCGGCAACAGAGTCCGCTGACCCGCAGACGGGGTCGAGGCTTGCGGTTCGCTCGGAGTGCGATACTCCCGCGCTGCCTCAGGCTCAGCTTCAAACGGCTCGTCGACTACCTGGATGGACCGAGGCGTACTGGCGACATCTTTGCCGGGCTCGACTTGCCGGGCCTCATCCTGCTGCCCGCGGGGGCGGAATCCCCGCTTGCGTCCACGGCGTCCGCGCCAGCGCCGCGTCCCGCTCGGCGAATCGGAATCGTCGGCCGCATCCTCGCCCGCAGGCTCGGTACTGATCTCAGTCTGTGGCTCCGGCAGGGGCTGCCGTGGGCGTGCTTCCCGCGCCTGACCGCCCTCGCGTCTGCCTTCCCGTCCTTGTCTCTGCGCGCCGCCGCTGGCGCTGTCGAATTCTTCCCCGTCTTCCTGTTCTTCCAGAAAATCAGTGACGTAGAGAAACGCGTCGCGCTCCAGTCCAACATCCACAAATGCCGACTGCATGCCAGGTAGCACGCGCGTTACTTTGCCTTTGTAAATGGAGCCCGCAAGGGTGTATTCGTTCTCACGCTCGTAGTAAATCTCGGTGAGTTCGTCGTTTTCCAGAATCGCCAGCCGCGTCTCATGCGGCGTGGTTGAAATGCATATTTCCTTTGACATGCTGCCTCTCTCGCCGCGCGGAATTGGCCGCGCGACAACGGTCGAGACAGATCAGAGCGGAGAACCGGAGAGGTTCAGGAATGACGAAGAGATGGCCGTTTCGAAGAAGATTCTTCGCGTGAGAAATGAGTCGCACTCGCTCCGGTCGCCCGGCGGAGGCTCACTGAAAAAACCGACTGTTTTACGGGGTACATCTGAGCACAGGGAGTTTGTGACCGCTTCTGCCGATGTTCCCGGCGGGGCCGTTACCCGTCTCTGCGCGCTCATGCCTGAATCCTGCCCGACCCGGTGATCTACCCGGCCGGTTAAAGTTAAACTTCCTAAAATCTGTAACTTCTCGCCCGCCTCGGCGGGTGCCTTACAAACCTGAAATACCTGCCGGGTTAGTTCACGAAACGGTTCATCCGAACATTCATAACCATGCCCAGAGCCAGAAAAGTGAAAAGCACTGAGGAGCCCCCATAACTCATAAGCGGTAGAGGAATCCCCGTAACCGGCATCAGCCCTATGACCATTCCGACGTTGACCGCAATCTGAAAAATCAGCACGGCGACCACGCCCATCACCAGGAACGCACCCGGGAGGTCTGCGGCTGTCTGTGCGTTTTGGATCAAACGCATCAATATAAGAAAGTATATCAGCAGCACGATCACTGCGCCGATGAAGCCGTGCTCCTCGGCAAACGCCGCAAAAATAAAGTCCGTATAGGGAATGGGCAGAAAATCGCCCTGCGTCTGGGTTCCCTTGGTTGCGCCCCGCCCGAAAACTCCGCCGTCGCCCACCGCAATCTTCGACTGATTGATCTGGTAGCCGCTGCCTTTGGGATCGGCGTCGGGGTTCATGAAGCTGGTAAGCCGCTGCTTTTGATACGGCTTAAGCACCTTTCCGCTGGTAAAGGCCACGCCTACCAGCAGCAGACCGGCCAGCACCAGGATCGACCCCTTTTTCCAGTCGATTCCCCCCAGAAACAACCCCGCCAACAGGATCGGCGAGTACACCAGCGCCGTTCCCAGATCCGGCTGCTTCAGCACTAGCAGCATGGGGACGCCCACCAGAGCCATGGCCTTAAAAATGTCCGGCCACGTCAACTGCTTCCCTACCAGTCCAACGAAGTAGCGTGTCACCGCGACAATGAGAACCAGCTTGACCCATTCTGACGGCTGGAAGTGAATCCCGCCCGGCAGTTTGATCCATCGCCGCGCGCCCAGCACCTTTGTCCCAACGATCAGCACTGCCACAAGCGAGATCAGGCAGAAGCCGTAAATCCAGTGAACGAAGTCAATCAACCGGTGATAGTCGATGAGCGAGAGAATAAACATTGCTACCAGCCCGCCCAACAGCCATAGAATCTGCTGCTTGTAGAAGCCGACAAACTTGGTGTGCAGCGTGGCGCTGTAAATCTCGAAGATGCTGATAATCGACAGGATCGTCACGAACCCCAGCAGGGTCCAGTCGAAATCGCGAAAGGAGAGAAAGCGTCTCATGGCTGGCGAACCGCCGTTGCCAATGTGTCCGTTGGCGGAGGAATTTTCAAGAAGAAGTGCCCGGCGCGCATCGAGTCAAGTTCTGAATTTTTCCGCGAGCCCTTCGCCACCACCGGCTTCCCGCCCAGCGCATCCGGACTCGAAGGATCGGACCACACCGCGCCCACTTCGACCGGCTGCTCCTTCTCTGTTGACAGGTTGTGATTCAGGCGCCGCTGCTTGTTGACGAACGCCTCAATCACCCGTGCAGCCACATGCGCCGAGCCCGAACCCCAGCCACCGTGCTCCCACAAGACCGCTACCACGATGTCCGGATTCCTTCTCGGCGCAATCCCCACAAACCAGGCGTGCGGCCGCTCGGCAATCACGCTCGACACCTTGAGGGCGCCAGCACTGTGGCTCACCACCTGAGCCGTTCCCGTCTTCCCCGCAAAATCGATATTCTCCAGATGCGACGCGAAAGCAGTGCCGCCTGCCCGCGGATCGGTCGCCCCGGCCATGCCATCAGTGATTGTCTCCCAGCTCGCCGGATCGATCGGAACCGTCACATCCCCCGATCCCGCGAACGTATCAAACACCGCCTTGCGATATTCCGCCGGAAGCTCATCCGGGAAAACAACATGCGGCCGCTTGAACACGCCGCCGGATGCGATTCCACTCAGCGCCCGCGCCAGCTGAATGGGAGTGACTGCCACCGCGCCCTGCCCGATACCCACGGAAACTGTCTCACCCGCATACCATTTCTCATGGAAGGTCTTCATCTTCCACTCCTCCGACGGCATCGTCCCTGAAACTTCGTCCGGAAGATCCACGCCCGTCTTTTGCCCCAGTCCCACAGCATGCGCCCACTTGGCGATCTTGGTAATCCCCAGCTTCACGGCCAGCGTGTAGAAATAGGTGTCGCAAGACTTCGAGATCGCCTGCTGCACGTTCAACTCCCCGTGCTTGTGATCGCAGGCAAAATAGTGTCCGTAGAACGTCGCTCCCCCGCCGCAATTTACTTTCAGGTCTTCGGCCACGCCTTCCTCCAGGCCTGCCAGCGACATGATGACCTTGAATGTCGACCCCGGCGCTACCTGCGCCTGGATAGTCTTGTTCATCAGCGGATGGTTCGGGTCGGTAATCAGCTTGTTCCACTCTTCCCGGCCAATACGCACCGCGAATGCATTCGGATCGAAGACCGGACGGCTCAGCATCGCCAGGATCTCCCCCGTGTGCGGATCCATCGCGATCACGGCCCCGTTCCGATCGCCAAACGCGTTCTCCGCCGTCCGCTGGAGATCGAGATCGATAGTCAGCTTCAGGCTCTGGCCGGCCTTCGAATGCTCTGTGCCCAGCTTACCCACTTCCCGGCCATGGCTGTCGACCAGCACATCGCGCGACCCATCCTGGCCGCGCAAAAGGGCATCGTACGATTCCTCCACGCCCGACCGGCCCACCACGTCGCCCGGCTCATACATGTCATAGCGCGGATCGTTCAGCATCTCCTCGCTCACTTCGCCCACGTACCCGATCAAATGAGCCGCAAACCCATCCTTGGGATACAGCCGCCGCTGCTCGTCGACCGTTTCCAGCTCCGGCATCTCATCGCGATGCGCCTCGATGAACTCCTGCTCGTCCGGAGTGATGTCTTTTTTGAGCGGCAGTGGTTCATACTTCGGATCGGCCCGGTACTTCTTCAGAATCCCGTTGATCTGCTCCACCGTCATGTGCAGCCCGCGCGCAATCAGCGGAAGATCCGCCTCGTAGTCGTGCCCCTGCTCCCGAACCAGAAAGCACGAAACCGACGGATAGTTGTCCACGATCAGCCGCCCGTCCCGATCGAAGAGCTGCCCGCGGGGCGCAAGAATGGGCACCTTACGGATACGGTTTGCCTCGGCCAGCGCGCGGTAGTTTTGCGCTCCCACTACCTGCAGCCGCCACAACCCGAAGATCAGCACCACCATCACAGCCACGATGCCGTACTGAAAGATGGTCAGCTTGATCGCCGGTAATTTTTCTTCCTTCTGTATGACTTCCATGGTCCGCTACTTCTTTCGCCGATCATAACTCCGCGGCTGGCGAGACAACACAATTTCCTCTTTCGCGAAACTCCCCGCGCGCTACTCCCGCGACTTCGCCAGATCCAGCAACGCGAAAATTACCACTGCCACCAGCGTATTGATCACCGCGCGCAGCAGTTCACGCACCCAGTTCCACACCATTGGCTCGGCCAGCAAGTGCCGCACCAGCACCCAGTCGATCGCGTTGTGCAACATCACGAAGAGAAAGGTCAACAGCAGCCGGGTTCCGTGGCTCTCTGTATCGATGCGCACGCCCAGCGAACCCGCAACATATCCAATGACCGCCTTTGCAATCCCGAAGACGCCCAGCGGCTGCCGCGTCAGCGCGTCCTGTGCGATCCCCATCAACGCTCCGCCAATCGTCGAGGTCGCCGGGCTGCGGCGCGTCATGGCGAAGTAGATCACAACCATGAGCGGCAAATCGAGCATCGCGAACAGCGAAAAGTGCAGCGATACAAATGACTGCAAGCCCAGCGCCAGTGCCGGAATCAGCACATAAATCAGTAGCGGGAACGAGCGTTCATCCGCCTCGCGCCGGGTGGACGCCATCAACGCCATCGCTATCGACCCCCATTCGGCGTGGCCGGTGCCGGTTGCGAATCCTGTCCGCTGGGGTGGACTGCAGGGTTCGGCTTTTGCACTGCAGGCTTCTCTGCTCCAGGCGGCCGGCTTCCATCATCGGGAACTATCTCGGGGCCCTTCTTCTTCACCGGCGCATCGCTTGTCGGGCCCGCTCCAGTGCGGCTATCTCCCGTGCGAGTATTCCCCGTGCGAGTATCACGGACGGGCCCGTCCACGATCACCTTCGTTTTTGATTGAGTACCCGCCGCGTTGCTTCCCGCCGCAGACGCAGAAGCCGATCCGGAAGTTGACCCGGGCGACGGCCTGCTCGATCCGGCGGGACTGCTCGTGCTCCCATTCTGCAACACGGTCCCGTTCGTGGTCTTCGCTGGCTTTACAGCAGTTGCGGACGTGCCGACCGTGCTCGTAACCCCGGATACATTTCCTGTCGCCGGCTTGATCCCAGTCGTTGACGAAGCTGTCTTTGTTGCGGGAGTCGTAGTCGAACCTGTTGCCGGCATATTTTTCTTCGCCGTTATACCCGGCTCGCTGCTATCGCCTTTCGTGGCATCCGCGTTGGTGGCAGAAGCCGGGGTAGCGGCCGACGGCTTCTTAGGCGGTGCCACGATATCCTCTGTCCCCTGCAGAACTGGCTCACGGCGTTGTCCGGGAGTCATCCCCGTCGACGGCGGTGTCGCATCGGGGCTGTACTGGTCCGGACGTACCGGCTTAGGCGGCGTCATCAGGCGCACATTCTCGCCTGAGTTTTCGGCGCTCGTGTCCGGATTCGTCTCCGCCGGCGCCTTCGCATCCAGGCGCCCCGGCAGCCGCTCGGACAAAACATCGGAGGCCCGCTTCTGTTCCGCCGCCCCTTCGGCTTCGCTTTCGGCCAGGTCCTTCTGTTCCTGCGCCGAAGCGGTCTCGTCCACGTTGGTGATGATCAGTACCTCTTCCAGGCGCGTTAAGTTCGCCGCCGGCTGAATCACAACATCGACCCAAGGATCGCGATCGGGATCGGGTACGATGTGATCCACCCTGCCCACTGGCATGCCGCGCGGAAAAATCTGGTCTCCTCCGCTGGTCACAATCCGATCTCCCTGCTTGATGCGCTCGTCGGGGGAGATGTTGATCACCCGCAACTCCCCGAAGGGGCCACCCTTCAGGATCCCCCGGGTACGTGTCGTCTCCATGGTCACGCCCACGCCACTCGTCCGGTCCGAAATCATCAGCACCTGGCTCTTATGGTCGAAGACGTCCTTCAGCTTGCCGATGATGCCATCCGCCGTCACCACCGGCATGTCTGTCGCCAGTCCGTCCTTCGCGCCTTTGTCGATGAACAGCGTCCGGGACTGGTCTGTCCCCGAGGTTCCAATCACCTGTGCGGGCAAAGTCTTATAGATGTAGCGTTGTTTGAAATCGAGGAGATGCTGCAGGCGCTGCCCTTGTTTCGCATCCTCCGCCAGACTTGCCTGCTCCAGCTGCAGCCGCTCAATTTGGGCTTTCAGCTCGGCGTCTTCCTGGCGCACATGAACCAGGTCCAAATACCCCGACCACACCCCGCGGATTCCCCTACCCAGGTTGTGCAGCCACCGCTCCGGCGGCGTCACCAAGCTCACCACCACATAGCGAATCAGTGTCACCCCCTGCTGGTCTGCGCTGTCGGAAGCCGGCCGCTTGACCTGCACCGCCAGAGCCAGCAGTTGCGCCACCAGCACCGCGATCAGTACCAGGGCGTTCTTATAACGGCTGAAGAAGGATTCCATGGAGCTGGCGCTCTACCTCGCGGCGCGGGTTAAGAATTTGGCCGCTACGCTGTCTCGACCCGTGTCTCCGGCTCAACTTATGAGCATTATAAGCCGCTTCTGCGCGCATTTCCCGCGCCTGCCGGTTTGAACAAGTGCCGCACTCGATACCTAGTCGATCTTGATCTTGCGTAGCAGCCTGAAGTCGCTGAGCATCTTGCCCGTGCCCAGAACCACGCTGGCCAAAGGATCATCCGCGATCGAAACCGGCAACCCGGTTTCCTCGCGAATGCGCTTGTCGAGATTCTTGATCAGCGCTCCGCCGCCGGTAAGTACGATGCCGCGATCGCTGATATCCGCGCTGAGTTCCGGAGGCGTCCGCTCCAGCGCCACGCGAATGGCATTCATGATCGTCGAGATGGATTCGCCCAGCGCCTCGCGAATCTCGCTGTCTTCGATGGTGATCGTCTTGGGCACGCCCTCGATCAGGTTGCGGCCCTTGATCTCCATGGTCAACGGTTTGTCTAAAGGATACGCCGACCCCAGCTCGATCTTGATCTGCTCTGCCGTGCGCTCACCGATCAGCAGGTTATATTTCCGCTTCAGGTAGTTCATGATGGCTTCGTCCATCTGGTTGCCAGCCATCCGTACCGACCGGGAATAGACGATGCCCGACAGCGAAATCACGGCAATATCCGTCGTCCCGCCGCCAATATCCACCACCATGTTGCCGCTCGGCTCGGTAATCGGCAGCCCCGCGCCAATGGCCGCCACCATAGCCTGTTCCACGAGAAATACCTCGCTCGCCTTAGCGCGATAGGCCGAGTCCTCTACCGCGCGCTTCTCTACCTGCGTAATCTCCGAAGGCACACCGATCACAATCCGCGGATGCACCATCATCTTGCGGTTGTGCGCCTTCTGAATGAAGTAGTTCAGCATCTTCTCGGTGATCTTGAAATCAGCGATCACGCCGTCCTTCATCGGCTTGATAGCCACGATGTTGCCCGGCGTGCGTCCGAGCATCTCCTTGGCTTCCTTGCCCACCGCTTCCACTTCGCCGGTATTTTTGTTGATGGCCACAATCGAGGGCTCGTTGACCACGATGCCCTTGCCTGCGGCATAGACAAGCGTATTGGCCGTTCCCAGATCGATCGCCAGATCGCTTGAGAAAACACTGAACAGCGACCGCAAACCGTGCGAGCGCGAAGGACGCGAATGATAACCGTTCGATGACATGAAATAGACGACTTTTCTTTGGGACTCGTGCCTATTGTAAGGCCACAGAGCAATTGCTGCACCGCAATGGCACACGTAATTCTTAGCTTTTCCCAGGAGTCTCTACGAATGCCTTTTCCGGTTTGTCCGCGATTTTGCTCTCGGGCAAGCCCGCACTCTCAGGGCATAATGAAGTCAGCCACTGCCGCACCCCTGGCGCCTCCCGGTCGCCCAACCTCGGTCGAAACTTGAGCGGACTGAGCATGACCACACAATCGATGCCTCCACAGCAGGATGCGGCAATACCGCTGACCGTGTGCCTCTGCCCGCCCTGACTGGGGTTCGTTTTTTCGCGGCCATGCAGGTGACGATGTTTCACTTCGGTGCCGGCTTCGCGCAAAGGCATGGCGCGCCCCGGATTGTGGAAAATCTGCTCAAGAATGGCTGGACAGCAGTCACTCTTTAGTCACTCTTTTTTTCATCCTCTCAGGTTTCATTCTCAGCTACACCTACTCGGGTCAGATCGAAAAACCAGGCGGGAAAATCGCTTCTGGGAGGCGCGCTTTGCACGTATTTATCCCGTGTATCTGCTTGCTCTCATTCTGTCGCTGCCGTTTCGCGGCCACCCCGGCACGGGTTTAACCATTGCTGCTCTCGCCATGGTGCAGGCGTGGAATCCATTCCATGTCGAGTACGCGGGTGTATGGAACATGCCCGCATGGACCCTCTCTACAGAGGCATTCTTCTATCTGTTTTTTCCCTTCGTGCTTCCCCTGCTCGAGAGGTGGTCGAGTCGCGTTCTGAAGACGCTTGCCGTCGTTACCGTGCTCCTCATCGTTCTGGGCCATACCATGACCCACGCCATCGAACCCCTTACGCGCCGGACCCTTCTTCCACTTCCGGCATTTCGCTTTTCCGAGTTTTTCGTGGGAATGCTCCTGGGTTTGATCTTCCTCCGCGGCAGGCGCAGGCAGCGTCCTTCTCTGCTCCCGTACGCCGCGGTAATCGCGATCCTCGTCATTCTCGCGGTAGTGAACGGATCGTGGCTATCACTCCTGGCTGTTCCCTTTACTGTCCTCATCTACGAACTGGCCATGGGAGATTCATGGCTCGCTCAGCTGCTTGGCAATAAGGTGTTTCTCCTGCTGGGTGGAGCCAGTTACGCTATTTACCTTCTGCAGGAGCCCGTTCGCTCGTTTGTACATTTCGCCATCACGGGCTCCACCGAGCTCAACACGACAAAGGGAGGAATCGACACCTTTCTTAGCCCGGTCGTTCTGGTTCTTTTCTCCATTGGCGTTTTCCTTTTATGGGAAGAGCCCATGCGAAAGTGGCTCCGCTCATGGTTCAGGAAGCATTCGGGGCGCAAACTCTCTTCCGTATGATCCCGCGTATACTCTGTGACCCCTCGCAGATACGATATCCTGTCTAGTTTGGCCGATCCCGCATCCCCGAAAGCAGATTCCATGCCTCAAAATTCCATGTCCGACAAGCTCTACAAAAACCTCATCGGCGGTGAGTGGGTTGCCTCCCGCACCGGCAAGACCTTTCTCGACGTCAATCCCGCCAACTCCGATGACATCGTCGGTGAATTCCAGTCCTCCGCCGCTGCCGACATCGACGACGCCGTCCGCGCCGCCGCGGAAGCCTGGAAGACCTGGCGCCTGACCCCCGCTCCCAAACGCGCCGAAATCCTATATAAGACCGGCGAGATCCTCACCGAGCGCAAAGAGCAGTACGCCCGCGAGATGACCCGTGAGATGGGCAAAGTCCTCGCCGAGACCCGCGGCGACGTGCAGGAGGCCATCGACACGGCCTACTACATGGCTGGCGAAGGCCGCCGCCTCTTCGGCCAGACCACCCCCTCGGAATTGCGCTCCAAGTTCGCCATGTCGGTCCGCATGCCGGTCGGCGTCTGCGGCATGATCGCCCCATGGAACTTCCCCATGGCCATCCCCTCGTGGAAGCTCTTCCCCGCGCTAGTCTGCGGCAACACCTGCGTGATCAAGCCCGCCGAGGACACCCCGCTCTCCACCTACAACCTCGTCCAGTGCCTCATCGACGCCGGCCTGTCCCCCGGAGTCGTCAACATCGTCACCGGCTTCGGACCCGACGCCGGCGCGCCCATCGTCTCGCATCCCGGCGTCCGCGCCGTCTCCTTCACCGGATCATCCGAGGTAGGCCGCATCGTGGGCCAAACCGCTGCCGGAAACTTCAAGCCCTGCTCGCTCGAAATGGGTGGCAAGAATGCCATGATCGTCCTCGACGATGCGCACCTCGATCTCGCCGTCGAAGGCGCGCTCTGGGGAGCCTTCGGCACCACCGGCCAGCGCTGCACCGCCACCAGCCGCATCATCCTGCACAAGAAGATCGCGGCCGAGTTCACCGAAAAGCTGGTCGCCCGCGCCGACGCCCTCAAGGTAGGAGATGGCCTTGATCCATCTATTCAAATGGGGCCGCAGGTCAACCGCCAGCAGATCGAAACCTCCACACGCTACTGTGAGATCGCGCAGAAAGAAGGCGCGAAGCTCCTCACTGGCGGCTCACCCCTCGACGGCGGCACCTACGACAAGGGACACTTCTTCGCGCCCACCATCTTCGCGGGAGTCAAACCCTCGATGCGCATCGCTCAAGAGGAAGTGTTTGGCCCGGTCGTCAGCCTTATCGAGTGCGCTGACTTCGACGATGCCCTCGACATCGCCAACGGCATCGACTACGGTCTCTCGACGGCTCTCTACTCCCGCGACGTGAACCTCGCCTTCCGCGCCATGCGCGATCTCGAAGCCGGAATCACCTACATCAACGCCCCCACCATCGGAGCCGAAGTCCATCTCCCCTTTGGCGGAGTCAAGCACACCGGCAACGGCCACCGCGAAGGCGGGACTGGAGCTTTGGACTTCTACACCACCTGGAAATCGGTCTACGTCGACTACTCCGACACACTGCAGAGGGCCCAGATCGACACCGGAGAGTAGGATGGATGGTCTGGGTGAAGTAGCGGGAGTCTGTGGGAATTGTTTCTCTCATGCAAGGGTATCTGCTTGTCCGCTGGCGAAAGAGATGGCTGGTAGTCCGGGCAGCAGTGGGTTGCGCGGTAATATGGGCGTGGCGTAGCTCGATAGTTCATGACGGTCATGTACTTGGCTGTGTGCTTCTGCCTCTGCCTCGCTCTCGTAGTTATTCTCTTTCCATTGCAATGGGGTGGAGAGCACCGGGATCAAGACTAAAGCAAGCTAAGGACAGTACCGACGCTTTGCGTAAAGTCTTTTTTGTTAGGAAAACCAAATGGACGAACAAATCGAACAGAATCGCGACGAGCTTGTTCGCCTCTGCCACCTGTATGAGGTACAGCGGCTCTCCATTTTGGCTTGGCCCTGCGCGACGATTTTTTGGCCTGATGGAAGGATTGGAGAAGCTCTTCAGGCGGCCAGTAGACCTGGTGGTTGAGTCGGCGATCAAAAATCCGTACTTCCTGAAAAGCGTTCAGCAAAACCAAACCTCGCTTTATGCGCTTGAAGTCAAGAAATAATGCTGCGGATGGCAGTCGAGAGAGCGCTCACCATTATTGGCGAAGCGTTGTCGCAGCTCGCCAAACTGGATCCCGCGCTCGCCGGTCAACTCAGCGAGCACCAACGCATTATTGCCTTCCGCAATCGTTCTCATTCATGCCTACGCTGAAGTAGACGACCGCATCGTGTAGGAAGTGATTGAGCGAAAAGTGCCGACTCTCCACCAGCAGGCATCCAGTCTCCTGGTAAAATCGCGGACCCGAACTGACGGATACCCTACCCCTCTGCCTCCCATCAACTAGCGCAAAAAAAACGAAATTCGCATATATTATGATGTTCGCCAGCGGCAAAGTCACCCACACCTCTGCCCGAACAAGCTCAGAGGCCCTTGATGAATATCCTTCTTCTCTCCATGCCCGACTCCTTCGAGCACATGCCCACAGTTGCTATCCGCATGCCCAACGGCGCGCTCACTTCGCTGGCCGGAAATCTCGACCCGCATCACAAAGTCGCGGTCGCCGACCTCATCCTGTGTCAGAGAACAGTCCGAGAGACCGTTACCGACCTGGTCCGCGAAAACGATCCCGACATCATCGGCATGTCCATCATGACCTTCCAGCGCCGCAGCGCCGAGCGCCTCATGCACCTCGTCCGGGCGCTCAAGCCCGGCGTCAAAATCATCGTCGGAGGCTACGACCCCAGCCTCGACACCGAAGCCTATCTTTCCATGCCTGTCGATTTCATCGTGCGCGGCGAGGGCGAAGTCACCTTTCGTGAACTCACGCGCGCGCTCGAAGGCCAGGGTAGCCTGCACTTCATCTCCGGACTTTCCCACCGCAATGGCTACAAGTGGATTCACAACCCGCAGCGGGCACCGCACCGCCTCGAAGACAACGATATCGGCCTGCCCAAACGCGACGCCCGCGTGCTCAAGGGCTACACGCTGCTCGGCCGGCAGGTTGACGTCATCGAGACCTCGCGCGGCTGTACCTTCGACTGCAGCTTCTGCTCCATCATCGAAATGCGCGGCCGCAACTTCTTCGCCTATTCCTTCGATCGCGTGCTCGACGACATCCGCGACGCGTATAACCACGGCGCGCGCACCATCTTCCTGGTCGACGACAACATCACCCTCAACATCCACCGCTTCGAAGCCCTCTGCAACGCCATCATCGACGCCGGCCTTAACAAAATCGACTACTTCGTGCAGGGCATGACCTCTGCGATTGCCAATCACGGCGAGACGCTGGCGCCCCTGATGCGCAAAGCCGGCTTCCGTTATGTCTTCCTCGGCATCGAGAACATCCTGGAGAGCGACCTCGTCTTCCTGCAGGCCTCCGCCAAGAACACCGCGCGCACCAACGGTAAGAAGACCGGCAACGCCACCCTGCAGGCCATTGACTATCTCCACAAGAACAACATGTACGTCGTCGGAGGCCTCATCGTCGGCAGCCCCGGAGACACCGCCGAGTCCATCGAGGCCAATCTCGAATTTGCACGCAAGTACGTTGACTGGCCCTATATCCAGCACCCGACGCCCTACCCCAAGACGCCGATGACCGCCGATTTCCGCCGCCAGGGTCTCATCGAAAATGAGCGCCTCGAAGAGTACGACGGCACCACGCCCGTCGTGCGCAACGAGAATCTGCCCGCCGACGAGATCGAGTATCTGCGCTGGAAAGCCGAGCGCGGTATGAAGACCCGCCACATCCCCGCTGTCTTCCGCCATGACCCCTGGTTTGTCATGCGCAATGTCGGCCGGATGGCTGGCTTCACCTACCGCGGGTCTACGCTCCGCACTGTGTTGGGCCTGGAAAGCGACCGGCAGGCCTTCGCCCGCTACCAGGAGATTCGCCGCAAGGAACGCGAATACATTGAGCCCATCCAGACTTTTTGCGACCCCGCTCGCTCCGCCGACTCTAAAGACGAGAGTCAGGAGCAACCGTTATGGGCAAACTTGACGGCAAAGTAGCCGTCGTCACCGCAGCAACCTCCGGCATGGCACTCGCCAGCGCGAAACTCTTCGCTGCTGAAGGTGCATATGTCTTCATCACCGGTCGCCGTCAAAAGCAGCTTGACGAAGCCGCTGAGTCCATCGGCAAAAACGTCACCCGCGTTCAGGGCGACGCCGGCAACATGGCTGACCTCGATCGTCTCTACGACACCGTCAAGGCCGCAAAGGGCCACATCGACATCCTCTTCGCCAGCGCGGGCTACGGCGAATTCAACGTGCCTCTCGGATCGATCACTGAAGAGAACTACGACAAGACGTTCGGCACCAACGTCAAAGGCACGCTTTTCACTGTGCAGAAGGCTCTGCCGTTACTGCGCGACGGCGCATCGATCATCATGAACGGCTCGATTGCCAGCATAAAGGGCTTCGAAGGCTTCAGCGTCTACAATGCCAGCAAAGCCGCCGTTCGCTCCTTCGCACGCACGTGGACCGCCGATCTGAAATCCCGAAAGATCCGCGTTAACGTTCTCAGCCCCGGCACCATTGACACTGCTGTCTTCGATGGGGTGCCGCAGGAGGTCAAGGACGGCTTCATCTCCATCATCCCCATGGGCCGAATGGGACGCCCGGAAGAAATCGCCACCGCCGCGCTCTTTCTCGCCTCCGACGATTCGAGCTTTGTCACCGGCATTGAGCTTTTCGTCGACGGCGGCACCGCCCAGATCTGACCACGCCGCGGATTTCTCACCACGCCGTGAATGAATCCACCTCTATCCCGGATCATCTATTGGGGAAAGCTCGTCTATTCGGACATAGGAGATCGCATTATGGCACAAGGCAAGAGAGTCGCTCTCATCACCGGAGCGAATCGCGGACTCGGTTTTGAGACTGCCAAACAGCTCGGCGAAAAGGGAGTCACCGTCATTCTCGGATCACGCAAGCTCAGCGACGCCGAGGCGGCAGCCACCAAACTCAAATCCGAAGGCATTGACGCCTACAGCATTCAGCTCGATGTGACCAAGGCCGCCGACCGCACCGCCGCATACCAATTCATCGACGAGAAATTCGGCAAGCTCGACGTACTCATCAACAATGCGGGAGCCGCCCCCGGCGCCGACGGCTGGGCCTCCAACACGACCACCCGTACCACTGAGCAGGAACTCAAAAGCATCTACGAAACCAATTTCTTCTCCGTCGTCGCGCTCACGCAGGAGCTGCTCCCTCTTGTAAAGAAGAGCGACGCCGGCCGCATCGTCAACCTCTCGAGCATTCTCGGCTCGCTCGCGTTGCACGCCGACCCGAACAGCCCGATTTACTCTTCCAAGACCTTTTCCTACAACTCATCGAAGGCAGCACTCAACGCCTTCACCATCCACCTCGCCCACGAGCTCAAGGACACCCCCATCAAGGTGAACTCCGTGCATCCCGGCTGGGTCAAGACAGAAATGGGCACCGACGCCGCACCCATGGAAATCCCCGACGGCGCGAAGACCAGCGTGGAAGCCGCGCTGCTCGGCCCGGACGGACCCAATGGCCGCTTCTTTCACCTCGGCCAGGAACTACCCTGGTAGACCACACTCCGAACACCTCAGCATAGGCCGGTGTAATCAGCACCGGCCCTGCCACAAGTATCCCGCCGGCGGCGAATTCTCCATGGTCTTCAGGAAGATGCCACGTCGCGCATTCCTGTTTGCTCTTCGGCACGATACCATCTATTTCTGACTCTGCCGTCCGGTTAAGACGCCTGAATATCATCGTGAATCGCTTCCTCCATGCTTTGCGCTTCACCGACCCGCTGTTTCTGCTGGCCTTCACCGCCTGTCTCATCGCGTTCGTCGTGCAATCGGGAGAGTTGGGTACCGCCGACACACAACACCGTCTCCAGTCCACTCATTCCCTATGGACCGCCGAGCCGCCGGTGTTTCCTCAGGAGTATCCCGAATTCGGCATCCATGGCCGCGGAGGCTCTCTGCAAAACTGGTATGGCATCGGACAATCGCTGCTCATGCTCCCCGCCGACGTGATTGGAACCTTCGCCGAGCGGCTTCCTGTCTTCGCCGATTACAACGGCACTGATCCCAGCGTTCGCAACATCATCGTCAGCTACAGCACCAACATTCTCCTCAGCGTGTTGACCGCGTTGGTTTGCTTCTGCTTCCTGCGCCAACTGGACTTCGGAGTAAAGCATGCCGTCGCCGGCGTTCTGGCTCTGCTGCTCGCGACCACGCACCTGCACTACACGCAGAACATGATGGAGAACAACTACATCTTTCTCCTCACGCTCACCGGATTCTCGAATCAATACCAGTGGCTGCGCAACGGCAACCGGCGCGCTCTGCTGATTGGCTCGGCTGCCTTCGGGCTCAATCTGCTCACTCGCCTTACCACCGGCATGGATCTCCTGGCCGGAGCTCTTTTCATCTGGCTTGTTCTTTGGTTTGAAGGCATCCGCAGCCGGGCCCTTTGGAGTCGTTATCGAAGCTATATGGCGAATGCTGTCCCGGTGTATCTATTTTTCGGATTGCTCGACCGCCTCTATCAGTACTACCGCTTCGGATCGTTCTTCAACACCTACATGAGCATCGTCGGTCGCGAAGCCAGGGAGCGCGATCCAACTTTGCCTGCCCGCTATCCGTTTGAAACCCCGTTCCATGTCGGCTTTTTCGGAGCGCTCTTCGCACCCGAGAAGTCGATCTTTCTTTTCGACCCTTTGCTGATCCTCACGATTCTGCTCGTGATCGTCGACTGGAAGCGCTTCACCCCCGCAGTCAGGGCATACATCATTACCGGCGGATTGCTGCTCCTGGCATATCTCAGTTTCTACGCCAGGTACACGGTATGGAGCGGTGACTTCGCCTGGGGCGACCGTTACGTTTCAACAACTGTCGAACTGACGGCGCTGCTCTCGGTTCCGCTGCTGCTGCGTTATCGCAATGAGGCAGGAAAGCTGGTTTGGACAATCGGAATCGCGCTCCTGGGCGTCAGCACGATAATCCAGGCCGCGTCGCTTGCCTTCTGGCTTCCCCTCGAGATCTACCAGATGGAGACACTCGGCCATCCCACCTTCGTAATCGCCCTGCGCATGAAGAATATCGTCGCCTTCGCGTTGGGAAAAATGGACGCGTGGGGCCTGAATAACCACGCCATGACCGAGGACCCGTGGGACTACGTTCACATCACCACGTGGAATTTTCTACCCTGCCTGCTGAAGCGGACTGGCGTCGCGCCCCCGTGGGTCGTACATCTCGCCTTCGCCGTTTGGAGCGCGGGGCTCGCCGCATTGGCAGGCGTCGTGTGGCGCCTACGCGCCGTTCTCGCGCAGATGGATTAAGACGAACGAGTCATCCCATCATGCTTGCCAACCGCGTCTTCGGCTCATAGCCGCTCAGAGCCAGACGCTTGCCGTGCAGGCGATGAATTTCGTCGGAAACAGGATGGACACCTGAGGTTGTTACCCAGCGGTTGTAGAAGTTGAACAATGAGACAACCAGGATGGTGTAGTAGATCGCCTCATCTCCCCAGCCCAGTTCGCGTAGCTGTTCTACATCCGCCTCAACCATCTCCGGCAGATGCTTCGTCATCTTGTAAGCGAAGCGCAGCAGAGCTTTTTCTGTCTCCATCAATGGCGCAGACTCAAGATCATCGAGTACTCTGCTAACGAGCTCTTCGCTTCCCAGAAGCTCAGAAGCCACTGCGGCGTGCGATCGCCAGCAGAACTGGCATTCGTTCGTATAAGAAGTGTAGGCCGCAATCAGCTCGCGAAGACCCGGACTGATAGGAGCGGGAGCGCGCATCACGCCTTCGGTAAAGCTTGCCAGGTGCGACGTGACTTCAGGCCGAAACGCGAACAGGTGCCAGATCTGCCATGGCTCGCGGCCAGCCGCCCTCGAGGCTTCGATCATGCTCGCGTACGGACTCGGCTGAGGGTTCGCCTCCACGGCGGGAAGAAAAATGGGTTCCTGCTCACTTACCTTCAAGGGCCACTCCTTGTTCTCCAGCATTGTCGACGCCGCCATCGCCTCTCGCAACCGCCCTCGGATGGACAAGCAAATCAACCCTTTGGATGAGGCGCATTGCAATGAGATACCGTTACGATTCCCACGGAGCAGTTTCCCCCAAGTGACGAACGCCGCGACACCAGGGGTGCACGCTGACCATGCAGAACGAACTCGGCCACATCGACGTAGCCGTGATCGGCGGCGGACTCGCTGGCATGGCCGCGTCTGTGCATCTCGCCCGCGCGGGTCTGCAGGTCTCATGCCTTGAAGCGGACATAGTCGATACCCAGCCCGTGGGCGAGTCGCTCGACTGGTCCGCTCCCGACTTGCTGGCTGCCATGGGACTGCCGATGCAGCGCCTGATCGCAGAAGGCATCGCGACCTACAAGCGGCATGTGACCTTGAAGGTCGGCGATGGATCCAACCAGCACTATGTCCCCGGAGAATGGCTCGGACGTCCTCCCTTCAATATTGAGCTGCGCACCTTGCACGTCGACCGCACCCGGCTGAACGCATCCCTTCGCGAAATCGTTCTCAGCCACGGCGTCCAGATGCTCCACGACAAAGTCGTAGATATCGAAACGAAAGGCAGAATGATCATCGCCGTTACCACCGCGACGGGCAGGCGGATTGCTTCTCCCTGGTTCATCGATGCTTCCGGCTCTGCAGCCATAAATCAACGACAAAGAGAGCGTAATATGGCGGAGACTACCTGCTGATCGCGGCTGCCGACGGCAGCTGCTTTGAGCTGGCAATCAACGTGCTGGATGGTCGCGGCGTTGCGGATTGGTGGCGCAGCGCCATCACTGCCATTCGTCCGACTTCATAGGCGCCATAGATGATATTGGCGCGGAAGATATCGCTCCGGAACGTGAGGATTTGCTTCCGGATATAGCGGTAAGCATAGTTGCCGGGTTTGAAGATGCCGCCCTTCGAGTTGGAATCGAGTTGCGGATCGGCGGGCCGGCAGTCTTGCAACCCGATCACCGCCACCGACTTGTCGGTAACTATGACGTCTCCGGTCGCGTTGTGAGTCAGAGCCGGCATCTCTGGGTTGGAGACGTAGTTGACTGACTTCACGCAGCCGGCAAAATTCAGATTGCGAATCACCGTAGAACGCTCATCGTCGATGTCAGGCGAGATGTGATGCACAAAACCCCTGTACTTCACCGAGAGCACCGCGCCGGCATCGTGGGTCGATGAACTGATCCACACCTGCTCATCGGACCCCTTCGGAGTCCATTGCCATATGCGAAGGTGGTCGCGGCGGCCGTAGCTGTTGAGATTCTTCTGCCAGTCCATGTCCTCCGGCTTGCCGTTCAAATAGAACGTCATCATCGGCTGTTGCGCGTAGCCGCTGTTATTCAGCACCGCATAGAAATTCTTCAGATACGTGTGCCGGGAAGCGGGATCGGCGTTGTGCCACCCTGCCTCGCGAAATGCCGCCTTGACCTGCTCCTCTGACCCAATGAACACAAGATTCAACAGATCGGCGTCAACACCTTTTCCGGTAGTCACTCGCCAGGGCAGTTGCCCGGCTAACCGCTCATCTGGCTCGCTTTGGTCAGCCGGAAAAGATTCGTGGATCTCGCTGACCATCTCCGGCGAAGAGATCTCCGTCGTCGTCCGCAGCCGGATATCCGTTCCCACCGGGTAATAAATTTCCGGCTCGGGAAAAATCGGGAAGGTTGCCTTGTACGCGTCCATGACCGGATCGGAGTATGGATAGAGATTCCACGTCGGCAAATGAATAAGGTGGCTGCTGATGCTCCCCTGAAACGTGTCCGAGCTGCGTATGCCTTGAATCACGCCATTGCGAACCGGCTCGCGGGCATTCTCCACTTCTTCCACGCGAGCGGTAAGTGTTATCACCACACCAGGCTCAGCAATGGCGCGATTGAACTCGAGTTCGAGAGCAGCGGTTTCGTGTCGAATGCCCCAACCCACCTTGCGCTTGCTGCGAACCACGCCCTCCACAGGCGCGCCCATAGGGAGAACGACTTCGTTGTCGCATACCAGATCCTGGGTGAGGACGGCGTGAACGGGATCGCCCACCTTCGCCGTGTAAGTCGAAACAGGGGCGGAGAGTCGAATCCAGAGGGATTGACCTGCCGGGAGCCGGTCGCATCCAAAGGCCGCCGGAGCACACATCATAGCGGCGCCCATAACGCACACGAATGCAAGCCCGCGATTCAGGTGAAGCAAAATTCTCATGCGAACGCGGGACCGCTCCCCGTATATCAACAATAACAAAATGAACTAAAAGGGACTCGCAACCAGCGCCAACCCTCGTACCCAGGATGAAATACTACCCGGACGAACATCTTCATCGCGGAATTTGTCCGCGACTCCGTCCAACGACAGCCTCCCTGTTCTTCTACGGAATGGCTTGTTTTCGCCGGAGCCCGAGCTGATTCTCTTATTTCAAGACAAATGTATTCCCATTTGGAATACCCTGTATTCCAAAAAATGTTAAATCTGCGCGCAGGAATGGCACATCGGATAAGGGGTCAAGATCTACCTTGATGGGAGTCGTGGAATCATTCATAGAAAACCAAAGGAGATTTATGTCTAAGTTAACCGAGAAAGTGGCACTCGTTACCGGTGGTTCCCGGGGCATTGGCGCAGCGATCGCGAAGCGGCTGGCAGCGGACGGAGCGGACGTGGCCATCACTTACACGAAAGGTGCGGATGCGGCCGCCTCGATCGTCAAGGAAATTGAACGTTCCGGCCGGAAGGCAATCGCGATTCAGGCGGACGCTGCCGATGCAGACGTTGTCACGGCCGCGGTTGAAAAGACTGTCGCGACCTTCGGCAGGCTGGATGTGCTGGTGAACAATGCCGGTACGGCCATTCCGAAAAAGTTCGAGGAGACGACGCTTGAAGAGATGGATCGCCTGATTGACATTAACATTCGCGGCGTATTCGTCGCGACACAGGCGGCACTGAAGCACATGAAGGACGGGGGCCGCATTATTACGATCGGCTCGTGCGTAGGTGAGCGCATGATGACCCCCGGACTCGTTCCTTACTCGGCCACGAAGGGAGCCGTGAAGATGTTCACCCAGGGGCTGTCCAGAGAAGTCGGTGACCGGGGCATCACGGTCAATAACGTCCAGCCCGGTCCGATCGACACCGATCTGAACCCCGCCGCGGGCGATTGGGCGGCGCCTCAGAAGGCTGCCACAGCGCTCGGCCGTTATGGCACTGTGGATGAGGTTGCCGCGCTGGTGTCGTTCGTCGCCGGTCCGGAGTCTTCCTACATCACCGGGGCGAATCTTACCGTTGACGGCGGGACGAATGCCTGATCAACGCACACATAGTCCGCGCGCCTGAACAGGGCGATTGCGCGGACGAGGTTGAGAGCCGATGAACAGATAGGGTCGGCTCTCCTTCGGCGGCGGACATTTCGCTGGTTTATCCGTTAGCTGATAACCATTCCCTGCAGTCCAAAACCAGCCAGTGTTTGCTTGTTACGCTCGAACGCGAACGGTATAAGGACATCGAAGTCGTGATCGACGACGCGGAAGCCGTGCGGCATGACACCGACAATCGTGCGCGCCTGGGAATCGATCACGATGGTGCGGCTGATGACGGAACGGTCGCCACCGAAGCGACGCTGCCAGTATCCATAGCTAACCATGACGTTCTTTGCGCCGTTCGGCGCTTGATCCGCCGCCGTCAGCTCCCGGCCAGTCAACGGGGGAACACCGAGTGCTTCGAGAACCCCGTCGGTGACAAGGACGACATTGACTTGCTCAGGCTAAGTACTCTGAACCGGAATTACGGTGACGTATTGATTAGGCAGCAGCAGCGGTCGCTGCGGGTTGCAGCTTTGCGAGCAGAGCGGAGAGATCATTGCGCGTGAAAGCCCATGGGAATGGGGAAGCAGTTTGCTGGTAGCGCAGTTGGAAGTCCAGGAGCCATGGTT
>Ga0210386_10000081_pt1 | contig 68399 bp, 48 predicted proteins | sample IncBWH32OmetaG_FD_160091 | JGI IMG/M metagenome (GOLD analysis project Ga0210386, IMG submission 160091) | Forest soil microbial communities from Barre Woods Harvard Forest LTER site, Petersham, Massachusetts, United States - Inc-BW-H-32-O ...
TTTGGATAGCGGGTCTGTTGATTTTCGCGGCTCTTGTGATGGCGGGTTGCACAAGGACAACTTCCGCGGCGGGATCGCCACAACTGCCGCAGGTCGAGGTGGCCCAGGTAAAGCAGGCAGACGTTCCCATATATCACGAATGGATCGGCACACTAGACGGACTGGTCAATGCCGCCATCAAGGCAGAGGTCACCGGCTATCTGCTTTCCCAGGATTACAAAGAAGGCTCCTTCGTACGAAAAGGCCAACTGCTGTTCCAGATCGATCCGCGCCCCTTTGACGCCGCGCTCGCTCAGGCGCAGGGACAGCTCGCACAGGCTAGGGGACAGCTTGCTCAGGCTAAGGCGCAGTTGACACAGGCCCAAGCCCAGCTCGCGCAATCGGTGGCGAACCAACAAAGAGGTCAACTGGACGTGGACAAATACACGCCCCTCGCGAAACAGCACGCGGTCACGCAGCAGGAACTCGACAATGCCGTGCAGAACAATATAGCCTATACAGCCCAGATAGAAGCCTCGAAAGCCGCCGTCGAAACGTCCAAGGCGCAGATTGAGGCTAGTAGCGCAGCCGTGGAATCGGCTCAAGCCGCGGTCGAGGCAGCGAACGTCAATACCGGCTTCACGCATCTGACCTCGCCAATCGATGGAATCGTCGGGCTGGCTCAAGTACAGGTAGGGAATCTGGTCAGTCCCAGCAGCGGAGTGATTACCACGGTGTCGACGCTTGATCCGATTAAGGCAAACTTCACGGTCGGCGAACAGGAGTATTTGAGCTTGACACGCGGTGGCGTGAACGATCTGGCGAAGTTGCAACTGGAGCTGATCCTAGCCGACGGAAGCGTCTATCCGCAGAAAGGTAAGTTCTCCTTCGCGGATCGCCAGGTAAATCAGAACACCGGCGCGATTCAATTGACGGGACTTTTTCCGAATCCCGGGAATCGGTTGCGGCCGGGGCAATACGGGAAGGTTCGCGCATCGGTCGGGACCAGCGCGGGCGCGCTGCTGATTCCGCAACGCGCTGTCACGGAACTTCAAGGTGCCTATCAAGTCGCCGTGGTCGACGACAAGAACACGATCAGCATTCAGCAAGTCAAGGTCGGCGAGCAAATCGCAACGATGTGGGTTATCAGCGAAGGACTAACTCCGGGTCAGCGCGTAATTGCGGAGGGAGTCCAGAACGTTCGTCCCGGCATGCAAGTAAGTCCCAGGCCGTTCTCGGAGGGCAACTGAGATGTCTAAATTCTTCATCAACCGCCCCATCGTAGCGATGGTCATCGCGATACTGACGGTGATCGTGGGGGCCGTCACGATCGCAGCCCTGCCGGTAGCCCAGTTCCCTAACATCGTACCTCCGGAGATTCAGCTTCAAGCCTCGTATGTCGGAGCCGATGCGCGGGCACTTGAGCAGTCCGTAGCCACTCCCATAGAACAGCAAATCAATGGGGTGGACAACATGAACTATATGTATTCCTTAAACGCCACTGGCAACTCGCAGACCACGCTGGTAGTGGACTTCGATGTCAAAACGGATCCGAATACGGATCTGATTCTGACCCAGTCGCGCGAGAATCTTGCCACCGGTCAGCTTCCGCCTGACGTTAACACATACGGGGTGACCATCAAGAAATCGGCGACCGCTCCGCTTATGCTGGTCTCCCTATTCTCGCCACACGGCACTCGCAATGCGCAATTCATGGCCAACTACGCGTATATCAGCCTCAACGATCCCATCGCGCGCTTATACGGTGTCGGCCAGACGACGGTTTTCGGATCGGGGCAATATGCCATGAGACTTTGGGTGAAGCCTGACCAGTTGGCGAAGCTGGGCATTACCGTGACCGATATCGTCAACGCCGTCCAGACGCAGAGCACAGTGAACCCTGCCGGTCAGGTTGGCGGCGAGCCTACCGGCAACGACCAGCAATTTACCTATTCCGTTCTTGCTCAAGGCCGGCTGACTTCGCCGGAGCAATTCGGAGACGTCATAGTCCGCGAGACCCCGAATGGCGGGATCGTACGCGTGAAAGACGTCGCGCGGATCGAGTTGGGCACTAACGATTACAGCATCGTCAGCCGCTTGAATGGCAAGAACGCCGCGATCATCGCCGTCTACCAGCTTCCAGGCTCTAACGCGGTCCAAGCGGCCGCAGGCGTCCGGAAGCTGATGTCCCAGATGAAGCAACGGTTCCCGAACGACATCGATTACGCCATATCGCTCGACCAGACCAGCGCGGTTACGGAAGGCATGCGGGAAATCGTCATAACGCTGTTAATCGCAATCGTGCTGGTGATCCTGGTAGTCTACCTTTTCCTGCAGGACTGGCGCGCTACGCTCATCCCGCTGCTGGCCGTGCCTGTCTCGCTGGTGGGCACGTTTGTCTTCTTCCCCCTGTTTGGCTTTTCCATCAATACGCTTTCGATGTTCGGGTTGGTGCTGGCCATTGGTCTGGTGGTTGATGATGCGATCGTCGTTGTCGAGGGCGTCCAGCGCCATATCGAGGAGGGTCTCGCCCCGAAAGATGCCGCTCGAAAAGCAATGGAGGAGCTCTCGGGACCGGTCGTCGGTATCGCCTTAGTTCTCTCGTCAGTGTTTGTGCCAACCGCTTTCATCCCGGGCATCACGGGAAGGCTTTATCAGCAATTTGCAGTAACGATCGCTATCTCAGTGGTCCTCTCGGCCTTCAACGCCCTTACGTTGAGCCCCGCGCTTGCCGGTCTTCTGCTTCGACCTAAAAAGGAGAGCAGCGGGCTGCTCCGAAGGTTCTTCGACTGGTTCAATCGCATCTTCGAGCGGACTACGCACGGCTATGTCCGTCTGTCAGCCGTGTTGATTCGAAAAAGCGCGCTGGCCATGGTGGCGCTATTGGTATTTGGCGGCGCCGGACTATTCTTTGGGAGCCGCGTGCCATCCAGTTTCCTGCCCGATGAGGACCAGGGCTACGTGTACGTGAACATGCAGCTTCCGAATGCTGCTTCCCTCGAGCGAACCGCAGCTGCATCGAGACAGGTTGAGAAAATCCTAGCAGACACGCCCGGTGTTAAATACACCACCAGCGTTGCCGGCTTCAGTTTGCTCAGCTTTGTCCGGACGACTTACAACGCTTTCTATTTCGTCACTCTGAAGCCCTGGAGTGAACGTAAGACCAAAGCAGAGCAGTACCAGGAGATCAGGGCGCGCTTGAACCAGCAACTCACCAGTTTGCCGGTGGGAACCGTTTTCAGCTTCTCGCCACCGGCGATCCCCGGAGTGGGCACTTCCGGCGGATTTACATTCGTGCTGGAGGACCGGGCGGGGCGGGATGTTCAGTTCCTGGCCGGCAACCTGGCCAAGTTCCTGGCGGCCTGTCGCAAGCGTCCGGAAATTGGCGCCATCAGCACCACGTTTCTGCCGAGCGTACCGCAGAAGTTTGTGGATGTCGACCGGGAAAAAGTACTGAAGCAAGGTGTGGCCGTCAGCGATGTTTACAAGACCATTCAGGCGTTCATGGGAGGGCTGTTTATTAATTACTTCAACGATTTCGGCCGTACATGGCAGGTGTACGTTGAAGCGGAGGCGCCTTACCGGTCGAACCTGGAGAACGTGGGGCAGTTCTATGTGCGCAACGGCAGTGGCGAGATGGCGCCACTTTCCGCGCTGACGAAGTTCGAGTCGCGTGATGGCCCGGAGTTCACCATGCGCTACAACGAGTACCGTTCGGCGCAAATCAACGGCAGCGCCGCGCCCGGCTATAGCTCAGACCAGGCCACGGCAGCTCTCGAAGACGTCTTCAAGCAAACCATGCCAGGCGAAATGGGATTTGACTACATGGGCATGTCGTATCAAGAGCAGAAGGCACGGGAAGGGATTTCGGCTTCGGTCATCTTTGGTTTCTCACTATTGTTCGTGTTTCTGATTCTTGCGGCGCTGTACGAAAGCTGGTCGCTACCGTTTAGCGTGCTCCTGAGCACGCCGGTCGCGGTGTTCGGCGCTTTTGGAGTTTTGTGGCTGCGTCGCGTCCTGCTCGCCGCTTTTCTACCGGCCTACATGGTTCAGATCGAAAACGACGTTTACTCGCAAATCGGTTTAGTGATGCTAATCGGTCTGGCCGCCAAGAACGCGATTCTGATCGTCGAGTTCGCCAAGGAGCAATTTGAGCAGGGCAAGCCCCTTGTGGATGCTGCGCTGGAAGGAGCCCGGCTCCGTTTCCGTCCCATCTTGATGACATCGTTTGCATTTATTCTGGGCTGCGTGCCGCTCTGGACAGCGTCCGGCGCGGGTTCCGTGGCCCGCCAGATTATGGGCACCGCAGTCATCGGGGGTATGCTCGCTGCGACCGCAATCGGAATATTCTTTATTCCGGCAATCTTCTATCTGGTCGAGAAGGTCTCCTTCGCTGCACACGCGCCGGGGCAGGCCTCCCCGCTTCTTCCTTCACCGGGGCAGGGAGACTGAGATGAATTATCGAGCGATCCCCCTGTTGATTGCCGCGGGCTGGATGACCGCTTGCACCCTTGGGCCGAACTATCACCGGCCGGCTGTGCAGATCCCGCAAAATTTCCGCGCTCCAACTCCGCTGCCGGCCCCTCAGGCGGAGTCATTCGCGGACCTGAAGTGGTGGGAGGTTTTTAAAGATCCGGACTTACAAGAGTTAGTGAAGACGGCCATCCAGCAGAATTACGATCTGCGGGATGCTGTAGCGCGAGTGGAGGCAGCGCGAGCAAATCTGGGGATCACGCGATCTAACCAGTTCCCACAAGTAGGAGCCAGCGGAGATGTACAGTTGACGCGGCTTTCTCGAGATGGTTCGTTTGCGCTGCCACGCTCATTTGTGTCGTCCCAGAATCGCAATTGGGGCGAGGCATCACTCAACTTGCTCTCCTTCGAGGTCGACCTATGGGGGCGCTTGCGCCGGGCGACTGAAGCGGCACGCGCAAACCTTTTGAGTGCGGACGAAAATCGCAAAGTGGTCTTGACCACCTTGGTAAGCGATGTCGCGAGTGCGTACTTTACAGTACGCGAGCTGGACTACGAATTGGAGATTTCGAAGACAACCCTTGCCACCCGGCAGGATTCACTGAATCTCACCGTCTACCGTGAAACTGGCGGGGTCGCTACCGAGCTCGATCTGCGCCAGGCAGAGCAACTCGTGGACACCGCCGCCGAGACCATCCCCACGCTGCAGCAGCAGATCGAGCAGACCGAGAATCAAATCAGCTTACTGCTTGGAGAGAATCCAGGCCAGGTGATGCACCATCAAGGTGCCTTCAACGAGGATCTGTTCCCTCCCGAAGTTCCCGCCGGGTTGCCATCTACGTTACTCGAGCGGCGGCCTGACATTCGCGCCGCAGAGCAGAACCTCATTGCGGCGAACGCTGATATAGGTGTGGCAAAAGCCGCTTACTTCCCGCAGTTGAGCCTGAGCGGGCTTATCGGTGGCCAAAGCACGCAATTATCGAGCCTGTTCAGCGGTCCACACAGCGCATGGAGTTTTGTGCCGCAGGTCACCCAACCGATATTCACGGCTGGCCGCCTCCGTTCCAACGTGAGATTGGCCGAAGCCCAAAGAGATAGCGCCCTTGTTCAATATCAGAAGACCATCCAGACTGCCTTCACCGAAGTATCCAACGCCTTGATCGCTCACCAAAGAGTGAGAGAAAGCCGAGTGCAGCAGCAAGCGCTGGTTGGGGCTCTGGAAGGGCGGAAACGTCTGGCGTATGCCCGATATATCGGGGGCGTGGATACACAGCTCAATGCGCTCGACGCCGATCGCGATCTGCTCCAGGCGCAATTGGACCTCAGGCAAATCAGATTGAACGAACTGCTGAGCGTGGTCCAGTTATACAAGGCGCTCGGCGGTGGTTGGCAATAGTTTCTATGCGGCCCGCGCCGATAAGAAAAGAAAGCGACATGGAAAACGCAACGCTCAGCAATACCGGTCTGCTGGCTTCGGAACTCTGCTTCGGAACCATGACATTCGGCGACGAGAGAGTCTTCAAAGCCATCAGGGCGGTTGGCCAAGCCTGGCCTGCCCGATTGCTGGCAGCGCGAAACCGGCATGGACTGCAAAGACCACGATTTCAGGGGCTTCGGAAACATTCGCCGGGTTGTTCAGGTGCATTGCAGTTTTCTGGATCCTTATGAAAAATCAGGCATTGCAGTATTACATGCACGATGGGCCAACCGCCTTCCGGTTTGAATTGGCAGGAAATCTGGACTACGAAAGTGTGCCCAGACTCGACCAAGACTGGCAAACTGCTTCATCGGCAATCGGTGACCGCAGACTAATTGTCGACATGACGTTCGTCACAGCTATCGATGAAAAGGGAGGGGCGCTACTTAGACGTTGGCATCAGGAAGGAGCAGAGCTCATCGCTAATTCAAAACTCTCGCGCGTACTGACCGAATCGATCCTTGGCGAGCCTCTTCCCGCGAGCGCGGCCGACGCGCGCGTCTCGGATCGTACCTGGCTCCCGTTCCGCGCTTCTTTCCTCGTGCGCCCGGCAACTCTGCTCTTGCTGGCCACGATCGCGTTCCCAGTCGAGGCCAAAGCAGCGACCTTAAAGCCCGCAACCGTCATCGCGTCGGATGATCATCTCAAACGGCGAATCCGAACCTTCAGGACCCGGCCCGCGCCGGCGAGAGCTTCCTGTGGACGTATGAAAACGCCGAGCGCGCCCCCAAGGTCCGCAGCGGAGAGATCGTCGTCGCTCCCGGGTCTACACGAAATCCTAAGAGAGCGACTGGCGGATGGATCCATCACTCGAGATCGCGTTTCAAGTTTGTCCCGAGTCCACTTGCCAGTTTATTGGCAGCGTGGCAACGGGCTGACAGTTTCGACGCGGCACTCTGATGGGTGAACGCCTAACCACCATTCGTTCCAGGCATATAGCATCGGAGTAAATCTGGTAGGCCGAATGCTCAGGTGCTAGAGATTTCAATGCAGGAGTCAATCGAGGGTTGGCGTCCTTCTAGCGCCATGCAAGAGAAACGGGAGCCCGAACTGATCGCTGCTTGCAAGCGTGGAGACAGAGCGGCTGGGACGGAATTGTTAGGTCGGCATTACGCATTGTCTTTTCGCCTGGCGCGGGGCATTCTGCGCTCCGAGGAAGAGTCCGAGGACGCCGTTCAGTCGGCTTATTTCTTGGCTTTGCGGCACATCCGTAACTTTCGTGGGGATGCGACGTTTAAGACCTGGATCACGCGCATTGTGATGAACGAATGCCTCGCTAGGCTTCGCGAACGCAAGCGACGTCGCGATTGGGTCAGCTTGGATGATCGGGACCGGAGCGCGGAACTGAACATGCTCGTCTCGTTAGCTCCAACCCCCGAGAAGTTCACGCTATATCGGGAAATCGCTTCAGCCCTTTCTGATGCGGCTTCCATTCTTCCGAAGCCATTGCGCGAGGTATTCGCTCTCTGCGTCTTTTCAGGCCGCTCTCTCGAAGAGGCTGCCACGGCGCTTGGTCTTACGATAGGGGCCACAAAGACACGGTTGTTTCGCGCTCGCGCACGTATGCGGGCGCATCTCAAGCACGTCTGGCCGGACGCGGGCGTTCACGGTGAGACGCCCTGAACGATATCGCCAAGAGCTGAAAAGCCAATTGGGCAGTGATCCTGGCGGACGGAGACGGAACTCGCTTGCAGAGCTTGATCCTCAAGATCTCCGGAGACTTACCAAAGCAGTTTCTGCAGTATCTTTGGTCGGCAAAAGCCTGCACGGCCAGGCCTGGCAACGCCTCGGGCCACCATTTCCAAGTGATCACACGATGTCCGTTTTGACAAAGGCACACGAGATTTTCCCGAGAAGAATTCGCGCCTGCTGAGAACTCGCATATCTTGGTACAGCCAGAGAATCGAGGCACCGGCGTGGCCCAGCAATCCTGAGCTCTCCCTCGGCGCGGCGGTCTCTGGAACACGTTTGTGACGGTCCGCCGGGCCGAGGCATTTCTGGAGTTTCTTAGGCGGTATTGGTTCCTCAACCTCATCGATTGCTCGTGGTCCGTGACGCCGTCTCGGGATGCGAAGCCAAGCGGACGTCGTGAAGTCAGAGGCGAAGATTAAAACCTCCCCAAGCCCGACAGGAAGGGGTGTGAGGAACCCAACGATAAGAGAGAGCGACAGACCGAACCGGCGCATCTCCGCCTCGCAAAGTTTGTCGATTTTCTTGTAACTTTCCTCGACATCTTTTATCAAAGTTCATGAAGCCAGAACGAAGTTTAGTTCCGGCAGACACCGTGACGTTTGTATGAGGCTTTACCGCAAGACTACTTACCGGTTCTGTAATTCAGACTCCAATTGGGCGCTGCTGGCCCAGGAGACTAAAGGAAACGCATGCAGCCTATCGAAACAACGCACGACGAGCGACCATCTGGCTTTCGGTTGGATGTACCGTTACACAGCCTGCTAACGCAACCTGGCTTACGAACGTCCGTCGCTCCAGCGATCAGCCCGGAGCGCCTACCCGATCCTGTTTTCCCCCAACACCCGGACTTTCTGGGAGACGACGGATTGGGGCCACCGATGCCTCCACCGAAACGCCATTACAAAGCGGAACACATTACTCGTGCCTTTAGAGGTTGGGCCGTACCCTGGCTGAAGTCACGCGTTCAGACAGGCGATTTTCACCCCATCATCGCCTACCTATTCACGGAGTGGAAGTGTAATCTCGACTGTCACTACTGCTGGGCGTTTGACAATCGCGTGAAAGGAATGACGGAAGAGATCGCCAAGCGTTCTATCGACTGGCTGCGCGACAGTGGCGCTGGAGTGCTGGCACTCATGGGCGGTGAGCCGTTATTGCGTCCGCAGTTCGCTCACAAGGTCTGTTACTACGCGGCGAAGAAGGGCTTTTGGATTTATGTTCCGACCAATGCTCGTCTGCTGCGCCCGCAAGTTACTGATTGGCTCGCGGACGCCGGCGTGGCGACGTTCAATTTCGCCGTGGACGCGGTGGCGGAAAAGCCCGGCCTGCCGAAAGCCTTAGCACCGGTGCGGTCCTACTTCAACTACCTGGTGAAGAAGCAATACCAGTATGGTTACAGCGTCTTCTTTAATATCAACATCTGCCGCAACAACATGGACGACGTCCGCGAGCTGACGGAAATCGCGCACGATCACGGCATCGCCACCGATTACCACATCAACGAATCGCCCATGATGGATCAGCCCGACTTCAAGCACATGGAGAACAACCTCACGTTCATTACGCCCGAGGACTTTGGCAAGGTGGACGAGTTGGTGGACTGGCTCATTGAGAAGAAGAAGTCTGGATACAAAATGGTAAACTCCGCCAGCCGTCTGGACGAGATGCGCCACTTTATGCGCGGAAAGGTGCAGGAATGGAACTGCCGGGCCGGCTGGAATTCGTTGATCGTTCGCACCGACGGTACCCTCGCGCCCTGTTTCCCTATGTATAACGCCACTTACGATTGGGGCACGATTGAAAACCACAAGTTTGAGACCAAGCAGCTCACCGAGATGAAGAAGTCGTGCCAGCCGCACTGCTTCTCTACGCTCAACCATATCCTGGCGTACTGCTATAACGATGCCCGCGTCATCAAATGGATGTTGCGGCAGGCGCTCAACCGGTTCCAGGGAACCACCAACTTCGATTAACCATAACGAGGAGAGTAATGCCACAAACAATCGATCAGGAAGCGGTCCTTGCAAATTTGGAAGCTAAGGCGGACGAAATCCAACGGCAAGTGGATGCGGAACGAGCCCGGTTGCGCGGGGCTGCCGGCTTGGTGCAGCTCCAACAGCAATTCAAGCGTCCGGTGGAACGGCCGTTTACCGCAGCCGAGCGCGGTAAGGTCACCATGCTTATCGGAGGAATGACCTGGAAGCACGACAATATGTTCCGCGCAGTATTCGAAGGCTGCGGATATAAGTGCGAGACTCTCCCGGTCCCCGATGTGCCCGCGTTCCAAATCGGCAAAGAGTTCGGCAACAACGGCCAATGCAATCCAACGTACTTCACGGTTGGTTGCCTGGTGCAGTACCTGCAGGGACTCGAAAAGCAGGGGATACCGCGTCAGGACATCATCGACAACTACGTGTTCTTCACGGCTGGATCGTGCGGCCCTTGCCGCTTCGGCATGTATGAAGCTGAATATCGCTTCGCGCTCGAAAATGCCGGCTTCGGCGGATTCCGCGTGCTTCTGTTCCAGCAGGACGACGGCATCAAGGCCGCATCGGGCGAGGCGGGGCTCAAGTTCACCGTCGATTTTGGCATGGGGATGCTCAATGCGATGAACGTTGGCGATACGCTCAACGACATCATCTATCAGATCCGTCCGTTCGAAGTGCAGCGCGGAGAGAGCGACCGTGCGTTCGAGGAAGCCGGCGAAACCCTTACGCGCATGCTTCGTGAACGACCGCCATTTGAAATTATGGAGCGCGCGCCGAACTGGTCTAAGGGTTATCTCAAGAGTCACGACAAGTTCATGCGCTTCTGGAACTCCTGGGCCAAAGTTTACGAAAACCTGTATGGAAAACCATACCTGGAGGCTCTCGAGGCGTGCCGCGCACGCATCGACGTGGTGGAGGTCGATCGAACAAAAGTAAAACCCGTAGTTAAGATCACCGGTGAGTTTTGGGCCTCGATCACCGAGGGCGACGGCAATTTCAACATGTTCCGCTTCCTCGAGCGCGAGGGCGCGCAAGTGATCGTCGAGCCGGTCGCGACGTGGGTCGCCTACCTGCTTTGTCAGGCCAAGGCGCGCGCGCTGAATAACAAGGAAGTGAAAGCGCACCACGAGCAGCTCTCCTGGTACGACCTCCCGCGTAAATTCAAACGCGAGATGGCGTATCAAGCCAAGATTCTCGGGTTCACAGTCGGCGAGTCCATGTGGGCGTACTTCTACCACCGTGTCGGCGAAAAGCTAGGCGGGTTGGCTCATAAGCTGGTGGATCAAAGAGAACTGGCGCGACTGGCTGAGCCCTTCTATCATCGCTTCGCGCGCGGCGGAGAAGGACACCTCGAGGTCGGCAAGAACGTCTACTACACGGTTCACCACAAGTGCCACATGGTGCTGGCGCTGAAGCCGTTCGGGTGTATGCCGTCGTCTCAATCGGACGGCGTTCAATCGGCGGTCATCAACAAATTCAAAGACATGATCTTCCTGCCCATCGAGACATCGGGCGAGGGCGAAGTGAACGCGCACAGCCGGGTGCAAATGGCGTTGGGCGAAGCCAAGGCGAAAGCCAAGGCGGAGTTCGAAACAGTGCTCACATCCACTGGCAAGAGCTTAGACGACATCCGGGGATACGTTGCCGATCATCCGAAGCTTCGGCGCCCCTTCTACCATGTTCCGCATCGCGAGGGCATCGCTGGCACGGCGGCGCAATTCGTCTTGCACGTCAACGATCTAATGAACTCGCGCGCACGGGTGGTCTGATATGGAAACCCGCTACATGGTCGGGCTCGATGTGGGCTCGACCACGGTGAAGGCCATTGTGGCCGAAAGCGCGTCGGACAAGGTCGTTTGGCAGGACTATCAGCGGCACGAAACCAAACAACCGGAAAAGGTGCTGGAGTTTCTTCGGCGTATCGAACAGGAAGCTGGCGTTACTCCGGAGAACTCACGCGCGTTCATCACTGGCTCGGGTGGCGGCACGCTCGCGGAGCTAGTGGGCGCGAAGTTCGTACAGGAAGTGACTGCCGTTTCGCTCGCAGTGGAGAGAATGCATCCGGAAGTTTATTCGGTGATTGAGCTCGGCGGCCAGGACGCCAAAATCATCGTGTTCAAGGACGATCCTGAAAGCGGGCGGAAGAAAAAGATCCCGTCGATGAACGATAAGTGCGCGGGCGGCACGGGTGCGGTAATCGACAAGATCAATGCCAAGCTGAAGATTCCCGCTGAGGCGCTGAGCTTGCAAGGCTACGACGGCATCAAGCTGCACAAAGTAGCGGGGAAATGCGGAGTCTTCGCCGAGACTGACGTCAATAGCCTGCAGAAAGAAGGAACGCCACCGGACGAGTTGATGGCTTCTCTGTTTGAAGCGATCGTACTCCAAAATCTCAGCGTGCTTACTCGTGGCCACACGCTGCGGCCGCACGTCCTACTGCTGGGTGGGCCGAATACGTTCATTCGCGGCATGAGGGAAGCGTGGCAGGTCAACATCCCACGCATGTGGAAAGACCGCAAAGTCGAAGTCCCCGAAGGCTCGACGCCGCAGGAGCTTATCAAAGTTCCCCAGAACGCGCAATATTTCGCCGCGCTAGGCGCCGTGGAATACGGAAAAACCGAGGACGATGAAGTGGGGCGGTACTGCGGCGTCGCCAAGCTGGTCCACTATATCGATTTTGGACGCACCGAGGAAAAGTCTGCATCTGGAGGCGGCGGACTGGTCGAGTCGCAAGACGACCTGGCGGCTTTTCACGAGTCGTACCGCCGCAAGAAGTTCGTGCCGGCTGTTTTTCAGAGCGGGTCAACCGTGGGCGGCTTTGTCGGCGTGGACGGCGGATCCACTTCGACCAAGGCCGTGCTTCTCTCTGAAGAAGGCGAGATTCTTTGCAAGGCCTATCAGCTTTCGAATGGCAATCCGATCCAAGACACCATCGATATGTTCGAGAAGCTGCGCAATCAAGTAGAGTCCCAAGGCGCGAAGATGGAGGTGCTAGGGGTCGCCACTACCGGTTATGCCAAGGACATCCTCAAAGATGTCCTGCACGCTGATGTCGCGTTGGTGGAGACCGTAGCCCACACGGAATCGGCGATGAAATTCTACGATGACCCGCACGTCATCGTGGACGTCGGCGGCCAGGACATTAAGCTCATCGTGCTGAAGAACGGCCGCGTGAAGGATTTCAAGCTCAATACGCAGTGTTCGGCCGGCAACGGGTATTTCCTGCAATCGACGGCCGAAGGCTTCGGTCTGAAGGTGGAGCAGTACGCAGACTTGGCCTTTTCCGCCACATCGATGCCGGTGTTCGGTTATGGCTGCGCGGTCTTCATGCAGTCCGACATCGTCAACTTCCAGCGCCAGGGCTGGCGCGCGGAAGAAATCCTGGCGGGCTTGGCCGCGGTACTGCCCAAGAACGTGTTCCTTTACGTGGCCAGCATCCCGAATCTGGCTGCGCTTGGATCGCGTTTCGTGCTGCAGGGTGGCACGCAGAACAACATGGCTGTGGTCAAAGCGGAGGTCGATTTCATTCGCTCCAGCTTCCGTTCAGGCGGCCGTAAGCCGGAGATTATCGTGCACGAGCATTGCGGCGAGTCTGGCGCGATCGGCGCGGCGGTCGAAGCAGGTAGGCTCTATCGGAATGGGCGGCGTACCAGTTTCATCGGCCTGGATGCCGTGCGCAACATTACCTATCGCACCACCCGCAACGAAAGCACGCGCTGCTATTTCTGCAAGAACAACTGCCTGCGAACCTTTATAGATGTCAGTACCGGCGACGCCCCGCGGGTTGAGTCGACGAAGCCCGATTTCATCTCGATCGGCAAGGTTGTTAAGTCCAAGGTGCCATTGCAAGCCGGCGAACAGCGCCTGATCATCGCAACCTGCGAAAAGGGCACCGTCGAAGAGATGGAAGATATGAAGGATATCAAGGCGGGGTTGGACGAGGCGAAGAAAAACTATCCGAACTTCGTGGATCTGGCTGCGCACGAAGCCTTTCGCTCGCGCAAGACTCAGCTGGTGGCCGACCCGATTCCCTCGCGCGCGTGGACCAGATCCACCAAGGAACGCGTCGCCTTGATGAAGAACCGGCCCAACCTGCGCATTGGAATCCCGCGCCTCCTGAACGCCTATGTTTACGCGCCGCTCTTCAATGCATACTTCGAAAGCCTCGGGCTCAAAGCCGAGAATCTCATTTACTCCGATTACACCAGTCCCGAACTGTATCTCGCCGGATCTAGCCGCGGAGCCATCGACCCCTGCTTTCCCGCCAAGATCGGTATCGCTCATGTTCACAATCTGCTCACGATAAAAGCCGCGAAGAAGCCGCTCGACCTGATCTTCTTTCCCATGGTCGATGTCCTCCACACACCACTGGTCAATCTCACGGGATCGAACGCTTGCCCAACGGTTACGGCGTGCCCGGAGACGGTCAAGGCCGCATACACCAAGGAGAACGATGTCTTCGCGGAAAACAATGTGAAGTACGTCAATCCGGTTCTCAACATGCAAGACCGGAAGCTGCTCGCGCACCAGATGTTCACTGCGCTACAGCCTTTGCTGGGCTTGTCGCCGGAAGAGAATCAACGCGCTATCGAGGCCGGATACAAGGCTCTAGAGGAATATGAAACGGGCATGCGCGACAAGGCGCGCGACGTGCTCGATCAACTCGAGTGTGAAGACCGCATTGGTATCGTGATGCTGGGCCGCCCCTATCATCATGACCCCGGATTGAATCACGAAATTCTGGACGAGTTTCAGAAGCTCGGCTACCCGATCTTTTCGCAAAGCACGCTCCCGCTCGACGAGGACTTGCTGGAGCGCTTGTTCGGAGAAGAGGTGCGCGCCGGTGTAATCAAGCATCCGCTCGATATCGCCGACGTGTGGAAGACTCGCTACTCCGCCAGCACCAATCACAAGATCTGGGCGGCCAAGTTTACGGCTCGGCATCCGAATCTGGTTGCGATGGAGATCTCAAACTTCAAGTGCGGCCACGACGCGCCCATTTACGGGGTGATCGAAGGCATCATTGAGAAGTCGCACACGCCGTATTTCTCCTTCAAGGACCTGGACGAGAATAAGCCAACCGGGTCGGTGAAGATCCGCGTCGAGACCATCGACTATTTCCTCCGCCGCTACCGCGAGGACATCATCAAACGCGTGCACGCCGAGCGCCAGGTTGAGACCCGAATCGCCGAGTACGAACGCGAGTTGCGCCTGAGCCTCAGTGGCATCGGCAACGTGGCCGACGCGAAGCCGGAGCTGATCCAGATCGCGAGTTAACGCTGATGTACCACGCATTCATTCTGTTTCTTCCGGTGCTGATGGCGGAGGACCGCTTGACAACGGCGCTTCCCACGGCCGACGAGGTGGTAGCTAAGATGGTCGCGCAGGACAACGAACGGCAGGCGGCTCTTCATGGCTATATAGCGTACCGGCGCTACATACTGGAGAATCGGAACCATCATAAGCGAGCCGAAATGCTGGTGCGGATCATCTGCGGGGAGGATGGCTCCAAACAATTCGAAGTTGTTTCCCAAGACGGTTGGGGCGGTGCAACGAAGCACGTGTTCCCGCGGCTACTCGAAGCCGAAATCGAGGCCGCGCGCCCGGATCTTCGCCAGCGATCCCGGATCACTCCGGAGAACTACACGTTTGAAATTGCCGGCACCGACGACGTTCGCGGCCGCTTGGCTTATGTGATTTCGATTGAGCCTAAGACCTCCAACAAATATCTCGCCCGAGGAAGAATCTGGGTCGACGCCGACGAATATGCCATCGTTCGTGTCGAGGGCGAGCCTGCGAAGAACCCTTCTTTCTGGTTTAAGAGTGTTCACTTCGTTCACGAGCACGAAAAGAATGGCCCGTTCTGGTTTCCTGTATCCGACCGTTCGGTGACCGATGTCCGCATTTTTGGAACGACTGAAATGAATATTAAGTATTTCGACTACGTGCCGAATGATCCCAATCGAGGTTCAAATTCTGACCTGATCGCGAAACCTTAGGTAACGCAGGTGAGCATTCTCCATGCGGTCACAATGCCTTGCAACCAGCCACGGCAGGCCGGCATCCAATCGATGATGCGAGTCACGACTCTTCTCGGCGCCGGTTGTTTTTGTGGATTCATCGCTTATTGCCAGCAACCTGGGCCGAACCCCCCGCCGGTCCAGCCGGGCACCAGTGCCAAGGACAATCAATCGGAGTCGGCGCCTAAGCGCATACTGGGAATCATTCCGAACTACCGGACATCCCCGAGCCTAACCAACTACGAACCGATTTCTGCCAAAGAGAAATTTAGAATCGCCAGCCAGGATTCGTTCGACCGCGGAACTGTAATTCTCGCTGCGGCGTTTGCAGGCGAGGGGCAATTGACCAACGCGAACCGGTCGTTCGGACAAGGCGCAGCGGGATATGGACGCTACTTCGGCACTTCGTACGCGGACTTTGTCATTGGTAATTACATGACGGAGGCGATTTATCCAACTATCCTGCACCAGGACCCGCGCTATTTCCGGCGTGGCACGGGAAGCACGTGGTCAAGGCTGTTTTACGCGATCGGCCAGACTTTATGGACTCATTCCGATTCCGGCCGTATGCAATTCAATTATTCCGAGGTTCTCGGCAACTCGACCGCGGTAGCGATTTCGAATGCATATTATCAGGACAACCGAGACGCGGGGGACGCCGTCACAAAGCTTGGGACTCAGATTGGCGTCGACATGGCCGCCAATGTCTTTAAGGAATTCTCGTCGGATCTCAACCGGAAGTTTTTCCGAAAACATCGCCAGAATTAGAGTGGCAATCCTTACCAGGGCGGTGCTGGGGGTGTGTGTAGACAAATATTTCTTTGAAGGGCAATATGACGTTGAGCGCGGCGACCGCGTTTCCGTGAGCATGCGCAAGATGAATGCAACGAATGATCTCAAGGCCAAGCACGACGACCGGCTCTGACTCGCCGATCTCGACCTGACCGACACGCCCTCGATCCATCGCGTCGTGACCAAGGCCTTCGCCGACCTCGGTAAGATCGAGCGTTGCGGCTGACTGACCAGCTCGATGATTGAAAGATCGCGGATCTAAAGGACGCTTTAACGCCTGGAGCAAAAGCGCCCACGAAACACCCGAGAGTCCAGAGGATCGCGCTCAGCCGGCCTATCGCCTGTACGCCGAAACGGTCCAGCGGCACGCCCATGGGCAATTGCGTGGCGCGTTACGCGCGTGTCCTTTATACGATCGCTCCTATTTCTGCCAAAGAATCTGGCCGGCTTCCAGTGGCACCGACGCGCTGGGATGGCGGGGGATCACTCGAGGCGTAAATGCGCTGGGCGGACGATCGTCTTCAACACTTACCGCATAAATTAACCCGCCATTTGGTAATTGGGCTCCACGATTCATTGCTTTTCTCAGCGGTCCATCACCGTTGCGGCCGGCCGCGAAGAGCTCAACTTGGACGGCGCTTGGATCCAATTCTCCCAGGTAGACCGGGACCTCAAAGTGCAGGGCGCGGCCCTTAGATTCCACCTTGAGTGAGCCGAAAGATATAGTGTTCCAGTGGGCGCTGAGAGTCTGCTCCCACGCGAGCACCTCGCCGCCGAGCTTGCCGCCTTGGGCCGCTCGAGCGATATAAGAGACCGCCGCCGGAAGGTAATGATCCTCGGTGTACTGCCGCACGGTGCGATAGGCAGAGTACTGCGGCGTGAGACGGGCCATACTCTCCCGGATCCGCGCTACCCATTTCCCCGGAATTCCTGCCTCGCTGCGCTGATAGAATTCCGGAATTATGTGCTCTTCGACCAGCGCGTAGGTCGCATTAGCGTCGGCCGCGTCCCAGGCAGGATCGTCGCCGTGTTCGTGTCCGTCGCCGACGGCCCAACCTACGTCGGGAGCGTACGCCTCTGCCCACCATCCATCGAGTTCGGAGAGATTTAGTCCACCGTTCACCAATACCTTCATGCCACTGGTTCCACTGGCTTCCCATGGCCTCCGCGGCGTGTTGATCCACACATCCACTCCGCCGACCAGGTGCTCTGTTAGAAGCATGTCGTAATCGCTGAGGAACACAACCGAAGAGTAGAAGCCGGACCGATGGATAAATTCATTCCACTGGCGAATCATCTCCTGTCCGGCTCCGTCTTGCGGGTGCGCTTTGCCGGCGATGACCAGTTGCACAGGACGCTGTGGGTTGCCAAGAATTCGCGCCAGGCGATCGGGATCGTGCAGTAACAGGTTCGGCCGTTTGTACGTCGCGAAGCGCCGGGCAAATCCAAGGGTGAGTGCGTTAACATCGAAAATCTTGCCGGCTTCGGCGATTTCACGGGCTGATCCGCCTTGGATCGCGACCTGCTGCGCGTAGCGAGGCCGGACAAATTCGATCAGCGATTTTCGGGCCGCGGTTCGCATACTCCAGAGCGGTCCGTCGGGTGTACCACGGACCTGTGTTTCCATTCGCGCCAGCCCGCCTTGCCAGCAGTTGGATCCGCAGAGATTTTTCCAGAATTGATGCGCTTCGTCCGAGTCCCATGTGGGGACGTGAACTCCGTTAGTCACGTAGCTGACCGGAACCTCTTCGACCGGCCAACGCGGAAACAATGGGTCGAAGAGGGCGCGGCTGACAGCGCCATGCAACCGGCTGACCCCATTCACGCCGCCACTTCCGCGAATCGCCAGATAGGCCATGTTGAACGGTTCTTGCCCATTGGCCGGATCGCGCCGCCCCAACGCCAACAGCTCATCGAAGGTGATGCCCAGACGCTCGGGGCAATACCGCTCGAAATGAGTACGCATGAGATCCGCCGAGAATCGGTCGAATCCTGCCTCGACTGGCGTGTGGGTGGTGAATAGGTTTCCGGCGCGTGTAACGGCCAGCGCTTCGCGGAATCCTTTGCCCGTATCATCCATGTAGCTCGCGGCTCGCTCCAGCACCGCAAACGCCGCGTGGCCTTCGTTCAGATGGCACACCTCGGGGTGGATTGAGAGCGCCCGCAGCAAGCGCCAGCCGCCAATTCCGAGCACGTGTTCCTGTCTCAGCCGCAGCTCCGGCCCCCCGCCATAAAGTTCATTTGCAACGGTGCGAAACTCGGGAATATTCGCCGGATCGTTAGTGTCCAGGAGAAGAAGCCTGACCAACCCAACCTGTACTTCCCAGGCACGAAGCCAGAGATCACAGCCAGGAAACGGAATGGTGAAACGCATCCAACCGCCGTTTGCATCTCGAACGGGCCGAACCGGTAGCTGGCCGGGGTCGTTAAACGGGTAGACGGCGCGCTGCGAGCCGTCCCGGTTGAACTCCTGACGAAAATAGCCCTGCGAATAAAGCAAACCAACGCCGACCACCGGCACTCCTAGATCACTAGCCGCTTTGAGCTGGTCACCGGCCACGTTGCCCAATCCGCCCGAATAGATCGGCAGCGCCTCACTCAGCATGTATTCCATACTGAAGTAGGCGACTGAGGTGAGCGGCGAACGCGGATGAGTCTGTTGGAACCAACGCGGTGATTCGTTTTCCGCCGATCTCGTCCTTACTATTTCATCCAGACTCGACCGAAAAGAAGGCTCGGAAGTAATTCGTTTCAGATCTTGACCGGAAACCGTCTGCAGCACCGCCCAGGGATTGTGAGTTCGCTCCCATAAGTCCGGATTCAGCCGACGCCAGAGTGTGTCGGCCGCGCGGCTCAAAGTCCAGTTCACGTCCAAAGCAAGTTGCACTAAAATATCTTCGCTGGTAGTGTCCGAGGAGAGATTGCTGTATGGCAGATTGCTCATATGGCTCTAGTTCAGAGGACCGTTGCATTCCTGCTTCCAGTCAGCGGGGTTAGTAAACAAGGTGGTTCTGACTTTGACAACTCTGGAACCGCCAACTTTTCGAGTCGAAACGTTGACTTTTGTCGACACTTGACGGCGAAAAATTGCTCCAACGCCTTGATTTCGCAAGTATTTCGCATGGCCGTTTAACTGCACGGCAATCCGGGCCGGGCTATGTCCTTAATTTCGAACACAGAGCATAGATGGGCCGTGGTGCTCGCAGGGGGCGACGGCACCCGATTGCAAGAACTCACCTACCAGATCGCCGGTGACAGTCGGCCGAAACAGTTCTGTCACTTCTTCGGAGGAAAAAGTCTGTTAGGTCACACCCGGGACCGAATAGGTCCATTGTTTCCCGAAGAACGGACTCTCTTCGTGCTGACGCGCGCCCATGAGGCTTATTACCGTGAGGAACTTGCAAGGGTTTCTTCGCGGAATATGGTCATCCAGCCCACAAACCGAGGGACAGCTGCAGCGTTAGCGCTTTGCTTGAACGTCATCGCCCAACGGGACGAGGATGCGTTAGTAGCGTTCTTTCCTTCCGACCATTATTATTCGAGCTGTTCAGCATTCCGCGAAAGCATCGAAACCGGATTGCGTCTAATAGAAGAATATCCGGATTGCATACTAACGGTGGGCGCCGAGGCTCGTTATCCCGAAGTAGAGTACGGCTGGATTCAACCCGGCCGCACGCTGGTGGATTCATTGGTTAACCCTCTTTTGCGCGTGTCTCGCTTCTGGGAAAAACCGGCGCGAAAACGTGCTGAAATGCTGCAGCGACGAGGCTGTCTTTGGAACACCTTCATCACCATTGGTCGGGTTGGAGCGTTTATGGAACTGCTTCACGCCACCGTTCCGAAACTAACGCGATCGTTGGAACACAGCTTCATGAATGGTCAGATCGATCAACTCTATGGCCAAATCGCGCTTGTCGACTTTTCCAGAGCAGTACTAACAAAGATGCCGGAGCGGCTCGTGGTTCTACGAGACGCCGCATCCGGATGGACGGATTTCGGAAGTCCGCGCCGTGTCATAGATGTTCTTCTCAGCGAGGGCATTCGGCCATTATGGCTGAATCAGCGGCATGAGGATGCTATTAACGCCTCTCAAAACGGCGTTAGCCTGATGGGCGTCTGAGGCGATGAGAGATTGGGAACGCGGATGCAAACACTAAAGGAAACATTGCAACAAACACAGGCCAGCAGGGTGGCGTTGGGTCACTTTAACATTGCTGATCTTTTGTTTTTGAAAGCTGTTTTCGAAGCGGCACATGATGTAAATGTTCCGGTGTTGGTAGGAGCTTCCGAGGGCGAGCGGGAATTCGCCGGGACGAAGCAACTCGCGGCCCTCGTGGTGAGCCTGCGCGAGGAATTCGATTACCCGATCTTCCTTAACGCGGACCATACGCACTCACTTGCGAAGGCTATGGACGCCGTAAAGGCGGGATTCGATGCTGTCGTCTTCGACCTTTCTTCACTACCGTTTGAAGAGAACGCGCGACAAACTCGATTAGCAGTAGAGGCGCTCAAGTCGGTCAATCCGGCTGTACTGGTTGAAGGGGAAATCGGAGACATTGGGACCGGTTCGAGTATTCACGAAGACGCGCCGCGCCCCGCACTACCGCTCACCACGGCGTCCGAGGCTCGTCAGTTCGTCACCGAGACGCGAGTGGACATTCTTGCCCCGACGGTTGGAAACACGCATGGCATGCGCAAGAGCATGATCACGGGGCGCGAGAAGAAGCGTCTTGATATCCAAAGGATTCGGGAGATCAAGGCGGCGACTGGTGTTCCTCTGACGCTGCACGGCGGTTCCGGAACGGCAGATGATGACTTTCAGGCGGCGGTACGGGCCGGAATCAATATCATCCATATCAATACCGAACTCCGGGTCGCTTGGAGGCGCGGTTTGGAACAGGGCCTCGCCGCGCTAAGAGACGAGGTCGTACCGTATAAGATTCTGCCGTTTGCCGTCACAGCCGTCCGGCAAGTCGCCAGTTCGCGATTGCAACTCTTTGCGAATCAGGGTCCCGGATCGTACTATTTGCCCAACGAAAGCGTTGGCGCGTGATCTAAATAAACCGATGCACAGTTCAGTAGAAACACCCTCTATTCCGAGTATTTCGCCATTGGCCGGCAAACCCGCGCCGAAGGAGCTGCTGATCGATGTCTCGCGCCTCCAACGCGAATACTTCGAGCGTAGGCCCGACATCAATGATCCCAACCAGATGGTCAGTTTCGGTACCAGCGGTCACCGCGGCACTTCGCTTGACGGTACGTTCACCGAAGCGCACATCCTCGCCATCACGCAAGCGATCTGCGATTACCGGCGCACAAAAGGCACGGACGGTCCGCTGTATATGGGTAAGGATACGCATGCCCTCTCGGATCCCGGGCAGATAACGGCTCTCGAAGTGTTGGCGGCAAACAACGTCGACACCATCATTCAGCGCAACAACGGCTTCACGCCGACACCGGTTATCTCGCGTGCAATTCTCGCCTATAATCGCGTGCGCAAGGAGCACCTCGCGGATGGGATTGTGATTACGCCGTCGCACAATCCACCACGAGACGGCGGTTTCAAATACAATCCCCCGAATGGTGGTCCTGCGGACACCGACGTGACCGAATGGGTGCAGAACCGGGCCAACGAACTGTTGCGCGCAAAAAATGCAGGCGTGAAGCGCGTGCCTTTCACCTCAGCCATGGCTGCGCCGACAACCCGCCAGGAGGACTTTATCCTGCCATACGTGCGCGATCTGCGGAACGTAATTGACATCGACGCCGTTCGGGCCGCCGGACTCAAGCTGGCCGTGGATCCGCTCGGAGGCGCTTCCGAACCTTATTGGGAACCAATTAACGCCGAATACCATCTGGACATCGCCGTAGTTAACGACCAGATCGATCCCACCTTTTCGTTCATGACGGTGGATCATGATGGCCTCATACGCATGGACTGCTCAAGCCCGTACGCGATGGTTCGGCTGGTCGGGCTGAAGGACCGCTACCGCATCGCATTCGGTAATGATCCAGACGCTGACCGGCACGGCATTGTGACGCCCTCGGCAGGTTTGATGAATCCTAATCACTATCTCGCCGTTGCGATCCAATATCTGCTTACGCATCGACCTCTCTGGCGCGAAAGCGTTGTGGTCGGCAAGACGCTGGTCAGCAGCAGCATGATCGACAGGGTAGTTCAGAGTTTCGGACGGCGGTTGTACGAGGTGCCGGTCGGATTCAAGTGGTTTGTCCCCGGCCTGATCGATGGCTTTTGTTGTTTTGGCGGCGAGGAGAGCGCGGGAGCAAGTTTTCTGCGACATGATGGCACTGTGTGGACGACCGATAAGGACGGTCTGATCATGGACCTTCTGGCGGCCGAGATCACCGCGCGAACAGGCAAAGATCCAGGCGAGCACTATCAGGAGCTGACCGCCAAATTCGGCACGCCGATTTACACCCGCGTCGATGCACCCGCCACGCCTGAACAGAAAACCAAGTTGCGAGAGTTGTCGTCCGAGGCGGTTACTGCGTCGACTTTGGCCGGTGAGAAGGTCATCGCCAAGCTGACCCGCGCCCCCGGCGATAACGCCCCCATTGGCGGTTTGAAAGTGGTAACAGCCAGTGGTTGGTTTGCAGCACGGCCCTCGGGCACCGAGAACATTTACAAAATCTACGCGGAGAGCTTCCGGGACCAGGCCCATCTGAACGCTATTCTGGCCGAGGCTGAAGGGATCGTGAATGACGCGCTGAACTCCTCGAAAGGGTGATCATGATCGAGGACGGCATAATTCTACCGCCGTTTCCAGTGGACTACCGGGCGTCTGGCTTGCTGTTGCATGTTACGTCCCTGCCCTCGCGGTATGGCATCGGGGATGTCGGGCCCGGCGCATTAAGCTGGATCGACCGGCTCTCAGAATCCGGTCAAAGCTGGTGGCAATCGTTGCCACTCGGCCCCACCGGGTACGGACACTCACCCTATCAACCACTTTCCTCTTTCGCGGGCAACGCGCTCGTGATCAGTCCCGAATGGCTAATGGAAGATGATCTCTTAGAGTCGAGCGATTGCCAAGTCAATTCTTTTCCACAAGGCGAGGTCGACTACAACGCGGTCATTCCCTTCAAGCACCAGCTCCTCGATATAGCTTGGACGAATTTCAAAGCAGGTGCACGCGCCGATTTGAGGATTGCTTTTGAGCAGTTCGTTAATGACCAAGCGCACTGGTTGGATGATTATGCATTATTCCGAGCGCTTAAGGAGAGATTTGGAGGCGCGTACTATCTGGAATGGCCGAAAGCGTTGGTCCAGCGAGAATCCGCAGCGCTCGATGATGCGACTCAAGAACTTGGGGACCAAATCGGATTCGTTCGCTTTGCCCAGTTTCTGCTATTCCGTCAGGCCGAACGCCTGAAGGCGCATGCGCACGCGCGGGGTCTGAAGTTGATCGGCGATCTGCCCTTCTTCGTCTCTCCTGACTCGAGCGATGTGTGGGCCAACCCAGAGCTCTTTCTTTTGGATGAGCAGCGCCGGCCCCGCTTCGTCGCCGGAGTGCCTCCCGATTACTTTAGCGCCCAAGGACAGCTCTGGGGCAACCCGGTTTATAACTGGGATGCATTACGCGATTCCGGCTATCGCTGGTGGATTTGCCGCTTGCGCGCACTGCTGTCCCATGTTGATGTGATTCGCCTGGATCATTTCCGCGGCTTCGTCGCAGCTTGGCACGTAGCCGCCGGCGCACCAACCGCTCGGTCTGGAGAGTGGCGCGCTGGCCCAGGAGCTGATTTCTTCCGTGCGGTTCAAGCACGATTAGGCGCTCAGCCGTTCCTGGCGGAAGACCTGGGAATAATAACGCCGGATGTCTACGCACTCCGCGATGCGTTCAGTCTGCCAGGAATGCGCGTTCTCCAATTCGCTTTTGATGGCAATCGCGATAACCCATATTTGCCTCACAACTATGCCGGCAACACCGTCGTCTATACAGGCACTCACGATAATCCTCCCACGCGCGGCTGGTTTGAAGATCTGCCGGTTGAACAACGAGAAAACGTGTGGGAGTACCTTAAGCGGTCTCCGGGTTCAACTCGCGATGCTGCGCCGGCGCTGATGGAGATGGCCTGGTCCTCCCGGGCTGCGCTTGCGATGGCTCCGCTCCAGGATTTGCTGAATCTCGGGAACGAAGCTCGAATGAACGTTCCTGGCCGCGCCGACGGTAATTGGCGCTGGCGGTGCACGGAGAAGATGATTTCCGGCCAGGCCTTCGAATGGCTGCGCGGCTTAACACAATCTTCGAACCGTTTGGGCATGATCGAGACTCCCAGAAACATTAAGACGATGGAGGTTATTGCATGACGAAAGCGACGAAAACGTTAAACAATTTGGGCCAGAGCATCTGGCTCGACAACATCACGCGCGATTTGCTGGACAGCGGCACGCTCAAACGCTATATCGACGAATGGTCGGTGACGGGGCTCACCTCCAATCCCACGATTTTCGATCACGCGATCAAGAACAGCACGGCTTACGACGCCGCCATTCGCGAGAAGTTGAGCAAGGGCCAATCGGGCGAAGACCTTTTTTTCGAGCTGGCTTTGCAGGACCTCACCCGCGCCGCCGCTTTGTTCCGCGCCGTTCACCAGCGTACCGACGGAGTCGATGGCTGGGTCTCTCTAGAGGTTTCACCTCTGCTTGCCTATGACACCGCTAGCAGCCTCGCAGCGGCCAAGAGTCTGCATGCCCGTGCTGCGCAGCCAAACCTTTTCATCAAGATTCCCGGCACCAAGCAAGGTCTGCCGGCAATCGAGGAGGCGATCTTTGCCGGCGTCCCGATCAATGTCACTCTGCTTTTCTCGCGAGAGCAGTATTTGGCTGCCGCAGATGCTTACCTCCGCGGCGTTGAACGGCGTATCGAAGCAGGTCTGAATCCGGTTATCGGATCCGTTGCCTCTATTTTTATCAGCCGGTGGGACGTGGCAGTGATGGAAACAGTGCCGGAGTCGTTGCGTGATCAGCTCGGCATCGGCGTTGCCAAGCGCGCGTACAAAGCATATCGCGAACTGCTCGGTTCGCCGCGCTGGCAGCGGGCTCTCAACTTTGGCGCTCGGCCGCAGCGGCTGCTGTGGGCCAGCACGGGAACTAAGGATCCCAAGGCCTCCGACGTGCTTTATGTCAAGGCCCTCGCTGCACCATTCACGGTGAACACGATGCCGGACGCCACTTTGAAAGCGCTCGCTGACCACGGCGAAGTTGGCGCTACAATGCCAGCCGACGGCGGCGACTGCGAGCAAGTCTTGGCGCAGTTCGCCAAAGCCGGAATAGATGTGGATGCACTCGCAGCCCAGCTCCAGGACGAGGGAGCGAAGTCGTTCGTAAAATCCTGGGCTGACCTTATGGCCGTAATCGACTCTAAGAGCACCGCCCTGAAGAAGGCCATCGCCAGTTGAAGGAGAAGACATGACACCACCCGCGGAAACAACAGAGGCTATCGAATCGCTGACAAAACAGAAGGCGTGGAAAAAGCTTCAGACGCATTATAAAAAAACTAAGGAGCTGCATCTGCGTGATCTCTACGCGGATGATCCGCAGCGCGGAGAACGATTGACGGCGGAAGCCGCAGGCATCTTCCTGGATTATTCGAAAAACCGCATTACGGACGAAACCGTCAAGTTACTGATCAGGCTGGCCGAAGAATCCGGCTTGCGTGAGCGGATCGACGCCATGTTCCGAGGCGATAAGATCAACGTCACGGAGAAGCGTGCGGTCTTGCATGTCGCATTACGCGCGCCGCGGGGAACATCTATCCTGGTGGACGGCCAAAATGTCGTTCCAGACGTTCACGCGGTTCTCGACAAGATGGCTGACTTCTCCAACCGCGTCCGCAGCGGAGAATGGAAAGGGCACACCGGCAAGCGCATCCGCAACGTCATCAATGTTGGAATTGGTGGCTCCGACCTCGGGCCTGTAATGGCGTACGAAGCGTTGAAACACTACAGCGAGCGCGGCATGACATTTCGATTCGTGTCCAACGTGGATGGCACGGATTTCGCAGAAGCTGTCCACGATCTGGACGCTGCCGAGACGCTGTTTCTGATCTCTTCGAAAACGTTCACAACACTCGAGACCATGACGAATGCCCATTCCGCCCGCGCCTGGTCGCTGTCGGCCTTGGGCGGCGAAGAGAAAGCGATCGCGAAGCACTTTGTGGCGGTATCGACGAACGCGGCGGAAGTTGCAAAATTCGGTATCGATACCAGGAACATGTTTGAGTTCTGGGACTGGGTTGGCGGACGCTATTCGATGGACTCGGCTATCGGATTGTCCACCATGCTGGCCATTGGGCCGGACAACTTCAGGGCCATGTTGGACGGCTTCCACCAGATGGACGAACATTTTCGGACTGCTCCGTTTGATCGCAACCTGCCGGTGCTAATGGGCCTGCTGGCAGTCTGGTACAACAACTTTTTCGGCGCCGAGACCGTTGCTGTTCTGCCTTACGAACAATACCTGAAGCGATTTCCGGCCTACCTGCAGCAATTGACGATGGAGAGCAATGGAAAGCATGTCACGCTGGACGGGACTGTTGTGAACTATGCAACCGGACCGATTTATTGGGGTGAGCCGGGGACCAACGGCCAGCATTCCTTCTATCAATTGATCCATCAGGGAACGCGTTTGATCCCTTGCGATTTCATAGCGTTCACAAAAACGCTCAACCCGCTCGGCCGCCATCATGACATCCTAATGGCCAACGTTTTCGCCCAAACGGAGGCGTTAGCGTTCGGTAAGACCGCGGAGCAGGTCAAAGACGAGGGTACACCGGATTGGCTGGTGCCCCATCGCGTCTTCGAAGGCAACCGGCCCTCGAACACAATCCTTGTCGATCAACTCACGCCGGAAAATCTCGGCAAGCTGGTCGCGCTTTACGAGCACAGCGTCTTCACTCAGGGTACGATCTGGTCCATCAACTCGTTCGACCAGTGGGGGGTTGAACTCGGCAAGGCGCTGGCGCAACGGATCATACCGGAGCTCGAAAGTCAAACCGAACCCCCGCTCCGCCATGACAGCTCGACGAATAACTTAATTAGACGATACCGGAAGCTCAAGGAGTAATCCATGCAACTTGGAATGATCGGCCTCGGAAGGATGGGAGCCAACATGGTACTGCGGCTCCTGAAAGGAGGACACCAGTGCGTCGTCTTCGACAGGTCGCCAAAAGTAGTGAATGAATTGGTTGAAAAGAAGGCAACTGGAAGTTCCTCGCTCCCGGATTTCGTTTCGAAGCTTGCTAAGCCGCGGGCAATCTGGCTGATGGTACCGGCCGCCGCCGTGGACCAGATGATTTCCGAACTGGACCCTCACCTCAACCCTGGCGACATCCTCATAGACGGAGGCAATTCCTACTACATCGACGATATCCGGCGCGCAAAAGAACTCGCAGCCAAGAGCATTCACTACGTTGATGTCGGAACGAGCGGCGGCGTCTGGGGTCTGGAGCGAGGCTACTGCATGATGATCGGCGGCGAGCCTGATGCGGTGAAACATCTCGACCCTATCTTCGCGACCCTCGCCCCGGGCATGGGCGACACACCGCGCACCCCGGGACGCGAAAAACTGGACGGCACTGCCGAACAGGGTTATCTGCATTGCGGACAAAGCGGCGCCGGCCACTTCGTCAAGATGGTCCACAACGGGATCGAATATGGCCTTATGGCCGCCTACGCCGAAGGCCTGGGGATCTTGCGAGGAGCGAACGTGGGGAGGCAGAAGGTCGCCATCGATTCCGAGACGGCGCCGCTGCGCGATCCCGAACACTATCAGTTCGATCTCAACTTGCGGGACATCTCGGAGGTGTGGCGGCGCGGCAGTGTCATTGCTTCGTGGTTGTTGGACCTGACGGCAGCCAGCCTGGTCAAGGATCCCGCTCTCTCCGAGTTCGCCGGACGTGTCTCGGATTCCGGCGAAGGCCGGTGGACCATCAAGGCCGCCATCGATGAGGCCGTTCCAACACCCGTTCTTTCCACTGCTCTATACGAGCGCTTCGCGTCTCGCGGCGAAGCTGATTATCAGGACAGGTTGTTGTCTGCGATGCGCTTCGCCTTCGGCGGTCACTTGGAGAAGGCCGCCGGTAAGTAGCCTCCAGAAGGAGACCGCGATGAACGATTCCCATTCCGATGCATTGGTGTTCTTAGGCGCCACGGGCGATCTCGCATATAAGAAGATTTTTCCCGCGCTACAGTCTATGGTGAAACGCGGACATCTCAACGTTCCGGTGATCGGTGTTGCCAAAAGCGGTTGGAAGCTCGATCAGCTTCGCGAACGGGCGCGGGACAGTGTTCAGAAACATGGTGGCTTGGACCCAGCCGCCTTCCAGAAACTGAGCGCGCTTCTGCATTACGTAGACGGGGACTACTCCGATCCCGCAACCTTTCAAGCGCTCCGCAAGGAGCTCAACGGTGCGCGGCGGCCGGCGTTTTACTTAGCTATCCCGCCGCTCCTGTTCGAAACAGTTGTGGAACAATTGGCGAAGTCGAACTGCGCCCCGGGAGCTCGCATCATTGTGGAGAAGCCCTTCGGCCATGATCTCGCTTCGGCGCGCGAGCTTAACTCCGTTTTGCATCAGGCCTTTCCCGAATCTTCGATCTTTCGCATCGACCACTATCTTGGCAAGCAGCCGGTGCAGAATGTGGTGGTTTTTCGTTTTGCAAACGCATTCATGGAGCCGTTCTGGAATCGGAACTACATCGAAAGCGTGCAAATCACGATGGCGGAAGATTTTGGTGTCGAGGGGCGCGGCTCTTTTTACGATGAGACCGGCGCCATTCGCGACGTGATCCAAAATCATCTTTTCCAGATCTTATGCAACCTTACGATGGAGCCTCCGGTTCGGACCGACAGCGAAACGATTCGTGATGAAAAAGCGAAGGTGCTGAAAGCGATCCGGCCAATCGAAGCGGCGAATCTGGTCAGGGGACAGTTCCGCGGCTATCGCCAGGAGAAAGGCGTCGCGGCCGATTCCAAGGTCGAGACGTTTGCCGCTTTGCGGCTGGAAGTCGATTCCTGGCGCTGGAAAGGCGTGCCCATCTATATCCGCGCCGGAAAGAATTTGCCGGTGACATGCACCGAAGTATTCGCTCAATTCAGAGAAGCTCCGACGGTTGTAACTGGTGGAAATATAGCCAGGAATCACATGCGTTTCCGTATCAGTCCGGAGATAACGATCGCCGTAGGAGCGACCGTGATGGGCCCTGAAGAGCGGAAATCAAATGAATTGGTCGAGATCATCGCCAGCCGTCATCCCAGCCCGAAAGAGATGGATGCCTATGAGCGCGTCCTGGGCGATGCCATGGCCGGCGACGCCACCTTGTTCGCCCGCGAAGACTACGTGGAAGAGGCCTGGAGAATTGTGGACTCTGTTCTGAAGGCCGGAATTCCGATCTATGAATACAACAAAGGCGACTGGGGCCCTGGTGAGGCCCAGCAAAGACTCTCGCCGCCGGGAGGCTGGCACAATCCCGCAGCTACGGAGCCGGAGGATTTCCGCGTTGCCGACGAAACCGAGTCTCAGACAGAGGAGTTCCATGAAACTCGAGGTGTTTGACGACGTCGATTCGGTGGCAGGAAAAGCCGCAGCCGCTATAGCCGCCGATGCCCGTTCGGCAATCGACACGCGCGGGCGCTATGCTTTGGCTGTTAGCGGTGGCCACACACCCTGGATAATGCTGCGCGCCTTGGCAAAAGAAGATCTCCCGTGGGCGGGCGTGCATATCTTTCAGGTCGACGAGCGTGTGGCGCCAGAAGGGCACGCGGATCGAAACCTCACGCATTTGCGAGAAAGTTTATTACAGCACGTCCCTGTGCGTCCGGAACACGTCCATGCGATGCCGGTAGAATCGCAAAATCTAGAGTCGGCAGCTACCCAATATGCGATCGCACTCCAAGGCGTTGCTGGATCGCCGGCAGTGCTTGACTTGGTCCACCTCGGTCTCGGCCCGGACGGCCACACCGCCTCGCTGGTGCCAGGAGATCCCGTACTCAACATTACGGACGCCGACGTCGGGGTTACTGGCGTCTACCAGGGCCGCCGCCGGATGACGTTGACCTATCCGGCGCTCAATCGCGCACGGCGCGTACTTTGGGTAGTAACCGGAAGCGAGAAGGCGGAAATGCTTCGTCGTCTCGTCGACGGCGATCCGTCCATTCCCGCCGGTCGCGTCCGGCAGGAGCAAGCGCTTCTGATGGCTGATCGCGCAGCCGCAGGCGCATTGACCGCTGAACACAAAGCAGGGGGAGCCAAATCATGAGTGCAACACTGGCATCGCCCGCAGCAACGAGTACGTCCCAAAACCAACTGTGCATTAATACGATTCGCACACTTTCGATGGACGCCGTTCAGCACGCCAACTCGGGACATCCAGGAACCGCGATGGCGCTTGAGCCGCTGGTTTACACGATCTGGAATCGTCTCATGAACTTCGATCCGCAGGACGCGATCTGGCCCAATCGCGACCGGTTTGTGCTCTCAAACGGTCACGCCTCGATGCTGCTTTGGTCGGTGCTGCGCCTCACGAAGACCGAAGCAGTGAATGCGGAATACGAAACGCTCGGCCAGCCCCCCGTGACACTGGATGACATTCGCCATTTTCGCCAGCTCAATAGCAAAGCACCCGGCCATCCCGAGTACCACGATGGCCCGGATTCAACATTTTCGACTACGACATCTATACCGTCTGCGGAGACAATTGCCGGACGGAAGGCGTTGGGTCAGAGGCGGCTTTGCTGGCTGCCCATCTTGGTCTCGACAACCTATGTTGAATCTAAGACAACAATCACATCACGATCGAAGGCAGCACGGGCATCACCTTCACTGAGGGCGTGGCAGGACGATTCTTGGCCTACGGATGGAACGTGCTCGGCGTGAGCGACGCCAACGACACCGGCTGCACCGAGAATGCACTCGACGTTTTCCGAAACACGAAGGGGCGGCCCATGATAATTCTGGACAGCCATCTCGGATATGGCGCTCCGCACAAGCAGGACACCGCCGCGGCACGTGGCGAGCCACTCGGCGAAGAGGAAATCCGCCTTAAGGCCTTCCCGGAACTAGCCGCTGAGATCGATCAGATGCAGCGCCGGGAACTCCCCGCCGGGTGGGGTCGCAACCTCCTGGTTTTCCGGGCGGACCCAAAGGGCATCGCGGGACGAGACATCTCAAGCAAGTTGCTGAACGTGATCGCGCAGAATATTCCATGGTTCTTGGGAGGCTCGGCCGACCCGGGAGCATCGAACCGGACGCTGCTGACCTACGAGGCTGCTGGCGAGTTCCAAGCCGATACGCCGGCCGGAAAGAACCTGTACTATGGCATCCGCGAGCACACCATGGCGTCGATCGTGAATGGCCTCTCGCTCTCGAAACTTGGCGCATTCGGCACTTTCTTCATCTTCAACGATTACGCGCGCCCCGCCATCCGCTTCTCGGCGATCATGGAACTGCCCAGGCTTTTCGTCTTTACTCACGACGCGATGGGCGACGGCGAGGATGGCCCCACTCACCAGCCCTTCGAACAGCTGGCGTCGCTGCGTGCCGTTCCCGGCTTAGTCAAGCTCCGGCCCGCCGACGCTAACGAAGTCGTAGAGGCCTATCGCTACATCTTGCAGTTGCGTCACGCGCCCGTTGCCCTCATGCTGTCGCGCCAACCATTGCCGACCTTCGACCGAACCAAATACGCGCAGGCATCCGGTCTCGCGCGCGGAGCCTACGTTTTGGGTGATGCGCCGGGCGGTAATCCCGAAATAATCCTGATCGCCTCCGGGTGTGAAGTGAGACTCGCTGTGAATGCGCACGAGACACTCCTCGCCCAGGGCATCCGTTCGCGAGTGGTTTCCATGCCGTCCTGGAACATCTTCGATCATCAAAGCCAGGACTACCGCAATAGTATGCTTCCTCCGGCCGTGAAAGCGCTGGTCGCTATTGAACAGGCGTCTACGTTTGGATGGGAGCGCTTTACCGGCTATTCAGGGCGGATCATCGGAATGAAAACGTTCGGCGCATCGGCGCCACTTGAGGAACTTCAAAGGAAATTCCGCTTCGAACACGAACACGTCGTCGCAGCAGCGAAGGAGTTGCTGGGCCGGTCGTGAAGGACGCGGAGAATTCCGGCCATAGCTCGCCCCTCGGGGCCACGGTTCTGCCAGGCGGCGTGAATTTCAGTGTCTATTCGCGAAGCGCTGCCGGCGTGGAGTTGGTTTTCTTTGATGGGGAAGACGATCCCCAGCCCTCGCGCGTGATTCCGATCGACGCGGCGACCAACCGCACCGATCATTACTGGCATGTTTTCGTGCCTGATGTGAAACAAGGGCAGCTTTACGGTTATCGAGTCCAGGGTCCTTTCGATCCGGCGAGCGGGATGCGGTTTGATGCCGCCAAGGTACTGCTCGATCCATACGGTCGCGGCGTTGTTGCTCCAAGAAACTATAGCCGTGAGGCCGCGCGCCGTCACGGCGATAATGCGGCGACCGTGATGAAGTGCGTCGTCGTTGATCCCCGCGCGTACGATTGGGAAGGTGACGCTCCACTTCGCCATCCGTCGTCTCGAACAATCATCTACGAAATGCACGTGCGTGGCTTCACACGTCATCCTTGCTCAGGACTCGCGGAGAATATACGTGGCACTTATGCCGGCTTGGTCGAAAAGATTCCTTATCTTCAACAACTCGGCGTCACCGCGGTCGAACTTTTGCCGGTGTTCCAATTCGATCCCCAGGACGCCCCTCCTGGTCGCGTGAATTATTGGGGCTACGCGCCTATCTCGTTTTTCGCGCCGCATCAAGCCTACAGTTCCCGCCAAGGCCCGCTCGGGCCAGTGCACGAATTTCGTGACATGGTGAAGGCCCTTCACCGCGCCGGTATCGAGGTTATCCTCGACGTGGTGTTTAATCACACCGCGGAAGGCAATCATCTTGGGCCGACACTAAGCTTCCGTGGTCTCGAGAACAGTACCTACTACATTCTTGAAAATGATCGCTCGCGTTATGCGAACTACAGCGGCACGGGAAATACGTTGAACGTAAACCATCCGATCGTCCGCCGGATGATCCTCGATAGTCTCCACTATTGGGTGGAAGAGATGCACGTCGATGGCTTTCGGTTCGATCTGGCGTCGATCCTGGAACGCGATGAATCGGGCAGTTTGTTGCCGAACCCCCCGGTCTTGTGGGATATTGACTCCGATCCGCTGCTGGCCGGGACCAAGCTCATCGCCGAAGCCTGGGATGCGGCCGGCTTATATCAAGTAGGCAATTTCCTCGGAGACAGTTGGAGGGAGTGGAATGGGCGATTCCGCGATGACTTTCGCGGCTTTTTCCGTGGTGACCAAGGTTTGGTGGGGTCAGTGGCGGACCGTCTGCTTGGCAGCCCGCAAATCTACGGTCATAAATGCCGCGAGGCTGAAGCCAGCGTGAATTTCGTGACGTGTCACGACGGTTTTACGCTGAACGATCTCGTCTCATACAGTCAGAAGCACAACGAGGCCAACGGCGAGAACAATCGCGATGGGACCGACGATAACCGAAGCTATAACTGGGGTGTCGAGGGTCCAACGGATGACCACGCCGTGGAAGCCTTGCGAAACCGCCAGGTGAAAAATTTCTTCGCGGTGACGATGCTATCGCTCGGCTTACCGATGATTTTAATGGGCGACGAAGTGCGGCGCACTCAGTACGGCAACAACAATGCCTACTGTCAGGATAACGAGACCAGTTGGTTCGACTGGAGGCTGGTCGCACAGCATGCCGGCTTGCATCGTTTCGTAAAACTTCTCAATGCGTACCGCCTGATGCAAGACTGCGAGCCGGACTTTCAGAACCTCAGTCTGAACCAGCTCTTGCGAGAGTCGCACCGGGTCTGGCACGGCGTGAAACTCGGGGATCCCGATTGGAGTTTCGATTCTCATAGCGTGGCCTACAGCGCGGCATGTCGAAAGGGTAATCTGCACTTCTATGTAGCGTTGAACGCTTATTGGGAAGCCCTCGAATTCGAGCTGCCGCCGGCAGGCAAATCTGACACGCTATGGCGCCGATGGATCGACACGGGCCTGGATTCGCCAGGTGACATCGTGGAGTGGCAGGTCGCACCCGCGGTTGCCAGTCGTACCTATCGAGCTGAGCCACGCTCTGTGGTCGTTCTGTACGCCCGGGTGCAAACCCCATCGGAGTCCTTAAAAGAGTGAAAACGGATCACTGTCCCGGCGCGCTGAGTATGATATGTCGTCGAACTCGCCAAACAGTCGAGACGGCAGTCCGTCGTAGCGCGAAAAGATGGTGAGGCGGGTCTAGGCGGAGTGTGACCTGCGTCCCAGTGTTTGCCACGGTCTTCAGCCAGCACCAGCGCGCGCTCAATCAGAATATACTCCTCCGCATGGATGGATTCGAATCGACACCTGCCGCAGGGCTGAGAAAGCGGGCTCGACACAAATGCCAGGAGAAACGCTCCTGCGCTAAAAATGGAAGCATCGAGCGGGCTTTCACGCCTAAAGGCAGAGTCATCGTGTAGGGGAACGTCAACAACGACACGCCGGCCAAGCGGCCGACACTAAACTAAGCAGGAATCCTGGCGAGCGGCTTCAATCGACGCCTCGTCTGGGCGGTCTTCACCATCGATGGTGCATGAGCGGCGCATTCAATTTTGGCGACCTACAGGGGTTCTCGCTCGCCCTGGTTTCGATGGCCACCCGAACATCGACGGTGGTTAACCTACCGACCGGATTGCGGCAGCAATGGGCAACCCATTCCGGGAACCGGTAGCTTCGGAACGATTAGCGGCACCCGCGCACGAATCGATATGCGAGAGTTGCACTTCAATCTGAAGGTGATCTTCTAAACTCTCGACAGGGTACCGCTTATTGTTGGCTGTCCGTGGCCTTCCCCGGAAGTTCCTCCGGCGGTTGGAACACGTGTGAGTTCGCATATCCGACGATGGCGAGCCGGGTCGCCATTCCGTCGCCTGCAAATCGTATGCGGTGCCAGGTTAGGACCGGGGCGTAGACGATGTCGCCCTGGTCGGCGACGAAAGTAGGAACTGAGCCAATCTTGAACTCCATCTTGCCTTCCAGAATGAACCAGAATTCGGGTCCGGTCACGTGCATGTGCCCTTTGTCCTCTTCGAGCGCCGGTGACTGCTTTTTAGGATCGCCGCGGATGATGTTGGCGATACCGTGGGGATCGTTGATGAACTGGGTCGGATTCTTTTTGGGCGTCGGATGTCCGGCTATGACCTGGTTGTAGTCGATGAAGGGAACGTTCGCGTCGTCGTATTTTCCTTTGATATTTGCCACCCTTGACCTGACATACTTTATGCCCGGTGTAGGCGCCGGCGTTTCATCGATGGGATACATCGTATTCGCGTTCGCGATCATCACTTCAAACCGCAGAGATGGCTTGTCTCCCACGGTCTCCAGGCTGTAGACCATGCGGCGCGGGACCTGAACCATGAATCCCTTAGACGCGATAAACGGCTCCTGCCCTTCGATCGTGAAGCGGATTTGCCCATCCTCGACGATCCACCACGCGCGATTGTCTTGATGAAAGCGTCTGGGCGTCTTGGCCCCCGGCGCCATGGAGATGTATTGGCCGCGGAAAAGGTTATCGTCGACAATCGTTTCCGTCCAGTTTTGCTCGCCCGCGTGCTTCGCGCGCAGTTCGGTGAGCCTCGTGATCGGCTTATTGGGCGGGATATATGGGTTCGCCTGAAGCGGCTGCGGCGCCCACACAGGAATCTGGTTTTGTGCGCGCATTTCGGTTTGCAGTCGAGGCAGCATCGAAAGCAGTCCCAAAACGGCCGGCACCCACCCTACTCGTTTTAGTGATCGCATCTTGAACCAACTCCTCGCTGCAGGGTACCACGATCGCGTCCGTGCTTCGGGCGGATCTCATTGGTTGGAACACTAGTTCAGCCGTTAGGGTGCCGCCGCCCATGCTGCCTATTCGCCATGCGGGGCGTGCAGTTCGGACGGAAGCCGATGAGATCACAAGCGTTTACTGCGCCAATAATCTTTTGTGCGCTGGGGGCATTCATCGCCTTTCCACAACTCTCTACCCAGGACCGGAATCCTAAGCGGCCAAGAAATGGCCACGCCACCGGATGGGAGTTCTCGGCGTTCGATCTTCATCAGGACATGAGTAGCGCAGGAATTCGGCTGCCGAAAGAGTGTAATCGAATTCGACTCGAACACAAGGCGCTGAATACACTGGTGTAAAATGGCCCTCTAGGCAGTTGCGGAAGAAGAGGAGGCGCATGTGGTTTGATCGCATTAATCGGCGCGAGGCGCTCTTTGTACTTGGTGGCGCGACGGTAGCGCAGATTCGCGCGGAAGGAGGACTACTCCCCGTCACGCGTGTGGATCACGTTGCACTCTCGGTCGGGGACATTGATAAGGCCCTGCTGTTCTACCGCCGGCTCTTCGGCAACGAGGTTCTGAAAGATAGCCGGACACCGCGGCGTTATCTGCGCCTTGGCCCTTGCTATATGGCGATTGCCCCGGCCGCGCCAGGTGAGGCCAAGCGCATCGATCATTTCGGGGTCGGCATTGAAGATTTCCAAGCGTCCAGCATCAAGCGCGCCCTCGAAAATGCGGGGTTGAAAGTGCGCGAATCGAATGTCGGCCTCTTCATCGTAGATCCCGACGGTACTAGTGTGCAGATCTGGGCGGATCAATCGTGGAAACAACTGAGCAACGCCGCGCCGGAGGCGGCGCCCAGACAGGAAGCTGTCTTTCATCCCCGTGGAATGCATCACCTTGCGATCCAGGTCCACGATATGGGGAAGGCGACCGCATTTTATCGAAAGCTGTTCGGCGAGCCAACACCAGGACAAGGGAATCCGCCGCAGCCAACCTTTCAAGCTGGCGAGACGAGAATCTTGCTCTACAACCCAGCGCCCAACAAGCCGGCCAAGATTGACCACTTCAGCGTGCTGGTCGATAACTTCGACGCTGTTTCAGCATTAAAGATCGTGAAGTCACTCGGCGCTAACGCGGAACTGTCGAAACAGGGAACCTTGAATGAATTTTTCGATCCCGACGGCATTCGCCTGCAAGTGACATTTCCTGGACAAACCTACGGGGCGCCGACGAAGAAGTAGCGGCCGCCTGCATTACTTAAACCGCTCGGTCACTCAAAGCGTTCAAGCCCCTTCGCCTGCCAGACAGACTTCGCCTCCGGCCGTAAGATATATTTGACGAAAGCGATCGCATCATCGCGATGCATCGCTCGCGCCGAAACCGCGGTGGACATGTCGATCCAGGCTTCTAGTTCCCGCGGCAGCGGACCGACGACCTCGATTTCCTTGTGAGGAAGAATTTCGCAAATAGCCTGAAGCGCCATATCGCCTTGTCCGCGCGCCAGCGCTTGACCGCCTTCTCCTTGTGTGCTGGCCATGCTATTGACACCGGCGAACTCCGGTCGCTTGATCACCTTGTCTTCGATTACTTTCGCCACCATGCTTCCATGGGATGGATCCGAGCGCATCACAAGTTTCGCGCTGCGCAAAGCGGCGGCTAATTTCTCGACCGTCGAAATGTCCGGGTGAGGCGCGCCCGCCCGCACGGCCAGGCCCATTTCTGAGCGGCCAAGCGGCAGGTAGGTGCCCGGCACGATATTACCATCCAGGGCCAACGAACTCATCAGCTCAAATGGCAGCATGATCACATCCGCAGGCGGGTTGGCGGTCTTGATCGCGTTGACGGCGCTACCCATGATGATGGTGTTCACTGCTACCTTCTTGCCTGTCTCTTTCGTGAAGGCGGTGGCGAGATCCACTAAGCCAGCATTGTAAATGATGCCAACGGTCAGGATTCGAACGTCGGCGGCGGCATACCGCGCGGCGGCTTCTTCCACCTGCGCACCTCCGCGGCCTCGACCCGCCGGTTGTGGAGTTTCTTGAGCCAGCATCGGCCAGGCCATCAGCAGCATGACAACAAGAGCAGAAAGGTAAGGGGGGCGCATATCGTTCCTTTAAATTTTGGACGTCACTTACGAAATTGTACGAAATCGGTGCGGAAGCGTCGATCGAAAGCGATCGGATCATGCATAAATGGTGCAGGTATGCCGCGCAACACATCAGAAGACGAGCTTCATGCTGAGTTGCAGCTCTCGCATGTCAATCCCGGTACGCGTGGAGGTGATCTGGCCGAACGTGGCTCCGGTCAAAGTATCATTGGGGTCGTTGAAGTTTGGATGATTCAGGGTATTGAACGCCTCAAATCGCAATTGGAGATAGATACGCTCCGTGAAATTGAAGTTTTTCAGCAACGCCGAATCGACGGTGAAGATGCGGGGCCCTGTGACCGTGTTTCGAGGAAGGTTCCCAAAGGTGCCTTTCGGCTGAAGAGCGAAGGCCGCTGTGTTGAACCATTCGGCTGTTGTCGGGTTGGGGAGGCTCTCGGATACGCCGTAAACAGCGTTCGGGCGATCGTACCCCTCGCCCGTATTGGACTGGTCGACTCCAGCTTGAATGTCATTGGGGAAGCCGGTTGAGAAGGTCCAGATTGAGCCGAGCTGCCAACCGCCGATGAGCGTGCTGGCCAGACCCCGATTCAGAAACTTCTGCCCCCGGCCGAACGGAAGGTTGTAAAGAGCGGAGATGACCAGCCGATTCCGAGCGTCGAACGACGACAAACCGCGCTCGCAGGTAAAGCAGGTACCATTGGGGGGCTTTAACTGATCGGTGTTGTCATTGCGTATGCCACTGCCCTCGTCGATCGACTTTGCGAAAGTATATCCGACCAGAAATGTGAGACCCTGAGACAGCCGTCGTGTCACTTTGACCGTCAGCGCGTTGTAATTCGCGTTGACGACGCTGCCCACATACTGGATGTTGCCGAATGACGGATCCGGTTCGCGTGAGTTCACCGTGGCGGTGGGGCTCATCGTTGCGGGCATGTTCAAAGTGAGGAAGCGCTGGAGGAAGTGACTCATCGAACCGAGATAGCCGACTTCCACTACTGTGTTCGAGCTCAACTGCCGCTGAACGTTGAACTCCGCCTGTCCGGTATAAGGGGTTCGCCGGTTGTATTGGTTCGCCAATCCCTGCGGCGTGCTGAGGCAAGTGTAGGGTGGACTCGGCACGTTGCAGGGGTTGGTTCCACCGGTGTTAAACGGATTCTCGAACGTCAAATTGTGCGTTACGATATTTGTGAAGTTTTGCACATTGCCGAAAAGATTGCGAGCCATATCGAAGACCGGGTTACCAGTATCCTGTACATAAAAAATTCCAACGCCGGTGCGGATGGTCCACTTTGGAGAAGGGCTCCAGGCGATGCCGAGGCGCGGAGCGAAGTTCTTGTAGTCCGCCTTAACCAATCGATCACCTAAGCGGCCATCCCGGGCGGTGCACATCGCAGGGTTGAAAACAGTAAAAACGCCCGCATACATGTCGCCATGGCCGACGCGGATCATGCAGAGCGGCGGCCCCGAATAGTTGGCAGGACCAGTCCCAGCGGGGTTAAACGGAAATTGCGGAGGGACATACACGTTTGCCTCCGTGTTGTTTTTCATCGACCATGGCGGATTGTATTCGTAGCGCAAACCTACATCAATCGTCAGGTTGGGCTTCAGTTTCCAGTTATCGTCGACGTAATAGGATTGAATCAAGGATCGATACTGACCCACCGCTAATGCGGCGGCATCCTGATTCTCTTCCAGGTATCCCAGCATGTAGTCGCCGAATCCATAGCCGGTCGCCTGATTCTGTACCGTTAAAGCTGCCCGCGCGTCCTGGGTACCAAGTTCGTTAAATTGATCGCGTATGAACTCGGCTCCAAACTTCAACGAATGCTTACCATGGGTCCAAGATATGTTGTCGGACCATTGAAAATTGTGATCGTTGATGATCCAGGGGCCTTGCACGCTGGTGCCAAAACCGCTAAAGCTCGTGATGGAGATCCCCGGAATTCCCCACGCCGCCGGTTGTGGATCAAAAACGCCGATCCCCAGATTTTTGATTACGTCAACCTGATTTTGCAGTTCGTTCCCAAAATTGTTGTAGAAACCCGCGTAGCCAAAACGAAATTCATTCACTAAAGCGGGAGAAAGAATGCGAATGTTGGACAACATCCCTTGCTGTACACCGGTCGCCAGGATCGTGCCGTTTTGATCGAGGGCGGGTGAAACGGCGTTCTCGTTCTGAAAACTGTAGCGGCCATACCAGGTCGACTTTTCGTTTTCCACGAAGTCGATACGCTGCGTAAACTGGTCCTTGTTCAACACGTTATTATCCAGCGCCAGGTAGTTGCTCGATAGCCCCGCTCCGGGAATATTGGGTGCAGGGTAATACGCCAGCAGCCCCACTGCGGCGTGGTCAAAACGATTAGTCGGGATCATGTTTCGCGGGAACGGCGCATTGTTGTTTAGAGGGTCGGTGATCAAGGTCTTTGGCAGGATTTGCGAGAAATCACCGTTGCGCATCGCGACCGGCGGTGTCGAATAAACGGTCTGAGTCTGGTTTCGAAGCCGGAAGGCTTCATAGTTAGCCATGAAAAACAGCTTGTCCTTGCCATTAAAAAGTTTTGGAATCTGAACCGGACCACCCAGGGTAAAGCCAAACTGATTCCACTTGAAAGGCGCGGATGCCGGTACACTGGACGTAAAACCGAACGGCCGGGCGTCAAAATCGTTGTTCCGCACAAAATCAAACAGTGTGCCGTGGTATTGGTTCGTCCCGCTCTTGGTGGAAACATTGATTTGCGATGCCTGGTGTCCAAACTCGGCCGAGTAAATGCCGGTCTGAACCTTAAACTCCTGGATCGCGTCGATCGATGGGAGGAATGTATAAGTGTTGAAATTGGGGTCAGTGTTGACGATTCCGTCCAGAGTGAAATAGTTGTAAACCTGCCGCTGACCTGACACCGCGATCTGCGCGACCGTGGTGCGGTCACCACCCTGCCGTGTAGAGGCTCCTCCGCTGGCCGCGAAACCGGACGTGACGTTAGGACTTAAGGCAATCAGCGACGTGAAGTTGCGACCATTGAGCGGTAAATCTACAATGCGCTGGTTATCGATCACTGTTCCCACAGTCGCGTTCTCCGTGGAGAGAAGCGGCGCGCCCCCGGTCACTTCCACCGCAGTCGAGACAGTGCCAACGCTCAGCTGGAAATCGAGACGAGCGACTTGTTGGACCTGCAACTCAACGCCGCTGCGGATCTCCGGCTGAAAGCCCTGACTCTCGACCTTGACGTTGTAAACGCCCGGCGGCAGCGCGGGAAAAGTGTAATTGCCGACGCTATTCGTGACAGCCGTTCGCGTTGCGTTGGTTTGTGTATTCGTGACCGTGACGGTGGCGCCCGCCACAACCGCGCCCGATGTATCTGTCACTACACCGGTGATTTCTCCAAACGTCTGAGCGTAAGAAGATTGAATCAGAGCCAGACCCAGGACAATGACGATGAGCCCCGGAAACTTAGAATACCGAACCAGCCTGTCAAGGGCGGGTTCGTCTTTGCGTCGACTTGGACTTGCTAGCTTCGCCACATCTGCCCCCTCTTTTTTCAGAGATGGAGAAAGCATATCCTCCTCGGGTGACGAAAGCAAGCCCTTATATCGCTTTTGTCGACTGCTAGTACGGTATGGTGCAAATTGGGCTGGCTTCTGAATACTCGGGCTGTCATCAAGATCGCGCCCCGCAGAAATTCACGATTCGACGCCGCCGAGATTTCTATCCAAAGGGGACCTAGCTTCCTTGTTTGCAGTGGGGAGCTGTCGAGGTCTAGAAATTATCGCTCCACGCCTCAGTTGGGCCCGCAACACTTCATATTTCAAGATGGCGGAGCCATCTGCGCGAGAGGCAACGTGGCCTTGCCCCACTCGACGCCAACCGTGATAAAGTTGCACCTATGCGCTGGCTAATCCTGCTCGCGGCTTCGGCCGCACATCTGTTCGCACAACTGGCCCCGCCGAATGACCGCGGGATCTCCATGGGGCATGTCCACCTGTACGCTGCCGACCCGGACGCGCAAAAGAAACTCTGGGTCGATCTTCTGGGCGGACAAGTGACCCACTCGGGGACGCTCGAGCTTTTGAAATTTCCCGGCATCCTGGTAGTTGTGGCGAAAGCGCGGAACCCAACCACCGGCGGCTCCGATGGATCAACCGTGAATCACTTTGGTTTTCTGGTGAAGAGCTATGCCGACACCAAGGCCAAGCTCACCGGCGCCAATGTCACTTTCACCATGGATCGTCCGGAGAGCAAGCAGATGATCGCGGAATTCCCGGACGGCGTGAGAGTGGAGTTCACCGAAGACGCGAATCTAAAGGTCCCGATCGCCTTCCATCACATCCATGAAGTGGCTACCGATCCGGAAAGTGTGCGCGCGTGGTATGTGAAAACCTTCGGCGCCAAGGCCGGCAAGCGTGGCGAGTTCATGGCGGCCATGGTTCCCGGCGGTGAAGTCGATTTCCGCAAGGTCGACACGGCCGCGGCGCCAACAAAAGGCCGTTCGCTCGATCACATCGGATTCGAGGTCACCAACCTGGAAGCGTTCTGCAAGAAGCTGGAAGCCGACGGCGTGACTTTTGACACAACCTATCGCGTGGTACCGCAACTGGATGGGCTGAAGATAGCCTACGTTCTGGATCCGATGGGCACGCGCATCGAGCTGACCGAGGGATTCGCGTCTAAATAAAGCGGCCGGTTACTGGGCTGAGCGCCTCTTGCCGTACCCGGGCCGGTACTGCACGTGGCAAACCACGCAGGCATCATTGAGCTGATCGTTGAGCGCCACGATGCCGGCCATATCCTTCGCCATCGCCGCCTTGAATGCCGTCGTCCCCACGTCCACCAGCATCTTGGCATCTTTGTTCCAGTCGCCTTCCCGGACGCGGTTGGGCAGCATTAGCAAATTCCCGGATTCGGCCAGCGTAAGCGCCTGATTTCGAATGGCGTTCCATTCCACGTCGGTCTTGGGCGGATTCCGCTCAATATAAAATAAAGCATCCGAGGCGGGGTAAAGGACGTAGATCATCAGTTGGCTGATCGTCCCTACCGGTTGGAATGAGGGAGCCTGCGCAGTGGCCGCGCCCACAACAAAAAGAAGAAGAAATCCGAGAGCCCGCATCGCGCCTCCTTAGACTGACGACTTATTATCGGAGTCTAACATTGTTGCCGCACGGCTAGTAGATTGAATCCATGCCACGTTTTAGAACACGCTTGTTTCCTGTGGCGGTATTCGCCGTGCTTTTATGGGCCGCTCAAGCTGCGGGGTCCGGTCACCAAGATGGAATGGATCAATCCGCACGCCTGGATGCATATCGACGTGAAAGACGACGACAGCAAGGTGACCAGTTGGATGATCGAAGCCGGCACGCCGAACACTCTGTTTCGAGGTGGCTTCACAAAGGATTCGTTGAAGATCGGAACCGAAGTCCTGGTGGATGGCCATCAAGCCAAGGATGGATCGAACACCGCCCACGGCCGGGACGTCACGCTGACTGATGGACAAAGCTGTTTATTGGGTCTTCGGGCACCGGCGCCCCCGAGGACGAGAAGCATTAGCAGCCGCGCGTCGGCAAGTGGTTTTGCGCATACTAAAGAGTGGCGCTCCGTTGGCAAATCGTCGCGGATTTCCTGGTCCTCGCGGTGGCGTTCTATGCGTTGCTCCGCTGGGCCCGATCCGCTCGTGCCATGCGCATTGCATTAGCTGTCGTGGGGCTGCATGCCTTCGCGCTTTTTGCGCGCCGTCTGGATCTGGTGGTTACAAGCTGGGTGCTGGACGCGGCCGCGATCCTCTCGACCCTGGTCCTGCTCCTGATCTTTCAGCCTGAACTCCGTCGCGCCTTCATGCGGCTGGACAGCGCTTTGAAACGCTGGCCGCGGCCGGCAGTGGTTCGCGATCAGACTAGCGTGGCTATCGCCAATGCGTCCTTTGGACTGGCTCGACTGCATCTGGGCGCCCTGCTGGTAATTACGCGCCAGGACTCGATCAATGAACTGCTGGAGGGAGGCATGGCCATTCGCGCGGCCGTATCCTCTGAACTGCTGGAAGCGATATTCCAGAAACTCTCGCCGCTGCACGATGGCGCGGCCATTATCGAAGGCGACGAACTGGTGAAAGCCAACGTCGTGCTGCCTTTAACCCAGCGGCAGGACTTGCCGGTCTCTTATGGAACGCGTCACCGGGCGGCGGTCGGGCTTGCGGAGCGGTGCGATGCGCTGGTCGTCGCCGTTTCAGAAGAACGCGCCGAAGTGTCGTTAATGGATGGCGGAAGAATCTATCACATAGACGATGCCCAGCACTTCGTCACGACCCTCGAAGGATTGCTGAGTCATGTCCGCGAAGGGATTGCTGTTCGTTTGCGCCGGCTGTTCTTCACGAACCTGGGCCTCAAGTTCGCCGCGCTGGGCCTGGCAGGCGTAATCTGGGGAATGTCGTTTCTTGCTTCCGGCACAACCATTCGGACGGTCAGTGTGCCGATCGAATTCAGCAATGTGCCGCCAGGCATGGTAGTTGGTAGCCAATCCGCCGGCGCGCTGGAGGTCCAGGTCCGGGGTAGCCCTTGGATTATGGATTCAGTCAACCTTGAAAGGCTGGTCGGGAATTTCAACCTGGGCGGCGCTCAGGCCGGGTGGCATACGCTGCGGCTAAAACCGGAATCGCTCGATTTGCCGCCGGGGATCGTGGTGGATCGCGTGACTCCGGAGACCATCCGCGTTCAGGTAGCGTTGGCCCAGGCTCAGCGGCCCCCCGGGAGGTGAAGCCGGCCGCCCCTTACGCCTTGACATTCGAAACTGGTTGAAGGTAACCTCAAAATCGGCACAATCAGGCAATCTGGGGTGTACTCTGAGGCCCCTTGTGTATCATGTGGGGAGGGATTGATCCGATGCGTAATCCGTTTCGAGACATAAAGACTGCTGGGATAACCGTGCTCCTGCTGGGCGCAATTTCGGCTGCTGGTCAGACCGCGGCTTATAAAGCACCGCGCGGGCCGGATGGACATCCCGACCTCAATGGCATTTGGCAAGCCATGAATACCGCCAATTGGGATCTCGAAGGCCATGCGGCGCAAGCCAGCCAGGTAGTCGCGATGGGAACGCTCGGGGCCGAGCCCGGCGGCATCGGCGTGGTGGAAGGCGGCAAAATCCCATATCTGCCGGCGGCATTGGCGAAGAAGCAGGACAACTACAAGAACCGCTTGAATGCCGACCCGGAAGTGAAATGCTATCTGCCGGGTGTGCCGCGCGCCACGTATATGCCATATCCATTTCAGATTTTCCAGAGCCAGAACTATATCGCGATCGCCTATGAATATGACAGCGCATTCCGTAACATCTATTTGAAGGACCCAGGACCGGCGCCCATCGACACTTGGATGGGACAGTCCTATGGCCACTGGGAAGGCGAGACGCTGGTAGTGGACGTGACAGGTCTCGACGAACGAACCTGGTTTGACCGCGCCGGCGACTATCATAGCGACGCGTTGCATGTAGTAGAACGCTATACGCCGTTGGCCCCGAACATCCTCAACTATGAAGCCACCATCGAGGATTCCAAGGTATTCTCGCGGCCGTGGAAGATCAGTATGCCGCTGTATAAGCACGTGGAAAAGAATGCGCAGTTATTGGAATTCAAGTGCGTCGAGTTCGTGGAAGACCTGATGTACGGGCAATTCGAAAAGAAGCCCACCAAATAAAGTTTCGCTCTTATGAGCCGTAGACTTCTCGAATCCGTAGTCGCGCTGCTTGTGGCAGGTGTGATGCCGATTGCCGCTCAGCGCTCGGTGGTCCCCCGCGCTGCGGGCGGTCATCCCGACCTGCAAGGAATCTGGACGAACGCCACTGTTACTCCCATGGAGCGGCCTGCTCAGTTTGCCGGGAAGCTGACGGCGACGGATGCGGAAGCCACCAAATACGAGAAGCAAAACAACGACAATCTTTACGGAGATAAGCGCAGCGAGAACGCCGAGCAAGACCGCGACCATGCCTACAACGCGCTGTTCTTCGACCGCGGAACGGAACTGGCCAGAGTCGACGGAGTGAAGCGAACTTCCCTGATAATCGACCCGCCCGACTGGAAAATCCCCGCGTTGAGCCCCGAGGCGAAGAAGCGAAACGCCGCCCGCCTGCAGGAGATCCAGCAGCGTTTCGACCGCCCCCAGGACCGTCCGCTGGGCGAGCGGTGTCTGCTGGGGTTCGGTTCAACCTCCGGGCCGCCCATGCTTCCGGTGCTATACAACAACAATTATCAGATTGTCGAGACTCCTGACACCATCATGATCCTGGTGGAGATGGTCCACGATGTCCGCTACATCCATATGGATGGACGGCGGCATCTGCCGTCTAACGTGCACCTGTGGATGGGGGACTCCATTGGCCATTGGGAAGGCGATACACTAGAAGTCGACACAACTAATTTCACGGATAAGACCAGGTTCAGAGGATCGGGAGAGAACTTGCATGTGGTTGAGCGCTTCACGCGCGTTGATCCTGGAACGATCCTCTATAGAGTTACGATCGATGATCCGACGACATTCACTAAGCTTTGGACTCTCGAGTATCCGTTCTTGGCGACTCGTGGTCCGATCTATGAATACGCGTGTCATGAAGGAAATTACGCGATGCCGGACATCCTCGGCGGCGCTCGTCTAGCAGAAAAGACCGCGGAAGACGCGAAAGGAAAGAAGTAAGTCAAGGAGAGAAATGAAATGAGAACTAAGTTAGCTATTGCATTTGCCGGCGTAAGTTTGATTCTGGCAGGAGTTCCGGCCTGGGCGCATCACGCATTTGCCGCGGAGTTTGACGCCAAGAAGCCGGTCCACTTTGAGGGCGACGTCACGAAGGTTGAATTGATCAACCCGCACTCATGGATCCATGTGGACGTGAAAAATGCGGATGGCACCGTGACCAACTGGATGTTCGAGGCGGGCAGCCCCAACGTTTTGTTGCGGCGCGGCTTCACCAAGAACACCATACCGGTCGGGACGAAAGTCATCGTTGATGGATATCAATCCAAAGACGGGTCGAACCGGGCCAACGGCCGAGACATCACGCTTCCGAACGGGCAGAAGTTGTTCATCGGCGCGACCGGCACGGGCGCTCCGGACGAAGCCGGCGAAAAGAAGTGAACTGAAACCTTCCTAAAAATATGAATCTCTGGTCGAAGCGACTCATCCTCGCGGCCGGAGGAATGGCGGTCGTCTGGCTAGTTGGCGCTAGCGTCGCAGGCGGCCAGACCACTCCGCCGCCCGCGAAGCCTCAGTTGGCCGAAGAAGCCTTCCATAATGTCCAGGTGCTGCGCGGAATTCCCGTGGACGATTTCATGGGGACCATGGGAGTCATGTCTGCTGCTCTGGGCTTCGACTGCTCGGAGTGTCATACTGGCGCCGGTACCGACCGCGTAGATTGGGCCGCGGATACCCAGAGAAAAGTGATCGCACGCCGTATGGTGACCATGGTGGCTGCCATCAATAAAGACAATTTCACGGGACGCCAGATGGTGACCTGCTGGAGCTGCCATCGCGGTCGGGATAAGCCAGCGGTTACGCCGAGCATGGACATCGTGTACGGCACTCCGTCCTTAGAGCCGGATGACGTCTTCCAGCAAGCTCCCGGACAGCCCACTGCTGACCAGATTCTGGACAAGTATATCCAAGCCGTCGGCGGGGCCCAGAAGCTGGCCGGCCTCACCAGCTATGTCGCGCACGGGACCAGCGTAGGCTTCGGAGGATTCGGCGGCGGTGGCCAAGTCCAGATTTTCGCGAAAGCCCCCGATCAGCGCTCCACGATCATCGAGTTTAAGGATGCCCCCGACCGTGGAGACAGCATCCGGACTTTCAACGGCCGCGCCGGTTGGATCAAAACCCCACTCGCCGTTTTAAAGGAATACCAGATCAGCGGAGGCGATCTGGATGGTTTCCGGCTGGACGCCCAGTTGGCTTTTCCGGGACAGATCAAGCAGATTTTGAAAAATTGGCGCGTTAGTTTGCCGGCCACGATCGAGGATCTTCCCGGACCATCCAGCCAAACCTCGCAGCAGCCGGAGTTAACCTTGGGGAGTCACGACGTCCAGGTGGTGCAGGGCGACCGTCCGAACGGAGTTGTAGCCACTTTGTACTTCGATGCGAAGTCGGGCCTGCTGCTTCGGGAATTGCGCTACAGCAGGTCGCCGATTGGCCGGGTTCCCACACAGATTGATTACTCCGACTATCGTGACGTCAACGGAATCAAAATGCCTCATCGGCTGACCTTCGCCTGGCTGGACGGCCGCGATTCCATCGAGATCAAGGACGTCCAGGTGAACGTACCTATTTCCGACGCGAAGTTCGGCACCCCGGAACAGGCCAAAGGACAGTAGGCCCGGGGCGCGTCCTCTAAAACTTGAACTGCAAATTCAGCCGCAGCATCCGCGGAGCTTCGATGGCCGACGGCTGCCCACCGGGACCACCTTCCGCGTAGGGCTTGATCGTCGACCCCAGCGTATAGCTCTCGGTCAAAACCGTATTCACGTTCAAGAGGTTGAAGATCTGGGCTTCGGCCATGATGATGTATCTTTCGTGAATATGGAAAGTCTTCCTGATGCCGACATCCAATTGATTCAGGCGGGGCGTGAGACGGCTCCCGGGAGCGATGAGCGGGATCAGCTCCGATCCTTGCTTGAGATTGGGATCAACCACGCCGCCCGGGTTGGGACAGCTGCAGTCGGCCGGGTACTTTGTGGTCGGCCCTATGCTCCAGTTGACTTCCTTAAAACCGCTCTGCGCGCCCGAGAATACACTGAGCAGCGCGTAAGTTGATCCGATCTGCGTATTGAAGTTGGTGCTATAAACCGGTTGCGAAATTAGCGACGCATTGGCCTCAAAACCCCATTTCAGCGGCACGTTGGTCTGTAGTTGGAACTCGCTACGGTACGGTATTCCCGGAACTTTTCCAAGGTCCTGATAGGTGCTGCCCGTCCAGTCGCAATACCGCAGGGAATTCGGATCATTGAGCGCATTCCCGGCGGCCGTCTGGTCACACTCTCGATCGACTTGATGCTCCAGCGTCCAGCCGAAGAAAGCGAAGGTCCCACGCGGAAGCCGGGCGTTGACGAAGGTCTCGAAGCCATTGTAGGTGTTGGACCGCAGACTCTGGGGAGAATTGGTTTGGTGAAGAATGGGCGTCAACCCGAAAAATTGTGGCTGCAGATTGTACACCGTAACGGGCGTGCCATTGAGGGGATTGTAGATCTGCTGGGGTGTCCAGGCCGATGGCGGCACGGCGTAGTTGGTCAACAGCGTTTGCTGATAGTCCGCGGTGTGATTCCAGTTGAAGTTGAGCGTCACGCCCCGCATGATTTCCCTCTGCACCCCCGCGCTGTACTGCCAGTTGTATTCGCGATGGTAGTTGGGATCGAGGTTGATGTTATTGATAAGTCCGAAGTTTGGATTCGGATTGGGGCCAAGTCCACCGGGCGCAGCGCTGCCACCGGCCGGGGCGAAACCGCCGGTTGGAAAACATGTGGGCGCGCAGGCCGTGCTGCCACCGTTCCAGGTTAGCGTCTCGCTGGTTAGGAACATCGGGTTGAAATTTTGCAGATTCGCCTGCACCAGGGGGATATTGTATTTGCCGATGCCGGCTTTGATGGCCGTTTTATGGTTGCCGAATACGTCATAGACCAGGCCCAGGCGCGGTGCCCAATCCTTAAAGCACGACATGCCCTTGATGGTGTCGCAATCGATCTTATCGAAGCTGCGGGCAGGCACGAAACGTCCGGCCGGCGCACTTTGCGGATTAATGAGGTTAGACAGATATTCCCAGCGGATCCCGGCGGTGATCGCCACGCGCTTGATTGTCCAGGTGTCCATCGCGTAAAGGCCGAAGTCGTGCTTGAGGTAGAACTTTTCGTAGGCCGGCGAGTCCTCGGCGGTAAAGTTGAGCGGGGCGCCGTTCGTGAAATTCGCAATGCCGTCGCCGTTGAAAAGGAAGTTTTGGTATGCGGGCCCGAAGCTGTCCTGGATCCCGAATTTGATCTGGTGCGAGCCGGTGATGTAGGCTCCGGACGCGTTCCATACGTAGCGGTCGAACTTGTAGAAGCTATTCTGCCCGCCCGCGACGCTGCGCGTGAGCTTGGTGAGATCCAATTGCGTTGTGTCGGCGTACCAGGAAGGCGTGAACGGAGTCTGCAGTATTCCGGGCTGGTTCGCAACGAAATAGTCGAGCTTGTCGAAAGAAAAGCCGGCTTGGAAGATCAACTTGGGTGTCGGAATGGACGTCCACCTGGTTTGCAAAATGTAATACATAACCGGAGCGCGATGGTTGGATGACACCAGTGGATTGGTATCGTTGTACCCGCCGGCGCCGGAAACGATGTCGTCCTGAATGGTCTTCCAGTCCCGCTGCCACATCGCCGCAAACTTGTTCTTGGAATTCACCTGGTATGTCAGGCGAACCGTTCCGGTATAAATATGCGAGTATTCGATTCCCGGACTGCCATCCGGGAGGAACGAGCCAGGCGACTGGAGATTAGTCAGCTGTTTCCGGCCCGTCACCAGGAACCACAGTTTATCCTTCTTGATCGGGCCGCCGACAGAACCGTCGAAGTCCTGGATCTCGTTGACCGCCGATTGGCCGGCCACGCCGCGTGCAATCAAAGCTGAATCGACGTTCGACCCTACAAAAGCCGAGTTCACGTAGCCCAGGAACAGATCGCCGTGGAACGCATTGCCGCCATCTTTGGGAATCATGTTGGTATACACGCCGCCGGCCGAGACCTCCGCCGTGACGTTGCTGGTCTGGTACGTTGCCTCGGAGATGATCTCGTTGTCCACGTAGGTCTGAATCTGGCCGTCAGTTTGGGTAGTGTTTATCAGCATTCCGTCCAGCAGGTAAGTGTCGTTCTTGGAATGCATGCCGTGCGCCGCCATATAAGTCTGTTGCACCTGCATGGAGCCGGCGACATCGGGCGTGTTCAGATGGACGCTCGGCACGTAGGATCCAATGGACTGCATGTTGCGCGCGGTTGGAAGAGCGTCCATATCGGCGCGCGTCAAGACCTCCGGATGGGCCACGTTCTCAACGTCGACCGTGGCGATCAAGGCCTGTACTTCCACGGTTTGCCCTAACGACCCCGGCTTCAGGTCGGCGTCCACAGGCACCGTTACGTTGGCCGGCACTTCTACTTGCTCTTTAACCGGCGTGAACCCTTCAATGGTGAAGGTAACGGTGTAGGTGCCCGGCCGGACGTCTACAATCGAGTAGCGTCCCTCACTATTGGTGGTGACAGTACGCGATCTCTCGATCAGTGCCTCGCTGGCTGCCTCCACTTTGACGCCCGCCATGACGGCGCCCGAAGTGTCTTTCGCTATGCCTGCGATTGTGCTCTGCGCCCAAACCGTTGGCGAGAACAGGGAAAGGATCACTAAAGCGGCCAGGACATATGTCGCTGACTTCGTGGTCATGCTTTTGCCCTCCATTCACCCAAAAAGGGAGCTTGGGGGGCATTCTATTTCAAGCCAAGACCGATGTCAATGCCCTAATTACTATTAATGCCCGCGCTAAGAGATCATGACTTTTCGCGGGAACTGCGAGTTATCTTCCAGAAATGTCTTCTTGTTTGCCAGCTCTTCTGCCGTCGGCTGAACTTTTCCGGTCGCATCAGTTACGCGCGACACGAGCGTGTGCTCTCCCGGGGTAGCGTCCGTCCAGGCGTAATTGAACAGCTTCCAGGAGTACTTGCCACTCGTAGCAGAATCCATAGTGGCCGGCTGCCAGGGGCCGTCGTCCACGCGGACTTCGACCGATTTCAGCGGCGTCCCATCGTTCAGAACTACACCCAGCACGTTACACCGGCTGCCTTCCCGCGTAACACGCACGATGAACGACTTCAACTGCATATGAGTGACCGCGGTCTCGGTCCACTTCATCTCGCCGTCGATCATCTCGCCTCGCAGGGTGCGGTACCAGCGGGCTTGATATTTTCCTAGATATGGATCTTCCTGAATGTGAATACTAGAGAGCCATTTGACGTTGGCCACTCCGTACCATCCGGGAACCAGTAGCCGGAGCGGAGAGCCCTGGTGGCGCGTGAGGGGTTCGCCGTTCAACGAGTAGGCCAGCAGGAGCTCGGGCGACAACGCTCTTTCGCGCGTCAGGCTGCGGCCGAACTGCTGATCTACCTTGGTGATTTGCCCGCGGAAGTCCACCTCTTCCTCGCCGTGATCGGCGCCGAAAAAGACAAACTCGCGCGCCTGCGGCTTCACACCCGCCTTATCCAGCACCGTCTTCAGCGGCACACCGGTCCATCGTCCGTTGCCCGCGAGACCTTGCAGAGGACGCCGATTGCCCGAGCACTCGAACCCGAACACGAGATCCGTGCTCCGCATTTTTCGCAGATCATCGAGCGAGAATGACATCGGCCGCTCCACCAAGCCCGATATCTTCAGAGCAAAAGTAGCAGGATCTACTACGGGATGGCCGTAGTGCTGGGTCGTGAAGAACTCATCCTTGGGCGTGAATGGACCGTTGATCTTCCGGACATCGAGAGTTCGGCGGTCCGGCGTCGGTGTGGGGTTGAAGTTCGCCGGAAAATCGGTGAAAGGCACGACGGTTTCGCCTTGCGCCAGCGCCGGCATGGCCCACTCCGATGCCAACCCGAGCAGGCTGGTCGCTGCCAATCCTCGTCTGAAAGTCTCTCTACGGGTAATATATTCCGGCATACGTGGCCTCCTGGTGAATCGATTACGAACCTTAGAGCATTCTACAGGGCATTCTACATCATCAGCGATTTCGTCAGTGCTTCGCTTGCGATATGGGTCCGGCATCCGGCAAAGTATAGGCGATCGCCAACGAGGCCCAACTCGCCCCTGCCGCTGAAATCCATTGGTTGAACCCATAAGGGTATCCGCTATCGAGATAGGGTTGGACCGGATAAGATCGCGTCTTCACAAACCAGGACCCATCCTTGTGCTGATTCTTGAGTAGAAAAGCCACGCCTTTCTGATACGTGTCGCCTGTCAACGAAACACCGGCCTGGTGCAGCGCGTACAAGGAAATTCCCGTGGCGTAAGCATCCGGATCAAGTTGAGAGAGCTGGGACCAGCCGCCGTCGGGACGCTGCCGAGCCTGTATTTCATCGATCGCCGAATGCACGTCACCCGCGGAAGCCTTGCTCCATGCCAAGCCCATCAGCCGCATGCTGCGCTCTTCGGCCGACTGCGGCTGAGCCGCCAGGAGCCACGCGCGCGCTCGTTGAAGGGTCTCCGCAAGCTGCTCTTTGCGGCCCGCGATTGGATACAGCGTCAGTGTGCGCACAGCCATGGCAGTGATGCTGATTTCGCTATGTTCCATCGGCGGCCGCGAGATGCCTTCGTCGATCCAACTTCCATCCGGCATCTGCGAGGCTGCTACCAGGTGAGTAAACGGCGCCGTGATTTTATCCAAAGGATGATGTTCATCGGCGAGCGCCATCATAATGTACCCGATCGTGAGCGCTCGTCCGGCCGGCTCGTCCCCTTGCATAGCCGCTTCCGCAGCCGGCTTGAAGACCGCGAGCATCTGCTTGAGGTTATTGTTCGCGAGGTCCTCGTTTGTCGCGATGCCCTTGGCCCGAGCGGCCGCTGCCACCTGCTGCGGCATGCTCTGGCTATGGCAAGTGATACAACCTCGATTCCGAAACACGATCGAGGCCGGGGGCAACAACAAGGACACGCTTCGGCTGAGCGAGGTTCGCGCATCCGCAATGCCTTCCGGCGCCGGGTAGGTCTGATGCCGCGGGCCCGAGCCCGGCTTGGCGCCGTACTGCTCCAGCACCTCGATCCTAAGATGGTCCTGACGGTACATGGCCCAATCGAGCGCTCGTTCTCCATCGATATCTTCGGCGTTTGGATCGGCGCCCTTGTCAAGCAGGAGCTTGAGCGTGGCCGTAGCGGTTCCTTCCGACGAGGCCGCGCTGATCAAGGGAGTCCGGTTGTACCCTCTGAACCGGACGTTTACATCGGCACCCATCTCGATCCATTTCTCGATCGTCTTCGGATCCAGCCAGCCCGCCGCGATCGCAAGAGCCGCCGGGTCTAACTTCGCGCCTTTCGATATCAAATATTCCGCGGTTGGCAAGTAGTGGCGAGTGAAAGAGCCAATGGATCCTCCGAATACACCGGAACCCAGTTCGCTCATGCTGCTGCCGTGCTCTACCAGGAAACGCACCACCGCGACATCCGCGTAAGTTGCCGCCAAACCTAACGCGGTCGCGCCGTTTCTGTCCTTGGCGTGCAAGTCGGCGCCTTTGTCGAGCAGCAACCGCAGGACCTCGGTCGATCCGGAATACCGAGCTGCAATGAGCAGCGGCGTGCGTTGGAGGTTGATGCTCCGGGCATTGACATCCGCGCCGTGAGAGATGAGCAGTTGGACTTTTGCCAGGTCTGGTACGGCCCACATCAAAGTCGTTGCGCCCGCCGCGTTCGCGGTGTTTGGATTCGCACCGGCGTCGAGCAGCAACTGGAGCGAGTCTGCGCCTGCGTACAAGGTCGCTGCCATCAACGCCGGCGTGCCGTCCGCATCCACGGCGTTGGGATTGGCGCCACGCCGAAGCAGGCTCTTGACGGTACCGGTATCGGCGGTTTGAATAGCTTGGAAAAGGGTCCCGGCTGAGGGCGGTTCAGCCCTAAGAAATCCCGTCGCGAATAGGGAAGCGAGCAGCAAACCTTTCATTGAACGCCGTGCTTGCCATCTTACCGCGCTTGACCTTACTTCCAAGCCGAGTAGACCGGCTTGCCGACCAGAAACTCGGGATTAGCGCCCGGGCGCGGACGGAACTTCTGGACTCGCCCGTTGGCCACTTCGGCGACATATAGATTGCCTTCCTGATCGACACTCGCGCCGTGGATGTTGAACAGGCCGCCGGGATAATCGCCCAACGCGCCCCACGCGTAGAGCAGATGGCCCTGCATGTCGAAGCGCACGATTTTGGAGGTGGTGTCGTCGAAGGCCCACAACTGGCGGCCCGCCGAGACGTACAGGAAGTTCACCGAGGAAGGCTGCGCGAACGGCCATTGGTCCAGAAACTTGCCGTTCTCATCGAACACCTGCATGCGCCGGTTTCCACGATCGCTGACGTACACGCGGCGAGACACCGGGTCAACGGCGATTCCGTGCACGACATTGAAATAGCCCGGTCGCGCATCGGGCGGCGTGCCTTTGATCCCCCAATCGAGCAGGAAGTTACCATCTTTATCGAACTTCGCGACGCGCGTCCCGTTGTAGCCGTCGGCGACGAATAGAGTGCTGTCTGGCAGCCAGGCGAGAAACGTCGGCCGGTTGAAATGCGAGCCGTCGGCACCGAGTTTCCCGGGCGTGCCGAGCGTCTGAACCAGTTTCTTGCCATCGTTGGCAAACTTGAAGATGGCGTGGCTGAAATCGTCCACTACCCACACGTATTTTTGCGGATCGTAGGGATTGATATAGACGGCGTGCGCCCGCTTGAGCATCGAATCCCACTGGGTCCACCGTTCCGTAATGTTCCCTTGCGCGTCGACGACCACGATATTGTCCTCCCAGCGGGCGTCCACGCCCATTCTGCCCTTCCAGTTCTTCTCTGCGTCCTCGGCCAGACTTCCCGGTGCGCCGCCGCCCGGGAGCGCCGCCACAGGGCCTTGTGAAGCGTTGCGAAAGGGTACCTGGGCGGTGGGAAAAGACAGGCTCGGGCCGAACTGCGGAACGGGCGTTTGCGGAGGCCGTCTCACCACCGGCAGTTCGCCGCGCTGCACAATAAACACACGATTCGGGCTTTCGGCGAACACTCCCTCCACCGCCCCCCAGCCCCAGTTCTCGTGGTCCGGCAACTGCGACATGGGCTTGGGCCAATCCCGTACCACGTCGTAGGGACCGGTCAGATCCCATCCGCCTTTGCTTCCAGGAACCGCGGCGAAACCTGCGCCCGCCTCGCCTTGTCCATGAACAGTCTGAAGGTGCGTGGCGATAGCGGCACCGGCGATGAAGATCAGAATGGCGGCCCCAAGATTAGTAAGCCTTCGCTTCATGAGCGGCTCCCTTGAATGCAAATGATGACTCCGTCCGAAAGTATACACGGGAAGCCTGGCACGCCCTCTCCCGCCAGGTTCTAAGTTCGACCGGGAAGAGGCTAATGAACGTTGGACCGTACCTCGATACGAACGTGCTGATCTACGCCGTTAGCGAAGCCGATCCTCGAAATCAGATCTCCAGGAACCTCCTGGCCGAGGGCGGCTTGACTGAAGTGCAGGTGCTCAATGAATTCGTGGCGACAGCACCACGCAAACTCGGCTTCAGTTGCGAGGAATGTCTTTCCTCGCGGCGATTCGCATCCTGTGCCCTCGGTCGCTCTTTTCACTATAGAGACACAGGCGTGCGCTGCACATTGCATGGTGAACACCGCTCTCTCGGCGAAAGGCCGTCGCTCACCCTTCCTCCACCACTACGGCGATCAAACATTTGACCGGCTCATGATTCAGTCGTATGATTTAATCAAACGTATGACCCATCGCGCGCTAGATACCAAAGCCCGGATTCTCGATGCCGCCGAGAAGCTCTTCGGAGATAAAGGTTTCGACAGCACGTCGTTGCGCGACATCACCACCGAAGCCGACGTCAATCTGGCGTCCGTAAATTACCACTTTCAATCCAAAGACAGTCTGATCGATGCCGTAATCGCCCGGCGCTCCGAGCCAATTAACAAGAAACGCCTCGAGATGCTGGCACAGGCGGGGTCAAGTCCGACCCTGAAACAGATCCTTACGGCGTTTTTATCTCCTCTGATCGCTGACCAGGACGTTTCACTCTTCGCTCCCTTGATTGGCCGCATTCTGGCAACGCCGGATGTATCCCGGATTCAGCTTTTCAAAAAACACATGGTACCGGTCATACAACTATTCATTGCCGCGCTTCAAAAGGCTCTGCCCGATCTGAACGAAACCGAGATCATGTGGCGCCTGAGTTTCACAGCCGGCGCGATGGCTCACATTATGGCTCGGTCGGTTCATATACAGGAGTTGACGGGCGGAAAATGCGACCCGACAGACCGCCCGGCGGTCCTGGCGAGGCTGGTGACGTTCGCGACCGCCGGATTTCGCGCCAAGGAGGGACAGTAGATGCGCGCGCTCCTTATCTTTAGCCTGGCCACGACGGCGCTGGCGCAAAGCGGTGTAACGGTGGTGGAGACGACGCTCCCATTGAGCCTGAAGCAGGCCGTGGAAATCGCGCTCGCGCCGGACGGAAGTCCGCGGGTCACGCTGGCCCAGGAATCCATCCGCCAAGCCGAAACGCGCAAGCTCGAATCTCGCGCGGCATTCCTGCCGGATTTGGAATCGTCGGTCACCGACCAGCGTGAAACTACCAATCTTCACGCCTATGGCTTTGGCTCTCTTTTTAATTTCCCGGCGGGGTTCAACTTCAGTATTCCTACGATCGTCGGGCCGTTTTCGGTGTTCGACGCTCGTGCCACGGTGTCACAGATGGTTTTCGATTTCAGCACCATCCGGAAATATCAGGAAGCGAAAGTGAACATCCAAGCCGCCAAATCCGATTTTGATGCGACCAAAAACCAGGTCACCGATCAAGTCGCCCGCTCCTATCTGACTACGCTACGCGCCCAGGCGGCGCTCGACACCACGCGCGCCAACGTCGAGCTGTCGCAGGCACTCCTCACTCTCGCCCAACAACAGAAGGACGCGGGCACGGGAACCGGCCTGGATGTGGTTCGCGCCGACGTTCAGCTCGCCAACGATAGGCAGCGGCTGGTGGCCGCGGCAAACGACCGCCGGCGCGCCGGCCTGAACCTGATGCGCAGCATGGGACTCAAGCTGGACGCAGCCATCGAGCTGACCGATAAGCTGGAATATCGGCCGGCCGATATAGGCACGCTGGAAGACGCGCTGGCGGAAGCAAGAAACCTGCGCGCGGAATTGACGGCCCAGAAGGATCGCGAGCAATCGGCGCGATTGAATTACGGCGCCGTCAAGGCGGAGCGTCTTCCCTCACTCAGCACTGCGGCGAATTACGGTTACATCGGCGCAGGAGTTGCGGGCGCGCAACCTACGTATGACTACGGATTTTCGCTGCGCGTCCCGGTATGGAACGGCGGACTGCGCGACGCGCGCCGGGCGGAAAGTTTTTCACAATACCGCCAGGAACAGACTCGCACTCACGACTTGGAACAGCAGGTAGAGCTCGACGTGCGGCTGGCCTTCGACAGTATAAATTCGGCCGCTACGGAAGTGACTACTGCGCGCGAAGGCCAGGATCTTTCCGAAAGGGAGTTAGCTCAGGCCAAACGGCGCTATCAGGCGGGAGTAGCCAACTCGCTAGAGGTTACTGACGCGCAGACGCGCCTCGATCGCGCTCGCGATAATCTGATTAACGCGCTGTATGATTACAACGTGGCGCGCATCGACCTGGCGACGGCTACCGGGAAAATCCAGGAGTATGTGAACCAATGAAGAAACGAATCCCCGTAATTTTGCTGCTTATAGCCATCGGCGTGGGGGCATGGTTGTATTGGCGGTCGCACAACGCCAATCCCGGCGATCGTATTTTCGTCTCAGGCAATCTCGAGCTCACGCAGGTCGATATCTCGTTCAAGATGGCAGGGCGCATGATCGAGCGCAAGGTTAATGAAGGCGATTGGGTGAAGAGCGGCGAGCTGATCGCGACGCTGGACCCCATTATCTATCGCCAACAAAAGGTTCGGGATCAAGCTTCCGTCGCCAGCGCAGTCTCAAACTATCAGCAGCTCGAGACCGGGATCGCCTATCAGAAGGCGACGCTCGAAAGCGACATTGCCGCGCGCAACGCCGAGCTCAATCAATCGACAGCCAAGCTCGAAGAGCTGCTGAACGGCAGCCGCAGGCAGGATATTCAACAGTCGGAAGCCTCGCTTTCAGACGCCAGGGCACAGCTTGAATTCGCTCGCCTGGATTGGGATCGCGCACAGACGCTCTTCAAGAACGAAGACATCTCGAAACAGCAGTACGACCAGGCACGCACCAAGTACGATAGTGCGCAAGCGCTGCTCCGCCAGGCCGAAGAAAAGCTTTCCCTGGTCAAGGAAGGTCCGCGCCAGGAGGATATCGCCGCCGCCCGGGCCGACGTCGCACGCGCCAAAGCCGCCGTCGCCACCGCCGAAGCGAATCGTCTGGAGCTGAAGCGCAAGCAAGAGCAACTGGTGGCGGGCAAGGATGACATCGATCGATCCCGCGCGCAGGTGGGTATCGCCGAGGCTCAACTCGCCGACACCGAGGTCAGCACGCCTATCGACGGAGTTGTGCTGGTGAAATCGGCCGAGCCGGGCGAGGTTCTTGGAGCCGGGACGACGGTGGTCACCATCGGCGACCTGGAGCACCCCTGGCTGCGAGCCTACATCAACGAAACCGACCTGGGCCGCGTGAAGCTCGGGCAAAAGGTGAAATTGAGCACCGATTCGTTTCCCGGAAAAGTGTACTGGGGCAAGGTCAGCTATATCGCCTCCCAAGCCGAGTTCACGCCCAAACAGATCCAGACCAAGGAAGAACGCGTGAAGCTGGTGTACCGGATCAAGATCGACGTCGACAATTCCAGCCACGAGCTGAAAAACAACATGCCGGTTGACGCTGAAATCATCTTATGAGCATTGTGATCCATGCCGAAAATCTCACGCGCCGTTTCGGCGAGCTCACCGCGGTGGATCATCTGAATCTGGATGTAGCCGAGGGGGAGATTTTCGGCCTGGTGGGACCCGACGGCGCCGGCAAGACGACCACCATGCGCCTGCTATGCGGCTTGATGGACCCGACCGAGGGCAAAGCGGTCGTGGCCGGCCATGACGTCACTCGCGAGCTGGATCAGATGAAGGATCAGATCGGCTATATGGCGCAACGCTTCGGGCTGTATACGGATCTGACGGTCCAGGAGAACATGGACTTTTACTCGGATCTGTTCGGCATCACCAAGCGCGAGCGCGACGAAATGGGCGCACGGCTGCTGCAGATGACGCGCATGGAGCCGTTTCGCAAACGACCGGCGGGAAAGCTTTCGGGCGGGATGAAGCAAAAGCTCGCGCTAATGTGCACGCTGCTCCATAAGCCCAGGGTGTTGTTTCTAGATGAGCCGACCAACGGCGTCGATCCGGTTTCGCGGCGCGATTTCTGGGCGATTCTATACCAACTGGTGCGCGGCGGCCTGACCGTTTTCGTAACCACTGCTTATCTCGATGAAGCCGAACGGGCCAATCGGGTGGGTTTCCTGTATCAGGGGAAAATGATCCGTTGCGACACGCCGGCGGCCTTAAAGCGGGGTATCGGCGAAACGGTGTATTTGATCAGTTCGGACGATCATCGCAAGACCATGTCGACTCTCGAAGGTCAGCCAGGTGTCTTGGCCGTGCAGCCCGCCGGAGCCGAACTGCATCTGTTCATTGATCCCAATGTCACGTCGCCCGAAGGCCTGGCGCAGGTGACCCCGTTCGGCTACCGCCCGATTGTGCCGTCGCTCGAAGACGTATTCATCGCGCTTTCGCGGAGAGAGAGTGCCCTCAGTGCCGCGTAATAACTCCGTCCCGGCTGTTCACGTTGACAAGCTGGTGAAACGCTTTGGCGATTTCGTAGCGGTGGACAATGTTTCGATCGATGTCGCGCAGGGAGAAATTTTCGGATTCCTGGGGCCGAACGGCGCCGGCAAGTCGACCACCATCCGCATCCTTTGCGGGCTGCTTGCTCCGACCTCCGGGAAGGCCACCGTGGGAGGCTACGATGTAGCGACGCAGCCCGAAGAGATCAAGAAGAGGATCGGCTACATGTCGCAGAAGTTTTCGCTCTACGACGATCTGAAGGTGGAAGAGAATATCGAATTTTTCGGGGGCGTCTATGGCGTCTCACCCGACAAACTGTCTGCGCGCCGCGATTACGTGCTCAAAATGGCCGGCCTCGAGGACAAACGGGCGACCATGACCCGCCTGCTCTCGGGCGGGTGGAAGCAACGGCTCGCGCTCGGCTGCGCGATCTTACATGAGCCACCCATTCTATTTCTCGATGAGCCGACCAGCGGCGTGGATCCGATTGCCCGCCGCAACTTCTGGCATCTGATCTACGAGCTTTCGGCCGCCGGGCACACGATTTTCGTCACTACGCATTACATGGACGAAGCGGAATACTGCCACCGCGTAGCGCTGATGTATGGCGGGCGCGTCATCGCGCTGGGCTCGCCCGCGGAGCTGAAAACCTCGCTGGGCGTTGGTCATTTGTTGAATCTCGAAACGTCGGATCTGTTGCGAAGTATGACGGTGCTGGAGGGCAAGCCCGGGATCCTGGACATCGCTGTGTTCGGTGGCGGACTGCACATAAAAGTCGAAGATCCGGCTGCGGCAATTCTGGAAATCTACCGTGAATTGGAGCTGGCGGGCATTTCCGTAGTGATACTGGATTCGATCCGGCCGAGCATGGAGGACGTCTTCGTCAGCCTGATCGAAAAAGAGGAACGAGATAAGCAGGAGAAAGCCGCATGAGTTTGCGCCGCACGCGCGCCATTGCCCGCAAGGAGATGCTGCACATTCTCCGCGACTCCCGAAGCCTGTTCGCCGCGTTACTGCAGCCGCTGGTGATGCTGCTGATTTTCGGATGGGCTCTGAGCCTGGATGTCGATCGCATCCCGACCCTCGTCTACGATCTGGATCAATCGCCACAAAGCCGCGACCTGGTGAAGGACTTCCGGGGCTCGCGCTATTTTCAGGTAGTCGAAGAAGTACACAGCTACCGCCCTATTGAGCAGGCAATCGACCGGCGCAAATGCCTTCTGGGCGTGGTGATTCCGGTCGAATTCGCGAAAAACATCAATCTGCAACAGCCGGCCCAAGTACAGCTTCTAATCGACGGCAGCGACTCGAACACGGCCGCCATCGCTCAAGGTTACGCCGAAAGCATCGTGTCGTTGTACTCACAACGCCTGCAGGCGCCTGTTCAGACCGCGGCAGGGCGCGTTCCGGCCGGCGTCATCCCGGACGTACGGGTCTGGTACAACCCCGATCTTCTATCGGGAAACTTTATCGTTCCGGGTCTGATCGTCGTGATCGTGATGATTATTGCAGCCAATCTCGGCTCTCTGACCGTGGCGCGGGAATGGGAGAACGGCACCATGGAACAGCTATTGTCGACGCCGGCGCGGCCCAGCGAGATCGCCCTCGGGAAATTGTCCGCCTATTTTGTGGTCGGCGCGGCTGACATGGTCATCGCGCTGGTGGTCGGCATTTTCGTTTTCAACGTGCCGATGAAAGGCAGTCTGTTGTTGCTGCTGGCCGCCAGCGCGATCTTTCTGTTCGGCGCGTTGGGGCTCGGCATCATGGTCTCGGCTATGTTCCGAACCCAACTCATGGCGTACCAGATCGGAACGCTGCTTTCTTTTCTCCCGGCGTTTCTGCTGTCGGGATTCATCTATCCGATCGGCAGCATGCCGCGCGTGATCCAGGCGGTTTCACTCATCGTGCCGGCGCGTTATTTCATGGAAATCTCGCGCGGGATTTTTCTGAAAGGCATCGGCATTCAACTGCTGTGGTTCAATCTGCTGCTGCTGATTGCCTACGCTGTAATCGTATTCTATTTTGCGACGCGCAAACTGAGGCAAAAGGTGGCGTGATGAGACAAAGACTACGCAGGATCATCCGCAAAGAGTTTATTCAGGCGCTACGCGACCCGCGCATGCGGTCCATATTGTTTTTGCCTCCGCTCATCCAGTTGTTGATTTTCGGCTACGCCGCAAGCCTGGACGTGGACAACGCCAAGATCGCCTGGATGGATCAGGACCGCACGCCCGAAAGCCGCGAGCTTCTCTCGGAGTTCGAAGGCTCGGGACGATTTATTCTCGCCGGCATGCCGAACGATGAACGCGCCATGCAGAGAATGATGGATCGCGGGCAAGTGGACGCCGTGATTCGGATATTGCCCGGATTCGCCCGCGATGTGAAGCGCGGCCGGACCACCAGCGTTCAGGTGCTGCTGGACGGAACCAACTCGAACACGGCCTCCATTGTTTCCGGATACGCCAGCCAGGCGATCGCGCGTTATTCGAGCGAAGCGCTCCAACATCAACAGAACGCCATGCTGGTGGAAGCTACCGAGGACGCCGGAGGGCCGGTGCAACAACCAGTCCCGCAGGTCAGCCCGCGCACCCGGGTGTGGTTCAATCCCGATCTGCGCAGTAGGAACTATTTCATCCCTGGCGTGATAGTGAACATTATCACGCTGGTGACGCTGTCCCTGACTGCCATGGCGATCGTTCGTGAAAAAGAGATCGGCACCATGGAGCAGTTGATGGTCACGCCGATTCGTCCAACCGAGTTGATCATCGGCAAAACGCTGCCCTTCGTCGCCGTGGGTATTTGGGACATGCTGCTGGTTATGAGCGCCGCGCTTCTGATCTTCCACGTGCCGTTCCGTGGAAATTTCTGGCTGCTGTTCGGGGCGACGCTACTGTTCCTTCTGACCACGCTCGGCGCCGGTCTCTTCATTTCCACCGTCTCAAAAACGCAAACCCAGGCAATGATGGCCACCAGCTTGTTCTTTCAGCCCTTCTTCATGTTGAGTGGATTCACGTTTCCGATCCGCAACATGCCGCAGCTCGCGCAATGGCTGACCTTCATTAATCCGGTGCGTTACTTTATGGAGATCGTGCGCGGAGTCTTTCTGCAGGGCGCCGGTATCGAATCGCTATGGCCCCAGATGGTGGCGCTGGCGCTGTTCGGCGTAACCATCTTGTGGCTGAGCGTGCAAAGGTTCCACAAGCAACTGGAATGATAAAGTCTTTGGAGGGCGTCCGCAGGGCAGGTGTCAACCGCTGCGACAATCAGTTGATTAAGAAGGTGGTGGAGGCGGCGGGAGTTGAACCCGCGTCCGAGAAAGTCCGCCATGAAAAGAACTACGTGCGTTTCCGATTCGGTAGTTGTCGGCCGCCCCATTAGAACCGGCAAGAAAACGACGGCTTAGCCCGATTGTCGTCAGCCTACGGCTCCGAGCAGAAGCCTTCGGCCCAATCCTCGAAGATGACGCCCGATGAATGCCGTCGAGGCCCAGCATCCGGAGCGGCTACCTAATTAATTAAGCAGCGTAAGCAAACTGCTGATTGGCAGTTCTGGTTTTCCGATCGTTTAACGGGAGCTCGGAACCCGGCACGCCTTTCCACAACGATTCAATCCCGTCGAATCCGTTGCGCCCCCCTTCCCTGCTTTGATGATAACACCCGCTCCTTGGATTCCGGCCTCTTGGAGCTTTTTCCTATGATGTAGACAGGCATGCCGAGCGTCACCTCAACTCCGGAAACCAGGCAGAAAACCGAAGATCAGCTGGTGCCACTCTATAACGTCGTTCTGCTGGACGACGACGACCACACCTACGAATATGTGGTCGAGATGCTCCAGAAACTGTTCGCCTTCTCCGACGGGGACGCCTGGAATCATGCCGTCGAGGTCGACAGCACCGGAAGAACCGTGGTGCTGACGTGCGAACTGGAGCAGGCTGAGTTCGGCCGGGATCAAATCCATGCTTTCGGCGCCGACTGGCGTATGCCCAAGTCGAAAGGGTCGATGTCGGCGCTCGTGGAACCATGTTCTTAGGGCCAGGCCCGTCGTGCTAACCTAGTCTCATCCGCGTCTGTGGGTTATTTCAGCAGGAGATGACTATGCGTAGTAAGGTAATCTTTACAGTTGTTGCTTTCGTTGCGTCCCTGGCTTCTCTGGCCGCCCAGAGCAAGCCGAATTTCACCGGAACCTGGAAGCTGAACGTAGCCAAGAGCGACTTTGGCGTCCTTCCACCCTCGAACGGCCGCACGGACGTAATCGATCACCAGGAGCCAAATCTGAAGGACAGCGTGTCCGACGATGGCGCCCAAGGCCAGCAGAATTACACGCTCAGCATGACCACCGATGGCAAGGAAGCCATCAACAAACCTGGTGGATTGGACATGAAGAGCGTAGCCACCTGGGACGCCAACAAACTGGTAGTCAATACAAAGCTCCAATTCCAGGGCAGTGACGTGGCGATCAAGACTAGCTGGTCCATGTCAGACGATGGCAAGACGCTGACGGAGAGCGCGCACCTGGAAAGTCCGATGGGCGAAACCGACCAGACGATGATCTTCGAAAAGCAGGAAGGCGGCGCCACCGCGGTTGCGGCAATGAAGCCTGCGGCAGCTGCTCCCTCAGCCGGCGGCGCCAAGCCCAATTACAGCGGAACCTGGAAGCTCAACGTGGCGAAAAGTGATTTCGGCCCCATTCCGGGCCCCGATACGCGCACCGATGTGATCGAGCACAACGATCCTGCGCTGAAGGTCAACACTGCGCAGGATGGAGCCCAAGGCAAGCAGGAGTACACGCTCAACATGAGCACCGACGGAAAGGAAATGACCAATACGCCAGGTGGCCTCGAAGTCAAGAGCATCGGTGCATGGGAAGCCAACAACTTGGTTATAAACGTCAAGTTGAAATTTCAAGACAATGACGTCGCTGCCAAGACAACTTGGCTCTTATCTGACGATGGAAAGACCCTCACGCAGAACCAACATCTCACTACGCCGATGGGCGAGTTAGATCAGAAGATGGTTTTCGAGAAGCAGTAAGTGAGGTGGCGCAGGTCTCTGCCTGCGTTTCTAGCCTGGGAACTAATAGGGCGTCGGGAAAGTCTTCGAAATATGATCGTGCCAGGTGAGCGTTTCTTCGTCCACCAGGGCCCATAGCAGACCGATCCCGGCCGCCAGCAGGCTCAGTATTCCGGAAGCCAGCCGATAAAGCCGCTGCTTGCGGCGCGGTCGCTGTCCATCGAAATCGACCAGCGTAAGACGTGCCCAGCGCATGCCGGCCGTATCGCCGCCGGCGAGGCACCACAAGATCTCGTAAAAGATCACAAATGCTGCCACCACCGCGACCAGCACCGGCCAGGTTTTGGCGTTTAGCAACACCTGCCCTCCAGCCAGGTAGAAAATAATTCCGAAGATTGCGGTGGCGATCAGAATCATACTGCCATCCAGCGCTGCCGCCATGGCACGGTGTGCCGGAACAGCCACAGGAGCGTCACAGTAGATCACTCCGTCTGAGGGCCTGATGGAGCGCGCGAACTCGAGGTTCTGCTGACCGGGAATCACCTTGCGATTGCGGACTCGCCGCACGGCTGGGGACTGCTGCCGTAACGGGGGCGCCACCGGGGGCGCGATCGATTCAAACGGCACCACTCGCGGAAGCTCCCGCCCGCTAAACAGGGAAGGTTGATAGGTGATGGGCCGGCGCGGCGATGGTGGAAGCTCGGTTGCAACGCGTCCAGCGGGACCGGCCGATTCGCTTTCCATGAATTCAGGACGCAACGCTGGAACCGCGGCCGACGTCGTGTACACCGGCGTCATGCGCAGACGACGGCCGCACCGGCCACAACGATGATCATCTTCCGCATTCGAAGCCTGACAATAGCGACATTCCATTCTGCCAACCAACCTCCTGCGCTTGCGGGATCTACCAATCCGTGTTACGGTTTTCGGTTGAGGCCGTTATCGTCCGTATCCGCGGGTCCCCGCTCGCGCACCAAAAATGAGCTTATCTCCTTTCCTAACATATTTGGGGTGAAATGTCACGTACTTTCTTTGGCTTCCGGCCTGGGATTTCTACTGGCGGCCATCTTTTTGGCGAGCGGACACGCTCTCGCGCAGGTTCCGTTTGCGCCGCCTCCACCGCCTGCCCCTAGCCAGCCGGATACAGTCCCAAATGCGGCCAATCCGAACCAGCGGCTCAAGCTCCAGCGCCCGAACGCACCGGGTCCAAATGATGTATTCATCGACGCTGTGAGCCAGGAGGTAGACGGCTCCCTGCGTCACCTGCGCGGGAACGTCCACCTGGAAATGACCGACAAGAAGCTCGAAGCCGACGAGGTGGATTACGACGAAGATACCGGTGACGCCGAGTTCCGGGGCAACGTACGGTATGAAAACTTCATCGATGGGACCAAGCTGAATTGCGATCACGGCACCTACAACGTCAACAGTGAGACCGGATTCTTTTACGACCTGCGTGGCACCTCAGTGCCTAAAATCATCGCGCGCCCTGGGTTGCTGACCACCAGCAATCCTTTTTATTTCGAGGGTAAGTGGGCCGAGCGAAAGGAAGATCGCTACATCGTTCACGACGGCTACGTAACCGATTGCAGAGTCCCCAAGCCGTGGTGGCGGCTTACCGGCCCCAAGTTCGACATCATGCCTGGAAACCGGGCCATCGCTTACCACGCCGTCTTTCATGTCCAACGGCTGCCCCTATTCTTCCTGCCCATTTATTACAAATCGCTTAAAAAACTGCCGCGTGAGAGCGGATTCCTGGAGCCCAGCTTTGGCCGCAGCACGCTGTTCGGTGAATTTTTTGGCCTCGGATACTATTGGGCCATCAGCCGTAACGCCGACTTTCTTTATCGCGGCGTATATTACAGCCTGCGCGGGCTGGCCAGCACGGTAGACTTCCGCTACAAGATAAAACCGGGCACGGACCTCGGATTCTATCTCTACGGAGTGAACGACAAGGAGAAGCAGGGAGGGTATCAGTTTACCGTCGACGGCCGCTCCAACCTCGGCAACGGCTGGGAAGCGCGTGGGCAGATCAACTATCTCAGCTCCTTCCTGTTCCGCCAGTCCTTCAGCCAATCGTTCCACGATGCGATTTTTTCCGAATCGCACTCGGTCGGCTTCATAACCAAACATTGGGACACGTTTGGCTTTTACGTAGTGGCTGATCGCGACGAAGAATTTCAAAGCGTAACGCCCGGCGACGATATTGTGATTCGGAAGCTGCCCGAAGTCGACTTCTTGAGCCGTGACCGGCAAATTGTGGGAGGTGTCTTGCCGCTCTGGTTTTCGTTCGACAGCAGCGCGGGCATCCTGGACCGCACCGAGCCGGATTTTCAGACCCGGCGGTTCGTGCCGCGCGTGGACGTGAATCCGCGTGTCACCACGGCATTTCACTTTGGCGGTTTCAGCCTGACGCCCAGCTTCGCGATTCGGGAGACTGCCTACGGGTCCAGCATCGTGAACG
>Ga0210386_10000084_pt1 | contig 67013 bp, 60 predicted proteins | sample IncBWH32OmetaG_FD_160091 | JGI IMG/M metagenome (GOLD analysis project Ga0210386, IMG submission 160091) | Forest soil microbial communities from Barre Woods Harvard Forest LTER site, Petersham, Massachusetts, United States - Inc-BW-H-32-O ...
GCTGCTCGCGCCGGGCGGGTTCGTGTATCTGGTGGAGGGGCACCCGTTCGCGCAGATCCTGGACGGCTCGTCCGGCCTGGCGGTGGCGCGGGACTATTTCGAGCGCCAGCCGTTCGTGGAGGACTATCCGTATACCTACACGGACGGGCCGGCGCTTGCGCATCAAAGGACCGTGGAATTCCAGCACGGCCTGGGCGAGATCGTGACGTCGCTGGTGGCGGCCGGGCTGCGGATCGAGTTCTTGCACGAGTGGGACTTCGACGACTTCGCGCGCTTCGACTGGTTGGTGCGGCGGGAGGACGGGACGTTCCGGTTTCCGCCGGGGCGGCCGCGGGTGCCGCTGATGTTCTCACTGCGGGCTTCCGCGGCGGGGAGACGGTACGCTACGGGGTGACAGCCGCTCCGGAGTTTGACCGGGCGGCTGCTGCGGGCGTAGCTCAATGGTAGAGCTCCAGCCTTCCAAGCTGGTCATGCGGGTTCGATTCCCGTCGCCCGCTCCAGCTCACTGGCTTTTTTTGATTTGCTGTTCCCGTATGTCCGCGGTTCAAGTCTTCTACCGGGCCGGAAGCCTGCCCATGGGATGTTTCTCCAGATCAATTGCAATCCTCGAACTTAGTTATGTTGACGTGAGGGGCTGGTGGGACTACCCATTGTTCTACCCAAAATGCCAGCAGCCTTAAGGCTGGAGCTGCAAATTTGAATCTGCCGCCCGCTCCATCGTGATGTCCCAAGACACCGGCATGGCCATGAGCCTGATTGGCTATAGGGGTTTCACCCGGCGGCCGTCACACTGACGGGACCGTCCAGTCCGGACCGCGGCCAGGCGGCGCCTGAGCTGACAGGCACGGTTCAGCGCGGCAACCAGAACGCACCTCACCAGTGTTTCCGACCCGCCCGGCTATAAGGTCTAGCTCTTCTGCCGATGTGCGGAAGATCGGCTTCCACGGCCACGGGATCGGTGCGCGCCTCCCGAAAACCGTTCTCGTACGCCCGATGGCCCGTTCGCTAGGCTTCGTGCGACGGCGACTGGCGGGAGTGGGATGCCACTGGGGAACCTGTTGAAGGGTCATCGTCCGCCTGGGTGGCTCTGCGGCGAAGGGATCATCTATGTCGGCGACACGGCGTCGTGTGCTGCATCTGTCCGATCTTCACCTCAACGCTAGCGGTGAGCTCCGATACGGCGTCGACGCCGACCTGGCGCTGGGTGCAGTACTGGAATCGTGCGCCAGCCTTGGTGAGCTTGCCGCCGTCATTGTCACGGGGGATGTCGCTGACGACGGTAGCGAGGCCGCATACAACCGGGCGCGTGATGTTCTGCTGGATTTTGCCCGCACGCGCCGCGCGCGCCTGGTGTTCTGCGTGGGCAACCACGACGACCGTGACGCGTTCACCCGTTCATTCGGCTCTGGCCATATCGACGCCGATGGAAACGACTGCGGTGTCACGGCTGGTCCGACTGGCCGGGTCTGCGCGGTGAGCGAGGCCGGCGGGGTCCGCATCGTCACGCTCGACAGCCTTGTGCCGGGCAGATGGTACGGCCATCTCGGCACGGAGCAACTCCGCTGGGTCGCGGCGGTTCTGACCAGCGAACAACCCGCCATCCTGGCCTTCCACCACCCGCCGATCGACCTCGCAGTGGAGATCCAGCAGCGCGTCGGGCTCGACGACCGCGACAGACTCGCGGCCGTGGTGGGTCCTTCGCTGGTGACCGCGATTCTCTGCGGCCACTTTCACCAGCAGATCGCAGGCTCGGTAAGCGGCGTTCCCACGTGGGTGACCCCAGGGGTGTTCACCCGGATCGACCACCTCACCGGTGCGCCGGGTTCCGAACGGGCATACGCCGGCGGCAGCGCGACGCTCCTGGACATCACCGAGCCGACACGGCCGGTCTTCGCGACCATTCCCATGCCCGGCCCCGGCAGCCGTCTTGCCTACGAGACAGACCTCGAATCAATTGAGGGAGACCTCCGTGCATTCGGAATTCCCATGTGACCGGGCCGAATGTTCCGTTCTGCCGCAGACAGGCGTCGGCCCGGATCGTCATGCTCCTAGCCGCTACGCCCGCGATGGTTTCCGCTACGTGTATCTGCTCGCGGACGGCGCGAGAACGTCGGTGACCACTGGCTGGCAGCAGCTCCAGCTGGCGACCGCACTCCACCAGGCTGGCAGCCCGCCAACCTCAGGGTCGTTCGACGTATTGCTTCGCGCCCGCGATCGCGAGGGCGCCATCCTGCGTGGTTGACTGGTACCGCCGATTCCGGCGAAGAGCCGACACTCAGATGACCGGCACGTGCGGTGTGTCAGGCCCGCCGATGGCGACGGCGTGCACTATCGGCAGCGCGGCAGGGCCAGCACGGCGCGGATGGCAGCCGGGCCGCAGATAGCTTATGCTTTACCTTAAGGACTACCTTAAGGTTGGTGAGTGACGGTGGAACGGTTCGTAGGACTGGAAGAAGCCAGGCCGGTCCTTGGGCAGCTAGCTGAGGAGGCAGCCACCGGCGATGAGGTGTGGCTGACCAAGCATGGTAAGCCCATGGCTGTCTTGCTGAGCCGTGAAGCGTACCTTCAACTCCGGCAGGCGGCGGCGCGAGCCGGCCGGGAAGAGCTGGCGGCCCGCGTCGCCGAGGCCCGCCGCAAGGTGGCCGAGGCAGGGCTCGATCCGGCGATCGTGGATGAGGCGGTCGAGGCGGCCCGCCGCAGCGCCTGATGCGGATCGTCGCGGACACCAACACACTTGTGTCGGGGTTCGGCTGGGGCGGGCTGCCAGGCCAGGTGGTAGATACGGTGCTGAGCGGCCAGGTGACTCTGGTGATCAGCCCTGCGCTGCTCGGCGAGCTTGCCCGCGTGCTGGCCTATCCCAAACTCGCCGCCATCTTCGATGACCCCACCGCACTCATTGCTGCAGTGTCAGAAGCCGCCGACACCGTCGACCCTGCAGAGCGCGTGGCGGTGCTGGCTGACGAACCAGACAACCGCGTGCTGGAAGCAGCGGCAGCCGGGCGGGCCGACCTGATCGTGACCGGTGATAAGGCCATGCAGGAACTCGGTTTCTTCCAGGGCATCCCCATTGTCTCGGCCGCCCAGTTCGTGGCGCAACTCCAGCAGCAAGGTCACACCGAGTCACCCGGCTCGAGCGGACAGACGTCCTGATCTGGAGGTCACTGGCCGGAGGTCAGGCCGGGCCTGGCGCTGTTGCCGCACCTGGCCCATTGGACCGCTCTGACTGGGCCTGCCGCGGCCATTGTCCTCGCTGCGGATGCTGGTTCACGACCGGGCAAATGCTGGCTGACCTGCGCGATCGCCGATGATTCCCGGGTGATCAACGATTTCGGGTCATGTCCGGGCCAACGAGACCTGTTCGGCATTTGTAGCGTCAATGCCGACGGCAACGCGGACGTTGACGGAGATCGCAGGCGCCCAGCTCGGGCAAACCGGCGGACCGTCGGGGCGGTGAGTACCGCTCAGCGACATCAAGGTCACAGAGCCGGACTACACTCCACCAGCCTTCATAGATTGGAGGCAACGGCGATTTTCTACCCAAATTTCTACCCAAAAGGCAGTGCGGAATCGAGATGGTGCATCTCCTGGTCACAGCCTCCAACTGGAGTGGCCCACCAGAGTGTGTTACCAGCCTTCCAAGCTGGTCATTCGGGTTCGATTCCCATCGCCCGCTCCAGTTTATTGACCTTTTTCGATTTGGTGTTCCCATAGATCTCGACCCAGGCCCTTCTATCGGCGGCGAGCCTATTCATGCGATATTCCTCCAGCTAAATCGCAATCCTCGAACATAGTTATGTTGACGTAAGGGGCTGGTGGGACCACCCATCGTTCTACCAAAATGCCAGTAGCCTTAAGGCTGGCGCTGCAAACTTGAATCCGAGGTCCCGGTCCGCAGCCGCCCTTCGTATTGTCGGCCTATCTCAAGCCCGAGCAAACGTAGCCTAATACGGCGCTAGCCGGGGCAAGCCCGCCGATCTCGGCCGTTGCCGCCGCGGTGCTCTTCAGTAGTTCGTGGGCATATTCGTCGACCGTAGCGCGGTTCACCCGCCCCGGCGGCCCCCACAGGATGAGCGTGAAGGCAACTTCGCCGTCCGCGTTGAACACCGGGGCCGAGACGCATCGGAGCTCGTAGAAATCGGAGCCGTCGAGAGAGTCCGGGTTGTAGCACTCCGTGGCGGACTTGATGAGGTCCCGGAGCGCGCGGGCCGAGAGGTCGGGGTCCGGTTCACTTGCGCGACCGGTGGCGCGTTCCACTTCCACGCTGAGTTCGTGTCCAAGGGTAATGGTGTAGCCGCGGGAGCGCACGAGCTCCGGAACGCGCTTCATCCGCGCCGTCTCCTCCGGAGAGGTGCCGGGATGAAGGTTAGCCAACCATCGCTCACGCAATTCCGCAGGCCCCCACGCGGCGTTCACGCTTCCCACCGGCGGCATGAAGGGCAGCCGAAGCCCGACCCGGGTCGGGCGGTCCGGGCTTGTCGTATGCCCGGCCGCGGCCGTCAACACCAGCTGGTCATTCACCAGGCAAACCACGGTCACTTCGGTTCCGAACCGGTCCGCCAGCCCTTCCATGTTCGCCCGCACCCGATCGACGAGCTTGAGCTGTTCGACGAGATCGGCATCACCGGCCGCGAGTGACTGCGGCCGGAACGACCCATAGCCCCCCCTGAAGAACAGCAGCGGGTGGCCGGTGCCGGTAAGGTCCAGATCTTGGACCCGACCGATCACGATGTGGTGGTCACCCGCGTCGTGAATCGCTTCGACGGTGCAGTCGATGTAGGCCACCGCGCCATCGATGATCGGGTTGCCCGCCGCCGATGGCCGCCAGCGAATGTCGTGGAACTTGCTGACCTTGCGTGACGCGACGGCTCGGCAGACGTCCTCTTGCTGGGCGGCGAGAACGTTGATACAGAAACGCGGGCCCGACTCCCGAAGCGCCTTCCACGAGCTCGACGCCTTGTCGGGCAGGAAGGCGACCAAGGGCGGATCCAATGATACGGACGTGAACGAACCAACCGTCATGCCGAGCGCTTCCCCCTGTGCGCTGACGGAAGTCACGATGACTACTCCAGTCGGGTACTGCCCCAGCACCTGACGGAAGTGTTTCGGGTCCATGGCTGCCCCTTTCGTGAACGTCGCGCTGATCATGCTTTCTTCCGCTCGAGGAACGTGGTCATCCGCTCGTACTTGTCTGCGCTGTCGAACAGCAGCGCTTGCGCCGCCGTGTCGAAGTTGCCGGTGTCCGGGCGGTGTGCGCGCAACGCCAGCTTTGTGAGCTCGAGGGCACGCCAGGACCGTTGCGCGATGGTGACGGCCAGGGCCGCGCCACGCGCTGGCAGGTCGTCCGCGATCTCGTCCACCAGGCCGGCGGCAAGCGCCGAGGTGGCGTCGAGGCGAGCCCCGGCGTACAGCATGCGCCGCGCGGTGGCCAGGCCGACGAGTTGTGCGAGCCTCCAGTTCCCGCCCGCACCGGCGAGGATGCCGAGTGACAGTTCCGGCTGGGCGAAGACGGCCCGCGGACTCGCGATCCGGAAGTCGCAGGCGAGCGCCATCTCGCAGCCTCCGCCAAGCGCAGGCCCGTCGACGAGGGCGATCGTCGGCCAGCGGTGCGCCTCGAGCCGCTCGAACAACCCGGCATTGATCGCGCGGAGTGCGTGATCGGAGCCGCGGTCGCGCATTTCGCGGATGTCGGCGCCCGCGGCGAATATGCCCGGCGTGGTCGAGTGGACCAGCAGGATGGACGGCGTGCGGCGCGCCTCGGCCAGTACCGCGTCGAATTCAGCGACCATCGCCTCGTCGTGCGCGTTGCGCCGGTCGGGACGGTTCAGGCCGACCCACCACAACTCGCCCTCCCGGCGGACAACGACGCTACTCACGCGGCCTCCAGTAGCAGGGCGATGCCCTGGCCGACGCCGATGCACATCGTCACCACCGCGCGCCGCGCATCGCGGCGCCGCAGCTCGCGCGCTGCGGTAAGGGCAAGGCGCGCGCCGCTCATGCCCAGCGGATGCCCGAGCGCGATGGCGCCACCGTTGGGGTTGACATGCTCGGCGTCGTCGGCTAGCCCGAAGTCGCGTAGCACGGCCAGCGCCTGCGCGGCGAACGCCTCATTCAGTTCGATGACATCGACGTCCCCGACCGCCAAGCCGGCCCGGCCGAGCAACTTGCGCGTGGCCGGGATCGGTCCCAGGCCCATGACCCGCGGGGCGACGCCGGCGGTTGCCGCACCCGCGACCACGGCCAGGGGACTCAGCCCGAACCGCTGCACCGCGCGCTCGGAGGCCAGAAGCAGTGCTGCCGCACCGTCGTTCACGCCGGAGGAGTTTCCAGCGGTGACGGTACCGCCGTCACGGAACGCGGGTCGCAACCTGGCCAGCTTGTCCAGGTCTGTTTCGCGGGGATGCTCGTCCTGCGACACGTACACCGGGTCGCCCTTGCGCTGCGGCACCGGAACCGGCGTGATCTCCTCCGCGAAATACTCCTGCGCCTGGGCCTTCGCCGTTCGCTGCTGCGAGCGCAGCGCGAATGCGTCCTGGTCGGCGCGTGAGACGCCTCGCTCCGCCGCGACGATCTCGGCGGTCTCCCCCATCGAGTCCGTGCCGTATGCGGCCTGCATCGCCGGGTTGACGAACCGCCAGCCCATCGTCGTGTCGTAGATCTCGGCGCCGCGCGCGAATGGCGCGGCGGCCTTCGGAATGACGAAGGGCGAGCGGCTCATGCTCTCCACGCCGCCCGCGATCACCAGGTCTGCCTCGCCGGCCCGGATCGAACGTGCCGCGACCGCAACGGCGTCAGCACCTGACCCGCACAGGCGATTGATCGTCGCGCCCGACACTGTGTCGGGCAGCCCGGCGAGCAGCAGCGCCATCCGGGCCACGTTGCGGTTGTCCTCTCCCGCCTGGTTGACGCAACCGAGGACGACATCGTCCACGGTGGACCAGTCCACCGATGGATGCCGTGCCCGCAGGGCGCGCAGCGCGTGCGCCGCGAGGTCGTCAGGGCGCACCGCGGAGAGCGCGCCGGCGTAGCGGCCGATCGGCGTCCGAATGCCGTCCACAAGGTATGCCACGCTCACCGCAAAGCCTGCCTTCGCTTCAACACGCCAACACATCAGCGCGGTCATAATCGTCATATCAGCGCAGTCGTAATGCTGCACGAATCCACCCTATGGCCAGCCTCAACTTATGTCAACGGTAGCGTTGAAAGAAGGTGCGCAAGCCTCCGCTTCGCCCGCTCAACAGACGAAGGGTCGATCCGGCTGAACGACTCGAACACGGCTGCCGCGGCTTGCTCGGTCGTGCCTGGTTCGCACACCGTCGCGCCCGCACAGTAGTCAAGCCGCATGTCAGCCGCCGTGAACGCCTCCCCGGACAAGCACATACGGCGGATCCATGGGTCAGGCAGGAAGCGCCGCAACGGGGCTATGTCGCTGTCGATTCCCAGCATGACCTCGGGCATCCTCAGCCGGGCCGACCGCGAGATGACGAGGATGTCTGCCGACATCGCGATGAGCAGCCCGATCCCGACGGCGGCTCCCTCCACCGCCGCGACTACCGGCGCCCGATGATCTTGAATCGCGGCGAGGCAGTCCCGCGCCGCGTCCACCGTTGCGGCCTCGTCCAGGCCTGGCTGCCTGATGTCGAAACCGGCCGAGAACATCCCATTGGCGCCGGTCAACAGGACCGGCCTCGGCTCGTCGCCTACCTGCTTCAGGTACGCGTGGAACTGCCTGAACCCCTCGACCGTGAAGGCATTGACCGGAGGGCGGTCGAAGCGGATACGCGCCACCGCGTCGACCAGGTCCAACCGAACTCCGGGCGGGGCCTGCCGGTTCCTGTCCGTAGCAGGCGAGAACTCGGTCATCGCGACCGGCGAAGCAGGATCGCGCTAGCTAGGGAGTGGCTCATCGGAATATCGCACCGCCATCAGTCGTCGGGAGCACCAGGACGCAGGCCAGGGCGAGGCCAGCGCTTTCCCTCGGGCACGGATTACTGATGGCAGTCTATCAACACCTGCGTTGATCGCAAGTCACTGGCCGACGGCGCTAGCGAACCATCACACCGTTCAAGATGGTGTCCGCCATGCCGTCGGCGACGTCATCGGCATCGAGCACACCCCCCGGAACCCACCACCGAGATGTCCAGTTGAGCATGCCGGTTATCGCCTTAGCGAAGACCTTAGGCGGCAGGGAAGTTTTGAAGACACCTTGTTTGATGCCATCCCGGACTACCTGCTCGATCAGGTCCTCATAACGGCGACCGGAGGCGATAAGCTCGCGATTGAGATGTTCGTCGATAATCGACGCCGAATCGCCGCTCCGCAGGTAGATGTACAGCTGAGGGTAGTGGTGCTCGAACGATCGCATGAGGGCGCGCATAGAATTTCGTAGGCGCACCTCGGGCGGGTCTCCGCTAGCGGCTACTTCCTCGAGGCGAGCAACCAACTCGGCAAGCCCATCGTGCATTGCCTCCCGAAAGATAGTGCCTTTATCCGCGAAGTAGTAGTAGAGGGTGGCGCGGTCAAGGCCGGCCTCTTTGGCGATGGCGTCCATGGTCGTGCCGTCGAACCCGTTACGCTCCAGTACGGGGCCGGCTGCCTTCAGGATCATGTCACGCTTAGCACCGTACTGGGTGCGATCTCGTTGCTGGGCGGCCTCGCGCTTCATCGCGAGTGTTGGCTGTCGCTTTTCGCTAACCATCCATCATCCCATCGGCCGCTTGTGGCTAATAATCATAACTCAGAGGTGCTGTAGGCTAGGCAACGGAACGCCGGTTCCACCCCAGAGCCTGCTCGCGTTGCGTCCCGGCACCGCGCACAGTCTATCATCAACATATCCGTTGACGACGACGAGCGCGCCGGAATGCGCCTGGCCTGGGTGGCGGCGGCATCCAGGCGGGCGTCTTCGCGCGGGCGCCAAGGGGGCGCCTGCCGCGCCCGCGGCAGGCCCGCGCTTTGGGGCAAGCGCACAACTCACGCCCACCGGGCCAGCCAGTATCGTCCAGCGGCGAGGAATCTACTGGCTCTGCCCCCGCAGCTCCGCGAATGCGACCCGGGCCGGATCTAGGTCGTCGCCACGCCCGTGGGTGAATTGTGCCGCAGCGGGCGACGACCAGTATGCGGGCTCCCCGAGGCTCCGCGTCCAGTCGACGACCGAAATGCGACTAGATATCTTCCAGGTATCGTCGACTCGGGCGAAACGATCAACATAGCGACCGCCCATGAGCACCGCTTCAGACTGACCAGAAGCAACGAACTCAGGGTCGTCGATGAATTCGATGTAGCAACAGTAGTAGCTTTCGCATACCGCGTTGTCGCCGGAGATCTCCACTAGCTGGTTGGCCACGTAGTGCTGCTTGGCCCCACGGTACTTGCTCTTCTCGGCCAGCCAGGCCGCGAATTCCGACGGTCCGCCCTGGAATGCGCCATGATCATCGGAAGCCTGCGGTAGGTAGCACTCGGTCACCGTCCGCCAGTCCAGCCGGTCCGTGCCATGGCAGTACCGCAACACGCAGTTCTTGATCTCACGTTCGTCCAGCAGCATCTCGAGCCGAACATCGACCGCGTTCCCGTCCACGCCCGTTTTCACTTCCACGATTCCTTTCAATTAGGTCCTGCGATTAGGTCCTGCGATCAATCCGCGGGGCACCGGCACGACGCGGTGCCCCGCATGGCCCCTCCTGCCTGCCCCAGAGCAACCGGCCGGGGCACCGTCGAGGCAGGCTCGGGGCGCTCTAGCCGACGCCGGACGAGGCCGGGACGGTGTAGCCCTTCTCGTCCCGGATCTGGTCGATATGCTCCCGTACGTCCTCGAGCTTGAGGTCCTCCGCCTCGTAGCCCGGAGTCTCGGCGACGAAGATGCGCGCGACCCGGCCGCCCGCTGCCCGCCAGACCTCGCCGGTCACCGCGCAGTCCTCGTGCACGAGATAAGCGGCGACCGGAGCCGCTCGCTCCGGGGTGCACTTCTCGCGGATCCACCGGAGCCGCCCGGTCGGGTCGGCGACCCGTCCCGTCGTGGCGTGCCTCGCGGCTACGGTATAGGCGATCGGGGCGATCGCATTGACGTTGATATTGGCGGCCCGGCCACGATTCGCGAGGTGTCGGGTAAACCCGTACGCTGCCGCCTTGGCCACGCCGTACAGCCAGTTCTCGCCGAACCCGGTCGCGCTGTCATCCCCCTCGCGCATTCCACCGGCTCCGGAGCCGTACATACCGACCCCAGAGACGGTGATCAGCACTCGCCCGAACTCCCGTTCTACCATTCCGGGCCACAGCTCGTGCATCACCCAGACAGCGCCCTTCAGGTGAAGGTCGAGGTGCTGGTCAAGAGGGCCGGTAGCGGTTCCGGCATTGTGGATGAAGATATCGACCTTCCCGAACCTGCGGACCGCCTCGCAGGCCAGCTCACGAGAACTGTCCTGCACGCTCAGGTCGGCGTAGATCACCTCGGCCTTCCCGTCGTTCCGGCGGATGGTCTCGATGACCGCAGGATCCGATGCCCCGTCCTGGAGATCGACGGACTGCGGGCCGAGGTCATTGACCACGACCGTTGCTCCCCGCGAAGCGAGCAGCTCCGCATAGGCACGTCCGAGCCCGCGGCCCGCTCCGGTGATGAGCGCAACCTTGCCGTCGTATCGCATTTCACTCACCTTGAGACTCCACTGCTACTCATGATCGAGACCGGTTCGTCGTTCAGCCCGAGCGTGATCCGGCTCGACGGGGCCGGGAACCGGACCATGAACAACTCGCTTCCCGCGTCGCCGTCGACGCTGAGGCCCTCGCCCGAGTCGGCCCACACGCCGGTATGGGGGCCGAAAGCCCGGCCGTGGCGCGAGAAGCTTCCCGCCGTCGTGAAGAGGAACGTCGGACGACGATCACTTTCGCTGGCCGCCGCCTCGAACGACCCGTTCTCGCGCCATTGAACCCATTCGACAGCGAGTCCGTTCTCGGTAAAGACGCCCAGCTTGCGTCGGCGCGTGGCGTCTTCCCCGGCCGACCATCCGAAGGCCGCCGGGGTAATCACTATCGGCTGCCTGTACCGAGGCTTCTGGGGCTTGTAGGGCTCACCGAACACTTGCTCCCAGATCGCATTCAACGGGTCCTTGTTGTAAGGACGCCCCCGCTCATCGACTGAGCGGTAGATGCCGTCGCGGAATTCGCCATGCTTGGACAATTCCGCTACGGCCGCATCGCTCCGCTCCTTGGTGATGAACCGGTCACCCCATTGAGCGATCAGGATGAGAGCGCCGTCGCACCGCTGCGGCCCGTAGTACGCGTTGGCCGGGAAGTAGCCGACGTCTCCCTCCTCGAGGATGCCGAAGCCGAGGTCCATACGGCCAGCAGCGGCAAAGCGCAGCTGCTCGAAGTCGTGCCGGTGCCGGACCGAGGTGTACTCACGATCGCCTTCGCCGAAGCGCTCGAGGCGGATATCGTAGCTAACCTGCGCACCCCCCTCAGCGGCACGAATTACCTTGCGGAATACGTCACCGCCTCGCGGGTTCGGGAGCACGAGCTCCCAGTCCTGTCGCGTGGTGTCTACGATCTGCACTCGCCTTCTCCTCTCACCTGTGACCGGTATGCGTGACTGCGCAGCATCACGGGATGAGCGGACGGTCGAGGTCGCCGCGGTACGTCGGCTGCACGTCCGGAGGAGTCAGCACGTCGGCCTCATCCAGCCCGATCGTGTCGACGAGCTTGTCCAGTGCCGCCAGGTCGAACCCGAAGACATCAGCGGCCGTCTGGCCGAGCATCTGGCGTGCCTCGCTGGCCGGGACGTGCTCGGTGCCGAACGTCGCCTTGACGTAATTGCGGGTGCCGTACCGCCAGGCGCCCTCGCTGTGCGGAAAGTCGATGCCGATCATCATCTTGTCGACACCGATGCGATGCCGGGCCTCGATCTCCGCCCGGGAGAAGAGGGATGACCCCAGGTAGCACTGCCGGTTCCAGTACTCGCTCGGCCGCAGCGGGATGACGTCTCGAATGTCGCGCCTCAGGTCGCTGCGCTCGTATGAGTGGTCCATTCGCTGCAACGCGCCCAGGACCCAGTCCGAGTGCGTCTCGGTGAAGACGATCTTCAGGTTGGGGAACCGCTCGAGGACGCCACCGAAGATCAGCGTCGGCAGCAGGTTCCGGACGCTGGTGAAGATGTCCGCGCCGACCATCGCACGAGCTGACGTCAGCGTCCGAGCCTCCGTGTAACTCGGGAGCGAGCTCCCGATCGCGACGTGAATGTTGACGACGAGCTCAAGCTCCTCCAGCGTGGCCCACACCCGGTCGTAGCGCGGCTGGTACAAGCGGTCGGTGCCCGGGAGGGCCGGCCAGGCGATACCGGCAAACCCCATTTCCTTGACGGCCTTAAGCTCCTTGATCGCGGCGTCAACGTCGTGCAGACTGATCGCCGCCATGGGGGACCAGCGCTCGGGCGCGAAGGCCCGGAAATCGACAAGCCACCTGTTGTACGCCCGGTATCCGGCGCTGAGCTGGTCATCCGTCGGTGCCGCGACCTTCAGCGTGGCGGCATGAGTCGGCGAGCTCATCAGGAAGGGAGTCGCGAACTCCTGGAACAGGACCTCGGCCGCAATCCCTTCACGGTCCAGTTCGGCCGCGCGCCGCTCAGGATTCCACATGGAGTCCAGCCGGCCCGGATCCGCGACCTTTTCCTTCCACTCGGCGGCCGCGTCGGGGTCGAGCCGGTTGGTGATGTTCGTCGAATCGGTGGTCACCACGCCGTACTTGGCGTAGTCGACGAGGAATGCCTCGAAGTCCTCTAGGTACTCCGACTCCAGGTACGGCCGGTAATCGCTCATGAGCGCGGCAACATGCCCGTCGCTTGAGATCAGGGTTATCCTGCTCATCGTTGAGCACCATCCTTTCGTGAATAGCCGCTGCAGGCGGAATTGGACAGACCGGGCGGGACGACATGCCGCTGCAGCGGGACGGCAGGCCCGGGAACATGAACTGGCAACATCTGCGTTGCGCTACTTGGCGAGGTAGCCGGCCTGACGCAGTGCCTCCGTCTCCTGGCGTGCGCGGTCCGTGAGCCACCAGGTGTCGGCACCGACCGCAAGCAGGCTGAAGCCCCGTTCGGCAAGTGCTAGCGCGCTCGCCGCGGTGGTGCACGGCATCCCAACAGCGACGCCGTGCGCGGAGGCAACCTTGCGCACGCGCTCGATGCCGTCGGCATGCGGGCCGGGTATGGGGTCGTTACCGGGCGGCAGTCCCAGCGTGATGGCCAGGTCCCCGGGCCCGATGTAGATGCAGTCGACACCGGGAACCGCGGCGATTGCCTCGATGTTCTCGACGCCGACCGCCGTCTCAATCATGACGATGCAGCTCACGCCCTCGCTCACGGCCACCGGATCGCGGCCGAATGACTGCGACGCGCGAACAGGTCCGAAACTCCGCCGGCCGTTGGGGAAAATACGACAAGCCTCAACCGCCTCGCGAGCGTCGTCGGCGATCTCAACCATCGGGAAAATGACACCGTGAGCACCGGCATCAAGGATCCGGCCAGCGGCTGCGGCGTCTCGCGAGGGCATGCGAACGATGATTCCGCAGCCAGTTCTCGACAGCGCCATCATGCTTTGCAGCAAGCTCTCGTAGCTCCACAAGCCGTGCTGGCCGTCGAGCCCGACGAAGTCGAACCCCTGCAACGCAATGACCTCAGCGGCGAATGGCGAGCCTGACGAGCACCATCCGCCGAATACCGGCTGCCGCGCCGCGAGCCGATCCTTGAGGGGATTACCGGCCATCATTGGCCTCCTAGGAGATAAGTGCGGGCACGGGTGCCCGCTGCGGGGCGCCTGAGCCGAGACGCTTCCCGGACTGCGCCGGGCGAGTCGATCTGATCGTAGATCCGGCCTATCGGATCTGTCAACGCTAGTATTGAAAATCTGATTGGCGCGGTCAGCGGCTGATCCCGGCCATCGCCCGACTCCGCAGCGGATGAGCGGGAGCCGCCGACCGGAACCGCGATCAACATATTCGTTGAATGGCCCAGAGATCAGCGCATGTCCTGCCCTCCTGCGGAACGAACGCCGCTGGCCCGCGGCGCGTCGGTTCGTCGACAACGCGGCGGGCGGCGACCGTCCATGGAATTGCCACCGTCCCGAGCAGGCAGGCCGGCCGACGAGTGGACCCACCTGGCGGCGCAGGGTCAGTGACGGCAGGCTGTTCCACCGGCGGGAGACTCGGGCAGCACCGTTTATCAACGCAACTGTTGACATCACTCTCGCCCCGGGCTAGGGTGACGTGCATACCCTAATGCGCGCAGGTGTCGACGTTGGCTGCATGCGCTGGACCCGTGAGCACTAGCGCACCCAGGAGTGAAAGCTCAGCTTCATGTGTGCGAGCGTCCAAGGAGGTCGTTCAATGGCTGGACAACAAGATTCCACCAACCAGTCGGCATTTTTCAACGATAATGCCTTGAAGCTCGGCGTCTTCTGCCTCAACGTCAGCGGCGGCATGATGCTTTCCGGCGCCGCGAAGCCCAAGCTGGAATGGGACGAGAATGTATCCGTCGCCAAGGTAGCCGACCAGACTGGCTGGGAGTTCCTGCTCCCAATCGGCCGGTGGCGAGGACATGGCGGCAAGTACAATGCGAACGCTGAACAGTACGAGTGCTTTACCTGGGCAGCAGCGATCGCTGCATTGACGTCAAGGATTCACGTCTTTTCAACCTGCCACGTGCCGATCTTCCACCCGATGCTCGCGGCGAAAATGGGCGCGACTGTCGACAACATCAGCGGCGGACGATGGGGTCTGAACATTGTGTCCGGCTGGAACGCCGCCGAATTTGGCATGTTTGGGATCGAGCAGCTGCCGCACGACGATCGCTATCTGGCCGCAGGCGAGTGGCTCGATATCATGGAATCGCTCTGGGCCAAGCATGGCGAGCTCGACTACCAGGGCAAGATCTATAACATCAGCAAGGGATATCTTGAGCCGAAGCCGGTCCAGCAGCCAAGGCCCCTGGTCATCTCGGCCGGCATGTCGCGCGCCGGGCTGGACTTCGCCATCACGCGAGCCGACTACTGCTTCGTCGGCAGCGACAACTTTGACCTGCTCGAAGAAACGATGCGACGCTCCCAGGGCGTAGCGGCGGACCTGAACCGGGACCTCAATGCCCTGACCTTCTGCACCATCGTGGTTAAGGATACTGAAGCCGAGGCGAAGCGTTACTTCGAGTGGTACGTCGATGAGTGCGGTGACTTCGAGACCGCCCAGCGGCTAGTCAACAACATTATCGGCGGCGGGGCGAGGAGCCTGCCGCCTGAGGTCGTCGCGAAGCAGGCCCGTGCGTTCATCGCCGGCTGGGGTGCGCTGCCACTGGTCGGAACGGCCGAGCAGGTTGCCGACCAGCTCGCGCGGATCAGCAGTCTTGGCATCGCGGGCGTGACGATGGGGTGGCTCGACTACACCGAGGGAATCGACCGATTCAATGCGGAAGTAATGCCGCTCCTTCGGCAGGCCGGCCTGCGAGCCGAAAGTCCGGCGTAAGCCGCCAGCCCGGCGTAAGCCGAGAGGGCCTGCTGACCAGCCGGTCAGCAGGCCCTCTGCTATCTGGAATCACTCACTCACCCTCGGAGGTGAGGGCGAGGCGCAACCGGAACTTCTGCACCTTGCCGCTCGGTGTCGTCGGCAGCTCGCCGATGAGACGGATCTGGCGAGGTACCTTGAACGACGCCAGCCGGGCCGCCGCGTGCTCTCGCAATTCCGCCTCGGTGGCGGTGGAACCCGGTCGGACCTGGGCCCAGGCGTAGCCGACCTGCCCAAGCCTTTCGTCCGGGACTCCGAGCGCCGCTGCCCGCAGGACGGCTGGGTGCGACTGGATCGCCGTCTCGACCTCGACTGGATCCACGAGTTCCCCTCCGACCCGGTAACCGTCGCCGCGACGGCCGATGAACGTGATGTTGCCGGCATCGTCCATCGAGGCGAGGTCACCGGTACTGAACCAGCCATCCGGGTCGAGTGCCTCGGCGGTAGCCTGAGGCTGCTCGTGGTACTTCCACATAATCGACGGTCCGCGCATCACCAGTACGCCTCGTGAGTTGCTGGGCAGCCGCTGGCCGGTCGTCTCATCGACGATCTTCGCCTGCACGATCCCCAGCGGACGCCCTACCGTGCGCATGGCGATCTCCGGTGGATCATCCAGGTTCGCCACCGCCGTCAGGGCCGCGGTCTCTGTCATTCCGTAGGGATTCAGGCACACCGTTCCGAGCTTGGCGCGCACCTTCTGGCAGAGGTCATACGAAAGGGGTGCGAGGACGAATCGAAGCGAGCTGAAATCCGTCTTGTCGATCGCCGGGTCGTTGAGCTGGTCGATGTACGTCGTCGGGATGCCGTACATGATCGTCGCGCGCTCCGCTTGGATCAGCCGCAACGACCCGGCCGCGTCGAAACGCGCCATCAAGATGACCCGGGCGCCGGCCATGTTCATCAAGATCATGCCGGCGACCAGTGCGTAGATGTGGAAAAGCGGCAGGAAAAGCAGGAGTGCGTCGGTCTCCCGAATCTCCAGTCGATCGATGCCATCAAACAGCGTCGAGATGAAGCGATGGGTGTGCACGGCCCCCTTGGGCCGGCCGGTCGTTCCCGACGTGTACATCATGATCGCAGGGTCGGCTACCTCCAGGGACGGAAGCCCGACGTCGTCCGGGGCCGCTTGGGTAAGCCACGCCCAAGAAACGATGTCCTCCGCACCGCTGTCCTCAGCAGTGAGAACGACCTTGAGCTGATCGCCGACAGCATCCCTCACCTGCCGGGCCACCGCTCGGTAGTCGCGCTTCCGGTATGTGCTGCAGACGACCAGCACCGATGCTCCGCAGTGACCGACCTGATACTCCAGCTCCGCGCCGGAAAGTACCATGTTCAGGGGCACGACCACGGCGCCGGCATAGATGGCCCCGAAGAAGGCGACGGCCCAATCCATCCCGTTCGGCAGGCAGATGGCTACCCGGTCGCCTTTCCGAATCCCAAGCCAGGCAAATCCGTTCGCCGCCTTGAGCGCTCGCAGCCGTAGCTCCGCGTAGGTGCATCGATGATCGCCATCGACGATGGCGATCCGCTCGCCCCATTTCCTGGCTGCGGACTCCAGTACGTCCCCGATAGTAAGCGCCGCCTCGCCTGGGCGTGCGCTAACCAGGGACTCGTTCGCGGTCATTAATGTGGGACCTCCGGAATATCCCCTGGCCCAGTGCGCACGTCGATTACCACGGGACGGGTCGGTGAGTCGCAAGCTGCTACCGCGGCAGCAACGTCGGACACCGATTCGATCGTCAGTCCCTCGGCGCCCAATGACCGCGCCACCTCGGCAAAGTCTGGCCACTGGAACAGAGATAGATCAGGCCTGACCCCTTTGTTCACGAACTGGTCGTATTCGGCGCCGTAGCTTCCGTCGTTGCAGATGACGACGATCAGCGGCAGCCCGGCCCGGATGGCGGAGTGCAGTTCAGCCAGTCCGTTCATCATGAACCCTCCGTCCCCGGTCACCAGTACGGTGGGCTCGCCGGGCGCGACCGATGCCGCCCCGATGGCCGCACCCATGCCCAGGCCGACGGCGCCGAAGTCGGTGGTCAGTACTTCGCCGCGGTAGTCCGTGCTCCAGATGTACTTGAAGGCCTCGCCCTGGAAGCGGCCGCCGTCGTATACGACCGTACGGCGGTCCGGCAGGGCACGGTTCACGGCGGCCAGGACGCCCGCGAGAGTTACCTTCTCGCCGAGCGGCACGTCGAACACGAGGTCGGACTGACTGACGTTCGCCGTCACACGGTTCCTGAAGCCTGAAGGCCGAATCTCGGCGGCGTCCAGCATCTCGATCAACTGCTGCGCCACGGTGGCCGCATCCCCCGCGACCGCAGTGGTCACCGGCACTTCGGGCCGGAACCTCGCCGGGTTGGTGTCCACGTGAACCACGTTCTTGCCCTGGATGAGGGAGTTCCGGACCGTGGTCCACGTGTTGAGGCTCGCCCCGAAGGCGACGATGCAGTCGCTCTCGCCGATCGCCAGCACAGCCGGCTCCGTTGACACCGTCCCGCAGACGCCGACATAGCCCTCGGCCGCGCTATAGAGGTTGCGCGCACGTAGCGTGGTGACGATCGGCGCACCGATCCGCTCCGCGAACGCGAGAATGGCCTGACGCTGTTCCTTGCCGACCACGCCGCGACCGGCCAGCACGAGCGGCCGGCGAGCCGACGCGATGACGCCGACGGCCTCCTCGATCACCTCTTCCGGCACCAGCGGGCGTTCTTCGCGACCTGGCCATGGATCGCCGCCATCGTCGTCCGCCGCCGCCTCGACGACATGCCACTGATATTCCGTCGGACAGTTCAGGACGTACGGATGGGACTCCGCGAGCGCTCGCCCCGCAGCGATCCGAACGGCCGAGGCGGCATCCTCCGGCCGTTCGATGAGGATATAACCAGCTCCCGTCGACCGGACGAATGGCTCTTGGTCCAGCGTCTGCTGGTTGAGTTTGTTGTTTGGTGCTGTGTCGCCGGTGATCAGGAGCAGTGGCGTGCCGGACCGTACCGTCTCGGTGAGCGCAGTCGCGGTATTCGTCAGGCCAGGCCCTTGCGTAACGGTCGCGACACCAAGTCGTCCCGCCCGACAGGCGTACCCATGTGCCATCATGACTGCGCTCGCCTCGTGGACAGCTGACACGTAGGTGCCGTGCTGCCTTTCAGTGAACGAGTTGACCATGAATAGGTTCGCGTCTCCGATGAGGCCAAACATGGTGTCAGTGCCGGTCGCGGCCACTTCCCTGGCCATTACCTCGTGTACGAACATCGACCATTCCCTAACTCAGCGAGCGTTCCGGTGACCGTAGCAGGCCATGTGTTCAACATACATGTTGAACTTGATTCGCGTATAGGGGCGGCGGCTTACTCGGTCACCAGAGTCCAGGTTCACGTGCTCGCGCCCTGTGCGGCCGGCTCGGCCGCCTTTACGGGTCGGGGACGGTAGAACGTACCTAGCATGCCAGCGGTCGCCGCCGCGGCGACGCCGAGCGCGATGCCGCCGCCCGCCCAGCCGGTGACCGCGATCCCCGCGGCGTTGTCCAGCGACGCCCGGCCCGGGCCCAGCATCGCCAGCGCCAAACAGACCACCGAGAGCACCAGGACGTACTCATAGCCGTCCCTGAACACGAAAAAGCCGTTTCGCCGGTGCGCCAGCAGTCCGGCGACGAGCATCACCGAGATCACTGCCGCGCACGCCAGCGGCGTCGCCAGCCCGACGATGAGCAGGAACCCCGCGCCCAGCTCGGTCACCACGCTCATCCAGGCTTGCAGCACCCCGTACCGCAAGCCGAGGCCGCTGAACCAGCGGGCTGTCCCCGCGATCTTGCCGCCACCACGCCAGTGGTTATATCCGTGCATCATCATCGTGACGCCGACAGCCACGCGTATCAGCAGCAATGCGGCGACAACAGGCGGATTTGCCATCTCACTCTCCCGCCAGCCGAGGCTCGACTCCGGCGTGCGCGAACGGCCCGGCCTCGAGCACCTCGTAGTCCTCGATGCTGGACTGGGAAGAGCGCGTCCAGTACTCGACGTTGCGGAATGGCGAGACGAACACGAGACGGCCGCGCGAATTACGAAAGTACGTGTTCGTGCCAAGGTGGGTCCACACCGTCAGTTCAGCGGTGCGGTCGACTAGGTCGTTGTACTCGTCAAAGACGTCCTTGCGCACCTCGATCGCCGCGGCTCCCGTCTCGAACATGTCGCCAAGCAGCCGGGCGATATAGCCCATCTGCACTTCCATGAAGTACATGAAGCTGCCGCTACCAGGGAAGGAGTTGGGACCACCCACCATGAAGAAGTTCGGGAATCCAGGCACGCTGACGCCCAGATAGGCTCGGGCGTCGTCGCCGTCCCAGGTGTCACGCAGGGTCACGCCGCCACGCCCGACCACTTCCAAGGAGGACACGAACCGCGAGGCCTCGAACCCGGTTGCCCATACCAGCACGTCCACGTCATACGGGCGACCAGATTGAGTGACCACTCCTGTCGAGGTGACCGACTCAACCCCCTCGGTCACCAGAGTCACATTAGGCTTGCACAACGCCTTGTACCAGCCGTTGTCGAGCAGAATCCGCTTGCCGTAGGGCGGGTAGGTGGGCAGTACCTGCTCGAACAGATCGGTTCGGTCACCCAGCTCGTCCCGGATGTATTGCGTGAAGAATTCACGGTGACCGTCGTTGCGGGCATTGACGGCGCGCTCCGGGTGCGGCCACTCGGGATCCTTCCGCAGCGAGTCCAGGATTTTGTCACCAAACTGCCAGTACAGCTTGAGCCAGTACCATGCTCGGTAGATGGGGTACGTCCGCAGGAGGTATCGGACGTCCTCATCTATTGGCTGCAGGAATTTCTCGAACGGTGCTACCCACGGCGGCGTGCGCTGGAAGATGGTCAGCTGATCGACCTGATCGGCGATGGCCGGGACGATCTGCATCGCGCTGGCTCCGCTTCCGATTACCGCGACCCGCTTGCCCCTGACGTCTAGGCCGTCCGGCCATTCGGAGGTATGGAACGACGGCCCGTCGAAGCGGCCGAGTCCAGCCACGCGAGGCAGTTTCGGCTGATTGAGTATGCCCACCGCGGTGAGGATGGCGTTGAACGGCAGGACCTCGAGGGTTCCGTCGGCCGCGCGCAGCGTGACCAGCCAGCGGGCCGCCTCCTCGTCGTACTCGGCGCGCACGACCGCCGTCCTGAAGCGCGTATTCGGCCGCGCACCGACCAGGTCGAATGCTTTACCGAAGTAATCTTCGAGTGATTCTCTCAGTTCAAAATGGTATCCCCAGTCGTGCGGCGCGAACGAATAGGAGTACAGGTGGCTGGGCGTATCGACGCCCACCCCTGGATAACGGTTGTCCAGCCAGTTGCCCCCCGGTGCATCGTGCTTGTCGACCAGCAGATACGACAGGCCCATCTCTTGCATGCGCTGCGCCGCAATAATGCCGGACACCCCGGCCCCGATGATGAGCACACGGTAGTCGCCCGGCACGCTGGCCAGGCGTGGGCTAGCGCTCTCGGCGGCTCCGACCCTCCGCCCGAACTCCTGGGAGAACATCAGCCCATAACTGTCGTCGACGCTCTCCCCGACGCACACGCCCAGCATCGTGGCCATCTGCTCGGGCGTCGGCACGGCTATCGCCGGCGGCCGTCCCGCTCGCAAGTGATGAAAGGCCTGCGCGGCGGCGTGCCTGATCTCAGCCTGGATGCTGTCCGGCAGGCCGCCGGAGTCATGGTCGCTCAGGCCCTTGGTCCGAGTCGGCTGGTAAGGAGGCTCCAGCCAGCGCTCGTCCCCGGTCACCTGGTAGATCACCATCAACAGCGTCGGAACGTTGGCTGACTTGGTGATTTCCTCCAGTTCGTCTATCTGGAGGCTCTCGCAATTCGTGGCGTTCACTCGACTGACTCCCGTGGCGGTTCGCTGCATCATCCAATGAGGCGTTTTTACGGTCACGCGCATGAAATCGACGGACGCCGCAACACTTCGGCCTCAGCGGCCAGATCATCCCGCGAGCGTCCGCGCTACGCCTTCACATGTATCTGAGACTAGGGAAAACTCAGACTCGTGTCAACAAGTGTGTTGAAAGGTCGCGCGGATCACACCGGAGGCGCTGACCGGACGATCGCGCCATGCTCGTCGTACCGGTAGATTCCCCGCCCGGACTTGCGTCCGAGCCGCCCGGCGGCGACCAGGTTTCGCAGGCCCACAGTCGGACGAAATCGCTCGCCAAGTGTGTCTGCCAACGACTCAAGCGCCAGCAGGAATGTGTCATGCCCGTTACGATCGCCGAGTTCCAGCGGTCCGATGGGAAAGTTGAGGCCGAGTCGCAGGGCGCGGTCGATATCCTCGGCGGTCCCGACGCCCTCTTCGAGCATGCGCATGCACTCCAGTCGCACGATAGCCGCGATGCGCGACGTCAAGAAGCCAGGACTGTCCTTCCTGCAGACCACGGTCTCCTTACCGAGGCCCTCGGCGAAGGCCTGCGCGGCGGCGATGGTCGCGTCGCTGGTTTCCAGTCCAGCGACGATCTCCACCAGCCGCATCAGGACCGCGGGGTTGAAGAAGTGCATGCCGACGACACGGTCGCTGGCACCAGGCACCGCGCTGCCGATCGCCGTGATGGACAGCTGGGAGGTGTTGGTGGCCAGCAGGGCCGTTGGTGACGCGACCCCCGCGGCCTCCGCGAGGATCGCCTGCTTGACCGGCAATCGCTCCACTACTGCCTCGATGACCAGGTCGGCGCCGTCCGCGGCCCCGATGACGGAGCTGCGGGGGTGCAGCCGCCGCAGCGCGCGCACGCCGTCAGGCTCCTCGAGCGCGCCCTTGGACACTAGCTTCTCAAGGCTCGCCTCGATCTGGACGCGGCCGCGGGCGAGCTGCTCCTGGTCGGCGTCGAAGACGGCGACCTCGTGGCCGGCGGTCGCCGCCAGCTGCGCGATCCCGGAACCCATGATCCCGGCGCCGATGACAGCCACTCGTGCTGACTGGGGTAGATAGTTCACAGCGCCAGAGTAGCATTTCTGTCAACATCACCGTTGACTTACGAACGGACCGGGGCTACCTTGTCCCCATGGAGACGACAGAGCTGATCGCCAACGGCTCCGAACCGGGCATCGTCCAGTTGATACTCAACCGGCCGGCCCAACCGAACGCGTGGATGCCCTCTAACGAGACGGCGTTCTTCGCGGCACTCGACGATGCCGCAGCCAACCCGGAGCACGACGCCTGCGAACAGGCCACCAGCCCCTTCGCGGGCTAAGAGACCGGTTTATGCGCGGCGGCTGCCGCGGAACTGACAGGACTAGATTCATGAGTGATGTGGCTCCATATCCGCCGCTGGAGGGCAAGGTCGCGATCGTAAGCGGCGCCGGGCGCGGTATCGGTGAAGCGACTGCTCGTCGGCTCGTGGCCGACGGTGCGCAAGTCGTTATCGGGGATGTCCGTGACGACCTAGGCCGTTCCGTCGCGGAAGGCCTCGTACCTCGTGCCGCGTACGTCCATCTCGATGTCGCGAATCAAGATGACTGGTGCCGGGCAATCGAGTTCACGCGGGCCACCTTCGGTGACCCTAGCATCCTCGTCTGCAACGCCGGAATCATGCTGTCCAGTCCTTTCGAGAAGACGACACCAGACGACTTCCGCCGCGCATTCGAGACCAATGCAATTGGCGTACTGGTCGGCATACAGGCCGTGCTGGACCCGATGCGAGCGAACGGTGGAGGCTCCGTGGTCATTCTGTCGTCGGTCGCTGGACTAGTGGGCATAGAAGGGCTGGCCGCGTACTGCGCGAGCAAGGCGGCAAACACGATGATCGCCCGCTGCGCGGCAATCGAACTCAGCCAGTACAACATTCGCGTCAACTCAATTCATCCGGGAAAGGTCGATACGCCCATGAGCAGCGGTGCGGCAGTTGCCGCCATAGGTTCGGCGAACGCGTCCGAACCGCCGCCGGTAGGGCGTATCGCGGAGCCGGCGGACGTAGCCGCCCTGATTGCCTTCCTCGCGAGAGACGATGCGGCCTACATTACCGGTGGTCAATACGTTATCGATGGCGGCCGGCAAGCCGGTTACAAATACTCCAAGACCGTTACTCCGGTCTTAGTACCAAAGAGGGGAAGGCGTCGATGCTTCTCAAGGCGGAGAATCTTGCGCTGCGTTATCCGAACGGGGCTCTCGGCATCGAGGATGTCTCGATCGAGATTGACGAAGGCCAGATCGTTGCATTGATCGGCGCAAACGGTGCGGGAAAGACCACGACATGTCGGGCGTTGAGCGGCGTCCTCAGGGCCGAGGACACGAAGATCGTCCGCGGCAAGGTCTTCTTCGCTGGCGTAAACGTGACGGGGTGGGAGCCGCATCGCCTCGTCAAGCTCGGTATCTCGGCGGTTCCCGAGCGCAATAAAGTCTTTCCTAATCTCAGTGTGCGTGAGCATTTCATCTCTGCAGGGATGCATCGGCCTCGCGCCGAGCGGGACGAGGTAATCGAATTCGGTCTGCAATTGTTCCCTAAGATTCGCGACCGGCTGGGGCAGAGCGCCGGCAAGCTCAGCGGGGGTGAGCAGCAGATGGTCGCGATCATCCGTGCGCTGGTCAACGGCCCCAGGTTGCTAATCGTTGACGAGATGACACTTGGCCTGCACGCTAGCCTGCAGGCACCCCTCTTCGGGGCCCTGAGGAGCATCGCTGCCGAGGGAACCGCATGCCTCATCATTGACGAAAGCACTACTCATACAACGGCTACGGCGCAGTACTGCTATCTACTCGAAGGCGGTCGCACCACGAAAGGTGGGCGATCCGCTGACTTCGCGAATAAGGACTTGCTCGGGATTGGGTACGTCGGCGCCTAGGCGGCATCTTCAGTTACGGACCGCAGTATCGATACACCCGCGATGAATCGAGACGTCTTGCGATGCCAGACCAGCACTGCCCAAAAAGCCCCCAAAAACTCAAAAGGTCCCCAAAAACCGAAAATAGATGCACGAAAGGAAAGATATGTCATGCGAGTACAACGAAGACATCGGACAATTATAGGTGCTGGCCTTGCCGCGCTTTCGCTGCTAGCCCTCGCGGCCTGCGGTAACGGGGCCGCGACCGCGGCCGCGAATGGCTCGAGTAGCTCCGGATCGAGCGGCGGCGCCTATAATATCACGCTGATCTCGGATCTTTCCGGTGACTTTTCGAGCGTATCGGCGCCCGGCGCCGCCGGCGCCGAGGTGGCCGTGGACAACATCAACGCTAGCGGTGGCGTCAACGGCAAGAAATTGAATCTCCAGGTCCTCGATAGTCAGTCGAGCGCGAGCATGGCACTTACCGCAGCCCAGAAGGCGATAGCGGAGAACCCGCTTGCCCTGATCATGCTCTCCGGGTCCGCGGGCGCATCGGCGATCACCTCGCTCGTGCAGTCTGCGCACGTGCCCTTCCTAAGCCCCGCTCTTAGCGACACCTCGGTCTACCCGGCGCAGCCGTATCTGTACCAGCCGAGCTTGACCGCCCAGCAGGACGCCCAGGCGATGTACCAGTTCGTGAAGCAGCATGAGAACGGATCCCTGGCTGGCAAGGTCATCGATATCGCGGCCATCAACTCGCCATATGTCGAAGTTATCATCAAAGACGTCAGCACGCTGCTGAAGGGTAGCGGCGGCAAGGTCGCCACCGTCGAGCAGTACGACCTGCCTCTCGCTTCCTTCGCGACGCAAGCCGACGCGATCGCACGCGACAAGCCGAACGTCGTCCTCACACTCGGCTCGACGGATGACACCGTCGTAGTGTCGAAGGCGCTCACGGCCGCGGGCGTGGGAGCACTACAGGTCGGCATTCCCTCGGGAGCCGGGCAGGACACCCTCCAGCAGATCGGCTCGGCCAATTACTTTGGCATGACTGCCGACCCCTACCCATCCGAGCTGCCTAGCCTCCTCGCCATTGCGGGTTCCTATGGCAAGAAGGCTGAGATGTCGGGCTCGATCTTCTCGATGTCCGGCTGGGTGACCGTGTACATGCTCACCGACGCACTCAAGCTGTGCGGTACCAGTTGCTCCAGCACTACGCTAAACGCCGCGTTGGAGCGCGTTTCCAACTTCACTGTTCCGAACGGTGTCTCTTACGGGCCGGTGACGTTCAGCGGATCTGACCATGCCGCCGTAAACACGGTCCGGTTCCGCAGCTACGACCCAGCCACACACCAGTTCACGGAGAGTAGTCCGATCAATGTCGGAATCGGCTCCGGGAACGGTTAGCGGACAGACCGGAAAGTTAAGGGTACGAACGTGAACGAAGATCACGAGTGGAATCCGGGCGGCACCCAACATGACATGCTGCACGCCAGCGCGATCGAAGTCCGTGCCCTAAGCGTTGCCTTTGGTGGTCTGCGGGCGTTGACCGACGTTTCGGCGTCGGTCAACGCCGACCACATCGTAGCGATCATCGGGCCTAACGGTGCCGGCAAGACCACGCTGCTGAACGCGATCTGCGGCCTCGTGCCAAAGGCCAGCGGCGAGGTCCGGCACTACGGTAAGGACGTAACGAACGCCCACCCAACCAAGATTGCGCAGTGCGGGGTGGGACGCAGCTTTCAGGATCCGAGGCTCATCGATTCGCTCAGTGTCCTGGAGAACGTCCTATGCGGCGCGCACGCGACAATAGGGTATTCGCTGGCGGATCAGGTCATCCATCGACTCAAGGTTGGCAAGCTGGAACGAAGGGCTCGCGCGAATGCGAAAGAGCTACTTGACCTGTTCAGTCTCGCCGACCTGGCCGACGCCCCGGCAGGGCGGCTCGCCTACGGCCCGCGCAAGATGGTCGACATTGTTCGCGCCACGATCTCCCGGCCAAGCGTTCTGCTGCTGGACGAGCCGTCCTCTGGACTCGGCCGAGCCGAACGCACACGTATCCAGAACATGCTCTTGGTGATCAACAAGGAGTTTCAGATCCCGATGATGATCGTCGAGCATCACATGGACCTTGTTCGTGCCGTCGCCCACCGAGTGCTCGGCCTGGCCTCCGGCTCGGTTGCGCTGCAGGGCCCGACCGGCGAAGTCCTCGCCTCTGAGCAGTTCAGGGCGACCATGACGGGCGAGGTATCCGTGCACGAGCAGAAGGTGGCGACCACAGATGTCTGAGTTGACGGCAGCGATCATCGGCGGCCTCTCGCTCGGCGCGGTGTACTCGCTCGTGACGCTTGGCATCGTCATCATCTTTCGCGCGACGCAGACGTTCAACTTCGCGCATGGCAGTTTCATGCTGTTGGCCGCGCTAATCGTGGGGCGACTGCAGGGCGGTTCAGGTCTCCCCTTCGCCGTCCTCGCGTTGATCAGCTTGGGCATCGTGGGCGCGCTCGGCGCGATGCTGTTCCGTTTTGTCTTGCGCTCCACGATCGGCCGGCCGCACTTCGTAGCCGTCATCGCCACGCTAGGGTTCGCTGCGGTTGCTGACGGCGTCATCGGCATCGTTTTCCCGCAAACGCAGTACACAATCACGATTCCGGGACTTTCGAATGGCTCAGCGAGGATCTTCGGGGCAACATTCAGTGTCTCGTCGCTGGAGATCAGCGCATTCGCGGTCATCCTGACGGTCGCACTCGTGCTCGTCTTCCGGTTTACCTCACTCGGAGTTCGGATCCGGGCCGCCGGCCAGAATTCGTTGCTGGCCAGCCAGGGCGGCATCAACGTCCACTGGGTTTATGTCGGATCGTGGGCCTTGGCGTGCGTGCTTGCGGGCGTCGCAGGCATCGCCTACGGCAGCGTGAACTCGGTCAACCAAGGAATCGAGGGCCTAGCTCTGCTCGCATTTCCCGCAGCACTACTCGGCGGGCTTGACAGTATCCCTGGTTCCCTCATCGGCGGCTTCGGCATTGGCCTAATTGGGGGTTTCGTCGCAGCCTACATTGGCGGAGAGTATGTCACAGTTGTCACCTACCTTGTCCTTCTCGCCGTCATGCTATTCCTGCCGCACGGCATCGCAGGCACGCGAAGCGTCAGGCGGGTTTAAGTCATGACTCGCGCGATAACGGGCACCGGAAGCGCCGCTAAGGCACGTGCCTTCGACTGGCGAAGCCTCATCCAGCAGAGGTACCTTATCATCGTCATCGCTTTCATCGCGGTTGCCTTCGTCACGGCGGCCGGCTCGTCATACTCTGTCTACATCGTTAACACGATTCTTCTAGCTGCAATCGGCGCTATGGCACTTGACTTGCTGATGGGAACCGGTGGCCAGGTTTCTATTGGAAATGTAGCGTTTCTCGCCGGTGGTGCCTTTGCGACGGTGTGGGCGTCGCGGGCCGGCGTACCCTTCCCGTTCGACGTGATCGTCGGCGGGCTGGCATGTGCCTTGTTCGGTTTGATGGTGGGCTTGCCAGCCTTGCGAATACGCGGCATGTACCTGGCGCTAGCGACTCTCGCCGCCTTCTACCTGGCTGACTTCGTTGGGCAGGAGTACCAGAACGATTCCGTCGGCGCGGCGGGCTTCTTCCTGAAGCCCGTATTCACCGGTACCATCTCGCAGCAGTCGGCGAGTTGGGCTTGGCTGCTGCTTGGCGTGCTCGCCGCCACGATCATCCTTTTCTCGTGGCTGCGCAGCGGCCGCAGCGGACGCGCCTGGCGCATGATCCGGGATCACGAGATCGCGGCGTCGATAATGGGCATTCCGGTATCACGTTACAAACTCAGCCTGTTCGTGATCACCTCGGCTGTCATCGGCATCCAGGGCGGATTGACAGCCCACTTTACCGAGTCGGTCACCTACGACAGCTTCACGCTTTCGCTGTCTATCTCGGTGATCGCAATGATCCTGATCGGCGGCCTCGACAGCCTGGCCGGCCCGTTGATCGGTGCCGTTGTCATAACCACCTTGCCGATCTTCGTCCCCGACATCATCAGCAATTTTGTGGGTTCGGCAAACGCCAGCCAGGACGCCAGCAACTACTCCGAGGTCATCTACGGGGCGCTCATCGTGATCTTCATGATCAAGGCCCCCAGGGGACTCGTCGGCCTCATCCAGGGCATCGGCCGAAAAGCGCTCTCGCAATGGGACGGGTCACGCACTTCGCCCCTCACGGACCAGCTGACGTCCGAGGATATCCCGGTACCCAGCGGTACCCCGGAACCGTGAGACCTGACTTCGGACAGATTAGTGCGCAAGTCAGGTGGCGCGGGTGATGGCGTCAAGGGCTTGCCGAACCACAACGATGCTCCATCATTGTGGTTGCGGCCGGAGCCCGGCTGCCACCGGAGCCCCGTGAGTCTCGCCCAGCGCACGTGCTACCGCTTGTCTACGAACCGGGCGATGGCATCGGCCGAGTTCGCGTACGCGGACAGGTGCCGGGTGTAGTCCTGCTCGGTGCGATATGCCGTCTCCAGCGGCAGCGTGTCAGTGCGGACCACCGACGCTTTCGCCATGCGGATGGCGACCGGGTCCTTCGCCGCGATCACGCCGGCCAGCGCGTGGGCCTCGGTCAAGAGGTCGGCACGGCTAACGACTGCCTCGACACCGCCGAGGCGATACATCTCGGCGGCCGGCACTCGCTCGCCCGTATAGAACATCCGCCGGGCCTTGGCCGGGCCGACCATCCACTGGGCAAAGGACGCCGCCCCCAAGACGCCGACGTCGATCTCCGTCAGGGCGAAGGTCGCGGACTCCGCTGCCAGAACGATGTCGCTCGCCGCGGCCAAGGCTACGCCCGCGCCCACCGCCGCCCCGTTGACGGCGCAGATAACCGGCACCGCGCAGTGCCGTACCGCAAAGTACGCCTCCCTCCCCAGATACATTGGGTCGCCGACGTTCGCTGAGCCAGGCTCGGATCGTTCGACCTGGAGGTCGTGTATGTCGCGCCCGCCGCAAAAGGCTCGATCCCCGGCACCGGTGAACACTACGACCGAGATGTCGTCCGTGTCGCGGAAGCTGTCGAAGACCTGCTTTATCTCTCGGTAGGTCTCGCGGGACAGCGCGTTGACGGGAGGCCGGTCGATGACCACTTCGGCGATCCGGTTGTGCGCGGTCAATCTGAGTCCGGGCATGTTCACCTTACCTACTCCGACGGTCCGAGATGGGAAAACACCCTCGAACGTATGTCTGCTCATGGGCTCATGTCAACACGATCGTTGGCTCATCCTGACGAGCAGAAGGAGCTGCTTGCCAGCGATCTCTTAGATGGACCGATATTTTTTCAACACTAGTGTTGCATTGAAGGACATGGACGTCTAGGGTTTGTCTTAGGCAAGCACTCCGCGGATATCTACTCCGGGGTGTGGTCTCGAAAGTCTGAGTTCGTCGAGAGGATACATACAGTGGCTGTTGAGGCGACAACGAGGTTGTTCGACGAGGTCGACGAGTCGATGCGTGGTATCAAGATCATTGATGTCGATACGCACCTGACCGAGCCGGCGGATTTGTGGACGTCGCGGGCCCCGCAGCATCTGCTAGATCGCGTGCCGAAAGTCGTGCGTGCGCCGGACTTGACCGATGAGATGCGGGAGCAGGTCGCCCAGCTGGGGACGACCGGACCGACCGACCATGCGCCGATGTGGGTCGTTGACGAGCGTCAGGTACTCGGTCCTGCGGGCGCGGGCAGCGTGATCAATCGCAACAACGAGAAGGTCAAGGGCAGCGTCTTCCTGCAGTGGCCGCTCGACGAGTCCTCGCTGGCGGCCTCTTATGTCGCGCCGCGGGTAGCGATGATGGACCAGCTCGGGATCAGCGCGCAGATCGTGTTCCCGAACGTGGTGGGCTTCGGTGGCCAGAACTTCTTCCGGATCAGCGACCTCGAGCTGCGGATGGCGATCGTCCAGATCTGGAACAACGCGATGGCCGACATGCAGCGGGAGTCCGGCGGCCGGCTATTCGGCATGGGCCTCCTGCCGTGGTGGGACATTGACCGGACGGTCCAGGAGATCAAGCGCATTGCCGAGCTCGGGCTGAAGGGTGTCATCACCAACGCCGACCCCCAGAACCAGGGACTGCCGGACCTGGCCGAGTCGTACTGGGACCCGATGTGGCAGCACCTGCAGGATACGAACCTGCCGATGAACTTCCACTGCGGGGCGAGCGCTACGCAGCGGACCTACAACGGCGGCTCACCGTGGCCGTCGATGCAGCCGAACAGCAAGCTTGCCGTCGGCTCGGCGATGCTGCAGATGGGCAACGCGCGGATCGTCGCCAACATGATCCTGTCCGGGGTCTGCGAGCGGTTCCCACAGCTGAAGGTCGTATCGGTGGAAAGCGGCATCGGCTGGCTTCCGTTCATGCTCGAGGCGCTCGACTACCACGCGGATGAGAATGCGGCTAGTGGCTTGTCGCTGCTTCCCTCGGAGTACTTCCGGCGCCAGATGTACGCGTGCTTCTGGTTCGAGAACGGCCCAAGCCTGATCAACGCCATCCAGCGGCTCGGCGTGGACAACTGCATGTTCGAAACCGACTTCCCGCACCCCACCTGCCTGTTCCCCGAACCGCTCCGCAGCGCAGTCCCGACGTTCAAGAACGTCGACGGCTCTTTCCGCCGCAAGGTGTTCAGCGAGAACGCCGCACACGTCTACAACCTCGACCTCGCCGCGCTCTGACAACTCAATCGGACGGACCGCCGGCCGCATCAGCACCGGCATCGGGAGACGTGATGCCGTCTCCCGATGCCGGTGATCAGTGCTGGGATGACTAGCTGACCGGCAGACTGGTCTGATCATGGAGAACAATGAATCGTCCTTTGGACGTAGCAACTGAAAGCGACGCCAATACGACGCCTGCGAATCTAAAGGTTGACCACGAGAAGCCGTTCGGTCCTCGCTTCGTAACGCCTCTGTTCATCGGGTCTGCGCTAAATCCAATCAACAGCTCGATGATTGCGATAGCGCTGGTGTCTATCGCGGGTGCGATGCACGTCGCCGATGGACGGACCGCCATCCTGATCTCCAGTCTCTATCTGACCAGCGCGATCGCCCAGCCTGTGGCCGGCCGTCTTTCGGAGGAGTTCGGCCCGCGGCGCGTGTTCCTGGTAGGCATCGTCATAGTTCTAGTCGCGGGCATTATCGGCGGTCTCGCTCGGGACATGCCAACCCTGGTCGTCGCTCGGGTGCTCATCGGGCTGGGGACGTCGGCTGGGTACCCGTCGGCCATGCTGCTGGTCCGGCGCCGCGCCACCGTCGTCGGATTGAGCCAGCCGCCCGGCAGCGTACTCGGGGGGCTGACTACCACCAGTGCCGCTACCCTCGCGATCGGTCCCACGATTGGCGGGGTGCTGATCGTATGGTTCGACTGGCGGGCGGTGTTCTGGATCAACGTGCCAGTGAGCGCCATCGCGTTCGTTATGGCGCTGCTCTGGATCGCCAAGGACACTGAGACGGTCCGCGGGCACTCGGCCCGGGATTTGGTCACCCGGGTCGACCTGCCAGGCGTAGTCGCCTTTGGCGGCGCGATAACGGCCTTGCTCATCTTCCTCCTCGCCTTGCCGAGGCTCGACTGGATCGCGCTCGGGATATCTGTGGCTGTCGCCGCCGGCTTGGTGGTGCTTGAATTGCGGGTCAGCAATCCCTTTCTGGATATTCGCCTGCTGGTGTCCAACCTCGCCCTCACGCGAACCTACGTGCGGTACTGCCTTACCCTTCTGGGGATCTACGTTGTCCTGTACGGACTCACGCAGTGGACCGAGGCCGCCCACCACCTATCCGGGTACCAGGCCGGACTGGCGCTCATCCCAATGGGCGTGCTATCTGCCGTAATTGCACGGGTCGTGTCCCGCTTCACCACTAGGCTGCGGCTGTGGTTGATCGTCGCGGCCGTGACGCTGGTGGTCGGCGCGATCGGCATGTTCTTCCTCACCAGTCACAGCCCGCTGGCCGCGGTGATTTGCGTCTCCGCAGTGTTTGGCCTGGTAGCTGGCTTCGGAAACGTCACGAACCAGACCGTTCTGTACATTGAAGCGCCGGCGGAGAAAGTCGGCACCGCCTCTGGCCTGTTGCGAACGTTCGGGTACATCGGCTCGATCGCCGCGGCTACCATAACGGGCGTAGCATTCCGCGCCCGGGTAAGCGATGCCGGACTGCATCTGGTCGCTGTCATCCTGATCGGCACCGGACTGGTCGTGCTGCTTTTGACACTCCTCGACCGGCAACTCGCGGTTCCGCAGCAAGACCGTCCCCATTCACGCAGAAGCGACGCGGCCGCGATAAGAACCTGAATCACCGGGCCGTTTGCCTGAGGCGAGCTTCAGCGACACATCGGGATCGTTTTTCAACGTCGATGAGGGTGGTTGGGGATGCATGGCGAGCACGGCTAAGCGTCCGGCAGGGCTGGCGGTGAAGCGAGACATCGCCCAGCGGAAGGAACGCGCTTCCTATGGTGCCAAGCGGGCGAAGATCGTTAAGGCCGCTGGGTCTGTGCTGAAGCAGTACGGCCTGGGCGGGACGACGGTCGAGGCGATCGCGAAAGAGGCAGGCCTTGGCCGGGCGACGATCTATTACTACTTCGCAGACAAGGGTGCCATCTTCGGGGAGGCCATCCACGGGGGACTGGCGGACCTGGTGGCGGCGCTGGAGGAGGTGGCAGCCAGCGGGGACAGTCCCGAGGTCCGGCTCCGCAGTTCGATGCGGGTCGTGATGCAGGCGTTCGAGCGGCATTACCCTCACCTGCACATCTTCTTCACCGAGGATTCGTCGTCCGTCATTGACGGCCAACTGCACACGGAAATTGTCGCCGCGGGACGACGCTATGAGGATCTACTCAACGTGGTAGTCCGCGACGGGATAGAGCAAGGAATCTTCCAGACCTCTCTCCCGCCGAAGGCGTTCACCAAGACGGTGGCTGGCATGCTCAACTGGACATCGCGGTGGTTCGCACCGGGCGGGATCCTGGACGCCGATGACGTCGCCTATGGCATGGTCGACACGATCCTGGCTGGAGTCCTCGTCAAGGAGCCCCGGGGCGAAGCAATCCTCCAGTAAATATCAACGCTAGTGTTGACTACCGAAGCCCGGGCGGCGTAGCATGGAGGACGTAGAGGTGGCCGATCCGCGGAGATAGCGGCCCCGGACCCTCCGCCGACATCCGGACGCATGCCGAGGGTGCACTATGACTGGGAACGCCGTGATAGCCAGATGGCATGCGACTGGCCGGGCAGTGACGGGCCCGGCCGACGTGGCCGATTCCCCGCCGAGGCGTTCGCTGGCCTCCTGGCTGCTGCGCAAACTCGGACCACCCCCGATTCCTCCCCGGCGTTATTTCTATAAGAGCGTTTACTCCGTGCGGCCGACGGCCGGTCGCTGCCAGGCACCGTCGGCCTCGAGCGGGCGGCCCAGTCGGCTAGATCGAAATTTATCAACGAAAGCGTTGATCCTAATCTCCGGTTCGCCGTGGCGTTAGACCACCACGCGAAGAAAAGGGGTGTGCCCGCCATGAAACAAGACGACCCGGCCGAGGCCCAGGGCCTCCCGGTTACAACGCTGTTGAGGGAGCCGGGCAGCCTGCCGCGAGTGGGAGATACGCTCGTCTGCCCTACGTGCGCGGTAAGCGGCGTCGTGCGTGCTCTCCCCTCGCCTCCCGGCGCCGCTCCAATCTGCCACGACCCGATGGAGGTCGGTCGTCCGGTGTCGTGCGCCGAGGTCCGGCCGCGCAGATCCGACGATGCCATGATCGGTGGCCGCCTGTACGAGGACGAGACCTCGGGTTTTGCCTTCTGGTGCACGCGCGGCGGTCCTCGTCAGGTGCAGTTCGACAGCCGGCCACTCCGCCTCCAGGACAGGGTCGGCGCCTTCTAGCGCCGTTCGCTTCCTCTCACACCCCTACCAGACAGATCGGTGCTCAGCGTGGACGAACCCGGCCGACCCCGGCGACCGGTCACCAGGATCTCGGCGCGAACGGCTGGGCTCGGTCCTCGCCGGAAGGACGGACTGACACTGTGGCAACGGATGACGAGATAGCTGACGGCTGCGGCCTCTCCTACGAGGTCCTCGAGGGGATCGGACTGATCCGCATCGGCCGGCCGGACAAGCTGGGCGCGTTCACCTGGAAGATGATCGACCGCTGGACCGAGGCGCTGGTCTCGGCGCAGTGCGACGATGCCGTACGAGCGGTCGTGCTCACTGGCACCGGAAGAGGGTTTTGCACCGGCGTGGACCTCGATGAACTCGCCGCCGTCGGCCGCGATCCCATTGATCAGAAGCGCATGCTGACCGATCGCGTGCATCGGGTAGTTCGGACCGCAGCCGACCTGAGCAAGCCGCTGATATGCGCCGTCAACGGGCTCGCGGTCGGCGCGGGCATGGACATGACTCTACTGTGCGACATCCGGCTCGCCGCCGAGTCGGCCCGGTTCGGTACCGGATACGTCAGGATCGGGCTCGTTCCCGGGGCCGGCGGCGCGTACTTCCTGCCTCGGCTGGTCGGCACCGCACGGGCCCTGGAGCTGTTCTGGACCGGTGACTGGCTGTCCGCCCAGGAGGCCCGCGAGATGGGGATCGTCAGCCATGTATTCCCCGACGATGAGCTGCTGGTCCAGGCTCTGGGGCTGGCTGAGCGCATCGCCAGGCAGTCGCCGATCGCCGTATCGATGATCAAGCGAGCGGTGTACCAGTCGCTGGCCACCGACCTGCGGACGAGTCTGGACCTGGCCTCTTCGCATTTCGCGGTCGTCCAGTCGACCGAGGACCGCACCGAAGCGATCAGCGCCCTCCGCGAGCGCCGCGAGCCGGTGTTCAAGAACCACTGACACCAATGTCGGAATGGACCGTCCGGTAGGTGCTAGAACTGCCAGTATTTTCTCTGCTAGCGGTCCCATGCTCGGTCACGGGAACAGGGAATGATGCGGGCGGGGTTACATCGGTCCCGGCGGAGTGGGCACCCGGGCTAGGGCGAAGAACTCGGCGCGGGACCGCGGGTCGGTGCGCAGCGTGCCCAGCAGGGCCGAGGTGACGGTGCTCGCGCCATGGGCGCGGATGCCGCGCTGGGTCATGCAGGTGTGCTCGGCCTCCAGCACCACGCCGGCCCCCCGCGGGCGCAGGTTCGCGTCCAGGCACTTGGCGACCTGCATGGTCAGCCGCTCCTGGGTCTGGGGCTGGGCGGCGAAGTGATCGACCAGGCGGGCCAGCTTGGACAGCCCGAGGATGCGGTCGCCGGGCAGGTAGCCGACGTGGGCGACGCCGGAGAACAGCAGCATGTGATGCTCGCACAGGGTCCGGAACGGGATGGCACGGGCCAGCACCAGCTCGTCATAGCCTTCGTCGTTGGGGAAGGTGGTGAGCCGGAACGGCCGCGCCGCGAACAGTTCCGCGTAGGCGCGGGCCATCCGGCCCGGGGTGGCCCGCCGCTCTTCGCGATCCAGGTCGATGCCGAGCGCGGTCAGGAGGTCGGTGGCGGCCCGCTCCGCAGCCTCCATGTCCACCCTGCGCTGCGGCCCGTCCTGGTACCCGTCCGGGCGCGCGGCCTCGGCCAGCCGGGCGAAGTTCTGCTTGGACCGCACAGAAACATCCTAGCATGCATGTCAACATTGATGTTGAATATTTTCGCACGACGGGCTACCGTTCCGTTGTGGACACGCCAGAGCTGATCATCGACACCTCAGCGGCGGGAATCGCTACCTTCGTGCTCAACAGGCCCGCGGAACTGAACGCATGGACCTACCCGCTCGAGGAATCGTTCTTCGCCGCGCTTGACTCGGCGGCCGGCGACCCGGAAGTCCGCGTGGTCGTGGTCACGGGGGCCGGGCGCGGATTCTGCGCAGGCGCGTCCATGCAACTGCTCGGTGGCGGCGACCGCTCGGAGCGGCCCGATCGCGCGCAGCGGAGGCGGCTATGCGAGCTGGCTGAGTTCCCGAAGCCGGTGATCGCGGCGGTCAACGGCCCGGCGGCCGGTCTGGGCTTCGCCCTCGCAATATCCTGCGACATCCGGTTCGTGGCCGCCGACGCCAAGCTGACCACCTCGTTCGCGCGCCTGGGGCTGGTGGCCGAACACGGGGTCGCCTGGCTGCTCCCCCGGCTGGTAGGCGGTGCCCGGGCCAGGGACCTGCTGCTGTCGGGCCGCACCACGGCCCGTTCGGGATAATTAAAGTTCTTCTTCCCGAACGGGCTGTGGTTTCACGTCTCCGTCAGCCTTTACCGGCCCAGGCCGGACGTGCAGACCCGGGCCGGGACCGAGCAGCTTAGTTGACATCAGCGTTGAAAGGCGTAGTGTCGGCCCCGTGCTGGCAAGCGGGGGCAGTCGCCCAAAGCTGACATCACCGTTGAAGGATATAGTGTCGTCAGTGGCGATCCGCGGAGGGAGTCATCTGAAGCATGGAGCACCGCGCCGAGGCCTGGTATCGCTGGCGGACCTCCCACTGGCAAGACTGGCCCCTTACCGAACTGCTGGAGCGCAAGCAGCGCCGCAGCACCCGGATTAGCGTCGTGATACCCGCCAGGAACGAGGAGCGGACGGTGGCCGGCGTGGTGCGCCTGCTGGTCCGGGCCCTGATGTCGGAGACGCCCCTGGTGGACGAACTGGTGGTCATCGACTCCTTCTCGACTGATGCCACCGCTGACGTGGCCTCCGCCGCGGGCGCGATCGTGCACCGGGCTTGCGACATCGCGCCAGCGCTCGGCACCTATCGGGGCAAGGGCGAGGCGCTATGGAAGTCGCTTTTGGTCACTGCGGGTGATCTGCTCGTGTTCGTCGATGCGGACCTCACCCAATGGGGTCCCCATTTCGTGACCGGCTTGCTCGGGCCCTTGCTCGCCGATGAGGATGTGCGGCTCGTCAAGGGGTTCTATACCCGTATCCGCACCGAGGCCGACGGCTCGGTTTCGACCGAGGGAGGAAGGGTGACCGAGCTTGTCGCCCGTCCCGTGCTGAGCCTGTGGTGGCCCCAGCTCGCTGGCGTGGTCCAGCCGCTGGCCGGGGAGTGGGCCGTCCGCCGGAGCCTGATGGAGAACCTGAGCATCCCGGTCGGATACGGCGTGGAGCTGTCGACGCTGCTGGACACTGAGTCCTGGCATGGCCTGAACGCTCTGGCGCAGGTCGATCTGGGCTCCCGCGCCCATCACCATCAGGCCGATCACGACCTGGCGGTGATGGCAGCGGAGTTGCTGGCCGTGGCGGAAAGAAGACGGCCTGGCCAGCACGGCCATATCAGCGACGCCACGCTCGAGCAGTTCGTCCGGGAAGACGGCCGGCTCCTGCCACGGTCCCGGGCGGTGCCGACACATGAACGGCCGCCGGCGAGCACGGTGCTCGCCGCGGAGCGGGGCGGGCTGCTTGGGGCGGCACCGTGAACGCAGGGAAGGGCGTTCGCCCCGTCGGTATGACAGCGGTCAGCGGGCCCGGGCGGCCGCGCGCCGGGCGGCCTCCGCGAGCCCTCCGGCTCAACCGGCGCACGTTCGAGCCCCATCAGCTCCTGGTCATGGCCATCGTGAACCGGACCCCGGATTCCTTCTACCAGCCCGGGGTGACGTGGGACCAGGCGGCCGCCATGGACCGCGTGCACGCGGTAGTGGCCGACGGCGCAGACATCGTAGACGTCGGCGGCGTGCCTGCCCGCCCAGGCGACGAGGTGGACGTACGGGAAGAGGTCCGGCGTACCGTCCCGTTTATCGCGGCGATCCGGGAGGCCTACCCAGACCTGGTCATCAGCGTGGATACCTGGCGGCACGAGGTCGGCCGTGAGGCCTGTGCCGCAGGTGCCGACCTGCTCAACGATAGCTGGGGCGGCTGGGATACCAGGCTGGCCGAGGTAGCAGCGGAGTTCGGTGCGGGCGTGGTTTGCTCGCACGCGGGGCACCTTCCGCCGCGGACCCGTCCGTTCCGGGTCGCCTACCCAGATGTGGTGGAAGACGTGCTGACCGGCACGTTCGCGCTAGCGGCGCGCGCCGTGCAGGTAGGCGTCGAGGAAGAGCGGATTCTCATCGACCCCGCGCACGACTTCGGCAAGAACACGTGGCACTCGCTGGAGATTACCCGGCGGCTTGGGGAACTGGTGGCCACCGGCTGGCCCGTCCTGGTTTCGCTATCGAACAAGGACTTCGTGGGCGAAACCCTGGACGTCGTGGTCGATGAACGGCTGGCCGGGACGCTGGGCACGACGGCCGTCTCGGCCTGGCTGGGAGCTCGGGTATTCCGGGCCCACAACGTGCGCGAGACCCGGCACGTGCTGAGCATGGTATCCGCGATCCGCGGCGATACCCCGCCCGCGTGTGCCGTTCGGGGGCTCGCCTAGTGGACCAGATCCGGCTCTGCGGAGCGCGGCGATGATCACGGGAGCGGCCCTGTGCCCGTCGCCGCCGCTGCTGTGCCCGGAGCTCACCGGGGGCAGAGCGGTGGCACCAGAGCTCCGGGCCGCCTGTTTGGAGGCGGTCGGGCGCCTGCTGCGCGAAGACCCCGAGGTGGTCGTCATCATCGGGCCGGCCCCCGCTTCAGGCCCCTGGCTCGGCGCCGGCCGACTGAACCCGTCCATCTTCGCACCCGCGATCGCGAGCACGGGTTCGGATTCGCCACCGCTGGCCATCGGCCTCGGCTCCATGCTTCTTGACCAGGCGGGGTACCGAGGTCGCCGCTGCCTTCAGGCGGTCGGCCACGACGAGGCGTCCAGCGTATGTGTGCAGATGGGCGCCAAGCTTGACGATCCGAGCATCCGGATGGCCCTGCTCGTCATGGGCGACGGGAGCGCCCGGCGAAGCCTGAAGGCTCCCGGGTACCTGGACCCGCGGGCCGAGGCCTTTGATGCCGAGTGTGAACGTGCGATCCGGACTGGCGACCTCGGCGCGTTGCAACGGCTTGACCAGACGCTGGCGCGTGACCTCATGGTCACGGGTCGGCCTGCCTGGCAGGTCCTGTCGGGCGCCATGGCTTCGTTGAATCCGGTAGCGGAGGTTCTGTTCTCCGGTGCTCCCTTCGGGGTCGGCTACCTGGTCGCCTACCTCGACCCGTGTTCCTTATCGGCTCCGGCCAGGTGCTTGTCGCGAACGGTTAGCAGGAGGACCACGGCGCTGATGCCGCCAGCGCGGCGAGCACCAGGCCGTAGCCCGTGCCAGGTCACTGAGCGCGACGTAGCCGAGGTCATCGGTCACTGAAGCGGCACCCGAGCGTGAACCTGGTCAGCAGGGCCAGCAGGGCGGAGATGGCAGCCGGGCCGCAGGTGGCCGAGGCAGGGCTCGATCCGGCGATCGTAGACGAGGCGGTCGAGGCGGCCCGGCGCAGCGCCTGATGCGGATCGTCGCGGACACCAACACGCTTGTGTGGGGGTTTGGCTGGGGCCGGTGGTCGATACGGTGCTGACCGGCCAGGTGACCCTGGTTTTCAGCCCTGCGCTGCTGGAAGCAGCGGCAGCCGGGCGGGCCGACCCGATCGTGACCGGCGATAAGGCCATGCAGAAACTCGGTTCCTTCCGGGGCATCCCCATTGTCTCGGCCGCTCAGTTCGTGGCACAACTCCAGCAGCAAGGTCACACCGAGCCACCCGGTCTGGCTGGGCTGTCGCGGGCGTTGTCCTCGCTGCGGATCCTGGTTCACGACCGGGCGGGGTGCTGGCTGACCTGCGCGATCGCCGATGGTGCCCGGGTGATCAGTGATTTCCGGGTCATACCGAGCCAGCGAGACCTGTTCGGCATGGTGGCGTCAATGCCGACGCCATGGCGGACGTTAACGGAGATCGCAGGCGCCGGGGCACAGGCAGACCGGCGGACCGTCAGGACGGTGAGTAACGGGCGGCGGCATCAAGGTCACAGAGCCGGACTACGCTCCACCAGCCTCCATAGATTGGAGGCAGCGGCGATTTTCTACCCAAATTTCTACCCAAAAAGGCAGTGCAGCAGAGCCGAGATGGTGCATCTCCTGGTCACGGCCACCAACTGGAGTGGCCGGGCAGAGTGTGTTACCACCCTTCCAAGCTGGTCATGCGGGTTCGATTCCCGTCGCCCGCTCCGCGTTCTTGGAGCTCAGTGACTAATTTCGAGTTCTTATTTGGTCCACTGCTGCCCTGTGTCGTTTAGTTGACTCTAGTGGCGTCTAATGGGATATTTTCCCAGCTCAGATAATGTCTCTGGGTCGAGTTATGCTGGTATAACGGGGTGGGTGGAGGCCCGTCGTTCTACCCAAATTTCTACCCAAAATCTGGGCCGTGACCATGGCATACGCAGACCGCCGGGAGCGCAACAAGGGGGTCCGCTACCGCGGCATGTACAAGGCCGCGGACGGCCGCTACCTCAGTCGGAAGCCTTGAACCAGGCCAGGTAGGCAGCCGACGCCAGCCAGCAGCCGATCAGGTGGCGCGTCGGTCGCCGAGGGGACGGTCAGGTCACTGTGGTGCATCACGTCATGACGCTGCGTCAGACCTCCCAACCCGCCAAGACTCATCCGCACACGCCTGAGGGATGTCGCATCGGACGTCCCGGGCGTGCTGATTAAGCACCCCGCGACGGCTAGCCATCATGGGCGGCATGGACTGCTGGTGGGTGGGGATGGAGCATTTCCTAGGGTGTCCGCATAAGGGCGAAAGCGCTCTAAGACCGCCGACGTGCCGTGGACGTAGCCGATCCGGGATCCCGGCCGCGACGCAACCGGTATACCGGCCTCGGCTGCGCGCTCCCAAACTGGGAAGGTCCTCGGGTCCCACAGCACTCCGTGAGGCATGTCCATCGAAGTCAGCTGTATCCCGCGTACACCGTGCTCGCGGACTAGCCGGCTCAGGGTTTCGGCTGCACTAGGTGCGGTCTGGTCGATCACACACGACCTGGAAGCGGTCTGGATGGGCGGCGGCGCAGTCGATGGCATAGCTGTTGTCGAAACGATAGCTGAGAATGCCCTGAGCGAGCATCTCGCGCTCGATGCCGTGAACCTCCACCTCGCGATCAGCCCATTCCCGGTCACGGCCGGCCAGGCCGGCGAATTCTCCAGGACCGGGTAACCATCGCGGTTGGGTGACACTACGTGGACATGGGTGTCAATCGGCACAATGGCCGCCTCTGAGGTACTCCAAGCCACGGAATGGCAGCTCACTTAGTCGCGCCTACGCCCTGACTTCGGTCCGTATCGTTACTTCGTCATGCCTGCGTCTTAGCCAGTGCACGGGCCTTCGCCGGCAACACGCGGCGGACCACGGTGAAGGGGCCCTTGTTCTGTGAGTCACCTTCTCGGACGAGCGCACCGTCCGGATGCAGTACGAGCGTCAGCACTAGGCCGATGCCGCCGAGGACATTGAACCAACCGATCCCGTTAATGTGCAGGATATTCGTAAGGAAAGATGACCCAGCCGCAACGGAAAAGCCGGCTACTATGGCTGCGCCGATCGAGCCGATTCCATTGAGATACACGAATCCTACCAGAAGCAGCGCGCTGATCGGATCGAAGCTGGTTGGCTGGAGGGTACCGGTTCCGAACGACCACAAGACTCCCCCGACACCAGCGAGGAAGCCGCCGATCGCAAATACTCCAACTTTGACGGAGAATGTCCTGATTCCGCTTGCGACTGCAGCTCGCTCGGACGATCGGATCGCCAGCATAACGTGGCCGTACCATGATCTCCGTATCGCATAAAGAACGGATGCGATTATCACCACGATAACAATACTGATGGTTGATAGTGCTTTGGTGCTCAGAGAAAGTCCGCCAATCTGGGCAGCTGGCACGCTATATCCACTGCCCGAGTTGAAATCATTCAGGACCAAGGTCTCAATCGTAACGCAGGCAGAGAGCGTTATGACGGTCAATGAGATACCCCGGAGCCGAAGCGCCGGAAGGCCGATTACGAAAGCGACGGCCGCTCCAGATACCCCGCCTACTAGAAGCGCGAGAAGGAAGGTGAGGTGATGATTATCAATCAGCGAGGCTGCAATGAATGCACCGACGCCGGCCAGTGACCATTGCAGTAGCGAGACTTGGCCCAGATAACCCACGACCAATACGAGGGAAAGTGCAACAATCGCCATACCCGCGCCTTGAACAATCAATGACTGCCAGTACAGGTTGAGGAAAAGTACGGCGAGAATTGCGACAACTGCTGCCGCAACGAGAGAGAGCGCCCGGGGCCTGCGACGTGGCACGATCGGCATCCACTCTCGCTCGCCCGCGAAGCTAGGGATCGCCTCGGCTCCGACGATCAGCAAGATGGCGACTGCGGCCAGTGGCGCGGCCTGGTCAAGGCCAACAATACTGGATGTGCCATCTATCAGAGACTGCGCGATGCCGATAACGAACGAGCCGACGACCGCCCACCAGATGCGCTGGAACGAGCCCAGCAGCGCACCTACAAGAGCATACACCACTACTACAGTAAGGCTTGTCTCGTCCAGCCCGAGCGTCGGAACGATAAGAATGCCTGTTGCGCCGGCAGCTACCGAGCCAATGGGCCAAGAAACTGCACCAAGCATCGTCACGTTATAGCCCAGACGCTCGGCAGAGTCGCGCTCGACTGAAGCAGCCTCTGTCGCCCGGCCCATCTTGGTACGGGAGAAGTATACGAAGAGCCCGAACGTGAATGCGACAGCAATGAGCGTCGAGTATAGTGCGCCTCGGTCGATAAGAATTGAACCGACCTTAAAAGGCGATCCCTTGAAGATTGATGCCACCGATTGCTCAGAGCTTCCCCAGCGCAGGTCCCCGAAGCCTTCCAGCAGGAGCGCAACTCCGAACGTGGCGACAAGGCGAACCAGGCCTGAGGAACGCCGAAGCGGTATGATGACGATGATATAGGTAAGAACGCCGACAATCGCGGAGGCCAGAATCCCGAGCACTATGCCAATAACGATGTTCTTCCCGGCGCCTGTCCAGTTCGCATAAACATACGCACCGATCATAGCGAATGCGCCTTGAGCGAAATTGATTGTCCGCGTGCTCTTGTAGATGGCTACCATGCCGACGCTGGACAGCGCGTACGCGGCGCCCGTCAACAGCCCGGCGACCGCCAGCTGCAAGTAGAACATGGCTCACCCTTCTCTCTGCTCACTGCTCTCAACGCTTGCCCGGCGCATCTCTGCTGCTCATCGTCAGTAGATGCCGTCATCTAGCGGCTCTGGCTATCATGGCGCCGCATTGATGGCAGTAGGATCAACAGGTACCACCGAATGGTTCTCGATTGCGCTGAAGTAATAGTACCAGTTGACGAATGCCGGGTATTTGGCGATCGGACCTGGCTTCGAGAAGTTGATCGTCGTGCCGAGCAGCGGCGAAGAGAAGTCTGTGATTTTCCTCATTCCCGCTAGAATGGCAGCACGGGTTACTGGACCGCTGATACTGCGCATATCTTGAACAAATAGCTGCGCTCCGAGGTAGCTGTTTAGACCCCATCCAGACATAGCCCACTTCCCGGCGCCGATGTACTTATTCATCAGCTGGGTGTATGGAGACCTCGCCGCCGGGCTCGGGTTGAACGGTATCGAGCAATATACGTTCGGCACGTCTGGCACGGCTTGCAGAGCCCTCGCATCGTCGCATGCTGTAGAGAGCAGGAAGTGAGGAGTGTAACCTTGTGTCTGAGCGGCTTTGATCGCGCCGTCGATTCCTGCTGCACCCTCGACCACAATTATACCATTCACGTCGGCATGTTGCAGCGCGACGATCTGTGGCGTCAGGTCGACGGCGGTCAGCGCAGCGGTAACGACCTTTACTGAGATGCCTCGCGCGGCGTACCACGCTTTGGTGCCGGCGACATGCGTTATGCAGCCCGAAAGACTACAGGCCACTATGCCCGGCTTGTTGACTCCCTCTGCAAGAAGCTTCTCCTGTGTCACATTGCTCCCTGGGTCTCCGGACGGAGATGCAGAGTAAGGCGTCAATATGAAGCTATTTGTCGCTGTTGCCATGGCTGGATTGTCGACGATCGGCGCGATGTCAGCGATACTGTACTGGGGAATTGGCGCGATACCGCCACCTCGGCCAACGAGAGCCACCACTGCGGGATTCGCCACGGCGCTTTTCGTGCAGTCCGCATCCAGAACTGGATTAGTCTGCGTGTCGCAGGTCACGACCTTTAGCATATAGCCGTTTACACCACCAGCAGCGTTAATCATATCGAAGTACGCCTCTACTGACGTCGCGCACTCGGGCTCCACCTCGGGTCCAGTGATCTGGCACGGGACCTCAACAGTGAGCGTCTTACCGCTCGCGGCGGCTGACGTCGTGGTGCTGGTGCTGCTGGACGAACTGCTTGAGCATGCCACTATGAAGCAGAGAATACAGGCGGCGCCGACCATGTTACGCACTACGTTACGTCTCAGCACTGAAGGCCTCCCTTGTCCGAGCCAGCCTCTCCTACGCTCGCCGGTCCTTAGGCCACCTCTGGCCGGATCCGACGCTCACTGCGCCCGTTGAGCCTGAGTCGCGGCCGCTGAGCCGACGGCGTTAGATATTGTGGACGTAAGCGCGACCTGGCGGATATGCCGATCCCAAAGGTGCGGCTTACGCGTGGGCACAGTATGCAACGCTGTCCCACGCCCAGGAAGCCGTGTTTCATATATGGTCCCGTTCGAGGGTGACAGGCAACCTGGCCGTGGTTGCGCAACAGCGTCAAGCATCGTCTTTGTAGCCATGTATATCTCTGCAGGAGAGCCCAAGCGCTCACCGATTCAGATGCCGACGGATGCGGCGATATTTTCGGCAAGAGCACGCTTCGCTCAAAGTAAGTCGCCGAACGCTATGCCGACGAGCGAACCGTCGTCCCGCCACTCGCGTAGTAGCTTATAAAAGGCGACCGGGCCCTTGCCGTAATCGACATTCTGTCGACTTCGGTCGGTCGGCCTGCCCTCGTTGTTCCTGCGCCCTGGCGTACAGTCCGCCAGATACGCGGAGATGTCCCGAACCGAGGCAAGCAGCGTCTGCACCCACTCGTTCTCGCCAGCCTCCGTCACCTCGAATGTTTGGTGCCCCTCCTCGCGCGTCCGGCGCACGATGTAGCCGAGGTGGGCGGCGTTCTCCCACAGGGCATGGACGATGTTCACCGAGATCGAGGACTGCGAACCGGGTCCTGGCAGCACGAACAGGTTGGGGAAGCCATGGGTGGCCACGCCATGCAGGCTGACAATGCCCGGCGACCACTTATCCGAGAGTTTCAGACCGTCACGTCCGACGAGGTCGAAGCCGATGCGGTGGGTGTAAAGCGTGCCGAACTCAAAGCCGGTGGCGAAGATGAGGCTGTCTAGGTCGAACTTGACGCCGTTCGCGACGACACCGTGCTCGTACACTCTCTCAAGGCCTTTGCCCTGAGTGTCGACGAGCGTCACATTCGGGTAGTTGAAGGTGCCGAGGAACTCATCGTGGAACGCCGGCCGCTTGCACAGGTAGCGGTAATAGGGTTTGAGCGCCTCGGCGGTGGCCGGGTCCCGCACGATCTGCTCGACCCGCGCCCGGACGCCATCCATCTTCGCGAGATCCGCGAGTTCGATAGCCTTGGCCGCCTCAGCCGCTGATAGCCCGGTGAACTTCGGACTCATCAGCACGTCTCGGTAGACGTCCGTCCATCCGTCGCCGACGAGATCTACGTCGTCGTGCCCGCCGGTCACCAGGGTCGTGAAGTTCACCATGCGCCTGTATTGCCAGCCGGGCTCCAGGCTCTGCGCCCATTCCGGATCTGTGGGGCGGTTGGCCCGCACGGCAACCGTCGAGGGCGTGCGCTGGAACACGTAAAGATGCTTAGCGGAGCGGCCCAGCGGCGGCACGCACTGCACCGCGCTCGCGCCGGTGCCGACGATCCCGACGACCTGGTCGTGCAGGCCGGTGAGGTCGCCACGGGCGTCACCGCCGGTGTATGAGTAATCCCACCGGCTGGTGTGGAAGGCGTGGCCCTGAAACGTCTCCAGGCCCGGCAAGTCTGGCAGCTTCAGCTTGCTGAGCGCGCCGTTGGCAAGGACCAGGAACTGCGTCGAGATGACGTCACCGCGGTCGGTCGTGACCTCCCACCGGCACCGCACCTCGTCCCATCGTGCTCCAGTAACCGAGGTCTGTAGGAGGGCATCGGAGTCGAGGCAGTAACGCCGCGCGATCATCTGGGCGTGGGCTCGGATGTCCGCGCCCAGCGCGTACTTATGCGGCGGGATATAGCCGAACTCCTCCAGCAGCGGCAGGTAGATATAAGACTCGACATCGCACATGGCGCCCGGGTAGCGATTCCAGTACCAGACGCCTCCGACGCCGCCGGCCCGGTCGATGAGGCGGATCCGATCTACACCGGCTTTGCGCAGGTACGCGCCGGACAGCAGCCCGCCGAACCCGGCTCCCACCACGACGGCGTCAACGTCGTCCCGGATGGGCCGCCGCGGCGCCGCCTGCATGTAAGGGTCGTCCAGGTAGTGCGCAAGCTCACCGTCGAGGTCGAGCAGGTCGGACCGTTCTACGCTAAGGCGCTTGTCTCGCTCGGCGCGGTACTTGCGCCGCATTTCGTCGAGGGATTGCTGATGCGCCAGGGGCGAGTCGAGCGGATTACGCGGCATTGGCAAGATCTCGTTCGCCGACAGCCTGCCTGCTTATTGCGAATGGCACCCGCGAAAACCTCCGAGCTATGCTACAGTTACTTTTGCGCTTGGAAATCCGGCGCGCAAACGTCAGGCGCCGGGCCGTGCCGGTACGTTACCAAGCACAACGCTGACGCCCCACGGCAAAGAGTATTCCAGGTACCGGCCGGAGATCAGTATCGTGGTTTCATCTGTGAATCCCGCTTCGGGAGCTACTGAACTCCAAGACGCCCCGGTCGCCTACCGCTGCCGATCTGTCGGCTTGCGAGCCGAGGGCACGCCGGTAGGCGTGCGCTGTCGAGAATGCTGGTGCCCGGTCGGCGAACCGGCGGGGGACGCGGGCGGCGGGCAAGCTCAGCCCGACGATCGTCTGTCGGCGTGCCCGGTGGACTGTTGCGCGGGCAGCCCGACAATCACCGCGCAGAAGGTCAGCCATGTGAACGGCGTTGCCGCAAAGAGGCACCAGTTCACCGGCCGCGCATTCATTTCTGTGGCCCGGTGTTCCGCATACGAAACGAACAGAGCGCAGCGGTGTCCGCACGGTAGTCTGCTGCCTACGCAACCGCGCCAGACTCCAGTCGCTGCCAGGTCCGGGGAAGGAAGGATGAGTTCGGTCATTACCGCGGAGATTTCCGTTGAGCGGAGCCAGGATGGCCATGTCGCGACAGTAACTATGCGGCGTCCGCCGAATAACTTCATTGATACATTGTTTTTGAATAATCTTGCCGATGCCTTTGACGAGCTGCAGGCCGATCAGAATTGCCGGGTGATCGTGCTCGCCGCCGAGGGCAAGCATTTCTGCGCGGGCCGCGATTTCGGAAAGGCCCGCGCGGACGGCGATCAGCCGACTGATCTCTACCGCGCTGGCCTGCGGCTTTTTGCGGCCGAGTTGCCGTGGATCTGCGCCGTTCAGGGCGGGGCGATCGGCGGCGGTTTCGGGCTGGCAATGGCGGCTGACTTCCGGTTCGGCAACGAAAGCACGTACTTCCTGGCGAACTTCGCTCGCATCGGCTACCACCACGGATTCGGCCTCACGGCCACCCTAGGCCGGACCGTCGGGCCGCAGCGTACCGCCGAGCTGCTCTATCTGGGCGACAGAGTCCGCGGACGCGAGGCGCTGGAATTCGGCCTGCTGGACCGGCTAACCGGCCCTGACGACCTGCTGGAAGCGGCGCAGGCCTTCGCCGCTCGCATCGCGCTATCTGCACCGCTGTCCGTCCGGGCAATCCGGGCGACACTGCGCAACGGGCTGGAGGGCGAAGTGGCGGACGCCATGGACCGAGAACTTCTGCAGCAGGAGCGCCTGGCCGGAATGCGCGATCATGCTGAAGGCATCGCGGCCACCCGGGAACGCCGGCCAGCACGCTTCGAGGGCGCGTGAAACCAGTGCAAGAAAGCGACCTTCTCGATGTATTCGAGCAAGTCAAGAACTGGGGCCGCTGGGGCGCCGAGGACGAGCGCGGCACCCTGAACCTTCTGACCGCCGAGAAGATCAGGCAGGCGGCCGGCCTGATCGAAGCAGGTCATCCCGTTTCATGCGGGGGAATGGACTTCACGCCTTCGGTCATCAACGCGACGCCGCCGACCCACTACATGATCGCTGGCGGAGACATCGCGCAGGACGAATACGGCGTGGCGCGGGACTATTTCGGCATTCCGCCGCACGGGCCGGGCTGCACGCACCTCGACGCGTTGTGTCACGTCTTCTTCCGCGGGCGGATGTACAACAACCGGCCTGCATCGATGGTGACCTCGGCCGGCGCCATGGCCAATTCGATCCTCGCTGCGTCAACCGGTATCACCACTAGAGGGATCCTGCTGGACATACCGAGGCTGCGAGGCGTGCCTTTCTTCGGCCCGGAGCAGCCGGTACGGGCAGCAGAACTCGATGACGCCGAACGAAAGGCCGGGCTTGCGGTCACCGACGGCGACGCGCTGATCGTGCGGCTTGGACGGATAGTCCGGCGCCGCGAACTAGGTGCCGGAGCCGAGCGAGTCGATGGCAAGGTGCACTTCCCTGGCCTGCACCCCGACTGCCTGCCGTGGCTGCACGCGCGTGGCGTTTCCCTCCTAGCCTCTGACGCGGGACAGGACGCGCTGCCGTCTGGATACCAGCAGGCACGAGCTCCTATCCATATCGGCGCCCTCGTGTTCATGGGCTTGCACCTGCTCGACCAGGCGAACCTGGAGGACCTAGCGGAGGAGTGCGTACGCCGACAGAGATGGGAGTTTTACTTCACCGTGGCGCCGCTGACGGTGCCCGGGGGCACAGGTTCGCCGGTGAATCCTCTTGCCATCTTCTGAACCGGCCCTGGATGCGTCTCGCATCACGCTCAGCGAATTGCGTGAGATATCCCGCGTGGACATAAGAAAGTTTGCTGCAGCCGTCGGCGCGACGGACCAGGCCCACTACTCCGTCCGTACCGCCCGTGAGCGCGGCTACCCGGACCTGCTCGCCCCGGCCTCTTTCTTCATCTCGCTCGGGCTTTCGCTCGGGAGGATCGGCCCGCGATCGCAATTCGGCCCCGCCGGGCTGCCCAACGACGATCCGCTGGCCAGCCGGCGGGTAGTCGCCGGCGAGGTGCATGTGGAGTGGTTCGGCGATCTGTTCGCTGGCGACGAGGTCCTCGTCGAGCAGACGCTGATCGGAACCTCGTCAAAGGTCGGCCGGAGCGGACCCTTCGACACCTATACCTATGAGCGGCGATACGCACGCCGGGGCGCGGTCGTGGTACGTGAGGTCTTCACCCGTATCGCGCGGTGATCATCAATCCGCCAGCCGCCACAGCAGCGTCGGCAGCTTCCGTGCGCCGGAAACGGTGAAGTGTCCCGTCACGAGAGCCCCGTCATGAAGATCGCTCTCGACGGGTGAGCCGCTCATGCGGCCGACGAGACGGACGAGATCGGGAACGTCTAGCGTGACGACAGCAATGGTGTACGGCGTATGCCAGGTGAGATCTTCCTCGAACGACCGGTACGTTGTAGTCCACGAGTACAGGCGGCCTCGGCTCTCGACGCTGGACCAGCCCATCTCGTCGAAGCGGCAGTACCGGCACACCGGCCGCGGTGGCCACTGGAGACGGTTGCACCGCAGGCAGCGCGGCAGCCTGAAGTCTCCCGTGCGGGCCGCCCGGAAGAACGGAAGCAGTTCGGGCGCCAGTGCCTCGAGGTCGTTCCAATCGGAATGCATGCTAAGCGCCCCCGCAGCAATGCCATGGATCCGTCCCCCCAGTCGCCCCAGCCGGTGACCACGCCGATGCGCGCTCCGCGGACCTGACGCCCGGATGCCTCGTGACGTAGCTGCCGGACCGCTTCAACCACGTGTGACAGGCCCATGAGGTGCCCTTCGGAAAGCAGGCCGCCGTGCGGATTGACCGGCAGCGGACCGCCGAGCGCGATCCCGCCCGAACGGACGAGCTTGTCCGACTCGCCGCGCTCGCAGAATCCCGCCTCCTCGAGCTGGTGCAGTACCTCGAACGTGAAGCAGTCGTAGATCATCGCGACATCGACGTCAGTGGGATCGATCCCAGCGCGCTCGTAGCAGGCCCGCGCGGCCGAGCGCAGACCGATGTCGAACCAGTCCAGGCGGTTGGTCAGGTCCTCCGGGCTGGACGGCCGACTCGACGCAACTGCCTCGAGGGCAACCTGGGTCCGGCCGCCCGGATTCCCCCGTGGCGATAGCCGCAGCACCAGCGCGACTGCGCCGTCGGTCTCAAGGCAGCAGTCGTGCAGCTGGTACGGGTCGCTGATCATAGGTCCCGCGTCGTACTCTGCCTGAGTGAGCGGCTTACCATGCATGACCGCATTGGGATTGAGCTGCGCGTGGGCGCGCATCGTCAGTGCGACCTCCGCCATGGCCGCCTTCGAAGTGCCGTATTCGATCATGTGCCGACGCGCGATCATCGAGTACCACTGCACGGGCGCGGCCCATCCATGAGGCTGCTCGAGGAACGTCCGGAACTGGGGACCTGGCAGGGATGGGACTCGTGACACGATGCGGTTTACCGAGGCCTTGCGAGACATGACCACCAGGACCGTTCGGGCGCGGCCGGAAAGGATCATCATCTCGGCTATGCCGAGTGACGACACTCCGCTGTTGCCGCCCGGAGCGGGCAGTGCGTCAATCACATCAGTACGCACGCCGAGGTTCGACATCAGATCGTCAGAGAAGATGTAGCCACCAACCGGCACGATCCCGTCGATATCCGCGACACCGAGTCCTGCGTCTGCCAGCGCCGCACGTACCGCATCGATCGCGAGGCCGGGCACGGAGCGGGGGCTTGACCTGGAATATGCGCTATGGCCCACTCCCGCTATGGAAATTCCTTCGCTGGCGGTCAAGGCTGGTTCCCATCGGAGATCAGAACGCGAGCGCTGCCTTCACTGGTGGTGTGCTGATCAGCGTCCTGCACCGACAGGGTAAAGGAATACAGCTCACCGTCCGGACCCCGCTCATGCCCGTCGATGGAGGCGTGACAGGTCAGGCTTCCGGTCGGATATGCCGGACGCAGATTGCGCACAGACAACGAAACGAGCCGACCGCCGTTGGCTCTCGCCCAGTCCGACACGAGTTCGCACAGCCATGCCGCCTGCAGCGGGCCATGCACCGGTGTGCCGTCGAGGCCCTCCGATCGGGCGAAATCGGCGTCATAGTGAATCCGATGCGGGAGCCAGCATGCGGCACTGAAGAAGAAAAGGTCGACCGGGTCGACAGATATTTTGCGCTCGGTGACCACACCGGATGTGACCCGCTTGCTCGGCCTCAGGTCGTGCTCCGACTTGCTCACGGCTTCGGATTCCGTCCGGGACAGGTGGCATTTTTCTGCGATCTCGCGCATCGCGTCGACGATGTCGCTGATCGAATCGTCGTCCGGGTCGTGCGGCCCGAGCACTGCGAGGACACCGATGAACCGCTCATGGACATCGAAGACCGGACAGGACACAGCGGCTATGCCAGGAACGTATTCATCACGGCTCAGCAGCACGCGCTCCCCGCGGATCTGCTGCAGCTGTGCCCGGTATTCCTCCGGCCCGGCCTGATCTGGCCCCGACTCAGGCAGCCCGTTCGCGAGGATTGCCGCGCGCACGTCCTCTTCTGCGTATGCAAGCAACCACTTCCCATAGCTCACCTGAGTCACGGGAAACTGGCTCCCAATGGACACGCCGACCCGCATCTGATCTGTCGGCTCGTGTTTGGCTGCGTACATCATGCGGTCGGTGCCAATCGGCTGCACCAGCACCGCCGTCCAGCCGGTGCGCTCGGCGACCTCACGCAGGAGGGGCCGCAGACTATCCGCATAGTCGATGTTGCGCTCGGCTCGCGCGCCGATTACGACGGCGTACGGGCCCAGCGCATAGCCCCGGGTGTCGGGATCGTATTGGATCAGGCCGTGCGCACGCAGGGCACCCAGGACCCGCCGGCAGCTCGCCTTGGACGCGCCGAGCTCAACGCTGATCGCCGTCAGGGTGGCTTCGGACTTGTGATATCCACTCAGCAGCCTGAGGATGCGCGCGGCTAGATCCGCCGCCGGCGCGGCAGGACGTGACATCGCCACGGCGAGCGGTGAGCCGGGGCGGTCGCTGGCTAGCGGGCTCACAGTGGCCGGGGAACCGTCGGAGGCCATCCGTTACCGCCCTGTCTGCCGCACCTCTTTGGTGCCGGTAGAAATGGCTTCCGACGCCTCAAGCGCATCGATCTCGTCAGCTGTCAGGTCCAGCAGGTCTGATAGCACGGCCTCGGTATCCTGGCCAACCTCCAGGGCAGGGGGATCCGCTTCGGGGTACATCATCCCCCCGATTTTGATCGGGTCGCCGACTACCCGGCGCTCTCCGACAACTGGGTCATTGACGGTAAGCAGCATGTCCCGGGCCGCCACCTGCGCACTCGCCACCACCTCCGGCATGTCCAAGATCGGTGCGCAAGGGATCTGGTGCTCGCGCATGATGGCCACGAGCTCGTCGGTGCTGCGCTCCGAGGTCCACTCGGCGATCCACGGCTCGATCTCGTCGCGGTGCGCGATACGTCCTTGAGAGCTCTTGAAATCGTCGACTTCCAGCCAGTCGAGACGGCCGACCGCTACACAGAATCGCTGCCAGACTGGATTGCCGCCGACGCCGAGGTTGACCCAGCCGTCCGAGGACGGGAACGCGCCGAAGGGAGCCGAGGTGCTGGACCGGCCGCGGGGCGGGAGTTTGCCTGTGACGAGGTAGAAGCCGAGTGGCAGTTCCATCAGGGTAACCATCGCGTCGTGCATTGCCACGTCTACCCGCTGAGCCTCGTGCGTGTTCGTTCGGCGGTACAGGGCCAGGACGATGCCGAGCACGGCAAGGATCGCTGTGACCTGATCGCCGAGCGCCAGCCCGTTATATCCCGGCTTCCCGTCGGCGGTACCCGTACGGAACTGAAGCCCCGCCATTCCCTGCGCGATGATGTCGAACGCCGTCAGGTCACCGTATGGCCCGGAAGGGTACACGTCGTCATGCCCGAACCCGGACATGCTGCCGTAGACGATCTCCGGGTTAGCCTTCTTCAGGCTCTCGAAATCGATCCCCAGCCGGCTGAGCGAGGCTGGCTTCATGTTGGTCCACACGACATCGCATACAGATACCAGGCGCATCAGGATGGACCTGCCCTCTGGGTTCTTCAGGTTGATGACAACGCTCTTCTTGCCCCCCATCACCCTGATCTCGCCGATCGACCGCCGGCCGTTCGGGCCATCGGTGAACGGGCCGACGTTGTGCAGCACATCACCCCCGCCCGGCATCTCGACTTTGATAATCTCCGCGCCGAACCGGCGCATCAGATGGCTGCCGTAGTTGCCGGCGTAATAGTTTTCCAGCGCCAGCACGCGAATGCCATCCAGTGGTCGCATGTGAGTCCTATCTCGTATGAACCGTTGATTCGATGTGGGAGTGCTGCCGGTCAGCCCGCCGGTGACTACAGGCCTGCATCCGCTCTCGCTCGGCCAACCAGGCCACCGACCCACCCGGGTAGCTGCCCGCTGGCGGCTGCGCCTGTCGGCAGAACGGACCGGCGCAGCAGCGTGCCTGGCCGATCACGGCTTCCCCGGCGGCGTTCTGGTGCGTCGGCCTGGCATACCAGCGGCCCTCTCTCCCGTGCTGGCGCGAATGTAGTCACGTAACCCCAGTCCTATCGAACTAGACGAGGGGAGGCAATGCACGCGAGATGTCATATACGAAACGACCGGGCCGGACGGGGATCCGCATGCTGTCTGGATGCGGCTTGTCTTGACCGGTCCGCCAGCGGCACGTCTTTCCCCGCCGAATCATCCAGACAAACCTGCAGCCAGTCACTGACCTCTCGCGGCCGCAGGAAAGAATTACTATAGCTTGCGGCTCCAGCAGTCCTGCTCCGTATTTCACTGGTGAAACTCATACATCGTTAGCGGCAAGGATGGCCTGCCTGCTAATGACTGTCAAAAGCGAGACCGCGGAGCGCGGTAGCCGAATATCAGGAAGCAATCACGCCTGTCGGCAAATGTCTGGAACGATTGGGGGTGCCAGGCAGCGCGCTCTGCGCACAATCCGAATCCGGCAGAGGATTATTCTGCGGATCTGGCTTTACCGATGTCAGGTGCCCGCTGACCGTTCAGATTAGTCGATCAGATCGAAAATCGGGTCGGTATCGTGCGCCTGTCGAGCGGATTAGCTCGCTGGCTGGCCTAGGGCACGCGGGGCCGGCGAGGTAAGTGCGGACCCAGGCGATAGATACATGCGAGAAGGAGTGCCCTCGAAGGCGGGCCGCCTCCGGATGCGCCTGAGCCTGCAGGCAGGGGCCAGGTGCCGCATGACCGCAGCTATCGGCCGCATGGATTCGGTATCCGACGCCGGTATCGCGGCCAGCACGGCGAGCACGCCAAGGAACTCGTCATCAGCGTCAAAGACCGGGCAGGAGACCGCCGTCACGCCTCTGACGTACTCCTCCCTGCTGACCAGTACGCCGTCAGCCCGGATCTGACTCAGCTGAGCCCGGTATTTCGCGGCGTCTACCAGCGTGTTCGGCGTCACTCGCCGGAGGCCGCGGGCCAGCAGCCGGTCACGCACGTCGCTCGGCGAGTAAGCCAGCAGCCACTTGCCATAGCTGGTGTCGGTAATCGGGAATCGGTTGCCGACGGACACGGTCACGTGCGGCCGCGATGGGTCCTCGTGCTTGGCGATGTACATCATCCGGTCTGGACCCGCCTGCTGCACGAGCACCGCAGTGCAGCCGGTCCGGCGTGCCGCCTCCCTCAGCAGCGGTCGTAGCGCGGACAGGTAGCCGATGTGCTCTTCGGCCCGCGAGCCCAGCACCACAGCGAACGATCCCAGCGCATAACGACGCGTCTCCGGGTCGTAGCGGAGCAAGTCATGGGCCTGGAGCGTACGCAACACCCGCAGGCAGCTTGCCTTCGGAGCACCCAGCTCCGTGCTGATCATGGTCAGCGTCGCATCGGCCATCCGGTGCCGCGAGAGCAGCGCGAGGATGCGCGAAGCCAGGTCCACCGCCGGGGCTACATACGCCTGTGTCATATATGAAACCCTGATCTGTATGCGAAACAAGCCGACTACCTTGGCTTACCGCAGTTGACCCAACCGTGTCAAGGTTCTGCAACCATCGTCGGCGCAGCCCCGGACGCTCCTCGACTGGATGGCCGCGACTGCAATCGGCTGTCCCGAGCACGTGTGCCCGGGCCTGACCCGGGTTGGTGACGGACCGTGCATCACGAGGGTTCGTCCTTGGAACGCAGGTGCGCGCGAAAGGCGCGGGAAGGGGAGATCGCGGCTGCACCGCCCCGGCTACGACGGAGCCGCCTGTTGCCCGGGAACGGCCATGAGCGCCGCCCCGGTGATCGGTCCTACCATGCTCCTGCAGCGGGGCGATTACGGCGTGACCGGCGGCGGCTCCGGGGCCTTGAATCGTGCTCAGATCACTGAACCTGAATTCACCTGCCCAGATATTGGGGATGGAATCAGCATCGTTTTCGGCCGGCGGACCGTATATGAAACCTGGGTTTTGCCGGAGCCCGGTGTTAGTTGAATCTTTAGCGGTGAGCAGGTCGCCGCCGCGAACCTGCCCGTAGAAAGGCCGGTAAGAAAGGCTGAGGAGGAAGGCATGTACGACCGTCTGACGATTGGCCTAGACGAAGCCCAGCGCGGGGTCGCGGCTGCCCTCGACGAGGCGACAAGGCGTGGCCTGCGAATCGCGATCGCCGTTGCCGACGACCGCGGTGATCTCGTCGCATACGCCGCCCAGGATGCAGTGATCCGGATCTCCCGCGACCTCAGCATCCAGAAGGCATATACCTCGGCAATCGGCCGACGGTCGAGCAAGAACTACGCCGCTCTTATGCGCGAAAGAGTGCACATTCCCGTAGAGCTGCTCCTCGGTCCGAGAGCGACCTCCTCCGCTGGCGGGATCGCGATCAAGAAGAGTGACGAGTCAATCGGGGGCATCGGCGTGAGCGGGGCCAGTTCCGCTGAAGAGGACGAGGAGCTCTGCAAGCTTGCGATCGAGGCGATGGGACTGTCGGCCTGCTCATGAGTGGTCAGAACGGCACCCCGCAGCGCTTAGCGGGCTGTTTGGCTGGGTGCCGGCCTGGGCCTGGTTCGTGGCGGGGCTGAGTGAGCGGTCCGGGGCGTGAACTGGCGGACCGTATATGAAACCTGGGTTTTGCCAGGGCCTGGTGTTAGTTGAATCTGTAGTGGCGCGGTTAAGGTGATCGCGAGTGAGGACTAGCGGGTGAGGACCAGGGGAATCGCGCTGATGGCGCTGACCACCGTTGCGGTACCGGCATGAGCGGCGAGCGGGCCGCCGCTGAGCCGACCGCCGGCCCGCAGGCCGCGGCGGTGCCGGAGGATATCCAGGCGATCGAGGCGGGAATAGGCGGCGACAGGCCGCTGCTGCGGGTCGACAGCGTCGAGGTCAGCTTCGGCGGGACGCAGGCGCTCGGCGGCGTCACGCTGGAGGTCGCCCCGGGGGAGTTCTGCGGCCTGATCGGCCCGAACGGCGCGGGCAAGAGCACGCTGTTCAACGTCGTCACCGGCTTCGTCCGGCCACAGCGCGGACGCGTCCTGTTCGACGGCGCGGACATCACCCGGCAGCGGGCCGGCCGGCGCAGCCGTAGCGGTATCCGCCGCACTTTCCAGGAGGTGGAGCTGTTCGATGACCTCACCGTGGCCGAAAACGTCCGCGTCGCCGCGGGAGGCAAAGGGAAGGCCGCTGCCAGCACGATCGTCGGCGAGCTCGAGCTCACCGAGTTCGCCGACATGTTGTGCAGCAAGCTGCCCGGCGGGATCCGGCGGCGGGTAGGTGTGGCCCGGGCGCTGGCAAGCCAGCCGCGGCTGCTGCTGCTGGACGAGCCGGGCGCTGGGTTGGTCCAGGACGAGGTCGCCCACCTCGCGCAGCTGATCCAGACCGTCTGCAAGGAACGAGACACCACCGTCGTGCTGGTCGACCATGACATGTCCCTGATCCGGAGGGTCTGCTCCCGGGTGGTGGTACTCGACTTCGGGAAGGTGATCGCGCAGGGTACGCCGGAACAAATCGAGGCTGATGAAAAGGTGCAAATTGCCTATCTCGGAACTCCTTAAATCCGGCCGGGCCAGGTTGCGACCAGGCCCCGCCCCGGCGGGGATGTCCCGCCAGGATGTACTGGTCGTGACGGACCTGTGCGTGGATTACGGCTACGGCCCGGTTGTGAACGGCATGTCGCTCGAGGTGAACCGCGGCGAGGTGGTGGCGGTGGTGGGGACGAACGGCGCCGGGAAGACCTCCACGCTGCGGGCCATCGCGGGCTTCGTGCATTCCACCGGCTCGGTGGCGTACGACGGCGAACTCTCGTCGCTGGCGCCGTTCCGCCGGGCCCGGCACGGAATCGTGCTCGTCCCCGACAACCGCGGCCTGTTCGGCCCGCTGAACGTCCGTGATCACCTGTGGCTGGCCTGCGAGGGCAGGTCGCGGCCGGACAGCGGGGTCCTGGCGGGTGTCGTGGACCTATTCCCGGTGCTGGGCCAGCGGATGCGACAGCAGGCCGGCTCACTGTCGGGCGGCGAACAGCAGATGCTCACTATGGCCATGGCGCTGCTTGCCGAACCGGACTTCCTGCTGATCGATGAACTGTCAACCGGTCTGGCCCCCATCCTGGTGAACCGGCTATTCGAGTCGGTGCAGACAATCGCGCGCGAGCGCAACATCGGGGTCGTGCTCGTCGAGCAGTTCGTGGCTGAGGTCCTGGGCATCGCCGACCGGGCCATCGTTATGTCCCGCGGGCGGACGGCCCTGGCCGGCCAGGCTCGGGACCTGCAAGCCCGTATGACCGACGTCGCCGCCGCCTATTTCGGTGCAGACCCCACTACGGCCGAAGCCTCCTAAACGGTCACAGCGAAGAGAGGTGGTTCCAGGCGTGGACCCAACGCATGAGCTCGGCCCGCAAGTCCTGGCCGGCACGGTCTCGGTAGTGACCGGCGCCGGGCGGGGAATCGGGCGCGCGATCGCCGTCGCGATGGCGGCGGCGGGCGCGAAGGTTGTGGCTAACGACCTGGGCGTGGAGGTCGACGGCTCGTCGCCGTCGAATGGTCCCGCGGACGAGGTCGTGGCCGACATCGTCAAGGCCGGCGGGGAGGCCGTCCCCTGCTATGACTCGGTGGCCACCGTGGCCGGCGGCCGGGCTGTGGTGGAGTGCGCACTGGACACCTTCGGGCGCGTCGACACCGTCGTGTGCGCCGCGGGTATCCTCCGCCCGGCCACCATCTTCGACATGACGGAGGCCGAGTGGGACGATGTCATCACCACCAACCTCAAGGGCCACTTCAGCGTTATCCAGCCGGCCACTCGGGCGATACGGAACCAGCAGTCGGGATCGATCATCACCCTCACCTCCACCGGCGGCCTGGAGGGCAACCCGAAGCAGCCCAACTACTCGGCCTCGAAGGAAGGGATCATAGGGTTGACCCGGGCGGTCGCCCTTAGCATCGCCCCTTATGCGACATGCAACGCGATCTCGCCCACCGGCCGGTCCCGGATGACCCTGCTGGCGGCGCTGCAAAGGCCGAAGGGGAACCTGCCCGACCCGGAGCTGGTCACCCCTATGGCGATCTACCTGGCCAGCCCGGCCAGCCGCCACATTACGGGGCAGGTGATCGCGATCGGGGGCGACCGGGTGGCGACGTACCCGCAGCCGCGCCCGTACCAGAGCGCGTTCCGCGACGGGGGCTGGTCGGCAGCCCAGCTCGAGGAACTGTGGGCGACGCGATTCGCCCCCGACGAGATGGTGCGGTACCGGCGCTATTTTCAGTCCTCGAGCCAAGGCTCCTGACCTACCGCGACGGGCGGGATGCAGTGGAGGCGACCGGCTCCGCGAGCGCGATCCGGTTAGCGCCGGTGTTTCAGGCGCGAACCGGCTTGCATGCTGTTAGGACCAGCGTGCACGGTTAGTCGGCGACTGTCTTTTCATCAGCGAAACAGGCCAGGATTGCACCGCTGAAATCGGTTACACTCCCAAAAGGCTGTGCGACCCACTCGGAAGAAGAGACCAATCTCCCAGATGGCTAGAATGCCCCTCCCGCCATATTATAGCCCGCGGTGTGCCCACGGCAGCAGACATACGAGAGTTCTGCATTATAGTGCGTTGTCCACAGGCCAGGATTGCAATCTCCAAAACGGCCTGAGATGGCTCGGCGAAGAGAAAGGGAACGCGGGCAGATGAGTAAGAGAGCCCCTTTCATTTTCATCGCAGCGGCGGCTATAGTCGTCTCCGCCGCGGCTTGCAGCAGCACAAGTAGTTCAGGATCGACCAGCGCGGGCGCGACCAGTAGCAGCGGGGCATCGGGGAGCACCGTCTCGGTGTCGGTACCGTGTCAGATAAGCGGCGCGGTCCCGACCCCCGAGTGTGCTACCTCTGTTCAGGCCTACTTCGACCAGGTCAACGCGGCCGGCGGCGTAAACGGGCACAAGCTCGAGGCGATTACATGCGACACGCAGGATAACCCGGTGACGGAGGCGAACTGCCTCAAAAGCGCGATCGCCAATCCCGCGATCGTGGCATTCGTCGGACATGGCAATTCTACTACCACCCCGGCGTCCATCGCCGACATCGGCACCCTGGCGCTTACTCCTGCGATGAGCGCGGCGCCGAATGACTTCGCACTTTCCAGTTTCTCCGGTCCCTCCAACGGCGACACGGGCAGCATCCTGCTTTACCAGTTCTTGCAGGGTAAGGGCTTCAGCAAGCCGGGCGTACTGGCCTGTACCGGTTTTATAGGCTGTACCACCGATATAAAAGGCGCGCAGGCGTTCTACGCCCCGAAGGGCATCGCCGTGAAGGTCGTCACCGCCCCGATCACGGCGGTGGACCTCACCCCGCAGGTGACGTCCCTGCAGCACGCGGGTGTAACCATGGTGGCGGTCGCCGAGGGCACGGGAGGCATATCCGGCGCGATGAAGGCGGCCAGCAGCCTCGACTACACGCCCGCATTCAATCTCAGCTACGCCGCTGACGACGCCCAGGTGCTCACACAGCTTCCGGATGTGCCGAACGTGTACGTGCCGACGCCGTTCAACCCCGCGCCGTCGGCCCGCGCGCCGTACACGCAGATGATGAACACCTACATCGGCACGGGCAAATGGACGATGTCGTACTACGGCCTGAACGGCTACCTTGCCGCGCAGGTCTTCGTCGATGACCTCAAGGGCATCAGCGGTCCGGTCACCCGGGCCTCGGTGCTGGCCGGGATGAAGAAGATCACAGACTTCTCCTCGCCGCTGCTGGGCGCGCCGATCGACTTCGCCCAGCCGGCGCCGGTCGCCGCGTACCCCGGCATCTACAACTGGTACTGGTACCCGGCGCTGGTGCAGAACCACGTCCTCGTGGTGACCGGCGCAGCCGTGAACATGACGTCGGGGGCGTGAGAGGCGGGGCCATTGGCGGCGCCGAGGGCGACGATCCGGCTAATCCAATCGGAGCTTGACTGGAGGGGCATGCGGCATGGAGTGGGCTGACTTCGAGGCCACGCGGTCCGCGGTACGGAACTGGGGCCGGTGGGGGGATACGGACGAGCTCGGCACGCTGAACCTGATCACTCCCGAGGCCATCCGGCACGCCGCGACGCTGGTCAAGACGGGACGCGTGTTTTCGCTGAGCATGCCGATCAACGGCGATGGCCCGCAGGGCGCGTCCGGGTTCCGACGGAACCCCATCCACCTGATGACGGTGACCGGTGGCGATTCACCGGACTCGCTGTCTGAGATGGCGGGGATCACGTCGGCAGCCGACGCGGTGATCAAGACGCATGTGGGCGGCCGGTTCGGCTTCACCGACGACTACCTGATGATGCCGTTGCAGGCCGCGAGCCACATCGATGCGCTGTCGCACGCGTACTTCGACGGATATTTCTACAATGGAGTCCCCGCCACCTCCGTGACGAGCCTCGGTGCCAGCCGGCTCTCGGTCACTGCGGTGGGCGCCCGCGGGGTGTGTGCCAGGGGCGTACTTCTCGACCTCCTCAGGTACCGCGGAGTTCCGTACCTGCCGCCGCGCACCGCCGTCCAGGTCGATGAGCTGGAGGCGGTCGCCGCCGCTGAGAATGTCGAGATCCGCCCCGGCGACTTCCTGCTGGTCAACACGGGTAGTCAAGTGCGTCACAGGGAGAGCGGTAGCGGGCTGTTGTCGGAGTTCAGCGGCCTGGACTGGCGCTGCGCGACATGGTTGCACGACCACGACGTCGCCGCTGTCGCCTCGGACAACGCGGGCATCGAATGCGGCATGCAAGACGGAATCCTCCCGCTGCACGTGCTTTGCCTGCGCGAGATGGGGATGGTCTTCGGCGAGATGTGGGAATTTGAGGCGCTGGCGGCCGACTGCGCGGCCGATGGTGTCTACGAGTTCCAGCTCGTCGCCGCCCCGCTCATGGTGACCGGTGCGGTCGGCGCACCGGTCAACGCGCTGGCGATTAAGTGAAAGTGAACGCGGCGATCGCTGCTTGAGGAGGATAGGCCATGTCCATGTCCCAAGCCCTGGCCCCGTTCGCCTATACCGATCGGCGGGTAATCGTCACCGGCTGCTCGTCGGGAATCGGCCGGGCCACGGCGGAGCTTGTCAACGGCCTCGGTGCCGAAGTGATCGGTCTGGACGTCAAGCCGCTTCCGGGTGCGGAATACACGATCATCGAGGCGGATCTGTCCGAACCCGAGAGCATCGACGCGGCCGTCGAAAAGGTGGGCGGCCCCCTCGACGGACTGTTCAACTGCGCCGGCCTGTCCGGAAGGCTCCCCGCTCTCGATGTCGTCAAGGTCAACTTCCTCGGGCTGCGCCAGCTTACCGAGGCCCTCGTGCCGCGCATGGGAGCCGGTGCGGCAATCGTCAACGTCGCTTCGCTCGGCGGGCTTGGCTGGGAGGCGGACGCAGAGATCCTGGCCGGCCCCACTGGCCTTTTGAGCACGCCTGACTTCGCCGCGGGTGTGGCCTGGTGGGCGGATCACTCGGACCATTTCCGACACCCTGTCTTCGGCCATGGCGGATATCAAGCATCCAAGAAGGCCGTGATCCTTTACACCATCAAACGCGCCTACGCACTCGCCGGCCTAGGGATCCGGATAAACAGCACCGGTCCTACCCGGACGATCACCCCCATGCTGGACGATACGCGTGCCGCCCATGGGGATGGGTTTATCGACAGCTTGCCGCGACCATTCGGCCGCGACAGCGAGGCCATTGACCAGGCCCGCGTGCTGGCATTCCTGAACTGTGCAGCGGCCAGCTTCGTCAACGGGCAACACCTGTGGGTCGACGCCGGCGAAGTGGCCGGAATGCTCGCTGGTGACATCCCGAACCCGCGAACCGCGGCGCGGAGATGATGGCCGCCGAGCCGCTGCTGGCCGGCATGGCGGCCGTTGTCACCGGATCGAGCATGGGGATCGGCGCCGTGATCGCGGAGCGGATGGCGAGCGCGGGAGCGCGAGTCGTGGTCAATTCCCGCGATCCTAGACGTGCCAGCGACGTGGCCGCGGAGCTGGTCGCGGCGGGCCATGAGGCGATCGGGGTCGGCGCCGACGTGACCGACCCGGACGGGCCCGCCCGCCTGGTCGATACGTGCGTAGAGGCGTTCGGCACGCTGGACGTGCTGGTGAACAACGCCGGGATCCCGCTCGTGCGACCGGCTGAGGACATCACCGCCAGCGAATGGTCGCGGTTGCTTGACCTCAACCTCACCGCGCCGTTTCGCTGCGCCCAGGCGGCCGCGCGGGTGATGCTGCCTCGCCGGCGAGGGGTAATCGTAAACATCTCCTCCATCTACGGCGCCATCGCCATACCCGGTCGCACCGCTTACTCCACCGCGAAGCACGGCCTGGACGGGCTGACCCAGGCGCTCGCCGTCGAGTGGGCTGACCGGGGTGTCCGCGTGGTCTCGGTGAACCCCGCCTACGTGGCGACCCGCCTGGTAAAGGAGGCCATGAACGACGGCGGCTTCTCGGCCGTCGATCTTGAGCGCCGCACGCCGCTCGGTCGACTCGCCAGCCCAGTCGAGGTCGCCGACACCGTGGTCTTCCTCGCCTCACACGCTGCGGCCTACATCACCGGAGTCCGACTGCCCGTCGACGGCGGCTGGCTCGCCTACGGCGGCTGGTGAGATACCTGCAGCGGTACACGAGGCACTGGCCCTGACGTCCGACTCGAGGACGCGGGTCGAGAGAGCTGTGCTGAGAGCGTAGCCAACTGCCAGCGAAGCCGGCGGCGGCAGATAGGAGTGGGAGCGCGTGCGGGGCGCGGGACGCCCGGGCGTGAGGTGCGAGGCCAGCCAGCAGGGGGCAAATGTTGCTCGATGCGGCACCGCAGATGGGCAATGCGATAGCCGACATCGCCACCTTCACGCTCACTCTGCGACTGGATATCGCGCATTCGGCTGAAGAGACCTATTCCTGAACGCGCTTTGGTGCTGCATTCCGCGAAATCCGACGGCGCCGCACATCGGCCTCGAAGCCCGTGTCTTGCCGTTTCGTATACGAAACGAGAACGCAGCTGGGACCTAGCTCGCAGTTAGGCTGTCTGCTACGTACCTCACCAAATGCCGGTCGCCGTCGAGCGCGGGAATGGTCGTGGTCCGTACGAGCGTGCGGAAGATCGGCTCGGAGCCGACGCTACGGAACGGCCAGCGCGTACCTGAAGTGAGTTGTGGCGACAAGGGCCTCGCGGCCCGAAGAAAGCCTATCTTTTCCATCGGCGAAACCGGCCAGCCTGCTTTGCCGGCCGCGGACTACGATCCGGGCAGGTTTTGCGGGCTAGGCCCCGATCGTTCCCAGCCACCCGGAATGGCCACGCCGAAGAGGAAGGAACGTATCTTATGCACAGGAGAATTGTTTCCGTTTTCACGGCGGTAGTGGCCGTGATTGTTCTCGCGGCGGCCTGCAGTAGCAGTAGTAGTTCCGGGTCGGCCAGTGGCGGCGGAGGGACCATAGCAAGCACGATTACTGTGTCGGTGCCGTGTCCTATAAGTGGCCCGAATCCGGTGCCCGAGTGTGCCACTTCTGTTCAGGCCTACTTCGATCAGGTGAACGCCGCCGGCGGGGTCAACGGGCACAAACTCAAGGCGATCATATGCGACACGCAGCTTAACCCGGTAACGGAGGCAGACTGCCTTAAGAACGCGATTTCCAATTCGTCTGTCGTCGCGTTTGTGGGGCATGGTACTTTGGTCGTGAGCCCGGATGAGGCCATCTCTGACATCGGCACCTTCACGCTCACCCCTGCGATGAGCACCGCTCCGAATGACTTCGCGCTTTCCAGCTACGCCGGCACCACCGGCGGCGCCTTGGGCAGCATCCTGCTTCAGCAGCTCTTGATAGACAAGGGCTTCCGTAAGCCGGGCGTCATAGCCTGCTCGGTGACAGGCTGCATCAATGACGTGAAGGGCGCGCAGGCGTTTTACGCCACGAAGGGCCTCACCGTGAAGGTCGTCACCGCCGCGAACACGGCGGTGGATCTCACCCCCCAGATGACGTCCTTGCAGCACGCGGGCGTCAACGCGGTGCAGATTGCCGAGCCCACGGTGGGTATCGTCGGCGCGCTGAAGGCGGCAGGCGGCCTAAGCTATACGCCCGCGTTCAATCTCAGCTTTACCGCCGACGACACGCAGACTCTGGCAGAGCTTCCTGACGTGCCTAACGTCTACGTACCGACGCCTTTCAACCCCGCGCCGTCGGCCCGCGCTGCGTACACCCAGCTGATGAATACGTACATCGGCACTGGCAAATGGACCATGTCGGTTTACGGCCTGAATGGCTACCTGGCGGCGCAAGTCTTTGTGGCTGATCTCAAGGGCATCAGCGGGCCCATCACCCGGGCCTCGGTGCTGGCCGGGATGAAGAAGGTGACCAACTTCTCCTCGTCGCTGCTTGGCACGGCGATCGATTTCGCCAAGACGGGACCGGTCGCGAAGTACCCCAGCATTTACAACTGGTACTGGTTCCCAGCGCAGGTGAAGAACCACACACTGGTGCCGACAGGCGAGGCGGTTAACATGGCGCCGTCGGCGTGAGACCGAGGGCTGAGGATGGTCGGCAAGCCTGCGACGGACCGGTCTTGCGGCCGATTAGCTTCCGCAGCCCTCTTGCGGCCGACTGGATTCAATGGCGCGCTGTGTCCTCAGCTAGCACTTTCAGCTAACACAAAGGGCCGCCGGCCACGTAGATGACCTGGCCGGAGACGAAGTCTGCGCCCTCGCTGACCAGGAAGGAGATCACGTTGGCCACGTCGGCGGGCTGCCCTACCCGGCGCACCGGTGTCTGCTCTGCCACGGCTTGCTGGAAGTCCTCGAAGGACATGCCGACCCGGGCGGCCGTGGCCGCGGTCATGTCGGTCGCGATGAACCCAGGCGCCACCGCGTTCGCGGTGATCCCGAACTGCCCCAGCTCGATCGCCAGCGTTTTGGTGAAACCCTGCATGCCCGCCTTGGCCGCGGAGTAGTTCACCTGCCCGCGGTTGCCGAGCGCGGACGAGGACGACAGGTTCACGATCCGCCCGTACTTCTGGTCCACCATGTACTGCTGCACCGCCCGGCTCATCAGAAACGCGCCGCGCAGGTGCACCCCCAGCACCGTGTCCCAGTCGTCGTCGGTCATCTTGAACAGCAGGTTGTCGCGGATCACGCCGGCGTTGTTGACCAGCACGGCAGGCTCGCCGAGTTCGGCAGCCACCCGCTCGACCGCGACCGCGACCTGGTCGGTCTTGCTCACGTCCGCGCCAACCGCCAGCGCGCGCCCTCCGGCGTCGGCGATCTCCTTCACCGTCACCGCGCCCGCGGCCTCGTCCAGGTCCAGCACCGCCACGGCCATCCCGTCCGCGGCCAGCCTGCGAGCCGTCGCGGCGCCGATACCCCGGGCTGCGCCGGTCACGATCGCGACTCTTTGTATCACTGAGTTTCTCTCCTTTTCCGCTGAACGAGCCGTGGTATTCGGTTATACCTCTTGATATGGGTATTCCCTGCCTGTGTTTCAGGTACGAAACGTTCCGCGCGCGTTATTGTTTTCAGACGACTTCGATTCTCCAAGGTGGGTGAGCGCATTCGGTATCTCGGCGTTGATTGATGCGCTGTCCGCTCCCCCGGGCGGCCTTGACGCTGGTCGCCTTGTCCCGACGATCGAGGCGGCCGCTGACGCCGTTGTCAGCATCGTCACAGTGCTTCGTCTGTCCATGCTCGAGCTGATGGGCGCCAGCATCAACGCCGTCGAGGACCAGGTAACGATGGGTCTAGACCGGTCGGCGGGAGCACTGCTGCTGGCCCGGTCGGACGCCCCAGGTGCGGCAGCGGCACAGGAGATCGAGGCCATCCGCGCCGCATACGAGGCAAACGGCGCGACCGAGGCGTTCCACACCGACGACCAGGCCGAAGGCGAGGCGTTCATGGTGCCCCGGCGTGCCACCTTCGATGCGATCCAGCGACTCGGGACGTTGCTGCTCGAAGACGCCGGCTGCCGGTACCACGGCTGCCGGCCCGCGTGCACGGGATCTGTGAGATCGCGGAAAGGCGCTCGGTCCACGTTGTGCTCGTCGCGCATGCCGGCGACGGAAACGCCCAACCTACGATCGACCACCCAGCCGGCGACCTGGCCGCGGCGGAGTGCGCGGCTGGCGTTCGG
>Ga0210386_10000087_pt1 | contig 66766 bp, 44 predicted proteins | sample IncBWH32OmetaG_FD_160091 | JGI IMG/M metagenome (GOLD analysis project Ga0210386, IMG submission 160091) | Forest soil microbial communities from Barre Woods Harvard Forest LTER site, Petersham, Massachusetts, United States - Inc-BW-H-32-O ...
GTGCCTACCTAGTCTTTGCCGACGAATCGGGTTTCCTGTTGATTCCTTATGTGGCCAAGACCTGGTCCCCACAAGGCTGTACTCCGGTGCACTATCACCGCCAGCGACGGCGAGACAAGGTCTCGGTTTCGTACGTCACCGGCACGCCTCGCTTGGCCATCATCTCTTCAATGTTGCGGTAGCTCAAGGCAAAACGAAAGTATAGCGATACACACTGCTCCACAACTTCGATTGGAAATCGGTGCAGACGATATCTGCGCTCACAACTGTTCACCTCGTCAGCTTCTCACACCCTTAAGTTGACGATGCCGCACTAAGAGCGTGTGCTCTCGGATCGTTTCAGCAGCAGCACTACTCTTCCTTTCAAGATGACGCGCTGGAAGCAGGCGCTGCTCCCCTTCTCGTCGTACCCCATGACCCACTTGAGCCATTGAGGGTCGTGCATGCTGGTGGAATGATCCCTGCATGCGAGTCAACCTCATCACCCATTCATGCGGTCAGATAAAGTTAGGCACAGGGGCTATCCCACTCTCCTTGAAAATCCGCCCTGCATGCGGGCTTCCCGGCGAATACGAGTACGTTACCGACAGCGCGGCAGTCGTCTGGATGCTACGCAAGCAGACAGATTTGCCTCCTGCTGTCATCGAACGCTTTGAGGAGAGAATGTACACAGCATTCAACGCTCACCTGCTGGGCGTGGAACTGAGCGAGAAGACACTGACAGAGATTGGGTATTTCGTCGATTAGGGCGCTTGGGCTGAATCAGGTCATTTGAGATACTTCTCCGGCAGCGTCAGTCCTGAGCGCTCATCGTCCCACATTATGCTTGCAATCCAGAAGCGGCCTTGCGCATGCACGATCTGGATTGAGTTAATGCCGCGCGTGAAGGGTGTGGCATCTTCGGCTGTGTGGCGGCTCTCGTAGGTGCTCCAGACGTGAACGAGGTTGCCGAACTCTTCGACGCGATTGGCAATGCTCCGCTCGAAGAAGCCGTGCGTCTTGAAGTAGGGATCGTCACGTTCAACATACATGTCAGGGGTGAGGAACACCGCGTCGCTCTTGCGCGCCGGCTGATCAGCGCTGGCCGGAGCATCGGGGCGGATCACTCCAAGCCGACCATCGGGCAGGAACAGCGAACGAAAGCGATCCCAATCACGGGGTTTGCCTGCAGGTCCGGAGATTACATCGTAGAGCGAGACGAGGAGATGCTCGACGGTGTCTACGTCGCTCGAGTTCTTTGCGGCCGGCCAACCCGGACGTCCCGCGAGTGAACCCACCAGCGGAGGCGGCGCCGGCTGGGAGGCTGCCGATGACTGCTGAGGTAGCGCCGGCAGGGTCACGTTTGCAAGCAGTATCCCCGATGCAACAAGGCAGATCGTTTTCGATGTCGCTTTTCGTTTCGCCTTCATGATAATGCTTTCCTCCGAGTTTGTTTTAGGTGGGCAAGTTCCGCGAATTGCGATGATCCGCATTTCCGATTTGCCCTCAAATGAATCTATGAGTGCCCAGAGTATTTGGGGTATTTGCTCTCGTCTATAGCGAATCGGACTCTATTGTGTGGGCAAGGTCAGACCCCCTAACTTGGCACAGAATCTTTGGGCACACTCTCCGACTTTATTTGCACGTCCTTGCATCTCCTAGCAGGGGTTGGGGTCTGGGGAGGGGACGGCGTTTGAGTCCCCTTCCCCAGTCATCGATGTAGAAGCCCGCTCCTCGTTCCCAACGTTCACAACAAACTTCGTGCTTGCATCGGCTCGGTTTTGCTGCTGGTTCTGTTGTTCGAATTCCTCAGGTGTTCGATAACCCAGCGCCGAGTGCAACCGCTGTCGATTGTAGTATCGCTCGAGGAACTCTTCGATGTTCGTTCGCAACTGCTCTAAGTTGGCGTACTGGTTTGCGTAGACCTCTTCCCGCTTGAGGGTTTTCATGAAGCTTTCGCAACTTGCATTGTCAAACGGATTGGCAGGGCGACTCATGCTCGCAACGATGCTGTGCTTCTCTAACACCGCTACGTATTCAGGACTCGCATATTGAACCCCTCGATCGGAATGGTGCACCAGGCCCGCTTGCGGTTGACGGTTGGCAACTGCCCGTTCCAGTGCAGCTACCGTGAGCCAGCTACTCATCATGGTTCGATCTACAGCCCACCCCACGACCTTGCGGAAGAAGCGGTCAAGGATAACTGCCAAGTACACAAACTCACCCTTCAAGCGACGCAGGTGAGATCGACCACCCACAGCTGATTGACACCTGTCAGCCTCATGCGACTGGCAAGGTTCAAATGCACCTCATATCTGTGCTTCGAAGTCGTAGTGACGACGAACCGCTTCGGCTGAATAGCCAGCAAATTGTCGTCGCGCATCATCCTGGCCACCCTCTTGCGGTTGACCCCCACTCCGCGGCGGCGCAGTTCTTCGGTGATCCGTCGATATCCGTAACGACGACGAGGCTCCAAGGCGATTTGTTGAATCAAGGACCGCACTTCCGTCTCTTCTTCTGCTGGCTCGCGTTGTCTCAGTGAGCGATAGAAGCCTCTGCGACTCACCGCGGCCAATTGGCACATGTGCTCGATACTCAATCTGCCTTGCAAAGGCATCAGTTCCTGGATGTGTTCGTAGATGCTTTCCCGCCAGAGTTGCTGCTGCGCTGGCGTCGAGCCTCTACTTTTTGCAAGGCACCTTTCAAAAAATCCACCTCCATCGTCTTCTCAGCCAGCATGCGCTTTAACTGCAGCATTTCCCTTCGCTGGGCTTCTGCATGAGTATTGGGGCGTGCGGCCTCCTCGCCAGGTTGAACCGCTTCAAGCTTGGCACGCCACTTATAGAGGCAGCGACGCGTCACGCCAAGCTCTTTGGCCAACTCATCAACACTCGCGCAACCCTGCATGCGCCTTACGGCGTTGTTCTGAAACTCCCGGGAATAACGCTTTCTTCTCTCCACTCCTTCTTCCTCTCCCGAAGAGTGTGCCCATCCAAATTGTGTCAATTCAAGGGGTCATTCCAATCCCTGCCTCCAGTAGACCTGCGACCGAAATTACTCCCCTTATGGGGCGATCTCGATAAAGGCGGTTGCCCGTATCGAAACCAAACAGGCTTGACTACAACAACAGGTCATATTATTCTGGTCATATTGGCAAGGAGATCCGTCATGCAAAAAATAGCCGCCGCACAATTCAAGGCTCAATGTCTCGCCGTGATGGATCAGGTATCACAAAGCGGTCGCGCCATCGTGATTACCAAGCATGGCAAAGCTGTGGTGAAACTTGTTCCCGCAAACGAAGGAGAGGATGAAATCTTCGGAGCTTTGGCAGGCATCGCCCGAATTACGGGAGATATCGAGAACACCGTTCCGGCCAGCGATTGGGGAGTGGAGTGATTCTTCTCGACACGCATATTCTGATCTGGCTCCTGATTGCCCCCGACAACCTTTCACCCAAAGCAAAGAAGGCGATTCTCGCGTCCCGTAAATCCGGGCCGCTTGCTCTTTCTGCGATCAGCCTGTGGGAGATTGCATGGCTGGTGGAGAACAAGAGAATCGCCATCGATGTGAGCGTTGATTCCTTTGTCAAAAAATGCGCGTCCTATGTGCAAGTTCTCCCCATCACTCAGGAGATTGCGGTTCGTTCTGTTCAGTTCCCAAAATCCTACCCGAATGATCCGCAGGACAGAATCATCGGTGCTACGGCGATTGTTGAGGGCGCTCGCCTTTTGACTCACGACAAGCTGATCGCAAAGTCCGGCTTGGTTCCTCTAGCACTGTAACGCTGAATACAAAGTCGTATGCTGTCCCTGGCATACGTGCGTCCGTGGGTGGTTGTGCGCAGAGGCCGCATCTCAGATGGATTGATCCCCGTGGGAGTGCGTGGATCGCAAAGGCACGAGCGCTGTTCAGCATTCACAAGATTAATTGAAGTGTTAAAGACTCGACAGCCAGATCAGTTGCGCCTGCTGCTCGCAGAGGATTCACGGGGCAATACAGGCGTTCCGAACCTTGTCCTATCTCGAAAGCCACCTCGTAGGATTGGATATGAGCTGGGGTCCGGGCGGGAGTGTGGGTTATGAACTGGCCTCGGGAATACCGGCTGTCCGCGCTGACAGTGATCTTGACTTCATACTCTTTGCGCCCAAGAAAACTCGATATTACAAAAGCACAGGATTTGTGGCGCATGATCAACAGCGCTCCGGGAAAGGTCGATGCATTGGTAGAGACACCGTGCTGCGGTTTTTCATTGGAGGAATTCGTGACAGCGTCGTCTCGTAAGATTCTGCTTCGTACGAGTGACGGCCGCATTCGCGGTTCCAATCCCTGGAATCTGTCGAATGGCGAGGATAGTTAACGTGAATACTGCATTTTTGTTTCCGGGACAAGGAGCACAGAAACCTGGAATGCTCCACGAACTCGTGGATGATCCTGCTGTCCAACTGAAACTCGACGAGATGAGCGACATATTGAAGTCCGATGTTCGTCTGTTAGACTCGCCTGAGGCACTGAATTCCACGGTATCGGTTCAACTGGGGCGTGTTCACGCTAATGTCAGTGCCTCGACGATAAGCGCGAAGTAGAGAAAGGCGACGAAGACGACGTCGAGTTTCTCGAATCGGGAGAAGTTGGGGCGGAAGCCTTTGAGCCTGCGGAAGAGCCGCTTGATCTGGTTGCGTTTCTTGTACAGGGCGCGGTCGTACTCCCACGGCTCGATCCGATTGGACTTCGGCGGCACCACCGGAATCATGCCCAGGTCGAGCACCAGTTGGCGGGTTTCGTCGCCCTGGTAGGCACGATCCATCAGCAGGCAGAGCTTTTCCGGCATCGGCCCCAGCTCCGAGAGCAGCGCCCGACCCTCCGGCGCGTCGTGGGCGTTGCCCGGAGATAGAGCAAACGTTAATCAAATGCTATTGTCTGCATGAAACGTTCCCTCGCAGGGAACAAGTCGCGATTCGGGTATCATTCGGACCCGCAGTCTTGTTGCCAGCATCATGCCCTTTCGAGTGCCCTAGAATCGGCATTTCCGTGGCAAAGGGGCGCCGCCGGGGAAGGGTCAGTCTGCAATTATGCGGCCTCCGCTGCATTTGCGATTTGCGCCGGTCTGTTGTGTCCGGTCAACTTCACCGCTGCACATATCAGCCAGATGAATCCCAGGTATCGGGTGATCGGAAGCAGGAAGTTGGCCGGATAGGCGATCAGGCTGAACGTCGAGAACTCTCCGGCGACGGCGACCACCATTCCAACGGCAACCAGCCAGCGCGGAAGGAGACGGGAAAAGTAGCTTGTGATGGAAACCCCCGCAGCCAGCAGGCCGAATCCGGCCGCATAGGCGGTTCCGCCGAACAAAAAGCTGAGGAAGGTGATGGCTCGGACCAGGGGCACAGAAGCGGCAACATCAGGCACGGACAAGACCCAGCCGAACAGGCCGGAAAAGATGAGTGCGTTGGCGGCCGTTAATCCGCCGAACAAAGCAATGTTGGTACCGGCGGCTTTGACTCCCAAGAACCGCAACCGGTTGACCATAGTGACGGCAGAGACGCCAAGGGGAATCGCAGAGGCGAACAAAAAGAAGTTGCTCACGCGCACAGCGGCCGGGTTCTGTTGGAAAAAGGCGCGGACGGTCTCAGCGTTCGCAAAGGGGTTGACGTAGGGCGCTCCATGGCGGAGCACCGCGGCTGTTACGAGACCCGCTGCGAAGAGCAGGATGTGGACGATCCCGAGCAGAATCAAAGAAGGGCCACGGAAGCGCGGATACTGTTTCATAATAAAATAATTTATACAGTAAATGATTATATAAATGCAATAATATTCTTTCAACATGGACAATCGAGAAATGGACAGAGGACAACCGGGATTTCTGCTCTCCCAGTTGGGAGCACATGCCGCAGCGCGATTCGCAGAGCGGTTAATGGTTCTCGAACTCTCACCGGCGGATGCGGGTATCCTGCGGCTGTTACGGACGGCGGCGGGAATCAGCCAGCAGGAACTTTCATCGAGGCTCCAGATTCATCCCAGCCGGCTGGTGGCTATTCTCGACAATCTGGAAAGGCGTCAGCTAGTTGAGCGGAAGCCAAATCCCGACGACCGGCGCCTGTATTCGCTCCATCTGACTAAGGAGGGCGGCGAAATGCTGCAGCGGATCGGCAAGGTGGCGCGGGAGCATCAGGATGAACTTCTTTCCGTGCTCAGCGGCGAGGAGCGCGCGAAGTTGACAGAGATGCTTCAGAGAGTCGCGGACGAACAGGGGCTCACTCGCGGTGTTCACCCGGGGTATCAGCGGATGGGGAAGTGAGGTGTGGCAACTGGATCGCGGGAACGGGGGTCGCTATGATATCTTACGGAAAATAATAGTGTCATAAAAGGATTCCTCTTCTGCCGGGCCAGGGGAGTGCACTGCAAGCTTTATACTGTTGGAGCGACAGGTAGAGGCATACACGGAATTGTGCGGAATTGTTGGATTTACCACGAGAAACTGGCGGCCTGAACAAGAGCGAATCCAGAATGCGACGGAGACCCTTTTCCATCGTGGGCCGGACCAGCAGGGAGTGTTTCGGTCGAGACTGTGCTCCCTGGGGGCAACCCGCTTAAAGATTGTTGACCTCGCCTCCGGCAATCAGCCTATCTATTCGGAAGATCGTGACTCCGTCATCGTTTTCAATGGGGAGATCTACAACCATCTGGAGATTCGGCGCGAGCTGGAATCGCTGGGCCGCCGCTTTCAGAGCCATTGCGATACGGAAACCGTTCTGCGGGCTTTTCTTGAGTGGGATACGGACTGCTTTGCGCGGCTGCGGGGTATGTTTGCGGTGGCGATCTGGACGAACAGCGAGCAGCGGCTGGTATTGGCTCGCGATCGGGTCGGGATCAAGCCGCTTTACATCGCTGAGCGAGGCGAGGATCTCTTCTTTGCGTCGGAGCTGAAAGGCATTCTGATCCACCCGGAAATCGATCGGCAGCTGAGTCTCGACGGGCTGGACTGCTATCTCTCGATGAACTACGTGCCGTGTCCGTGGACGCTGGTTGAAGGCGTGGAGAAACTGCCGCCGGGCCGGTGGCTGGAGTGGCGAGACGGGCGGAGAACCGAGGAGGCCTACTGGCGGATTCCGTCGATCCAGCCGCGAGCTGTGTCGCTTGAAGACGCGAAAGCGGAGCTGGATGTGCTGCTCGACCAGTCGGTTCGCGAGCATCTGATGTCAGATGTGCCGCTCGGAGTGTGGCTTAGCGGAGGCGTGGATTCGTCGACGATTTTGCATTATGCCGCGCAGGCGTCGAGCTCGCGCCTTAAAACATTTTCGATTTCCTTCAACGGACGGAGCTTCGACGAGACGCAATACATCCGGCAAGTGGTTGACCACTACGGAACCGATCACGAACAGCTGGACCTGAATCCCGAGAGCGACTTGGAAGGTGCGATTGAGAACTTCGCGTATTACTCCGATGAGCCAAGCGCGGATTCAGGGGCGTTGCCGGTCTGGTTTCTTTCGAAGCTATGCAAGACGCGGACGACGGTTGCATTTAGCGGAGAGGGCGCCGATGAGATCTTCGGCGGGTATCTGACGTATCGCGCGAATCGCATCGCCGGCAAGGTGAGGCATCTCCCTCCAGCGGCGATCGGGGCTGCGCTGCGCGGCGTGAGCCTGTTGCCGCTCTCGAACGAAAAGATCAGCCTGGAGTACAAGCTGAAACGCCTGCTCGAAGGCAGCCGTATGTCTCCGGAGCGAGCGCATGTGTATTGGAACGGGACCTTCTCCGAGGCGGAAAAGGCGACGATCCTGAATCTTCCGCTGCCGGGCGCGCTGGACGAGGTTCTCGCCGGGCTTCGGGCGACGCTGCCGGGAGACGGAGTGGCACCCTTCCTCGAGTTCGACCAGGAATACTATTTGCCCGATGACATCCTGGTGAAATCAGATCGGATGAGCATGGCGCATGCCGTGGAGGTGCGCCCTCCCTTCCTGGACCACCGCATCGTAGAATTTAGTTCAACCCTTCCGGCCGACTTCAAGATTCGCGGGGCACGCCAGAAGTACCTTCTCAAGGAGTTGATGAAGCCCAAGCTGCCGGCGGCCATCGTGCAGCGGAAGAAGATAGGCTTCGACATTCCGGCACACGAATGGTTGCGAGGAACGCTTCGCTCAACGTTGGTGGAAACGCTGACTTCGGCGGAAGAAGAACACTCTGAATTGTTTCGCTTTGACGCGATCCGAACGTACATGCAGCAGCACCTGAACAGGCGGATAAACATCGGCTTTCATCTGTGGGGCCTTGTCATTCTGTTTCTGTGGATGAAACGATGGAATATCAAGTCAGCACCCTCCCTGACGCAGGGAAGACAGACGCTGAGACAGGCGCTCGCAGTTGAACTCTAGGCAGCCGGCAATTTTTATAGGTTGAACTCGAAGATACTCAGCGTTGGATCTAGCGAGCTATGGCGCAGTAGGCATATTCGTCAGTAGAATTTTGCCGCCGCTCCTATCAATGATTTCAAAATTCCCCTGTCCTAACAGGTTGTCAAACCTTGGAATCTGGTCTGATCGCGCAAGGAGGTAATAGCGTTGCGGCCGGAGCCAGAGTTCCTTTAGCTTGCCGTCATCGATGAACACATCCGGGGTATTGGGTGCATTCGAGCCATACTCAAGATTGTTCCACCGGCCGTTAAGCAGGAGCTCCGACCGACCCGTGTAAAAGGGGATAGCTGAAAACCAGTAGTAATTGTGATCGACGATGATCTGACCGGGTGGTCCGCGCAGGATTACCGACGCAATTTCTCGGGAGGAGAGGAGCGGATCGAACTTGACCATCGCGAGACGTGCACCCTGAAAGAAAACGATCATCATCAGAGCGGCAGCCAAATATGCACGAAGGCATGTACGTGCGCCGGTAACTCGCAGCGCGCCAAGTGCGCCCACGAGGAATCCTGTGCCAGCAATAACCAGTGGCACGCGTAAGTAAGCAAATGAGTTCAAAGTGAGATCTTCCATATGGCCGAGCGATAGCTTGTAGGCATTTGGGTGTGCGATGAGGGCTGCCGTGATGTCCCCTGGGGTCGGCACATGTCGCACCGAGAACAGGATGGCAAAACAAGCCAGACCGGCGATGCCACCGACGACGCTCAGCACTCGGGTCCCTGCCTTGATCCAGCTACCTTCCTCAGCCATCGCTGAGCCGAGCAACAGCGCAAAAGCAGGATAGCAGGGCATCGAGTAGTACTCTTGCGTAGTTGAAAAGGTGAAAAAAACCAGGACAAAGCCAATCCAGCAGAGGGCGAGCAGGCGGGTTCGTCCCGCTCGGTCACCAGGCTTGAAGGAGAGCCTCGCGACGGCAGGCAAGTACACGCTCCAGGGAAAGAGCCAGATCAGATGAAAGAGCCAGAACCATACGCGCGGCACGGTGTCGTAGTCGCGTGGGTAGCGCAGATTGAGGAAGCGGAGTAACTGCTCATTGATAAAGTAGAACCACAGGAACCCGTGGTAGTGACCGGGCATGCTTTTCAGCGTCCAGGCGAAGTATGGAGGGTTACGGAGAGTCGCCAAAATATGCCAGGGAGCGGCGATCAACAGCACGATGGCCGTTCCGGAAATGGGGCGCAGTCTCTTCCAGGCACGCGATGTAAACAGTTGCCTCGTGAATAACAGGAAGAGCATTGCGGCTCCGATCGGAAAAACGACGCCGATCAGACTCTTCAACAACAGACCGAGCCCAAGACTCACGTAAAGCAACCAGGCCCAAACTGCCGGATGCGTTTCTTCCTCATCGAAAACGCGGAGAAAAGCCCACATAGCCAAGGCGATGACGAAAGTGAGCATGACATCGGGAATGAGCACACGGGTAAAGAGCCAAAGCCCGATGCAGGTTGCCATCACCAGTCCCGCATAAAAGCCTGATCGCCTTCCAAATGCCCACTTGCCGAAGGCAGCAATCAACCACGCCATCCCAATCGCGGTGAGCGCGAAAGGGATGCGCGCCGCCCAGTCATGGAAGCCGAACATCTTGTAGGCAATGGCCGTAAGCCACCACGACAACGGCGACTTCTCCAGATACACAACTCCATCGAGCCGCGCGGTCACCCAGTCGCCCGAACTCAACATGGTGCGGGCAATCTGCGCCTCTACGGCATCCGTATCGTCCATCAGCGATGGAGGCGAAACAATACTTGTAAGGTAAATGACGGCGGCGATCATCAACACCGCGAATAGAGAACCAATCCAGGGCTTCTCTTCCTTCTCCTGCATGTTGAACAACCTGGTGCTCCTGGCCCAAAATTAGGGTTGAAAATTTGTGATCAACGCTGTGCGCCACAGCGAGGTAAGCAATCCGCAGCTCTGCTGAAAGCTGCTTGCCCTCTAACTGTAGGCCCCAGCATACCTGCAAAGCCTCTGATACATTAAGCTATAAGAGACCCGACAAATGTATAGCAGACTCTGTCAGAACGAGAGCAAGGATGAACGTAATTGTGAGATCGCACAAAGCGATCTTATACACCGCGTTTCCTGAATACATTCAATAATTTACGATGATGAAGCCGTTTATGAAACCACTTCTAGTGTTCAGAAGTTGGCCACGTCGAATGCGTCTGGGTCTAATCGCAGGCGTTTCCATTATCGCTCTGATTGCGTTAGTCCTGATTCCGAGTATTCGCCTTGGCCCGCACTACCACGACTTTGCGGACAAGCGAACGATCTTCGGCATTCCCAATGCTCTGGACGTTTTCTCAAATGTGCCTTTCTTTGTCGTAGGACTCTGGGGATTTTTGTGGCTTCTCGGCAGTTCCAGTCGATTGTCGTTTCTCGACCAGAGGGAGCGGATACCGTACCTTGTGTTCTTCGCAGGAGTTGCTTTGACCGGTGTCGGTTCGTTCTGGTATCACCTGGCGCCGTCCAACTCTCGACTTCCATGGGATCTGCTGCCAATGACCTGCTCCTTTATCTCCATGGTGGTGGCCATATACATGGAGAGGGTTGATGTTAAGGGCGGCTTGATTGCCCTTGTCCCCCTTCTTTTCCTCGGCACTCTAACCGTCGTTTACTGGTATGTTTCGGAGTCCAGAGGCCATGGCGAATACAAATTTTATCTTTTCCTGCAGTATTTCTCTCCTGTCGTTTTAGCGCTGCTGGTGGGCTTATTCCCACCTCGTTATTCGGCCGTGCACTATCTTGTTATCGCTTTCGCCTTCTTCGCCGCTGCGAAACTGTTCGAGTCCTTTGATTTTCAGATCTTCAATTTTGGACACATCGTTAGCGGTCATTCACTGAAACATGTCACCGCTGGATTATCTTGCTATTGGATCTTGAGGATGCTGCAGGTTCGTAATGTTTTCACGGGCGAGCACACCCGCAATGACATAAACGCCTATCGCTCTCAAGAGAGATTGACACAATTAAGGTAGTAATCTTCAGGAGTCTCTTTGAAATCAACGCTGGTATCACTTCTAGTCTGCCCAACCTGCCGTCATGGCTTCAACCTTCTAGCTAAGGAGGTTGAGGATTCGGAGGTAATCGAGGGCAGTTTGCTTTGTCAAGGCTGTGGCCGGGAAATTTCGATTGTCACGGGCGTGCCGCGCTTCCTTAAAGACGGTCTCAATCCCGAGCAGAAAGCGACGGCCGACGCATTTGGATATGAGTGGACCCACTATTCGACATTGACAGATGCGGACAAGAAAGAGTTCCTGGCCTGGATTTCACCCCTCACTCCAGCTGGCTTCAAAGATCAGATCGTTCTGGACGCCGGATGTGGCAAGGGGCGCCACACCTTTTTGGCCGCTCAATTTGGAGCGCGCACTGTTGTGGGCGTCGACTTGTCCGATGCTGTCGATGCAGCCTTTCGAAATACACGGCATCTTTCCAATGCCCATGTCATACAGGCCGATATCCTCGACTTGCCATTCAAGAATCCGTTTGATCTGGCCTATAGCATCGGCGTAATCCATCATCTTCCGGTTCCGAAATCAGGTTTCCTAGCGCTCTGTAGCCATCTCAAGCCCGGGGGCCGAATATCGATCTGGGTTTATGGCAAAGAGGGAAATCTATGGATCGAGAGACTCGTCGATCCCATCCGGAAGAACATAACTTCACGACTGTCAAAATTTATCACGCGTCGTCTATGCTTTCTCCCCGCCGTAACGCTTTTCGTAGGCCTTAAGTTACTCTATCGTCCAGCCAAGCAGCATGGTTGGTTGAAGAGACTGTTGCCTTATTCGGATTATCTTTGTTCCATATCCGATTACTCTTTTTCTGAGAACTTTTGGAATGTTTTCGATCAGTTGGTTGCGCCGACCGCTTTTTATCACAGCCGGGAAGAAGTCGTTGACTGGTTCAAGACCGCAGAAGGAAGGCACGTTGAGATTGCGCGACATAACAGTAATAGTTGGCGTGGCACTGGTCTGATGCCTACAACTGCAACTTCTTCGCAGTCTCGGCGCTCTGAGGAGCGCGTTTTCCAAGCCGGACCTCACAGACTGATCGGCTCGGAGAAGTAGCGTTGGTTCACCCTAAAGAAAAGGCCGGTCACCCCCTGCTTTATCTGTTTTCATAGCACGTTTCCTGACCAGCCCAGACTTCTCGCTGGCGCTGGAACCCTATAGAATCTTAAGAGGATAAAAAGAAACCTGATCTTGCGTCTTCTGCTGTAATCGTACGTCGTTCTATACATGTCTTAATTTGAGGGAGGAAAAATGCGGATTGCTGTTCTTGGCGGTGATGGGTTTTGCGGGTGGGCTACGGCCTTGTACCTGGCAAGGAAAGGGCACACGGTTGCGATCATCGACAATTTCGCCCGCCGGCTATGGGACTACGAATTGGGTGTTCAGACCCTCACGCCGATCCGCCCTCTCTCCGAGCGCCTGAATGTCTGGCAACAATTGACCGGGCAGACCATCGATCTTTTTGTGGGCGATGTCGCCGACTACGATTTTCTGTCTTCGACGATCAAGACTTTCCAGCCGGATACGGTGGTTCACTTTGCGGAGCAGCGGTCGGCGCCCTACTCCATGATCGACCACAAGCACGCGGTGTATACCCAGGTGAACAACGTGGTCGGAACCCTGAACCTGCTGTTTGCCATCCGTGAGTTGCAGCCGGATTGCCATATCGTGAAGCTGGGCACCATGGGCGAGTATGGTACGCCGAACATCGACATCGAAGAGGGATATATCACCATCGAGCACAACGGCCGCAAGGATGTGCTTCCCTATCCCAAGCAGCCGGGCTCGTTCTACCACCTCTCGAAGGTGCATGACAGCCACAACATCATGTTCACCTGCAAAGTGTGGGGGCTGCGCGCAACGGACCTCAATCAGGGAGTGGTTTACGGCACGGTTACCGACGAAGTGATGATGGACGAAGCGCTGATTAACCGTTTTGACTATGACGAGGTCTTCGGAACAGTTCTGAATCGCTTTTGTGCGCAGGCGGCGCTCGGTTTTCCGCTCACGGTTTACGGCCGAGGTGGCCAGACCCGCGGCTTTCTCGATATTCGCGATACCGTGCGATGCGTGGAAATTGCCTGCCTGAATCCTGCCGCGCCGGGTGAGTTCCGCGTCTTCAATCAATTCACCGAGCAGTTCTCGGTTCTGGACTTGGCGGAGATCGTCAAGACCGTCGGCGGGGAGATGGGGCTGCAGGTGGAAATCGATCACCTTCCCGACCCGCGGGTCGAGGCGGAATCGCACTATTACAACGCAAAGCATTCCAAGCTGGTTGATTTGGGGCTGGATCCGCACATGCTCTCGGATTCGCTGGTCGATTCGCTGATCAATATCGCGATCCGCTATCGGGATCGTATCGACCCTGCGTTGTTTGCGCCTCAGGTCAATTGGCGGCATGCGCACAATGAGCGGCGCATCGGCGGGAAAGCGAAACAGCCAGTTCTGGTGAGGGAACCTGTCTAAGGCATTTTCGGATTGATGTAATGCAGGCATGATACCGTCCCACCCTTCCCGCCAAGGACGCGGGAAAGGATGGGGCACCAGAGATGTTTGCTATCGCCAGCCTGAAACGGCTGTGGCTTTCGGAGCCGATTCAGTCGGAGCGAGCGGGACCAGTTCGCCATCCTTGATCAGATAGTCCTGGCCTCGCCACCGGATTGTCCTGCGCGTAAAGCTTGCAAGCCAAACCATGGTGGCGAAGGCGTCCCACGCCGGCACCAGCAGGAGCTTCGCCCACACTCCGCGCTGCTTGAGCCCCCAGGCTCCGATCAATGCAGTGAGCGCGGCGCGAAAGAGCAGATATCCACCGAGATACGCTGCGACGACTTCGCGGGTAGGATGCACCGCGATTGCCAGCAATGCCCAGGGCAGGCCCAGCGTGAATATCATGCCGATATGTCCCCAGGGGCGCATGTGGCGCATCACGGTCAACCAACGCAGACGCTTGTAGACCAATTCTCTGAGGGACTGGTAGTCGGGAACCGTTGAAATCGGATAGTGGAGAAGATCGACTTCGTAGCCCTGTTCGGCGATCAACCGGCCCACCAGCAAATCATCGGCCGGCCGGTTTTCAATGGACGCGTAGCCTCCAAAAGCCCGCAGCCGAGTGCGGGTGGTGGCAATGGTTGGACCCAGGGCAAACTTGATGCCGTCCAACTGCTTTGCCACAAGGATCCCGGGATAGAAATCGGAAAGCATCCCCACGTCCTGCAAGCGCTGCACCCAGGAATTTTCTTCGGTGGGGACATAGAGGCAGGTAACGGCTCCAACCTTTGGATTCGCCAGGGGCGCCATCACCTTGCGCAGATAGTCCGGCTCGACGCGCACGTCGCTGTCACTGATGACGAGATGTTCGTATGAGGCTTCCTCTGTGAGCCGCGCCAGTTTTGCCACCTTGTCGTTGGCAGCCTCGCGGCCGGAGCCGATCAGAATGCGGATCTGGCACTTCGGGAAGTCGCGGACAATGCGCTGCAATACCGGTAATGCAGGATCGCTGGTGTCCCCCACGCAAAAGAGGATTTCGTAATTCGGATAATCCTGCCGGCAGAAGCTGGCGAAGTTTTCGTAAGCTTCGGGGTCGAGTCCGCGCACCGGCTTCAGATTGCTGACAGGCGGCAGAAATCCAGTCTCCTCATCAGCTTCGGCGGGGGCTTCCAGAAAAAACAGCAGGGAGCTGACGAGGGCCAGGGAGAAATAGACGAAGGGAATTGCGGCAATTCCGAGAAACAGGGTTTGGGTCAGGGTAGTGGTCATCGTGTCTGAAGCGCGTCTTTTTATTCTCTAGTAGATGAGATTCGGAAGCAAGGAGGACAGGCCACTCAGGTACCTGCCGAAGGTAAAGCAAAAGCCGTCAATAGAGCACCACGGCCACGCGGTACGAGGTGTAAACGTCCTGGGATTTACAAGCGCCGACGGCGGCTTTGGTGAACTGGCCGGAGCGTAATTGCTCCATGATCGCGCTCGGCAGCCGGCTCAGGTCCGGGGTCTGGAAGCGGACGACAGCCTTCACCGAGCCCGTCTCCGAGGTAGCGGCGGGCGTTCCGTTCTGCATCGCGCAAGCCTGTTCGCCTATGCTGCGCGGACCGGAAGGATTGATGTTCTGATCGCGGAGCAGGTCCTCTACCTTCTGCTCCACCTGGCCCTGCGAGAGAGGTTCCGGGGCGTTGGAGAAATCTTCAACGGCATAGACGTATCCGCTCTTCTCCCACACTGCCAGTCCGATGGCATTCATTCGCGGATCGAGAATGTTGGTGCGATGCGGGACAGAATTCATCCACTGCTTTTCGAGGGCCTCCGCACTCGGACCCATGGCGATATTCTCGGCCAGGGCTTGAAAGTGCGCTCCGGCATGAGCTGCCCTGGCGGTGAGATCAGGCTCACCGGGATATTCGTGCGAGAGAGTTTTTTCCTCCTTCATGCGGTCGGCGTGCGCGGCTGCGGCAATGGCCAGCGCGGGGTCCCAGCGAAGCGGTGGGAGGCCGTGTGCGGCTCGGTCCTGGTTGGTCAAGTCGAATATCTTTTGCGCGGTCTGGTCCGTCTCCTGTGGCGTTGCAGCGGGGAGGGCTCTGAGCGCAGCTGGAATAAGGCAAGTGCCCACGAGCAATGTCCAGAGTGCCGCGCCCGTTCCCAAAGTGCCTGTTTTCGCTGCGGAAGCTTTATACATCTTTAGCTTAGATGCTGCTGAAAGCTTCGCGAGATGTCATCTTCAAGCTTCTCCGTGGCGGAAATGGGGTAGGGCAGTAATGGTGTCACCGGGAGTCGCGAAGGTGCTGTGAACGTCCTTATAAAGAGGGGCAAGGATGGACGCCATATTTTCGGTGAGACTGATGATATCGGAGGACTGAGGGGAAACTGGCAGGCCACGTTCTTCGAAAGATTTTCGGATTTCCTGGTGCAGATTCGCGGCAGATGCCTCGATGTCCGGGGCTGTTTCGCAGGTCCTCCCGCGGACCTCGTCGGCCAACGCATGCATGACGTGGGCAGTATCGTTTTCAAATGCAATATGAGCTTTAGCGATCGCCTCGGGCAGCTCGCTGAGCGGCGTTTGCAGGCGGTATTGCGTGGCGGTCAGTTGCATAAGAAGCAACGTCCGCAGGGAAGGCTGCCATCGCCTGAAATCTTCGCGCACCTGCAGCTTTCTTTGACGTGACGGGCCAAACTCGAAAAGGACGGCGTCGGCCTGCGCAGTCACCGCCTGAAAGCCTGAGTTGATTTGATCGCGCAAGCGGCGAACCCGCTTGGCTGCTTCATTGCGGTCTTCCTTCAGCATTTGTACGGCGAGTTCGGCAAACATATCCAGATTGCGGGCGAAGACAGTCTGCATCTCCTCGAGGGCGTCCTTTACCCATAGGCGGTCGAAGATGAGCCACATGCACAGGAGACCGAGAAAGACCCCGAAAATGCGGTCGCGCGCGATGGCCAGCGAAGTCTGGATCGTGAACTCCTGCAGGTTGATGAGGTAGTAGGCAAGTGCGAGCTGCACGCCAAGGTAGGACAACCTCGGGGATGCGGTGGCGATCCAGGCTGAAAGCGCTGTAACTGCCGCAAAAAGGAGCGTGAACCCGGCGATGGAATCGAGGTAGGGGAGTATGAATACCTGTGCTCCCATTCCGACGATAATCCCGCCGATGATGGCTCCGCCAAGACGGAGAAACTGCTTCTGCCGCGACGAGCCGATGGTCGACAGGGCGGTGATGATGCAGGTTGGGATGCAGGTGCTCAGACCTCGCCAGTCGATGGCTGTGTATATGACGTAGCTGGCGACCGCCGCCAGCATGCCGCGGATGGCAAATTTCAGGTGATCCGGATTGGAGAATGCGTCGGGAACGATGAAGGGCTGCTTGACCTCGTCATCCATGGGAGCCGGGATGAATTCGTTGATGGATTCGGCGCCGGCAAACACCTGCGGGATGAGGGCGGTCGTCGTTTCCATCGCGGGGAGGAAGGGAAGGTTTGATCTCTGCCCTTGATGAGGGAGGTTGATCGGCCGGGGCAGCCTGCGAAGCCCCAAATCCTGGCGCGTCGCGGAGATTTTTTCTGCAAGACGTGCGCAGCGCTCCCGATCTTCTGTGCTGATCTCGATTGACTGGCTGGCGCAAAAGAGCCGCAGGCTCGCGGCCATATCAACCAGGCGGCCCAGCAGCGAGACAGCCGCATTCATCTGCGAGATGAAATGAGCACTGTATCCGGAACGGTTGAGCAGCCTGCGCAGCCTGGCCGTGCCGACGCTGGTATAGAGCGAAATGTCCTTTTCCAGCTTGCCGCCGAGTGGCGCTCCCGTGGCTATGCTCTTCAGCACCTCTTCGACAACCTGCAGGCGGTGCTCGATGCCCTCGGTGAGGTCGGTGGTCGGATGGACTCGTCGAAAGACGTACTCGACTACGATGGCCACCGTGACGCCAAGTGGTGTGGTAAACGCCAGCCACAGGGTGTTCTCCACGCGGTCATTGACGTTGAGCAGGGTCTGATCCCACAGGGGGATTGCGCCGGCGAGCAGGAAGCCGAAGCCCACGGCGGTGCCGTAATCGGTAATGATTCCAATCAAGTAGAACGCGATGAACAGCGAAAGGACGATCCACAGGAAGTGTGTAAGCCGATCGTCCACCAGCAAGGCGACGCCAACCAGGGTGTAAGCAGCCGCGAACACAAATGCAAGCATGGCGCGAAATCCGGAGCGCAGCGTTGCCGTGGGGTTTTCCCGACTGACAAAGAGCGTGAAAATTGCCGCCAGAAACCCATTCGGAATGCGGAAGACCATGACGATCAGCATGACGATGGTGGCAGCGATGGTAATGCGGGCCACGACCCAGGCTCGACCCGGATAGGGGGCAAGCTCATTCTTGAGGAAGCCCCAGAACCACTGGCCCGCATGGTCGATCGCGCGTGACGGATCGGCTGCGGGCAGCGTCTCGCTCCGGAATGCCATGACTACTGCGACCTTTCCGGCACGTCTCCTCGAATGATCACCACGGCAGATTCGCTGATACGGAAGGGCTCGGTCTCGGCGGCATTGATGCGCACACGCACCGGGTAGCGCGTGGCCAGGTGCACCCAGTTGAGCGAGCGTTGAACGTCCGGCAGCCCTTGCTGGGAAAATGTGCCGACCAGGGTCGTGTCAGGCTGCACTCCGAAGCCCACGCTGTCGACCACTCCGTCATATCGCAAATTGGGCCGGGAGAGCGCATAGACATAGGCGCGCATACCAGGGTGAATGTGGTGAAGCTGCGTCTCGCGGAAGTTTGCCACCGCCCACCAGACACGCGTGTCGATCAGAGTGAAGACCTGCTGACCGGTGTGAGCGTAGGCGCCTTGCGAGATGGTCAGGTTGGTTACACGCGCATCGAAAGGTGAATAGATGCGGCAATTGTTCAGGTTGTACTGGGCGGTTCGGATGGCAGAGGCTCGGCCCTCACGCTGGCCGGTGAGCGGATCGAGGGTGAGGACGCTGTGCTGCGACTGCCCCAGTTGCATATGGCTTTGTTCGACTTGAGCCTTCGCCTGCTCGTATTGCGCCTGGGCGGATATCACCTGGGCTTCCGCGAGGGCTCGTTGCGAGCGCGCCTGCTGCACTGCCTGCTGGCGGGTAGTGACTGCGGTCCTGGCTTGATCGATCTGGTCGACGGTGACGAACTGCTTTGCGAGCAGAGGCTCGATGCGATGGAAGTTGTTGCTCTGGTATGTGAGGTCGGCGTTGGCGCTGTCGAGGGCAGCCTGGGCGGCGGCGACATTTGCCTTGGCTTCGTTAACGGCGGCCGCAGCACGGTCGACATTGGCGGCCGCGCTGTCAGTGTTCGCACGGGCGGCTCCGACGGCGCTCACCTGCGAAGCGATGGTTCTGGTCTGGTCGACAATCTGTCCCTCAAGAGTGTCCCGGTCTGAAATCGCCTTCTGCAGCGCGTACTCGTAAGGGCGCGGATCGATCTGGAAAAGCAGTTCGCCCTGCTTGATGAAGGCATTGTCCTGAGCGGCGAGCCGCGTGATGGGGCCGTCTACCTGGGGTGCGATGCCGATGAAGTTGGCGAAGACCTCGGCGTCATCGGTGCGGGGAAATTTGTTCGTTTCGTTCACTACGATCAGGCCAGTGACGAGCGCAGCGGCGATGATGGAAATACTCACGATTCGTCCGAGGCTCTTGGACTGCAGAGCGGATTGGGGAGCTGGATCGTTTTCGGGCATCGCTTCTCCTTTCTGCGGCGGCTGGTTCAAATCAGCTGAAGAACAGCAGCCAAATGGTGAATGTGAAAAATGCGGCCAGGCACGGGTACACCACGATCAGGGGCGTCAGTTGCTCCTCCAGCTTGATGCGCACAAAGAACACCCGGACAATCACAGCGAGCACGATGCCAATAATCCCGCACAAGATCCACGAGGGAAAGAATGAGCCCAGGATGTTGAATGTGGGCGCGCGGGAACATCCGGCGGCCAACAACAGCGCCGGAGTAGCGGCTGCGACGGCGACCGGTCGGATCAGACGCCGGCGGATCCGCGAGTCTAATTTGCTCGTCATCTTACGGACCTTTTGCATGGAGCAGGTCTCCCGTCTGGAAGGCTAAAGCGGCGATTCCGGTGAGCAGTTGCGTGCGCGCGTTCACGTCAGCGGTGCGCGCCGCGGCCAGGGTGCGCTGCGCGGAGACGACATCGATCTGGCTCCGCACCCCGTATTTGTAGGACTCGAGAGCGGCATTATAGGACTCGGTCGCTGAGGCCAGTAGCGCGGCTGCCGCTCTTTGCTGGCGAAGCGCTGTCTGTGCCGTCGCGTAGGCTGACCACACGTCGTTCTCCACCCGGTCGCGGATGGCGTCGATCTCGGCAGCTGCCTGCTTCTTTTCGGCGTTGGCCCTTTTGACGCGCTGCTCGCGCGCCCAGCCGTCGAAGATGGTCCAGGTGAGGCTGAGTTTCGCGTTCCAGAACTCCTGCGTCGGGGAATAGAGGCCGGGGAGGGGGTACTGCTGACCGTAGGTGCGGTCGAGGCCGGCGTTGCCGTCGACGCTGAGCGTGGGCAGATATGCCGAGTGTGCCTCTTTCAGTTCCGCCGAGGCGGCGCGAAGCTGCGCGACTCGCTGCATGAGATCGGGACGCTGCGCAAGCGCGAGGTCGATCGACTTCTCGACCGTGTTGGTGATTTCGTCTGGAATCTTGAGGTCCTGTATGCCCTGAACCTGAAGTTTGGTGGTTGGCGAGAGGCCGAGGGCAGTCGTCAGGTCTCCATACGCGATCTGGGTCGCACCGATTGTGGCCTGTAAATCGTAGTCGGCCTGGGCTTCGGCGCTGCGGGCTTCGAGGACGTCGGGCAAGGTAGCCAGGCCGAGGTTCAGCCGTGCTTCGGCGTTCTCCCGCACGGTCTGAGCGTTCTTCAGGTTTGCTTCGGCTGCGTCCTCCTGCCCGCGGGCGTTGAGCAGCCGATAATAGGCCTGCATCACACCGAAGATGACTGTGCGGTGCGTGTCGTTGAACTGAAAATTGGCGGCGATGAGGTTGTATTTGCTGACGGTGATTTCTTCCGAGCGCCTGCCGAAATCGAAGATGATGTAGTCGAGCGCAAGCGCGTGAGCGTAGTTGAAGGTGGTCTGCCGGACGAATTCGGTGTTGAAGAGGATGTTGACGCGGGCGGTACTGCCTACAGCGGCGGCGGCCAGTGTGGGGTAGAGGGTCGACTTCGCAATGCCCAGGTCGGCGGCGCGGGCCTTTGCGTTTTCCCACGCGACACGCGTATCGGGGTTATTTTGCTCTGCGATGTTAACGAGATCGGGCAGGGTGTAGGTTTTGGATGGGTCGGGAACAAAGACTACTGGCCGAGAAGGCAACGTCAGTTGCTGCTGGCCGGACGGCACGTCCCATGGACGCACGGAATCAGGAGGCGCCTTTTGAGCGCCGGCGATTCCGCCCGCAAGGAAGATGCCGAGCATGATGACTGATTCTGCACGAATTCGAGCCATTCTCTAGCCACAGTAGCGTCCCGGCGGCGCTTCCCCGGAGCAATCGGATGATACCACGCTGAAACAGGCCGAAGGATTACCGGGTTTCCCCAGACAGGATGGCCAGGGTGTCGGGAGGTAGCAGCGCTTTGTCTTCGATCAGCTGAACGCCGTCGCGCGAAGCGAGTAGTAAGGGGAGGTGTTCGGGGTTCTGAAACTCCGCGGGGCTCTCGCCAAGGTTCGAGAGAACTTTGACAAGGCCTCGGTCCATCGTCAGCCAGCGCTTGCCTTCGTCGAAGGCGACAGTGATGTGGCCAAGGTCGCCGTCGTTGAGGGACGGCGATGTGCGGCGCAGATGGATGAGCTTGCGATACCAGGCCAGCATCTCCGCATGTCGGCCCTCGTGCATCGCGCTCCAGTCAAGCTTCGAGCGTTCGAAGGTCTCCATCTTCTCGGGGTCGGGGATTTCGTCAGGATTCCAGCCAAAGGCGGCGAACTCGCGGCGACGGCCCTCGGAAACGGCCTGCGCCATCTGCGGGTCGTCGTGGTCGGCGAAATATTGGAATGGAGCGGAGGCGGCGAACTCCTCACCCTGGAAGAGCACGGGGATAAATGGCGCCGTGAGCACGAGTCCCGCGGCTACTTTCGCGCGGTCGACGCCGATGATGTGCTCAAGGCGATCGCCGGTTGCACGGTTGCCCACTTGATCGTGATTCTGAATGTAGCCAAGGAAGTGGTGCGCGGAGAGCCCCTCGACGGGACGGCCGTGGCTGCGGCGCCGGTAGCGAGAATAGGCTCCGTCGTAGACGAAGACGCGGGTGAGGGATTTGGCAAGCATCTCGAAGGAGCCGAAGTCGCTGTAGTAGCCCTTGCCCGGTTCCGCGTGCAGCACGGTGAAGAGGGCGTGGTGGAAGTCGTCACTCCACTGGGCGTCGATGCCATAACCGCCTGCTTCGCGCGGCGTAACAACGGTCGGGTTGTTGAGATCGCTTTCGGCGATCAGGACGAATGGGCGGCCCAGGGTAGTCGACAGCACTTCGACCTCGGCGGACAGCTGCTCGAGAAAATGAATCGCGGAGCGGTCGACGAAGGCGTGGATAGCGTCGAGGCGCAGGCCGTCGATGTGATAGTGGCGCAGCCACATGAGGGCGTTGTCGCAGAAGAAGCGGCGCACCTCGTCGCTGCCCGCGTTCTCGAAGTTGACGGCGTCGCCCCAGGGCGTGCGGTGATTGGAGGTGCGGTAGGGGCCGAATTTGCCGGTGTAATTGCCGGAAGGGCCGAAGTGGTTGTAGACCACATCGAGCAGCACGGCAAGGCCGCGGAGATGGGCGGCGTTGACGAATCGCTTGAGCCCGTCGGGTCCGCCGTAGAGCTGTCTTACCGCGAAGAGATCCACGCCATCGTACCCCCAGCCATGATGGCCGGGGAACTCGGCGACGGGCATCAGATCGACATGGGTGATGCCGAGGTCAGCGAGGTAGTCCAGCCGCTCGATCGCAGCCTCGAAGGTTCCTTCGGCCGTGAAGGTTCCCAGATGCAGTTCGTAGATGACACCGGAGACTAAGGGAGGAGGCTGCCATCGGGCGTCGCTCCATGAGAACGCTTTGTGATCGTAAAGGCGCGAAGGGCCGCGGACTCCGTTAGGCTGCCAGAGGCTACGCGGATCGGGATAGGGAGTCGGGTCATCGTCGAGAAGGAAGGCATAGTCGGCTCCGTTGGTGGCCTCATCTACAGAGGCTCGCCAGCAGCCCCGATCGTTCGGACCCGACATGGGATACACGTGCTCGCCGATCTTGACGGATACCTTCTTTACGTTCGGCGCCCAGAGGGTGAACTCATGCATGATTGTCTGTCTCCTGCGTAAGCAACGCAACGGGGAAGTCACGCAACAGCTTGTCGACCTCGACGCTACCGCCCTCGATGATGGCTCCCGCTAAGCGATTTTTCCAGCGGCCTTCAGGCAGAGGTAGTCTGGTTCTCCTCCACGCGCCGTCGAGCTTCACGGTTAAGCGAGGCACGACAGCAATGACCGAGTCGCCCCGGAGATAAGCGATGATGTGATCGCTCTTCGAGCCCTCGGCGACGAGCGGCGTGTAGGCAGCCTGCGCGCCGAGCCACTCCGGCTTCTCGCGGCGCAGCATGAGCGCCTGGTGGATGGTCCACAGCTTGGGAAGACCTTCATCGGCTCGCTGCATGATCTTTTTAGCGATGCCGTCGCCCGAGAGCTGCTGCACTTCCGTGAGAAGCCTGCGCCGCAACGCGTAGTCGACGGGACGGCGGTTGTCGGGGTCGACGAGGCTGAGGTCCCAAAGCTCGGAACCCTGGTAGAGATCGGGCACGCCCGGGGCGGTGTACTTCAGCAGCGTCTGGGCGAGCGAATTTGTCCTTCCGGCATCGATGATCCTTGCCACGAACTCGTCAACCTTTTGTAGGAACGGTGGATGCGCAAGTGTTTTTTCGATGAAGGTGTGTAAAGCATCCTCGAACTCCTTGTTGTTTGCGACCCAGGAGGTTTGCTGCTTGGCTTCGCGCATGGCCTTAAGCATGTAAGCCTGGGCGCGTTCGACAGAGAGGGGCCACGCTCCGATGAGCGTCTGGTAGTAGAAATACTCGGTGTTGCGGTCCGGAAACTCGACGCCCGAGACGGTTTTCGTTCGGAACTCACTGTTGATCCGCGACCATCGTTGGATAGCGGAGCTGAAGCGGCCGGGCAGCTCCGAAAGAACGGCGAGGCGGGCGCGAACGTCGTCGCAGCGCTTGGTGTCATGCGTCGACAGAGTGGTCATCGTCAGGGGACGGGTGGCGTGCATCTTCTCGCACCAGGCGTGAAACTCGTCGACAGTGAGGCCGTCACGTCCGGGATCACTGCCGACTTCGTTCATGCCTATGAGCCGGTTGAAGCAATAGAAGGCAGTATCCTCGACACCCTTCGCCATGACGGGTCCGGTGAACTGCTGGAAGCGCTGGAGGAATTCAGTCTCCTGCTTGCCGGAGACAACGGCCGTCAACACGTCGCGCAGGAAGTCGAAGAGACCGCCGTCGATATCCTGCCTCTTCAGTTTGGCGCACTCGGCCGCGTGGGCAATCTGAGTCTTGTCCTCTTCGGTGATCTCTGCGCGCGCGGGAACGACATAGGTTCGATAAATTTTGAAGCACGCAGCCATCTCACGAATCGCGCGGCGTATCTCGGCGAGGGTGTAGTCGCGCTGGTTGCGATTGTTCTCGCATATTTCGACGAAGAGAGAGGTGAGCCGGTTGACGTCGCTGCCCAGCGCTTCCTGGGCGACTGCAATCTTCTTTTCGTGCGTTATTGCATCGAAGTCGCCGGGCTGGGCGGTGAACCCGGAGTAGATGATGCGGAGTTCGGCGAGACCTTCGCGGTGCACGAGTACACCATTGGCGACGTTGAGGAAGTCGTAGCCGGTGGTGCCTTCGATGGGCCAGTTTTCACGAAGAAACTCGCCCGGTTCGAGAATTTTCTCGCCGACGATCCATGCATGGGGCGCATGCTCGCGAAGACGGCGAAAATATTCGAGAGGGTCGCGCAGGCCGTCGGGATGGTCTATGCGCACGCCGTCGAGCACGCCGCGGCGCAGCCAGTCGAGCACGAGGGCATGTGTTTCTTCGAAGACGTGCTCCCGCTCCACGCGTAGCCCGATCAACGTGTTGACGTCGAAGAATCTTCGATAGCCAAGCTGCTGGTCCGCTGTTTTCCAGTAGGCCAGGCGATAGATCTGCTGGTTGAGGAAGTCGTCGAGCGCGTCGAGATTCGCGTTCAGATCGACGATGGCGCGGTCGATCATCTCGCCGACATTGGGCTCCTCAGCGCAGAGGCGATCAAGCAGTCCAAAGAGCACCACCTTGTCGCGATGCCGCGCAAGAATGGTCCTGCGATCCACGTACTCCGGCGAAGGCAGGCGGCCAAAGGACGCGGCAAGGAAGCTAAGCGTGTCGGACTTTGCATACTCCGCCGCGCGGGTGAGGATGGCAGGCAGCGACACAGGCGCTACGGGCAGCGTTTGCCCAGCGCACTCGACCCGGAAATAATTGGCCTGATTCGTGACCTTGATGCCGCCGTCCTGAAGGACACGACCGTACTGGTCGGGGAGGATGGGCACGAGGACTTTATCGCGCAGCCGCTCCTCCTGGGGACGCCAGTCGATATCAAAATAGGAGGCGTAGCGGCTCAACGGGCCGTTCTCGAGGACATCCCACCAGTAGTGGTTCTCCTTGCCCAGAGACATGTGGTTGGGCACGATGTCGAGTATCTGTCCCAGCCCAAGCTCGCTGAGTCTCGTGCAGAAGCGCTCGTGCGCGGGGGCACCGCCCAACTCATCGTTCACGCGCTGTGGGTCGACGACGTCGTAGCCGTGGGTGCTTCCGGGCGCAGCCTGCAGATAGGGCGAGCAGTAGATATGCGATATCCCCAGCGAATGCAGGTAGTCGGCGATACCTGCCGCATCGTCAAAGGTGAAATCTTTGTGAAGCTGCAGCCTGTAGGTCGCGCCAGGGATGCGTCGAGTCATCGTCTAACCAATCATGAAACAAGCTTCCGCGAGCTGCGGGAGACAGCAGTAGCATTTTAGAGAGCCGCAGTGACGTACAGGTTGTATCTACGCAGGAGACGCCCGCGCTTCGCGATTGGGATAATATTCAGGGTGCGAACAAATTGATCTAATGGAACCGATAAGGAGATCTCTTGCGCTTTTCTAGGAACGCTCTTTTTCTGTCGCTGGCGGTGCTCGGCGTGGCGGTCCTCGCCCAGAGCAGCCGGGCACTGGGCCAGTCAACCGCGAACCCCCTGGTGCCGCCTCCTCCGCATGCCAAGCAGATACACCTGAAGCATGTGCTGGTGATCGGCCAGACCAAGGGCTTCGAGCATGATTCTGTCTCGTCGGCGATGGCTGCCATTTACAACATGGGCAAAGAGAGCGGGCTGTGGGATACGATGATGCGCACCGACACAGAACTGCTTACGAAAAAGGACCTCAAGAATAATGCGAAGAACCTGAATTACTTCGACCTGATCGTTTTTGCGAGCACAACCGGCGAACTGGATATGGACGCAAGCCAGAAAGCGGACATGATGTCCTTCATCAAAGAGGATGGGAAAGGTTTCGTGGGAATTCACGCTGCACTCGATACGAACTACACCTGGCCGGAGTACGGAGAGATGATTGGCGGCTGGTTCGACCAGCATCCGTGGATGACGTTCAATGCGCCGATCATCAATGAAGACCCAAGCTTCCCGGCTGTTCGCCACTTCCCGAGTGAGTTTGTGAAGTACGACGAGATTTATCAGCCGAAGGACTGGTCGCGCAGCAACGTGAATGTTTTGTTGAGCCTTGATCCAAACAGGTTGGATTACGATCCGAAGAACCCACGCATCCATCGGGCGGATCATGACTTTGCCGTGGCCTGGAGCAAAATGTATGGCAAGGGCCGCGTCTTCTATTCCACGCTCGGCCACACGGAAGAGTCGTGGGAAGACCCTGATATCCGGAAAATGTATTTCGAAGCGATCAAGTGGGCGCTGGGGATGACCGATGGCAGCACCGCGTCTCACCCACGGCCAACTGCGCACTGAGCACGCAAAACTTCAGATCACAATAAACTTTTACAGAGAAGGGATACGCACAGCTTCGTATGAAGAGGATTGGAATGGGCCTGGTCGGCCCGGGATTTGTTGCCGCGCACCACATTGATGCGGTCCGACGGCTGGGCGATGTAGATGTCGTCGCCATCGCCGGCTCATCCCAGGCGTCCGCTGACAAGAAGGCCCTGGAATACAAGGTTGAGCGCGGCTACGGCGACTTCCATGCGCTGATCGCCGACCCGGATGTACAGGTGATCCACAACACGACGCCGAACTACCTGCATCTGCCTGTGGTGATGGCGGCGCTGGCTGCGGGAAAGCATGTGATTTCCGACAAGCCGCTGGCGATGAATCCCGAAGAGGGACGCAAGATGCGCGACGCTGCCGTCGCGGCGAAGGTGGCTCACGTCGTCACCTTCAACTATCGCGGGAATCCGCTGGTGCAGCAGGCGCGGGGTATGATCGCGCGCGGTGAAACCGGCGGCGTGAATTTTGTGCATGGGTCATACCTGCAGGATTGGATGACCGACCCGAACGTCTACTCGTGGAGGTCCGATCCGGCAAAGGGCGGCGCTACTTCCGCGCTCGGTGATATCGGTTCTCACTGGTGCGATCTCGCGGAGCATGTCTCCGGATTGAAGATCGCTTCGGTGCTGGCGGACCTCACGACTGTCATTCCGGTGCGGTATTCATCGGGTGCCTCGGCCGAGGCCTTCGCGTCCAAAAGCGGAGGCGAGCGAACGCCGGTGAAGGTGGAATCGGAAGACCTGGCGAGCATTCTGCTGCGATTTGAGAATGGCGCGAAGGGCTGCTTCTCGGTGGGACAGGTATTGCCCGGACACAAGAACGATCTGCAGGTCGAAGTGAACGGAGCCGCGTGTTCGCTGAAGTGGAAGCAGGAGCAGCAGAACGAGCTCTGGATTGGGAAGCACAATCAGCCGAATGCTGTTATGGCGAAGGATCCATCGCTGTTGTCGCCGGAGGTGCTCCGCTATGTGCATCTGCCGGGCGGACACCAAGAGGCGTGGGCAGATGCATTCTTCAACCTGCTCAGCGATGCTTACGGATGGATTCGCGAGGGAGCGGCGCCGGGCGTGAAGCCGGAGATGCTGCCTACCTTCGAGGATGGTTACCGCTCTGCGTGCCTTGTTGAGGCAATGATGAGAAGCCACGCAGCTGGCGGAGCGTGGGCAGAGGTGAAGCATGTTCCGAGCAAATAGAGGACCGATCGCATGAGACTGGGAGTATTTACACCGCTGTTGTCGAAGCTGCCGCTGGAGCAAGTGCTGGCGAAGCTGAAGGCTGTCGAAATTAGCACCGTCGAGCTGGGAACGGGGAATTATCCCGGCAACGCGCATTGCAACCTGTCGATGCTCGAGGATTCGGCGGCCTTGGAGGAGTTCAAGCACAAGGTGGCGGACCACGGCGCGAGCATCAGCGCGCTGAGCTGCCATGGGAATCCTCTGCATCCTGATCCGGCGCAGGCACAGCAGGCGCGGGAAGTGAATCGCAAGACGATTCTGCTGGCGGAGAAACTGGGTGTGTCTGTAGTTGTGGATTTTTCCGGTTGTCCGGGCGACTCGCCCAACGCGAAAGCGCCGAACTGGGTGACGTGTCCATGGCCGCCGGAATATCTCGACGTGCTGGCGTGGCAATGGGACGAGGTCGTGGCTCCGTACTGGGTGGAGCGTGCGAAGTTTGCGACGGATCACGGCGTGAGGATTGCGATCGAGATGCATCCGGGATTTGTGGCCTACAGCCCGGAGACGATGCTTAAACTCCGGGCCATTGCGGGTCCGGCGATCGGCTGCAACTACGATCCCAGCCACATGTTCTGGCAGGGCATCGATCCGATTGCGGCGGTGCGCGTTCTGGGCGATGCGATCTTTCACGTTCATGCCAAAGACACGCAACTCTACCCTGCGAATCTGCCGCGAACGGGCGTGTTGGACACCAAGCCCTACACCGATGAGCGGAATCGCGGCTGGATTTTTCGCACCTGCGGCTACGGTCACGGGGCCGAGTGGTGGAAGGAGTTTGTCTCCACGCTGCGGATGTTCGGCTACGACAATGTGCTATCCATTGAACATGAAGACAGCCTGCTCTCTCCCGAAGAAGGCCTTACCAAGGCTGCGCGCTTTCTCAACGAGATCGTCATCAAGGAGAAGCCAGCCGCCGCATGGTGGGTTTAGATCGATGGATGCTGCTTTAGGCCAAACAAACATGCTTAGTTACAATCTTGGAGAAATGACGAGTCTGGAATCATGAATTCCCGAATCATGAATCGGAGAAGCTTTCTGTCGTCGGCCGGCGTGCTGCTGGCCAGCAGGTCCCTCCATGCCGCGCTGCCTCTTCAAACAAGGAAGGGAGCCACTCCTCCGCCTCCCGGAAAGGCCGATTACACCCTCCGCATCGATTCCTGCTCTCTGGACATTGGGCCGGGGGTAACGGTGGAGACGATTGGGTATAACGGCAAAGTTCCGGGGCCGCTGCTGCGGTTGCGAGAAGGCGTGCCGGTGACGATCGACGTGACCAACGCCAGCGACGATCCCGACATCGTTCACTGGCATGGCCTGGCGATCGACTCTCTGAATGACGGCGCGATGGAAGAGGGCTCGCCAATGATTTCTGCCGGGAGTACGCACCGGTATACGTTCACTCCCAAGCCTGCGGGAACGCGGTGGTATCACACGCACGCAGCTGCCTACGACAATCTCAAGCTGGGCACTTACAGCGGACAGTTTGGCTTCCTGCTGATCGAAGGCAAGGATCAGCCTGCGCACTACGATCAGGAGATCAACCTCGCCATTCATCATTGGGAGCCTTCCTTCGTGCCCATGGTGGAGACGATGCGCGAGGAGTCCTCCAATGTGCCGCTCACTCCCGGCTCCGATGTGGGATACAAATATGCCACGATCAATGCGCACATGCTGGGCGCGGGGGAGCCGATCCGCGTAAGGCAGGGCGACAGGGTGCTGATGCGCCTGCTGAATGCCAGCGCGACGGAGAACGTAGTGCTCGCGCTGCCCGGCCACACATTCATGGTCATGGCGACGGATGGCAACCCAGTTCCGAACCCGAAGAAAGTTGAGGTGCTGTCGCTGGCCGTTGCAGAACGCGTGGACGCCATTGTCGAGATGAACTCGCCCGGCGTGTGGGTGCTCGGGTCGACGCTTGAGAAGGCGCGCGAGATGGGACTTGGCATCGTTGTTGAGTATGCAGGCAAGACCGGTGCCCCGGTGTGGAAGGATCCTGCGCCTGAGGAGTGGGACTATACGCAGTTTGCCGGCTCGGCCGCGCCGCCCCAGGCCGACCAGACGTTCATCCTGACCTTTCGCGACAACGGGCCGAAGCGGGGCGCGAAGTTCGATACCTGGACCATCAACAACAGGTCCTGGCCGGAGATAGAGCCGTTGATCGTTCAGCCGGGTAAACGTTACCGGCTGGTCTTTCGCAACGGCAGCGGAGACCAGCATCCGATTCACCTGCACCGGCATACGTTTGAAGTAACGCAGATCGGCAAGAAGCAGATAAGCGGCCTGATGAAAGACGTGATGAACGTGATGCCGCTGGATACGGTGCAGGTGGATTTTGTTGCCAACAATCCCGGCGATACACTGATGCACTGTCATCAGCAACTCCACATGGATTACGGATTCATGCAGCTGATCAAGTACTCGGGATAGTGCGAGCGGAAGTACCTGACGGCGCAGTTCAGCTCAAATGGATGAGAGTGTCGATACGGATGAAGAGATTTCAAAATGCAGCGCTTTTGGCAGCGATAGCCGGGTTTCTTGTTTCTCAGGCCATGCCTGTCCATGCAGCTTCCGGCGCGGCTTCTGGTTCTCAGACCAGCCAGCCCGCCCCCGCTGCTCCAGCCAGCCCGGGCGCGGAGGCCTATGCGAACCACTGCGCCATTTGTCACGGCGATCGGCGTGAGGGGATTCTTCCCGCCTTTCCGCCCCTTCTGGGCATAGGACGTCAGCTGACGGACCCGCAGATCATTGCTCTGATTCACACAGGCAAGGGCCGGATGCCCGCGTTTCCGAAACTGCACGGTGAGGAACTGACGGAATTGATGCGTTTCCTGGCCAGCCCCGATATGTCTGCACCCGAGACAGCGGGCGAGCAAGCGACAAACGCCGGAGGCAATACCTCACCGGCGCATCCGGCGGGGCTGTCCGAGGCGGGCGGCGCGCTTTTTCGCCAGAACTGCGCCTTCTGCCATGGCCGCGACGCAATGGGTGGAGAGACCGGTCCTGATCTGACCCAGTCGCGACTGGTGCGCACGGATCGGGGAGGCGACAGGATCTCCGAAGTGATCAGGGACGGGCGGCCAGAGAAGAAGATGCCGGCCTTCAATTTCTCCAGTCAGGAGTTACTCAGCCTGGCGGCCTTTATCCACGCACAGGAGGCCGCGGCCGTTTCCAAGAAGGGTGGACGGCGCGGCGTTGAGGTTGCGGACCTGCAGACCGGCAATGTCGAGAAAGGCAGGGAATACTTCAACGGAGCGGGCGGCTGCGCAAAGTGCCACTCAGGCACCGGCGACCTTGCCGGCATCGCCTCACGCTTTGAGGGGCTGCAGCTGGAGGAGCAGATGCTGTATCCGAGGGACGTGAAGAGCCAGGTGACGGTGACGCTCGTCTCAGGACAAAAATTGACGGGAACTCTCGAATATCTTGATGAGTTCACTGTAGGCATGCGCGACGGTGACAAAACCTATCACTCATGGCCGGTGGAAAAGGTGAAGTACAAGGTCGATTCGCCAGTGGATGCGCACGTCGACCTCTTCAGCAAGTACACCGATGACGATATCCACAACCTGATGGCTTATCTGCAGACGCTGCGCTGATTCGTTCGCGCTATGCGCAGAGAGGGTTTACCCGCTGAACATGAAGTTGCCAAAATGCTTATGGGGCTTATGGGTCCTGGTCGGGATAGCGCTCTCTCTGCCGGTTACGGCGGTGCCTCCGTTGATGGCTCAGAATCTGGAGTCCGCCGAGATTCTGAAACCAGCGCCGGATAGCTGGCCACTGTATCACGGCGACTACTCAGGCAGGCGCCACAGTCCTCTGACGCAGATAAGCCCGCAGAATGTTCGTAGTCTGACGATGGCGTGGGCATTCCAGACGAATCAGACATCTGATATCAAGTCGTCGCCACTGCTGGTGGATGGGATTTTGTACTTCACCGTGCCCGACAATATCTGGGCAGTGGACGCACGATCGGGACACCAGATCTGGCACTACAACAAGCCGACGACGCAGGGCTTGCATATCGGACACCGCGGTGTAGCGATGTACAAGAGCTGGCTGTACTTCACGACGCCTGACGCTCACCTCATCTGTCTGAACGCGAAAGACGGGAAGGTGCGATGGAACGAGGTGGTCGCGGACGTGAGTCAGGGCTATTGGACGACGATGGCGCCGCTGGTTGTGGGGGATCATGTGATCGTCGGTGTCTCGGGAGACTTCGATAACCTGACCGGCTATCTGCGCTCCTACGATGCGGAGACCGGCAAGGTGCAGTGGCAGTGGAACAGTACGTCTCCGGTCGGAACTCCGAACAGCTCGACCGGCGGCATGACATGGATGACCGGCACGTATGACCCGGTTCTGAACCTTGTGTATTGGGGGACGGGTAACCCTACGCCGGTGCTGAACGGATCAACCCGGCCCGGCGACAATCCCTATACATGCTCTATCGTCGCCATCAATCCTGACACGGGAAAACTTGCCTGGGGCTTTCAGGTCTCGCCTCACGATACCCACGACTGGGATGCCGTCGAGACTCCGGTGCTTGTGGATGCGGTCTTTCATGGCAAGCCTCGGAAGCTGTTGATGCAGAGCTCGCGCAACGGCTTCTTCTTCGTGCTGGACCGCACGAACGGCGAGAGTCTGCTGACAACTCCGTTTGGACCGGTGAACTGGAGCCTCGGAACCGACAAGCAAGGCCGGCCAATTCCGAATCCGGCGAAGGAACCCGCACGTGACGGCCGCCTGATTGCGCCCGATGAGGGCGGCATGACGAATTATCGTGCGCCCAGCTTCGACCCGAAGACAGGCTTGTTTATTGTTGACGCTCATCCCAGCTACAGCATCTATTTCGCCAAGCCGGCCGACGGTAACTATGGATGGGCAGGTGCCGACTATGGCCTCTGGGGCAAAGGCGTGATCGAGGCCATCGATTACCAGACGGGAAAGATTCGCTGGAGCCATGAGATGGGTAAGGGCGGCTCAGGCGCAGGCGTTTTGACAACGGATTCGGGATTAACCTTTACGGGCGATGCCTATGGAAACGTTCTGGCGCTGGACACGAGCAACGGCAAAACCCTGTGGCATGCGGGAACGGGGTCACCGATGCTGAGTTCTCCCATCACCTACGAACTGGATGGGCGACAGTACGCGATCACAAGCAGCGGAGGGGTGTTGTTTGCGTGGACGCTGCCGAACGGCGCCTTCGCAGCTAAGGGCCCTGCGACACACGCACACTAAAGCAGACTTGACTCTTCACACCAGTTTCATTGCATCCGGATCCCAGTGGATGACTGTGCCGCGCTCGTAGCTAAGATTGCTGAGAAGCGCCGCTCCGGCTGCCCGGTATCCGAAGACGCCATTTTCGACAACAGGCTGGCGGGTTCGAACGGCGCTGAAGAAATTCCTGAAATGATCATAGCTGTCGCTATAGCCGGCAGGTGCCACGTACTTGTCATATCCCACTGGTGGAGGACCCGAGGGGTGCTGGGGAGGGTACTTCTCCAGGTAGCTCTCGACATAGCGCTTTTGCATCGCTTCGGTAAAAGTGCCGATGGTGTAGCCAGGGTCCTTTTTGAGCGGGGAGCGGCTCACGCTGACCGCATTGCCGGCGATTTCCATGGTGCCCTCGGAGCCGGTGAAGATCAACCCTTCGCTTTCTTCGCCTCCATCCACGAAATTTACCCGCAGGCTGAGGTTGAATCCAGCCTGGTAGTCGAAGAGGCCCAGCATCACGTCGGGCACATTCCGGCCGTCTTTCCAGAAACGCAATCCTCCGGTTGCCATGGCGCGTGTTGGCCCATTCGTTCCCGTGATGAAGTGGGTTCCGCTGAAGAGGTGGACGAAGAGATCGCCGGCCACCCCGCTTCCGTAGTCCTTCCACTTGCGCCACTGAAAAAAGCGCTCGGCGTTAAAGGGAATCTTTGGAGCGGTTCCAAGAAAGCGCGGCCAGTCGCAGGTTTCCGTCGAGGCATCCAGAGGAACTGTATAGTTCCAAGCCCCCATCGACGAGTTGCGGTCCCAGTGTGCGCTCACCATATTGAGCTGGCCGATCGCGCCTGCCGCGAGCAGCTCCTTCGCCTTCGCATAAACGATCGAGCTTACCCGCTGGCTCCCGATCTGGAGAATCCGGTTCGTCGCGCGAGCCGTCTCGATCATCTCCGGCCCATCGGGATACAGGTGGATCATCGGCTTCTCGCAATACACATCCTTACCGGATTTCATCGCGTCGACCGATGCCTGCTTGTGCCAATGGTCGGGCGTGGCAATGATGACCGCGTCAATGTCCTTGCGAGCCAGAATCTCGGCGTAGTCGCGTGTTGTGAAGATATCGCCCCAAAGCTCCTTGCTGTGCTCCAGCCGGCCGTCGTAGCAGTCCGCCACGGCGACGAGCTTCACACCCGGCACCTGCACTGCAACCTTTGTGTCTCCCTGGCCCTGAATACCCGCTCCGATCAGCGCGAACTGAATATGATCGTTCGCCGCTACCGGTCGGGCAGGTTCGCTTTGAACCGCTGCCAGCGCGTTCGTCCCGAGCATTGTCGCCGCTGTTGTTGCGGTCGCGACTTTAAGAAAATTCCTGCGATTTAACTCGTGCACCGTAGCCTCACATCGTGAAATTGTCCGTCGTTTTTGCAACTGCCGTCTTGCAACCTTAGCCTGTCTGGGCGGGTCTTGTCTCACCTTGTCCTCGTCCAGAACGGCCTGGCCCGTCTTTCCTATGAAGAAAGGCCTAAAATGCAAGGATAATAACGCGATACTTCCACAAGATCGAATAGCGCGCTAACTTCTATCAGATGCCTACGACGACGACGACTGAAAAGACACCCAACACCGTCCGATATGAACGCTTCCTCATTTTCGTCGCAGGTCTCGGAGGCCTGCTGTATGGAATTGACGTAGGCATTATCGCCGCCGCCCTCCTTTACCTGAACAAGACCATCAATCTGACGGTCGAGCAGACCTCCTTTATTGTCGCGGCTGTGCTCGGCGGAGGCATGTGTTCGTCCCTGGTTGCCGGGATGCTGGCCGACTGGCTGGGCCGCAAGAAGATGATGATTATCAGCGGCCTGCTGTTTGTGGCAAGCGTTGGTCTCATCGTGATCTCGCAGGGATTCGTGCCGTTATTTCTCGGACGCCTGCTGCAAGGCCTGAGCGGCGGCGTGATTGCCGTGGTTGTACCGCTTTACCTTGCGGAGTGCCTTGGCCCGAATAATCGGGGTAAGGGGACGGCGATCTTCCAGTTTATGCTCACGTTTGGGATCGTTCTCGCCGCGTTAACCGGATGGTTTTACACGCGGGGGGCAGAATCGGCGATCACGGCGGCGGTGGGGAATCCCACGCTCATTCTGGCGGCCGAGAATCACGCCTGGCGAGGCATGTTCCTGTCCATCGTCTATCCGGGAATAGTTTTCTTTGTGGGCTCGTTTTTCCTGAGCGAGACTCCGCGGTGGCTCTTTCGCCATGGGAGACCCGAAGACGCGCTCGCGGCATTGCGACGCTCCTCTGCCGAAGAGGAAGCGCAGCGGCAGTTTCATGAAATGCAGGCGCTTGCACTGGAAAACGAGCGCGTGGCCGGCACGCACGGGACAGGATCGCTCCTGCAACGGAAGTACATTGTTCCGTTCATCCTGGCCTGCGTCATCCTGTCCTGCAACCAGACAACCGGGATCAACTCTGTCCTTGCCTTCCTGGTGATCATTCTGAAACAGGCAGGCATGACTGCAAGTCATGCGACCGAGGGCGATGTCGTGGTCAAGGTGCTGCAATGTGCGATGACCCTCGTGGGCATTGCCCTGGTTGACCGCAAAGGGCGCAGATTTCTGCTGAAACTCGGAACCGGCGGTATTGTGGTGGCGCTGGGGGCGGGAGCTATTATCTTCCACGCTTCAGAGAAGCAGCGCGTTGATGTGAAAGGACAAGTCGAAAGAGCCGTGCATGGCAATGCACTCGATCTGCGGGTGGACGAGAGCACTTTCGGGCCGGCGGAGAAAGCCGGGGCGAAGGTCCTGACCGTGCTTTATTCCTACGGAAAGGGCGATAAGCTGGTGACCGTTCTCAGCGCGGATCCGGAGCCTGTCCTTCACATTCGGCCCGATCTGGACGCAGCCAGTCCGCCTCTCGTGATCGAGCGCGCGCTTTATGGACCAGTACCGACGGAGACAACAGGCTGGCTCGTGACTGGCTGCCTGTGTCTTTTTATCGCCTGTTACGCGCTTGGCCCGGGGGTCGTCGTATGGCTCATGCTGTCGGAACTCATGCCAACGCGCATTCGTTCCGTCGGCATGGGCATTGCCCTCCTGCTGAACCAAGGTGTGTCGACACTGATCGCAGCGGTCTTCCTGCCGGTCGTGGGACGATTCGGGTACTACGCGATGTTTGGCTTCTGGGCGGCGTGCACGGTCATCTATTTTTCGACTGCGGCGCTCTTCCTGCCCGAGACGAAGGGAAAGACGCTGGAGGAGATCGAGCAACACTTTGAAGGAAAGAGCGAGGGGCTGCAGACAGCGGGTGGGGATTGACGGTTGGTCACTCGGGGACAGCTTCCAGGGTTAGCACCTGAGAAGGCGCAAGGTGAAAAGTGTAAGGTTCGCCGGCTTTAAGCTCGATTTCAGGCTGCGAGGCATCGCTTGCCCATGGGCTTCGTGCTCGGTAGCTGCGCATTGCGCCGGTCGGGAGCTCAAGAGCTACGGCAATATCGATGCTGAAGTCCTGCGCTTTGGAATTCGGATTGCGTAAAGTGAGGATCGACTTTTGCGGCGACCACGAAGCCCAGCCGTAAACCTCCAGCCAGCGCGGATCACCGCCGATCCAGTGGGTATCGACAAGGACCGATGCGTTGTTTCGCGACCACTTTGCGGTTTCGGCGAGCATATCCCAGTCGGCAGGTTTCAGCAGGGAGGGGGTGATGTAAAGCTCCTGCAACTGCGTGCCCGAGCCGAAGTATGAATGCACTTCGTTGGCGAAGTCGCTGCCGGGGTCAGTGGAGAGATGGGGCGCCTGCTTCGCGTAAACGATGCCGTGAAGCATAAGCGAATTCAGCGGAAAGAGGCGGCCGCCTTTGACGACTTCGTCGTAAGTGTCGGCATCGCGGTAGGTAATCCAGCGCTCGCGGTCGGACCCGACTCCGGCAAAGTCGGTGTCGTCGCCACCGCGCCAGATAGAGTCGGCATAGAAGAGCCAGAAAGGCGAAGGGTAGGTTCCGGTGGTGAGATTGATGAAAAGGTCGGGCTTCAGCCGGCGAAGGTCACCGATGAGATGAAGCGCAGCGTCGAAGTCGCTGCTGAAGGCGCTTCCCTTGACGACCTGATCGACATTTCCGGTGCCGTCAAACTTGAACTGATTGACGCCATACCGCGTCACCATCTCGGCGGCTGCTTCATGAAAGCGCGCATAATATTTTGGACCGGATAAGGCCAAACCACCGTTTACGATTTCAAAGCCATCCCTCTTTGCAGTCGCCAGCCGCTCCTGCTTGGCCGGGCCATATCCGCCCCAGGGCGACAGCCATACGCCGGGCGCCGTGCCGTACTCGGCCGCGGCCTGCTTCAGCGGTTCAAAGCCATCCTTGAAGTCGCTTCGTATCTTCCAGAGGTTGTTGTGGTCGTCCCATCCGTCGTCAAAGAGGAATGAATCGAGAGTCACCGAACGCTTCTTGTTCAGCTCTGTGCCAATTGCATGAATGCGATCGAGGGCGTCCTGTTGGGAGTATGGCGTGAAGAAGCCGATATCGAACCAACTGTTGTAGTGAAGGAATGTCCTGTAGGGATGGGCGCGCTCGCGCTCCAGGTAGGCGAGAAAGGCGCGGCGCATCTGCCCCTCGGGCGCGATGCCGACGACCGCAGAGTATTCGGCCGACTGTCCGGCTCCGAGGGGCACGCCGCTTCGCAACTCGCTGACTGCGTGGTCGGCCACCACGCTGCTCTGCGACAGGGGCTGTTCGAAACCCAGGAAATAATTGCCGGCGACAAGGGGGCTGCCTTTCACGATGCCTGCCACGGAGATACCGGGAGAGAGCGCGTCAATCATAATGATGTCGCTGAGGTCGACGGGATTTGCCAGTGCAGTAATGGTGAGCGATTGACGGATGTATTTTGAACCTTCGCGGAGGATGAGCGACCAGTCTGCGCGGAAGAGTCCGAGCGAATCGAGGAGCCGGTAGTGAACGGCGATGCCGGGCAAGCGGTCGGAGTAACGCGATGCGCTAGGCTCCGGGACGAGATGTTCGACCTGTGCGGGGCCATCGAGGGTCAGGTCTGCAGCGCGGAGCACGCGGCCATCTTTCATCTCGAGCGAGAAAGGCCCACTGAGATCGATGGACGTCTTGTTGTTCAAGTCATGGACGACAAGTTCTGTCAGGTGTCCGTTATGAATCTGCCATTCCGCTGAAATCTCATGGTTGGCTAGCGTGCCGCCAGTGAGGGCGTTGACGACGACGGTTGGCTGGTCCGTGCTCTGCGAAGGTGCCGTCTGCGCGTAGAGTGGGTCGCGGGTCAGGATTAGAAACGCAAGAACAGGCGCGGCGGTCCGAACAAGTACCGACCACCCGCTGCGCGTTTGCTGGAGAGACTTGAACCGAAGCCCGACGATTCCGGAAAGCATGCGTTCTCCTGAGGACGAATCACTGTACGACTCATTGCATACTAATCGCGATTACTGGCGGGTAGCAGGCGCAGGGCATTGTCGCGGTAGATTTTTCGAAGGACATCGTCCGGAAGAGAGATTCCATAGATCATCCAGCGGCCCTGCCGCGAGGCGTGGGACGGATATGCGAAGTACTCATCTGCGGTTTCGAAGAAGCGGTAGTGGAGGCGGTACATTCCGATCTCGGGCAAGAGATCGGTGCCGAAGAGGATCCGGTCTGCGTGCTTGAGAAAGAAATCACGAGCCGTGTAGGGCTGCCGGCCCAGTTCCGCGATGCGGGCGCTGATGTCGACCGACACATTTGGATAGGCCTCCAACAGTGCAGAGACGGCGGTGAGGTCTTCGGGGCACTCGCCCATGTGCGCGCCAACGAATCGGGTACCTGGGTGCCGGGCGAAGACGCAATTGCGCTGGTCAATAAGATCGCGCTGGGAATAATGCGCGCCGTGAAAACTCCACTCGGGATGCGCGGCGAGCTCCTCGTATCGCTCGTTGAAGCGATCGATCGGTTCAAAAAACGCAAGAGGATCGGCGGTATGAAACATGACTGGCACTTCGAGTTCGCGAGCCTTGTCGAAGAGAGGGTCGAGGCGCTCGTCATCCACGCGAAGCAGATTGCCGCCGGGGTCGCGAACCGTCAGGCCCAGGTCTTTCCAGATCTTGAAGCCGACGGCGCCATGGTCGACGAGTCGTTCAAGATAATCCACCGCCTTCTGAAAGAAGCCGGACCGGTCGATGCCCCTCCAGTCCATCCATCCAATGGTGCTGAAGCGATCCTTTGACGCAGACGAGAACTTGTCGAGAACTTCGAGCGCTTCGGCACCGACCTTCATGGTGATATTGACGATCTGTTCAATGCCGCATTCATCCATGATGCGGAGGACGGCGTCAGGCTCAAGCGAATCCAAGTGATTGTGGTAATCGATAGCCGGGAAGCGGGGACGACCCACTTCGTGGACGGCTGTTCTCAGCATTGAAAGCGGCTCGTAGTCACTGAGCGGCAGGCTCACCTGCGCTTTAGAGCTGACCATGGCGACGAAGGCGTCGTCGTTGGGTTTTTCTGTTGTTTCCTTATTCACTGTGCGCTCCCTGGTCATTCTATTCACTCTATGACCTGATGCGAGCTAGTAGAATTTCTTAGTTAGCAAGTCGGTACATGGCGAATGGCTCATAAATTTCGGCCTTCATCGGAAATCAGGAGTCGTAGGCGTCTTTGGGACGTTCTTGGAATGATTGCGACCCTGATGAGCGTGTCCGTTCCGGCGGGGGCCGCGCAGCAGGCTTCTCCCCAGCACGCGGACGGGGTTGTGATCCAGGGGACGGTTCTCGATTCAGCTCAAAAGCCGGTTGGCGAAGCGTCGGTGCGGCTTGAACTAAAGGGTGCTCCGGGCGCCATGGCGACGAGAACGAATGCAGCAGGGGTCTTCGTGTTTTCGGTCCTGGGAACCGGCAGCTATGCAGTCACCGCAGAGAAATCGGGGCTGCGCAGTCGCGCGATTGCCGTCGTTGCGTCGTCCCAGGGAGAGCAAAAGCAGGTCGAGCTGGTTCTCGAAAATTCTGGGGCGGATTCCGGCGCCGCTTCACCGTCTTCAGGACAGGCAATGGAATTTGCCGATAAGCCGAATTTCACCGTTGCGGGAGTCACGGACTGGACGGCTGTGGGCGGACACGGATCGGATACGATCTTGCGGACCAGCGAATCCCTAGCGCGAGAAACGCTCACCCTTAAACCGGAGGGCACCGGTTCGACCAATGGCGCAAGCGTGGCGAATGAATCCGAAAGCAAGCTGCGCGCAGCGCTTGCCAGCGCGCCTGGGAGTTCCGAGGCGAACCACCAGCTTGGCGAATTCTATCTTCACGCCGGCCGATATCGGGAGTCCCTGTCGCCGCTGCAGGCGGCGTATCAGATTGACTCTGCGAATGCCGGCAACGAGTACGATCTGGCGCTGGCTTACAAAGAGAACGGCGATTATTTGCAGGCCCGCGAGCACGCCGAGAAATTACTGGCGTACAAAGATAGTGCAGACCTGCATCGCCTGCAGGGTGAGATTGACGAGAAGCTGGGCGATCCGCTGGCCGCTGTCCACGAAGACGAGCAGGCCGTCCGCCTGGATCCGAGCGAGCAGAATTATTTCGAATGGGGCACGGAGTTGTTGCTGCATCGGGCGGTATGGCAGGCGGTGGAAGTGTTCGGAAATGGCGCGAAAGCATATCCGAAATCGGCCAGAATGTTGGCTGCGCTCGGCACGGCTCTCTTTGCTGGCGCGCGCTACGATGAGGCGGCCGCGAGCCTGTGCAAAGCTTCTGACTTGAATCCAGCGGATACGGAGCCGTACATCTTACTGGGCGAGATACAAGTGGCTGCGCCGGCGCCGTTGCCTTGCATTGAGCAGAAACTGGCGCGGTTTGTGCAGGAGCAGCCAGGGAACTCGCTCGCGAATTACTTTTACGCGATGGCCATTTGGAAGCGGCAGCAACTGCCGCCAGACCAGCGGGACTTGCAACAGGTGGAAGCCCTGCTTACGAGAGCAGTGACGATTGACGCGAAGTGCGGCGACGGTTATCTGCAACTCGGAATCCTTTATTCTTCTCAACGTAATTTTCAAAAGGCAATCGACTTTTACGCGAAGGCGATCGAAGCGAATCCGCAGCTGGGTGAAGCGCACTATCGGCTGGGTGTAGCTTATGATCGGATCGGCGAGCCCGCGAAGGCGAAGCAGGAGTTCCAGTTGCATGACGAGATCGAGAAGCAGCAGGCAGCTGCTGTCGAAGAGCAGCGGCGGGAAGTGAAGCAGTTCCTGGTAGTGTTGCAGGGGCAGCCGGCTCATCCCGTGGCCAACTAGAGATCCATCGATTCGAGGGTCCTTCCATGTTTAGAGTAGTGGCGGTTATGCTTTTATCCGCGATGACCATGCAGGCGAGCGATCTACCCAGCAAGAAATACCTGAATTTGGCGGCTATCAAGACGATGGTTGCCGCTTCGGAAGCCAAAGCCAAAGAGCTGAACGTCGCGGTGACGATCTGCATTGTGGATGAGAGTGGCAATCTGCTGTTTCTCGAAAAGGGCGATAGCGCGTCGTTGAACACGATCCAGTTTGCGCAGAAGAAAGCCCGGCATGCCGCCTTCTACGGGAAGCCGTCGAAAGATGGTGCCGACACCGTAAAAAATGGCAGTCTTGAGGCACTTGCTTTTCCGGAGTTTTTTCCCAACCAGGGAGGACTGCCGATCAAACTGGATGGCCAGATCCTCGGCGGGATTTCGGCGAGCGGCGCCAAGTCCGAGATTGACGAGCAGATCGCACAAGCAGGTCTCGATGCGCTCTTGAAGAAGTAAAGGCGCAGTCTACTTTGATGTAGGCCTGAAGTTTGCGACTATGCCATCGCCTTCGCGGATGGTGATGATCTGATTGGCTTTTACCTGCGTGAATCGTTCGATCTTCTGTGTCGTCGGCCACTTTACCTCGATTAAATCAACGGTGTCGACCTTGCCCAGGCCGAAATGAAGGCGCAGGTCGCTCTGCGACATGACGCTGGTGCCGCTGTGGACTTCGTCCATCTGCGCATGCTTGCCGATAATCACGCGCACACGCCCTCCAATGGCGGTGCGATTGCATTTGGTTCCCACCAGCTTGATCTTGATCCAGTTCTGCTTGTTGCCTCCATCATTGCGAAGCAGCGATGGCGGATCGTTCATGTTCAGGATGAGGGCGTCGATGTCGCCGTCGTTGTCGTAGTCGCCGAAGGCGGCGCCGCGGCTGGAAAAATGCTCGGTGATGCCGGGTCCCATTTCCGGCGATACGTCTTTGAAGCGGCCATTGCCGAGATTCCGGTAAACGAGTCGCGGATTCTTGTAAGTCTGGCCGAAGCTGTAGTTATCAATCTCCGGGTAGACGTGTCCGTTGATCTGAATGATGTCTGGCCAGCCATCGTTGTCATAGTCGACAAAGCCACAGCCCCACGCTACATAGCGATTGTTGATGCCGACGCCGGAGGCAAAGGTGATGTCGCTGAAGGTTCCGTCGCCGTTGTTGTGGTAGAGGTTGCAGGTGTCATCGGCGAAGTTGGTTTTGAAAATGTCGAACCAGCCGTCGCAGTCGTAGTCGGCCACGGCGACACCCATTCCGGCCTGCTCGTGTCCGTTTTCACCGTAGGCGCAACCGGCCATGACGCCGATATCGGTGAAGGTGCCGTCATGGTTGTTCTGGAAGAGAATGCTGGGTTCGGAGTCGACGGCGACATAGATGTCGGGCCACCCGTCGTTGTCGAAGTCGTAAGAGACGGCGGTGATGGAGTATCGGGGGCCGGGCTTTAGGATGCCGGACTTCTCGGAGACATCAGTGAAAGTGCCGTCTCCATTGTTGTGGTAGAGGATGTTCGTGTCGGCGGGAAGACCGCGCGGGCCGCACATGGTGGGAACGCCCTTCCACTGGCAGTAGTTCGTTTTGTCGGGCGGTGGAATCGTTTCGGGATCAAGCTTGATGTAATTGCAGACGAAGAGATCTAGATGACCGTCGCGGTCATAATCGAGGAACGTGCAACCGGCGCCCCAGCGAACCTGCTTCTGATCGAGGCCGGCTTTGTGGGTGACGTCGGTGAAGGTGCCGTCTCCGTTATTACGGAAAAGAATGTTGTGGCCCCAGAAGCAGCAGAAGAGGTCGTCCCATCCATCATTGTCGTAGTCGCCTACGCAGACGCCGGTTTGCCAGCCGGTGCGCCCCAGTCCTGATTTCCCCGTGACATCAGTAAACGTGCCGTCGCGGTTGTTCTTGTAGAGATGCGAGGTCGGCGCCTTGCCGGATGGCCACTTCGTATCGAGACGGTCACCGTTGGTGAGGTAGATGTCGAGCCATCCGTCCTGGTCGTAGTCGAAGAAGGCCAGCCCGCTTCCTTTGGCTTCGATGATGACCCGCTTGTGGTCGATTCCGCCCCACACGTTGGGGATGGTTAGCCCGGCCTGCTGCGCCACATCGACAAACTGGACTGGAGAGGGCCCAGGACTCGACACGGCGGCCCGCAGGAGAGCCGGATCTTTCCATTTCCAGAGTGGAGTTGCAAGAGCGTCCGTGAGTGTACTGCCGAGCACGAAGAGGGATGAACCGAGGAAACGCCTACGCGGAAAATTCATGGATTGCGATGATTATAAAGACAGGAGATTGCGGTGGGACAGACACCCGCAATACACCGTATGCAGTCTGTCAGGTTCGAGAGCAGTTGTGTGATATAGCGATCTCTCGGAAATGCGCGTCCAGACTATTCATCTGTCATTCAGCAAAATGGCAAACGTCCAAAGCACACCGAGGGCCCCTACCAGAAGTGAGAATAGTACCCAGTGCCAGCTTCCCTTCATTATGGCCACAGCCAGAGCGAGCAGTCCCGCAACGATCAGCTGACACTGCCATCGAAGATCATCTCCCAACTGGAGGCCGGGGCCGAAGTATCTCATTGCATAGGGCTCGATTAGAAGGCCGTCGAAGGAAAGTATGATACTGACCCACGCGAGAAGTCTTGTAAAGGTTGATCGTTGGACCAAGGCGATCCTGCGGTTCGCCTTCCAATACTGACAGATCAAAAATGTTGCGACGAAAACGGTAACAGCTATCCAAATGGCTAAAATGAACCGAACACAACGAAGAGGTGAAGACGTGTAAGACCTTAAGAGCTGACCAAAATGCGAAAGAAGAAGCTGCAAGGGTAAGAGCGACGCTTATCCTATTCGAGTAGCGAGCTCCAGAGGCGCTTTCACGGTATTCATTTCCTAACGATATAAGCGTCACGCTTGTCGCGCTCCGCTCTATCGGCTTGGCAGTTTCGGGAATGGGTGTGGAACGATTCCTGTGCCTTCTTTGATGGCGATGATCTGATCGATAGGCACATTCGCCAGTTTTTCCACCTGCCCGCTTGGCCAGGTGATGACCAAGGATTCAATTTTGGATCGCTTGCCCAGTCCGAACTGAATGCGCGGATCGCTTGCCGACATGTAGCTTGTCCCGCCTTCAGCCTGCTTGGTCTGCGTAAAGCCTTCCGAGGTCAGTTTCAGTACAGAACCGGTGCCGTCGCGATTGGATTTTGTGCCAATCAAGAGGACCTCCAGCCAATGATTGGCATTGCCTCCATCGTTGCGCAGCAGCTCGGGGTAATCGCCGCGAACATTGACGGCGATGTCGATGTCGCCGTCATTGTCGAAATCGGCAGTAGCAAGGCCACGCCCGGCGACCGGGCGGATGAAGTCAGGACCGAGAGAATCGGAGACCTTATCGAAATGGCCTTTGCCGAGATTGCGGAACATCAGCAGCGGCTCCTTGTAAGAGACTTCGCTGTGATAGAGGGCCACGTTATCGACCATGGCGCCGTTTAATTGCAGGATGTCGACCCAGCCATCGTTGTCGTAGTCGATGAACTTGGCGGCGATCCCGCTCAGCAGAATTGCCTTGTTGCCGATTCCGGAGGCGAAGGTGTTGTCGGTGAAGGTTTCGTCTCCGTTGTTGTGATAGAGGCGGTTCAATTCGAAATCAAGATGGGTGATGTAAACGTCCAGCAGACCGTCACCATCCACATCCGCGGCGTCGATGCCCATTCCTGCTTCGTAGTGCCCGTCTTCGCTTACTGCCATGCCGGAAATCAGTGAGACATCTTTGAAAGTACCATCGTGATTATTTAGGAAGAGGAAATTCGGCCAGGTATCGTTGGCGATGGCGATGTCCGGCCAGCCATCATTATTGAAATCGGCCAGGACGACCCCCATGCCTTTCGACTCGGGCTTGCCGACTCCTGACTTGTCGCTCACGTCGGTGAAGGTGCCGTCATGGTTGTTGTGATAAAGCTTCGTTTTCTGGCCTTTGTAGTTGTTTGGATTGCAGTAGGAGCGATAGCCCGGCCTGCGTTCTCCGCACCATAGATTGTTCTGCGGGGACCAGTCAATGTAGTTGGTGACCACGAGGTCGAGATACCCGTCTTTGTCGTAGTCAAACCATCCCGCGCTGGTTGACCATCCACCTTCGTCAGCGACGCCCGCTTTGGCGGTAACGTCGGTGAAGGTTCCGTCGTGATTGTTGTGGTAGAGAATCGCGCGGCCATAACCGGTTACGTAAAGATCCGGCCAGCCGTCGTTGTCGAAGTCTCCTACAGCAACGCCCTGCCCATAATGTCCTTCGCCACCTACGCCGGCTTTCTCGGTGACGTCGGTGAACGTGCCGTCGCCGTTGTTGTGATAGAGCGCTGAGCGCAATGGCCGAGGAGGCTTGTATATGTCGGTGGCGGCAGACTGGACGAAGTAGAGGTCCATGAGTCCGTCCTGGTCGTAGTCGATCCAAGCAACACCGGTGCCCATGGTCTCGAGATAGTACTTCTCGTCGGTTCCGGTGGAGTCCTGAAGGAAGTTAAGGCCGGCGGCCTTGCGAATATCGGTATAGCGAACGGTTATCGGAGGGCTCGGAATGGCGGCGTCGGGCGCCTTCGCGGGCTGTTGAGCGGAAGCCGTCCAATGGCTGGCCATGCCCATCAGAAAGATGGTCGCGCCGTGACAGATTCGACGCGCGAAGCAATGGATGTGTTTGGATTGCTGCACCGTCGTCAGAGGGTCCTGTCTGCGAGGGATAGAGCGATTTGAAGCAATTGCTGTCTGCTGGCCAGAGTCATCGGTTCATTGCCCGCGGCTGCCGTCTGGGGAGCCTGTGCCAGGGTTTGTTCAATCCGGTTCACGTCCAGGCCACCCTTTGCATTGCTGCTCTTGAATCGATTCAGAACTTCTCTGGCTTTGTCGATCTGCCCAGTTTGATAGTAGAAGACACCCAGGGTTGAATAGCTGCCGGGCCACTCCGGGAGCATATCGACGGCGCGCTCGAATTGCTGAGCAGCTTCTGCGGTGTTTCCCTCCAGGGCGGACGCGATTCCCAAGCCCCAAAAAATTTTGCCGGAGCCTGGGATGCGGGCCTGACCTTTCAGTAGCGTCTGCTTGGCGTCGGCGATGTCATTCTGCCGAAACTCAAGGAGCGCAAGCGCGAGATAGTCCTGATCATTATCCGGATTCCGGCTTATGGCGTTCTGATAAATCTCTTTTGCGCGGGCGGTGTTACCAAGATGCGCGTAAATATCTCCGAGCAAAGCCAGATAGGCATCGTCTTTGCGGCCACCTTCTGAAACCTGCTCGGCGGCTTCGAGCGCCTGGGGATAAAGACGCTTCCGGAAGTAAGCGTCCGCAAGGTCGAACTTTACTTCGTCTGAGCCTGGATTCGCCTGCAACGCAGCCTGGAAGTGCACGATGGCGTCGTCATAGTAGTGATAACGGGCGAACAATACACCCACTCCAGTCAGGGTCCGATAATCGATTGAGCTTATCTTGTCGAGCTGCGCGATGGTGCTTCTGGCCTCGTCCACTTTTCCAGATTTCAGATAAGCCTCAGCCAACAGGTATAGATTCTCAGGCTGATCGGGATGCTTCCTGGTCTCATCGGTGAGCTCAGTTATGTCCAGTTGCTCCCGGGCTTGAGGCGCGAGCTTTGAGCGATTATCCAGGTAGTCGAAAAGGTGCTCGTAGGGCAATGGACCGGCGGCGGAATTTTTGGAGAGCGTCTGAAATACGTTCAGGTCTCGATCGGCGGCGGCCGAATCGTGCATACTTCTCTCCACCATCGCGAGCTTGTAGTATCCGGTAGCGGGGTTGCGGCTGACCCGAACATATCTCCTGAGCAGTTCCGCCGCCTCGGGCAGCTTCTTGCTCACGATTCGGAGATTGGCCAGCTCCAGCAGCGCGTCGGGATAGTCCGGATTTGTGCGCAATACTTCCTGAAACATGACTTCGGCGCCTGCGGAATCTCCCTGCCGCTCGGCGATAAAACCCAGGTTGAACAGGCAGGAGCTGTTGCGAGGATCCAACTTGAGACCTTGCTGAAAATACTGCTTCGCCTCGTCGAAGCGTCCCAGATCCCGGTAAGAAAGTCCCAAGTAGGCGTACGAACGCGCCGAAGGATCGACTTCGATCAGTTTCTTAAACTCTTCGATGGCCCTCTCTGTCTTGCCGGACATGAAATAGCTCTCGCCCAGGGTGGCAAGCAGATCGGGCCGCAGCGGGGCGATCTTTAGGCCCGATTCCAGGAGCGGTATCGCGTCCTCGAAATAGTTTTGAGAGATGCTGACCTGGGCCATGAGGAAGAGGATGTCGGGATTCTCCGGCGCTATCTTTTGCGCGCGAACGAGCAGATCGAGAGCGTCCAGAGGTCGCGACTCATCTTTGTAGACCTGCGCCAATAAATAGAGAGTCTCGGGGGACTCGGGTTTCAATTTGAGTGCCCGGGTCAATGCGAGGTCTGCCTTGGGATATTCGCCGTTGCGAAGATAGGTTTGTCCAAGGTTATAAAGAATCTCGAAGGTTCCCGGCTGTAAGGCGTCTGCCTTTTCGAGCTCAACCTGGGCGCCCTTGTACTGCTTCTCAGACGCGAGCAATGCACCAAGTGAGAAATGCACCTGGACGTCGTTCTTATTCTGTGCGGAAAGCTCCGTCGCCAGCCGCAAAGCTTCCGCAGCGCGTTTGCTCTGAAAGTAAGCGTGGATCAGATTGAACGTCGTCGCGAGATTTGCCGGACGCACGAGTTCAAAGTGCGGAATAGCTTCCGCAGGCGATCCTCTGGCCATGAGGAGCACACCCAGGTTGTAGTTTGCATCCCGATTCTGGGGCTCGAGACGCAGAACAGTACGGAACTCTTTCTCGGCCAGCTCAATTTTCTTCTGGGCCACGTAGACATTTCCAAGATTGTTGTGAGTCTCGGCGGAGTTGGGGGCAAGCCTTAAAGCGTGCTGGAATGCTTCAAGGGCGTCCGCGTAGTCCTGTTCGTCGCTTTCGATAATCCCCAGCAGGTTGTAACCGTCTACGGAAGGATTCCGCCGGAGGTCGTCCTGTATTTTTGCCTTGGCTTCCTCAAGACGACCCTGCTGAACCAGCGCTTCGATTGGCTGATAGTTTGCGGAGGCCATTGAGGATTGCTGGGAGGATTGGTGCTGGGCGGCGTGCGCCTGGCAAAGAGAAAGAAACACAAACGCGGTGAGAATACAGGTGTGACTTACCATTCTCCCGACGCCGCTTCCAGAGCCCATCAAGGCGCTCATTGTAGCATTTCGAGTGCCTGCCTCGCCCCCGCATTCTGCGGTTGAATACGCAGCAGTTCCTGCACCGCTTCTCTGGCTTTTTCTTTATCGCCTTGCATCGCGAAGAGGCGGGCAAGATTGATGTAGGACTGATCAAAGGCTGGGGCAAGGCGCATGCAGGTTCTGAATTGTTCCTCCGCCTTCGAGTAATCCCGCTCGTGAACGTAGAGAACGCCAAGGTTGTTCAGGGCCTCGGGATAGATGGGACGCAGCTCAATCGCTTTCTGCAGGTATTCCGAAGCTTGCTGTGCCTGGTCGTGCTGGGCGTAGAGCATGCCAAGGCTGTAATTGACTTCAGGGTCGTCGGGTTGAAGTTCGAACGCATGAGTCAAGCTTTCCTGCGCCTTCTCAAAAGATCCCTGCCGGCGGTAGACGTTACCCAGGTTCAGGAGCGCGATGGCGTAGCCGGGTCTCAGGCTCAGCGACTGCTGAAAGTCCTGCACAGCTTCCTCGGGACGGCCTTCCTGGGCGGCTATCATCCCAAGATTGTTCCATGCCTCCGGGTAGTTCGGCCGCAGCTTTACCGTCTGTTCGAGATAGCGGCGGGCCTGCTGAAAATCATTTCTTCGCAGATTGAGAGTGCCCAGGTTGTAGTACGCCTCGGGGTCGTCGGGCTTCGCTGTGACGACCTCTTGAAAGGACTCCGCGGCCTGATCCAGGTAACCATGCTGGAACATGGCGACGCCGTAGGTAAAGTCGTTGCGCTGAAATGTGCCCTGGTAAACTACACCCCCCAACGCAATCGCTTTTTGCACGCGATCGGCCGCCGTCGTTGGGATGGACTTCACATCGTCCAGAAGGCGCTGTGGATTGATCTGACCTTGGTAGACCTTGACGATCATGCCCTCTTTGTCAAGCAGGAAAGAGGTGGGGATTGCGAGGTCTCGACGACGGTCGAAGAGATACCGGTAGACGATGTTATAAATGCCTGCTACGTCGTCCGTCGCAATCAGTACGGGGAAAGAAAGTTTTTCATGCGCCGCGAACAAGCGCGCATTCTGAATCGCGCTCGCGTCGTCGATGTTAACAGCGAGAATCTCCAGCTGGCTTGCGGCAAGCTCCAATCGATCCAGATGGAGAAGTCTCAGTTGGTCATGACAAAGCGGCACTGTTGTCGCCCAGAAGTTGAGCAGGACGAAGCTGCCCCGAAACGATCGGAGTTCTCGCGCGTTGCCCGAGAGGTCGGGCAGGGAAAACTCCGGTGCCTTCAGGGGTTCAATGAGCCACGTTTCCACCTGGGAGGGCAACGGTTCGGGCGTTGGCGGCGCTCCCGTTTGCGCATACGCCGGGGGTAACGCCGCGAAGGGTTTGGCCGCAAATGTAGCGGAGCCTTCCTCGATTTCGATCCGGTGATTTACCGGTAGGCCTTCGAATTTCTGAGAGAGCCCGCTTGGCCAGAGGATCGTGGCTTGTACGGCTCCTTCCGGCTTTCCGACTCCAAAAAATATTTCCTTGGAATGCTGGGCCAGAAACCCGGATCCTGCCTGCAGATACTTCGTCTGGCGGAGAGCGCCCGCTTCGACGGTGATGGCAGCTCCAATGGCGTCGCGATTGCTCTTTTGTCCACGCAAGCGGAAGGCGATCGAATCGCCAAGGTCTTTCATCGCGTTGTGCAGGACGCGCAGCTGGGGGGCGTTCCGGTTTTTCAGGATGACTTCCAGGCGTCCGTCATGATCGAGATCGGCGAGAACAAAGGAGCGGCTGTCCTCGGGGAAGTCCAAACCCACGACGCCCGAAGCCTCGGAGAACGTGCCGTCGCGGTTGTTTGCGAACATGACATTTCTCTCATAGCCGTTCCAAGAGTGATCCGACCGGATCAATTCGTTAATGGCATTCCAACCATGCTCGTAAGCCAAAGAGGGTGTAGCGTCCTCGGGCGATTTTGCGACCACCTGCCGCCAGAAAAAGCTTGAGAGGTCGCCTTGCTCTATGTCGTTTCGGTCGGGCGCGGAAATGTATCCATTGGCGACGTAGAGATCAGGGTAGCCATCATGATCGAAATCCCAGAAATCTGAGGACCAGGACCAGCGACCCATGTCGACTCCGGCCTGCTGGCTGACGTTTTGAAACCTCCCATTCCCGTGGTTTCGATAGAGCGCGTTGCCTCGCGCATGCTTCCGGTAAAGTGCGCGGATATCCTGGGGAGCTTTTTCATGAAAGCGCTGTTGCTGCGAAACTCGCTGGCCCGCGGCTGACCACATGTTGGCGACGTAGATGTCCTGATTGCCGTCGTTGTCGAAATCGGACCAGCATGCGCTCATTCCGGCTCCCACATCGTCGACGCGGGCTTCGCCAGAGACAGCGGTGAACGTGCCGTCACCGTTATTGCGGTATAGGTTGCTGCGTCCGAAATCGTTGGCCACGCAGAGATCGGGCAGGCCGTTGCCCGCGTAGTCGCCCCAGGCGCAGGCGAAACTGTAGCGGTCGTTCTCGGCATTCAATCCTGCCGCTTCCGTTCTGTCTACAAAAGTGGCGTTGCCTTCGTTGCGCAGGAGAAAATTTGCTGGGCCGTTCCGGGAATCGAAATAGGGCACCGGATAGTGATACTGGTCGAGGCCAAGATAGTAGGCATAGAGGCAGAAGTAGACATCGAGGCGTCCATCGCGATCGTAGTCGGCTACGGCCGCATGCGTGAACGTCCCCTGCGGAGACCGTTCAAACCTGAAAGCATCTCGCTTGATCGAGAAGGTTCCATTCCCTTGATTCAGGAAAAGCAGGGGACCGCTTCCGCAAACAACAAGCAGGTCCTGACAACCTTTGTTTTCGAAATCGGCGAATAAGGCGCAGGCGGTATTGTCGAGTACGCCAACGCCGGATTTTTCTGTTACGTCTTCGAAGGTCCCGTCGCCGCGGTTGCGGTAAAGCCGGTTCGGCAGTCCCGCGGGCTGGCAAACGTAGAGATCATCGAATCCGTCATCATCGAAGTCACCCGCCGCCACACCATTGTTGCCGTAAACATCGATACCGCACGCGCCATCGAGGACCGTACGCCAATAATCGGAGCCGTGAAGCATCTGCTTCGTGTACGATTCCGTTCCGCTGAGAGCCTGGTGGGTAACGTCGATGAACGTGGGTCCATGAGCGACGGAAACGGTTTCTTCGCCGGCCTCCCACCTCCGCGCTGTCCATGCCTCCGATTCGTCGCGCGACCACTCGGTGCGCCAGGAACCAACCCGTTCCTGGCGCCGCTCATCGTTCAAGACGGCGACGATGTCGTATCTGATGTTCAGCTGAATCGCAAGTGGGGCGCTCGCAGTTTCTTCGATACTGGTAATTTCGAATTCCGCGGTTTCCACCCGTGAGACGGGCCCCAGCCAAACCTTGATTTCCTGGAGAAATCGCTCCCGTCCGGGAACGACATTGGTTGCAAACTTCCTTCTCACTACATCAATTCCGTCTCCGGTTCGCAGCGTGTTTTCCCTGGACGGTACCAGCGGGGAAGCCTGGATCGATTGGTCCAACGACTTCGCCAGGGCCGAAAGATCGTGGACCGATGTCTTGAGGGCCTGGCTCCATTGTTTGAGAAGTAGCTCAATTTCAAACGCATATCTCTCGGTAACGTATCCATCGGAACCCGGGGCGACAAGGCGGAAGACATCTTCCAGGGGAGATTTCGCCGGATAGTGGGGAGTCAGACGAATATCGGAGAAAGGAAAAGCAGGGTTCTGATTCGGGAAGACCGTCGGTGGCCCGAACAAGAACGCCGCTCCATAGAAGGGCGCCGGACGAAGGAGCAGGGGCGCCAAACCCATGCCTTTGAGGAGTGTCCGTCGGGAAAAAAGATGGGTTTCGTTTTTGGGACGCGACATCCTGAAGGGTTCCGTGTGGTTGGCAGAAGGTGTCTGCATGCTAGCACCAGCGCCAGATCAAGCCCAAATCAGGCCAATTAATCGCAGAAACCTCTCGGGAGACTTCCGTTGCACCAAAAGATTTACGAACATCTCCACCTTTTGGTTGACAAGGATGGTTCTTCTGTACTAATTTCCTCCCGACAGTGATGTAACCGGTTACTCGGCATCTGTATTTCCGAAGCCATGTAACCGGTTACCAAAATAGAGTCAGCGTTTATGCAATAGCAAAGAGCATGACCAGTTTCGCCACAGATCAGTGATGATGGCGAAACAAAAACGGAGGTTATTCAGATGGGCCTTGATCGCAAAATCGTCAGCTGGTTTAGATTCTTCGGCTATATAACCGTTGCATGTGTGTGCTTTCTTCTGGTGCAAAGCCCGTCCGCATTCGGCCAGGTTGATCAAGGATCAATTACCGGCGTGGTTCAGGATCCCACCGGTGCAGTGGTCCCGAATGCCAAAGTGACGCTCCTCAATGCGGACATTGGCTTAACTCTGGGGACAACTACTACCAGCGGCGGCGAGTATACATTCTCGCCCGTAAGGATCGGCCGCTACTCCGTGTCCGCCTCCGCTGCCGGTTTTTCTACGACGACCCAGGAGAATGTGGTAGTGAACGTGTCGGAGAACGTGCGGGCCAACATTCAACTGAAGCCAGGCTCCGCGACTCAAACTGTTGAGGTGACCGCCGCACCGCCGGAGCTGCAGACCGAGGATGCGTCGACGGGGCAGGTGATCAACGGACAGAGCGTGGTTAATCTGCCTTTGAACGGGCGCAACTTTACGTTCCTGGCGCAACTGGGCGCCGGCGTGAACACTCCGCAAGCGGATACTCGAGGCAATGCCAACTCCGGTGCGTTTTCTGCCAATGGTCTGCGCCCCGCGCAGAACAACTACCTTCTGGATGGCATTGACAACAACTCCGACAACGTCGACTTTCTCAACGGAACGAACTTTGTTGTTCTTCCTCCGCCGGACGCGATCGCGGAATTCCAGGTCCAGACCGGGGACTTCAGCGCCGAGCAGGGCCGTGCCGCGGGCGCCGTCCTCAACGCCACAACCAAGTCCGGCACGAACAACATTCATGGTGCGGTCTGGGAATTCTTCCGCAACGATGTACTCGACGCCGCGGATTGGTTTGAAGACAACTCTGGGATCAAAAAAGGAGAGTTGCGCTGGAACCAATTCGGAGCCTCCATCGGCGGCCCGGTCATGAAGAATAAGTGGTTCTATTTCGGTGATTATGAAGGTTTTCGGCGCGTGCAAGGCAATACACAATCTGGACTCAGCGTGCCGACCGTCACGGAGCGCAACAGCGGTTACAGCAATCTCGCCGAATTCATCACCGCGAATGCCGCGAGTGCGCCGCGCACCGACGCCCTGGGACGATCGATAGCGGTCGGCACAGTCCTGGATCCGGCGACCACGCGGGCAGTTGCAGGTGGCTTTGTTCGCGATCCATTCGGCCTCAGCACCTGTACCTCTGCCACTAACATTTCGCTCGCCACCTGCCCTGGCCTGAACCAGATTCCGGCCAACAGGATAGATGCGAACGCCGTCAAGCTCCTGAATCTCTACCCGCTGCCAACCGGTCCCGGGGTTTCCTCAAATTTTGGATCCAGTCCCAATCTGACCCAGGATAGCAACAGCTTTGACGTCCGGACCGACTTCGATCCCACGGATAAAAACCAGCTATTCGTCAGGGTCAGCTATCTAGATAACCCGCAGTTTATCCCGGGCCCGTTTGGGGGCATCGCCGACGGCGGCGCATTCCAGGACGGCATCCAGACTGCGAAATCTTTCCAGGGTGTGGCGGCGTATACCCATCTGTTTACGTCTAGCACGGTCAACGTGGCGCGTATCGGGTGGGACCACCTGCACACCTCGCGATTCGGCCCCGTGGGCAACCAGCTCGGCATTCCGGCGCAATTTGGAATTCAGGGTATCCCGCAGGCGCCTGAAAACGGAGGGCTGCCCAATTTCACGTTTGGCAACCTGTCGACCCTGGGCAGCAATAATTTCCTGCCTTCGGACGAAACCACACAGACGACCCAGATCACTGACGACTTTTCAAAAATTTACGGATCTCACAGCTTCAAGATGGGCATGGAATACCAGCACTTAAAGTTCGGGACGCTGCAGCCGGCCTGGTCACGCGGTCTATTCGACTATAACGGCACCTTCACGGATATTCCGAATAACAACAACAGCACCACGGGTTTCGCGCAAATGCTGCTGCAACCGGAAACGGCGCAATATCCCGATGGATCGCCTGTTCCGGGCGGAGTTGATTACTCGGGAGGCTCTGACGAGGTACGCTCCTCGAACATCAGCAAGACCTACGATGCCAGGAACTACTTCGCGTTGTACTTCCAGGACGACTGGAAGGTGAGTCCCAAGCTGACTCTCAATCTCGGCCTGCGTTGGGACTACTTTGGGCCGATTAACGAGACAAATGGCGGGCAGGCCAACTTCGTCCAAACCGGCGCTCCGAACGGCGGTCCGGTGTACATCCTCCCGGCGACCGGAAAGGACAACCGGACCTTGTCTTCGACCGCTAATACCCCGTCCCTTGCTGGCAACGGCTTTATCGATTTGCTGGCTAAGGATGGAATTGCGCTTGAGGAGACCAACAAATACGGCCAAGGGCTGCTGCAGGTGCAAAAGCACAATTTTGCGCCGCGCTTCGGTTTCGCATATCAGCTAAGCCCGAAGCTTGTGCTGCGCGGCGGGGTGGGTCTCTTCTACAACTCATTTGAGAATCAGGGATATGGACCCAATGTCGGTGAGAATTATCCCTTCGTGTACAACTCCAACTATGTTCCACAGGGTGTTGACAGCGTGGTCGCACCCGTAAGTCTCAACACTCCATATGCCGGGTGCGCGACGGCAGGTCCGGGTGGAACCGCGACCCTGGAGGCTGGCTTCTCGTGCCTTACGTTTACGCCTGCTATTTATAACGCCTCCGGCCTCGGGCTTCAGGGACTTCAGTTCAAGTACGTAACACCCCGCACCGTAACCGCCAACCTCACTGTCCAGTACGCGATCACCCGCACGTTGTCGGCACAAATCGCGTACGTGATGACGGACGCCAGCAATCTTCAACAGGGTATTGGCAACAATGAGCCGTTTAAGCTGTGGCCGGCGGGTCACAGTTTAACCGATACTTACCCCAATAATGAAATCCCCTTCCCGGATTTCGGGGAAGGCGCGAGTTACCAACAAACGATAGGAAGCAGCAATTACAATGGCCTGCAGACCAAGCTTGAACAGCAGCTTTCAAACGGACTCAATTTCCTCCTCACGTATACCTATTCGAGGACCTTTTCTGACGCCGGCGACTTGCTGAATGGCGGCAGTCTGAACGGGACCCGCGCACCATGGGTACCGGGCTTTGGTATCCGTCAAGATTGGGGGCTGGCCGATTTCAATCTCACAAATGTCGTCCATTTCAGTGGCGGATACCAGCTGCCGTTCGGCAAGAACAAGCCTTACCTGCACGACATAGGAAAGGCCGAAAATGCGGTCGTTGGAGGGTGGGCGCTAAACTGGATCGTTGCCCTTCAGGGCGGCCAACCGATCGGTCTGAATTGCCCGACCTCAACGACCGCGGGTACAGGCTGCAACGATGTGAGTGTCCCCGGGCAGAGTCAGAAGTTGGGATTGCATACCGACACGAATGGAAAACTGAGTTGGTTTGGCAACCCGAAGGCCTTCAATCAGCCTTGCCAGTTGGGAAACAACTATCAACCGCTTGTAGATTCACCATCTGGATGTGAACCTCTGACCGGCTTTGGTTATCTGGGCTACCGTCCGTCGATAACTACAGGACCGCCATCCAAAACGTATACCCTCTCGGCATTTAAGGACATTCCGATTACCGAACGCTTCTCGCTGCAGTTTCGGGCTGAGTTCTTCAACATCTTCAACCATCCGACGTTCAATGCTCCCAATTTCGGCGGCAACGGCGTGATCTCGATTCCGAACTCGGGCAACTTCAACAACTCTGCCTTCGGCGAAATTGGTTCAACGCGCTATGCTCCGTTTGACCCGAGGCAGATACAATTTGCTTTGAAGCTGTTTTACTAGGCTAAGATGAAAACACCCCGGCATGTCACCGCAACCGGGTGACTTTCCGGGGTGTTTTTCTGCGTAAGGCATTTCTCCGATTGATGTGCCTTCTGGTATGGTGTGCCAGGTGACCTTTTCTTAAGGAAAAGGCCACTTGAGGCCGTCGGCTTTGGCGTTCACCTATCGGAGAAATGCTATCGCGCTTCGCTCACGCGGCGACAACATAGGTGGACTGTGAGCAAGAAGCCTCGGTTTCGGCTGGTAATTCTCTTCGCTGTTCTGATTTGCGCGACGCTGACGGCAGCGGGAGATGACCAGAATCAAAAACTGGATCGCCAGTTCCAAGCGGCGGTAGCGCAATACAACGCGGGACACTTCGCAGAGGCAGCTCTCCAACTGGAGAACCTTTTGCCCAGCGCACCGAAGAGCTTCGAGGTTCATGAGCTTTTGGGACTGGTCTACGCAGCGCAGTCGCAGGACACGAAAGCTCTGGAACACCTCGAGATAGCGGTTCGATTGAAGCCGGATTCGGCAGCTGCCAGGACGAATCTGGCGACGAGCCTTTCACATGCCGGAAAGGCTGAATTGGCCGGGGAACAGTTCCGGAAGGCGCTTGAACTGGAACCTCATGACTACGACGCCAATCACAACCTGGGCGAGTTCTATATACAAAACGGAAAGATCGCGGATGCGACTCCTCTTCTCGAACAAGCGCAGCGGATCAATTCCTCCTCGTACGACAATGGCTACGATTTGGCACTGGCGTATTTCCTCACTGGGCAGCTTGCCAAGGCGAGGCGGTTAGTTCAAAGTCTTCTGGAACAAAAGAACACGGCGGAGCTGCACAACCTGCTCGCCCAGATTGAGGAGAAAGATGGGAAATACCTGGCGGCTGCGAAAGAGTTCGAGATCGCCGCGCACATGGATCCGAGCGAGCAGAACCTCTTTGATTGGGGGAGCGAGTTTCTTCTCCATCGAACATACGAGCCGGCTATCACTGTCTTTCAGCAGGGTACTCAGCGTTACCCTGATTCGCCCCGGCTGCTGGTAGGGCTGGGAATGGCGCTGTATGCGCGGGGCAGGTACGACGAAGCGGTCAGGGCACTGCTCACGGCGGCCGACCTGGACCCCTCCGATGCTCGCTGTTATCTGTTTCTTTCCAAGGCCTATGACAGTTCGCCGAATCAGGCGGAAGACGTTATCCAGCGATTCCGGCGCTACACAGAGCTTCAGCCCGGCAATGCGTTGGCCCAGTATTATTACGCGATCAGTTTGTGGAAGGGAAAGCGCACCGAAGACTCCAGCCTGGATCTTCAGACGATCGAGTCCCTGCTGAAGAAGTCGATAACGCTTGATGAGAAACTGCCTGAAGCTCATGTGCAATTAGGCAATCTCTACGCTGATCAACACGAGTACGAAAAGTCCATTCCCGAGTATCTGCGGGCGCTGGAGCTGAATCCGAATCTTCCGGACGCCCATTACCGCCTGGGACAGGATTATGTTCACGTCGGGCAAAAAGACCAGGCGCAGAAAGAATTCGAGGTCTACCAGCAACTCAGGGCGCAACAAATGGCCGAAGTCGACAAGGAAAGGGCGGAAGTGCAGCAGTTCGTGATTTCCGCGAAGGCTGGTCCTGCTGCGAAGCCCTGATTCTCGAGCTGCCGCGACTGCATGAAATGATGGTGAAGCAAACAGTGAAATCTGAGCCAGTGTTACCGACAGCGCGGACAGCCACTCCACAGGAAATCGCCCGGCATCTTGGCCGGAGCAGGCGCGACTTTCTGCGCAGCGCTGCGGGAGTCGCCCTGGGTACCGCCCTGATAGGCGGCAGCCCCTTTGTGCATGGAGTGCGCGCAGCTAAGAAGCGGAAGGTCATCGTCATTACCTTCGGAGGAGGCGCCCGTGACCAGGAGACATTTGCGCCCGAGGGGCAGGAGAATATCCCGCACATGCTCCGCGAACTGATCCCTCAGTCAAGCTTTTTTACGCAAGTGGTGAATGAAGGGATCCTGGGCCACTACGTTGCGACCGCAAGCCTGGCAACCGGAGTCTACGAAACCCTCAATAACTTTTCAGCAGTCCCCCCAGAGCATCCCACGGTCTTCGAGTACTTTCGCAAGGACCTGAATCGTCCGCCCTCGGACGCGTGGGTGGTGGCGCCCAGCAACGGGTTCAACCGGATCGGCGAAAGCGATTCCCGTTCTTATGGTCCGGGGCTGGGAGCGAGAGTGGTGCTGCCCAAACATTTGCTGAATGCGGCAACCTCGGGGACGAATACGGACTACGAGCATCTGCTGCGTGACAATTACGAGACGCCGCTATATACGCCGCAGCTTGCGGGCGGCGAGTTCGAGTTGCAGCAGCTGGAAATGATCCTGAAGCTTTCGGTCGATGACTTTAAGGCGCATGCGCTGACGGTGTCCAGCCCGGACGAGCTCTCGATGTATATTGCAAAGCGTTTGATGCAGCAACAGTCTCCCAGTCTTCTTTGGATCACTATGCACGATATCGATATCGCACACGCCGGAGCCTACTCGCTCTACCTTGATGGAATCCGACGCACGGACCGTCTCTGCGCGGAGCTCTGGAAGACAGTCCAAAGCGAGCCTGAATACGCGGGCAATACGACGCTCTTTATTCTTCCGGATTTTGGACGGGATGCCGATCAGGATGCCGGCGGTAACGGATTTCAGCATCATCGCACGGGTGACGCGGCCTCGCGCACCACCTGGATGATGGCCCTCGGCGCGGGGGTCCGGGAAGGCGTGGTCTATGACCGCCCGATGCAATCGATTGATCTCGTACCTACTCTTGGAGCGGTGATGGGATTCTCTCCGTCGCTTTCACAGGGCAGGCCGATCAAAGAGTTGGTTTAGTTATATGCTTCCACGTGACCTCACGGCCGAGCAATTTGCTGCGTATCCTCCTGAAGCGAGGAAGCTGGCGGTGACCCACCTGGGCGCACTGCGACAGCTTCCGCTCAGCTTCGAACCGAGCCTGCTGCGGGAGGTGATCGACTACGATTTCAAGTTCCCGGCAGAGCGCTTGGCAATCGACAGGGAATTCGACACCCTCAGTTCCCTATCTCCCACTCAAATCAGAGAGTGGTTTCTAGCGTTCTCGCAGTTTTCACTGTCCTCGAAGCTGGAACACTCCGATTGGGTCAATCAGCCGGCCCAGTTTGTCGAACAGCTGTCAGCATACCTTTGGACCACCCACCAACTTGACGCGTTTCGGGAGGCAGCGATTGCATACGGGAATCGCCTGCCGCCGCCCGAACCGGTTTCTGTGCGCAGACTCGGGATTGCAGTGATCGGGCAGGGCGTTGTTTCCTATGATGAGCAGCTGTTTCGCAACCTCCGTCCGCACGGCACATATTTTGGGCAGATCAAGCCAGACAACGGACTGGAGCTGCTGCTGACGGCGGCCGCCGCCCGGGCAAAAGCACATCCAGTTCCTTATGGCCACTGGTATGTCGATGGGGGGCAGGAAGCCGATCACAGCCAGTCGCTGACGTGCGTGTCGTATCAGGCGCTGGAGCCTGTACGAGACGCCCTGCTGAAAAATATTCAGGCGGAGATTAAACGCCCCGGCATGGGCCCGGAGGAACTGCGCACACATCTGGCACAGTTGTCTCCCTCGGACCTCGGTATGGTTAAGGCTGGAGACCCGGTACTCGACCGCTTTCAGCTCAAGCTGTTCACGGAGGGCTCGGGAACCCAGATCTTCAGCACCACATTTGCCCAGTGGACAGGACGCGAGGCCCTGCGGCGGGCCCAGCCGCTCACCTTATTGGTGCGCTACGCACCCCGGCAACGGCAGAGGCCTATGAATGAGCTGCTGACGAGCAACCAGAGCAATCCGGAGCTCGATTTCACAGGCTCCCTGATTGATGCGGATATGGGCGCCTACTATCAGTGGATCAATCAGCAACGGCTGCCGGGATTTGAGCAATCTTCGTTCGTGGTGTGGTTTGAAGGCCACAGCCAGGCGTTCGCAATTAGTCCGTCTTTGCCTAGGGGCACAGCAACGAATTCGGCAATCGATCTCGGGCAGCTGCTCTCGCTGGCCGCCGGTTAGGTTGCGCGCCACCTTTATCAGGGACAGGGTTCAGGAAGTAGATTGACAGCAGATTGCGCGTGCCCATAAGGTCAAATGGCTGGTGTAATCGGTTACTTTAGTCCGGATGAAGCCGATGCCGGGATTTTCAGATGAGGAGTAGGGCGTGGATCGACGTGATTTTCTGGTGCAGACAGGAACAATGCTTGCGGGCGCAGCTTTGGCGCCCAGGTCGCTGGCTATGGTGGCAGAGGATCAGCCGGGGGGCGCGCAACAGTGCCGCCTCGTCCTGCCTATCAATCGCAACTGGCGCTACAACCCGAAGGTAGCGGACGGCGGCCATGCAATCGCATTCGACGACTCCGGTTTCGATCACGTCGTGGTGCCTCACACCAACCGTCGCCTGCCCTGGCACAGCTTTGACGAAAAGTCGTACGAGTTTGTCTCTCTCTATCGTCGCCCCTTCAAATTGCCTGCCGAAGCCAAGGGCCGCCGTGTTTTCGTCGACTTTGAAGGCGTGATGACAGCGTCAACTGTGTGGATCAACGGTCAGAAGCTCGGCGAATACAAGGGCGGCTACACGCCGTTTTCCTTTGAACTTACGCCGCACGTCAATTGGGACGGAGAGAATCTACTTGCCGTCGATGTCGATTCAACGGAGCGCGCGGATATTCCGCCGTTTGGCTACGAGATCGACTACCTCACCTTCGGCGGCCTCTACCGCGAGGTAGCGCTGCGCATCGTCCCCGACACTTACATCGAAAACCTCTTTGCGATGCCGAAGGACGTGCTCAGCAATCACCCAAGTCTTGAGGTCCGCTGTTTTCTCGACGGGCCCGCGTCTTCGTGGAGCACTCCGCGCACGCTTGAAGTCGAGTTACTCGATGGCGATCGCGTGGTTAGCAAAGCCTCGCAGAAAGTCGCCGCAAAGCCGCCGACGCAGCAGGAGATGGCGTTGCAGGCTGTTACGCTGAGCAATCTCGGGCAGATTCGCCTCTGGGACCTGCAGCACCCTCAACTTTATACGGTGCGTGTGAGGCTGCTTGAGCAAGGCAAGGTCGTCGATGAAGATACCCGCCGTTTTGGCTTCCGCGAAGCGACTTTTACCGACCAGGGATTTTCGCTGAACGGTAAGGTCATCAAGCTGCGCGGTCTCGATCGCCATCAAACATTTCCCTTTGTAGGGCAGGCGATGCCCGGCAGGGTTCAGCGCCGCGACGCCCTGATTCTGCGTAATCAGCTCAAGTGCAACATTGTCCGAACGTCGCATTATCCGCAGTCACGCCACTTTCTCGATGCCTGCGATGAGATAGGCCTGCTCGTTCTCGAGGAGATTCCCGGATGGCAGCACATTGGCGATCTGGCGTGGCAGGACATCTCGGTCGACAATGTGCGCCGCATGGTTCACCGCGATTGGAACCATCCGTCCGTCATTTTGTGGGGCGTGCGCATCAACGAGTCGCGCGATAACCATGACTTTTACGTGCGCACCAACGCCATGGCTCACTCGCTCGATCCGAGCCGCCAGACCGGAGGCATCCGCTACTTCCAGGAGTCGGAGTTTCTCGAAGATGTCTTCACCATGAATGATTTCGGTTGGCCGCTCAAACCTCCGAATCACCCGAAGTATCTGAATACTGAGTTCGTCGGCCACACTTATCCGACCAAGACCATCGACAGCCTGGAGAGGCTGCGGGAGCACACCATCCGCCACGCGCGCGTACACGATGAGCTTGCCTCCAATCCGCAGTATGCAGGCGGCATCGGCTGGTGCGCCTTCGACTACAACACACATTCCAACTTCGGATCCGGCGACCGCATCTGCTACCACGGGGTCAGCGACATCTTCCGCGAGCCCAAGCCAGCCGCGGGCTTCTACAAGTCGCAATGCGAGCCGGAAGAGGAGATCGTTCTCGAACCGGCGTTCCACTGGGCGCGCAATGATGAGTCGATCGGCTTCACCGTTGCCCTGGTTTCCTCAAACTGCGATCACCTGAAGTTCTGGGTTGATGACGGCAACGGTTACCGCCTGGTGAATGAGGGCGACCCTGATCGCAAGCAGTTTCCTCATCTGCGTTACGCGCCGTTTTCTGTGTCGCTCGGCGAGCAGCTGCGCGACTGGGGCGACCTGCGCATCGACGGCTATATTGGCGGCAAGCTGGTCATCAGCAAGAAGTATTCCGGGAAGGGAATTGATCAGCAGTTTCTGCTGCTGCCCGACGATACCGAGCTGTTTGCTGACGGAGCGGATACGACCCGCGTTGTGCTGCGCGTCAATGACGAGTACGGACAGGTTCGGCCGTTCGCCAACGATCCCATCATCTTTCAGCTCGACGGCCCCGCGGAGATTATCGGCGACAATCCGTTCGCATTGATCGGAGGGACGGGGGCGATCTGGATACGGGCCAAAGAGCAACCCGGCACGGTGACACTGCGGGGCACGCACCCTATTCTTGGCGTGCAGCAGGTGACGTTCCGGCTTGCCCCGGCGCCGCCCGAGCGGGCTTGAGGAGGCCGTGCTGATTCGGGAAATGGCCTGTCGCCGCCGCGCACTATCTCCCCTCTTTCAGGCATCTCATAGCTATGCGGCCTGCTGTTTCGGGCCGCAGTTGCCGCTAGCGAATTTTGTACAAGCCAAAAGTGCCACGACTGCTCTAGCATCATCTGTCCCTGGGATTGGCGAAGCGATTCGTTGATCCGTAATCACGCTGGACCGGAGCATTTTGCAATGGAATTTCATATCTCCCGAGCTGTCAGAGACAAACTCAATACCGACGAACTGCTGTTCAGCTACACCGGGAATGTAGTCTTCGGCAATGTTGCTGCCAGCCGGAAGCTGGCGAGCCAATTGAACGAGGCTCGCGGGGCAGAAACTGATCCGGCGAAAACGATTAATGGAGGCGCTCTGTTCGCCATGGGTTTGATTGACGAGCTCAATCATGCCCTGGCTGCCCGCTATCGGAAGGAAATCGATCCGGCGGTACTTTCAGAGGCGATCCGATGGTTTGCGGCAAAGATAGAGCCAGCCAATCTGGAACGGCTGCTACTGACCTTCGCCGAGCACTTTCCCAATGTGGCAGTCTATCGAGGCGAACTGACGGCAATCGCATGGCTGAACGGTACGACCGAAGAATTGCCAAACCGCGAAGCCGCGCTCGAAGAACTCATGCTGTTGTGGCTGGCCAACCTGAATCCGGCCTTTGCTGCGTTTCGCGAACTGTTCGAGGACAAGGACCTACAGCAGCGAACGGTCTATAAGGAAGTGACCGCGGCTCTGCCGGATTACCTCGGCACGCGGCCGCCGCTGGCTCCGGAGGTAGGAAGCCTGTTTGATGCGTTGCGCGCGCCGATGCTTGCCTCTCCGGATTCGCTCACAGGACAGCTCGACTTCATCCGCGAGAAATGGTCGAAGTATCTGGGTGAAGACCTCCGCCGCCTGCTGCTGGCGATCGATGTTCTACGTGAAGAAGATATTGCGATCTGGTTGCGCTTTCACCCGCCGGGACCCGACTGGTTTCGTCACGGTGCACCCGGATGGGGAGCCGTCGGCTTCGTGGGGGATGAGTTCGTCGGGTTCGATGAGGATTTCGCCGGTCCGCGCCGCTACGCGGCCGATTACCAGGCGCCTCTGCATGAGTACGAAGCATTCAGCGCCGATCAGGCCTGGATGCCCAATGTCGTGCTGATCGCAAAGAGTACCTATGTGTGGCTGGAGCAGTTATCGAAGAAGTACGGACGGCACATTCACCGTCTGGATCAAATTCCCGAAGAGGAGCTAAGGCTTCTTGCCGACAGGGGCATCACCGGGCTGTGGCTCATTGGGTTGTGGGAACGCAGCATCGCTTCGCGGACGATCAAACGCCTGCGGGGCCATGGTGATGCGGTGGCGTCTGCCTATTCGCTCAAGGAGTATCACATTGCCGAAGACCTTGGCGGTCCGGGCGCATACGCGACTTTGCGGGATCGGGCCTCTGCTGTGGGCATCAGGCTGGCGAGCGACATGGTGCCCAACCACATGGGAATCGACTCGCCATGGGTTATCGACCATCCCGACTGGTTCATTTCGCGGCGGGAGAGCCCGTTCCCGGTGTACAGCTTCACCGGTCCTGACCTGTCGCCCGACAGCCGCGTCGAGATCAAAATCGAGGACCATTACTACGACCAGACCGACGCCGCTGTCGTCTTTCGCATGCGTCATCACCGCGATGGAACGACACGCTACATCTACCACGGCAACGACGGAACGACATTTGCCTGGAATGACACCGCGCAACTCGACTACTCCAAGCAGCATGTACGAGAGCATGTTATTCAGACCATTCTGCACGTTGCCCGGCAATTTTCCATCATCCGCTTTGACGCTGCGATGGTGCTGGCCAAACGCCATGTTCAGCGCCTGTGGTTTCCGCTGCCTGGCGCCGGCGGCTCGATTCCATCGCGGGCCGAGAATGCAATGTCGCAGGAGGAATTCGATGCTCTCATGCCGCATGAGTTCTGGCGTGAGGTTGTCGATCGGGTCGCAGCCGAGGTTCCGGGAACGCTCCTGCTGGCGGAGGCCTTCTGGCTGCTTGAGGGCTACTTCGTTCGAACCCTGGGCATGCATCGCGTGTATAACAGCGCGTTCATGAACATGCTGCGCGATGAAGAGAATGCAAAATACCGGTCGTATCTAAAGAAGACGATCGAGTTCGACCCGGACATCATGAAGCGCTACGTAAACTTCATGAGCAATCCGGACGAGCGCACCGCTATCGACCAGTTTGGCACCGGAGACAAATATTTTGGCGTGTGCACGATGCTGGCTACCCTGCCCGGTCTGCCGATGTTTGGCCATGGACAGATCGAGGGTTTCACGGAGCGCTATGGCATGGAGTTCAAGCGGGCGCGCATGGACGAGCATCCAAACGACGGCCTGATTGCCCGCCATCAACATGACATCGCGCCGCTTTTGAAAAACCGGAAGCTCTTCGCCGAGAGCGCCAACTTCGTCCTTTACGACTTCTGGACGGACCATGGAACGGTCGACGAGAATGTATTTGCATATTCCAATCGCTGGCACGATCAGCGCGCCATCATCCTTTACAACAACCGCTACGGAAATACGTACGGGACCATCCATCTCTCGGCGGCATCGATGGAAAAGGCAGGTGGCCAGCTGCGGCAAAGGAGTCTGACCCAAGGGCTCGCTTTGCCCGTGGAGGACTCGGTCATTCTTGCGTTCCGCGACATGGCCAGGGGCCTTGAGTATCTCCGCCGCTCTACGGACTTAAATCACCATGGCTTGGGTCTTGAACTGCGCGGCTTTCAATATATGGTATTGCTCGATTGGCGTGAGCTTCGATCGTCCGCGGACCAACCTTGGGACACGCTGTGTGACTCGCTCGGCGGCAGAGGTGTTCATAGCGTGGATGACGCGCTCATCAAGCTCCGTCTTCGCCCCCTGCATGAGGCGCTGCGGCATGCCATCAGCTCGGGCAATGTTCACTTTTTCGCGGAGATTGCTGGAGAGCCAGCGCGGAGAGGCGTCAAAGACAGGAGCGAGGAGCCCAGGACCGTGGCGACCGCAGGCAAAGACGATGGATCAGCTAAGAAGGAGTCCATTGAGGAGCCTGAAGAGCCAACCTCCGACATCCCTGGGCCGTGCGTCAGCCTGGGTACCGTCGATCCCCGGCTCAGCGGGTTTGTCGAGAACTGCCAACGCTGTTTCGAAAGAGCTGTGGAACACCTCCCCGGCGAAATTGGGCAGGCGGCGGAAAGCCATGCGCCGGTTCTTGCCGACCCGAACTCGACTTACAGAAATACATGCGAAGCGATGACCGTGGCCGCGCTCCGTTTACCCT